>VFQP010003421.1_pt1 | contig 16117 bp, 12 predicted proteins | sample 3512351 | NCBI WGS metagenome assembly VFQP01 (sample SAMN10412372, study PRJNA504923) | tailings metagenome | isolation source: Relicate 1 Philex TSF1 revegetated site | place: Philippines: Tuba, Benguet | collected 2017-08-29 | reverse complement strand
TACGGTGGGCCGTTGTCCGACGCGGAGGGCGAGCGTGCGCTCACCGCGGCTGCGGTCGGTTTGGCGCAGGGCGCCAAGCTGGTGGAGCTGCGCACGCGTCAGCCGGTGACCACCGACAGCCTGGTGCCGGTGAATCGCAAGATCACCGTGCTGCTGGACCTCGTGCCCGGCGACTACGAGGCCACCTTCAAGCGTTTTGACAGCAAGCTGCGCAGCCAGGTGCGGCGCGGCGAGAAGGAAGGCCTGGTGGTGAAGTTCGGGCGCGAACATGCGGCGGCATACCACCGGGTGTTTACGGAGCACATGCGCGACCTCGGGTCTCCGGCTCATGGACTGCGCTTCTTTGAGCGCCTGGCCGATGCACTGGGTGAACGGGCATGGATTGGCGTAGCCTATCTGGGCGAGACGCCAGTAGCCGCGGGCTTTGGCATCGAGAATGGGCGTGAGGTGGAGATCTCGTGGGCATCGGCGCTTCGGCGCTATCAGAAGATCTCGCCAAACATGACGCTGTATGGTGCGTTCATTCGTCGTGCGTGTGAGCAGGGCTTCGAAGTGTTCAACTTCGGTCGCTGCACGGCGGGGTCGGGGACGCACAAGTTCAAGCTGCAGTGGGGGTCGCGTGACGAAAGCCTCACGTGGTATCAGTTATCCCAACGCGGCAGTGAAAGCGCTCCTCCGAATCCGGATCGGGGTGGTTACGGGGTGGCGGTCAAGGTTTGGCAGCGGCTGCCACTGGGTGTGGCTGCCCCTCTCGGAGCGCGGGTCATCGCGGGGATTCCATGATTAGGTACCACCCTAACCGTACAATGGACCAATGAAGGTGCGGAGTTTTCTGCGGAGCGGAGCGGAGCATGCGCTCTGTGCAGCCCCGCGCCGCACAAGGCAGGGTGATCGTCTGATCCTAGCGTATCACAACGTTGTGCCGCCCGAGACCCCCCCGGTTGGAGAGCGCTCCCTGCACCTCTCTGCCACACGGTTCGAGGCTCAACTCAGGATACTTCAGCAGGAAACCGACGTTGTGCCGTTGATGGACCTGCTTACCTGTACGGATAGCAAGTCGCGTCTATCTGCAGTCACTTTTGACGACGCGTATTCCGGTGCCCTGACCCTTGGTGTGGGGTTATGCGTACAGGCCGGAATTCCATGTACAGTGTTCGTTTCCCCTGCACTCTTAGGGTTGCAAACGACGTGGGACCTGAACGCAGAAAAAGGCGCTTGGTCCGACGGCCATCGAAACTCGTTCCTTTGGCAGCACGGAGGCCTTGCTGGCACGAATGAGGAGCTAAGTCGACTGGAACCGTGCCGGATTGCCACAGCAGCGGAGCTCCTCGCGTCCTCTTCGCTGCGAGGAGTGAGCATTGGCAATCACAGTATGCGACACGCGAATCTCGGTGCTTTGTCTCGTGACAACGCACTTGAGGAGCTTCGAAGCGCCGGCGATTGGCTCAAGATGCACTGTAGCTCCTCCATCATTCCGGTAGTTGCGTATCCCTACGGCATTCCGCCGCGAGAATCCGTTGGTGTGTTACAGGCTTTGGGATTGCGTTTTGGTTTGCTCGTACGCGGTGGTTGGCTCACTTCCACGTCTCAAGTGAGCGACGCTATGACACCACGCTGGAACGTGCCGGCGGGCCTTAGTGACCGCGGCTTTCGGATTCGCGCTCGAGGTTGGCTCGCGAATGCCCGCTGATTCCAGCTCCGCGACGCGACGTGCGTCCTTTCTTCTCGTCGCTAACTATGACTCCAACGTTGGGTACGCATGGTGGCTAATGGAGAGCTTCTGGGTCGCGCTAGCATCGCAATACGCCAGCAGCTTCTCCGTTGTTCTTGCCTACCCAAGCATTTCCGTCATTCCGAATAGCGTGGCAAGAGCGCCCCTTTCCGTAGTTGAACAAGATTTCCATGGAACCGCTGGTTTTAATCTGATATCACGGCTTCGCTTCCTTTATCGGCACCGTGTGCGGGCCCTGTACCTCACGGATGCACCAGCTTGGAACTGGCGGTACCTGATGTACCGGCTGGCAGGAGTACGGGTGATCATCGTGCATGATCACACGCCTGGTCGCAGGCGGGTCTCGTCGCCGTGGCTTCTGTGGGCCAAAACGGCGCTTCACAGGTTCCGCATCTTGTCTGCGGATGCGCTCATTGCGGTTACGCCCTTCGTGAGCAAGCGCCACGTAGAAGTCGTCGGATTCCCCATTGAACGCTGCTTCGTTGCTGAGAACGGCGTACCGGTGGAGGAGCAAAGCGACATAACGGATATCCACGCAAAGTTTCACATCCCAGCGACGCGCCGTGTGTTGGTTGCAGTAGGAAGAGCACATCCCATCAAGGGGATCGACCTCGTACTGGAAGCACTCAGTCTGCTGATTGTCGGCCAAGGACGGACCGATCTCCACTTTCTTTACTGTGGAGATGGGCCGCAACTCCCGCAGTTGCAGTCCCAGGCAGAACGGCTCGGGATCAGCAATCATGTGACCTTTGCTGGCCGACAGCACCCTATTATGCCATTGCTTCGTGGGTGTGACCTTGCAATCCACGCATCGCGGGCAGAAGTCGGGTACTCCCTGTCGGTTCTCGAGTTTATGCTGGCGCGACTGCCCTTGGTTGTGTCGGATGATGAATCCGTATCCGGTGCCGTTGAGCATGGTGTCTCCGGCTTGACGTTCAGCACCGGGGACAGCCATTCCGCTGCGGCCGCCATCGCACAAATTCTTGATGACCAGCACCTCGCGTCGAGTCTGGCAGAGGCTGCCCATCTGCGTGTGCGCAACAGGTACACGTTGGCGAGGACGCACCAGCAGTTGATTGCTGCGGTAACCAGCATCCTCCGTGACCGAGGTCTTGACCCCTTTCGGATTGCCGGCGCACCATGGAAGAGAAAGACGTTTGAGTAGTTTCTCGGCGGCAGTCGTATCACAACCAGCATGCCCTTGCGGGCAGCCTTCATCCTTTTTGCTACTACGGGCGCGCCTTCATGCGTAAAGTCCTGATGCTCTTCCCCCACGAGGCCCAGCCGCTAATCGAGGCAACACTTCAGGGTGCAGAGCCGCGCGAACGCCTCTATGGACTTATTGAACTACGCGAGGCTGGCTGGCAGGTGGATGTAGCAGATAGTCGACTGAGGGGTTTTTGTGGTTGGATCCGCCGGAAGTTCGGTTGGCTGGTCAATCCGATCGACCTGCGGACACTTGGGCAGATTGCTGCCTGTGATGTTGTCCTTGTGAAGGACGATTTCTCTTTAATGACCGCAGTAGCGGGCCGAGTACTCCAGAAGCGGGTGGTTTTTCTCGATTCGATGTTTGACGTGCCCAAGCGATTCTGGCGGCGCTGGTCAGCGGTTCTGTGCACGCGCCTGGCTCATCGGGTTGTTGCCTTCTCGGAGAGCCAAGTGGCGCTATGGGTGCGCACGCTGAACGTTCCATACGACGTCTTCCGCTCAACCAGTTTCACTCTGGACGTCCCGTTCTACCGCGCCGCGGACCGAACAATCAACGGACCATCTTACGTTTTTGCCGTTGGGCGAGATACCGGCCGAGATTTTCAGCTTGTCTTGGATGCCATGCAAGGGATGGGGTCTTCCTTGGAGCTTGTCACCCTGCCCTACCTTTCAGATAGACTCCGGCCTGGTAGTGTGCCCCTCCACGTAGTGCCTAGAGTTTCCTATCCTGAGCTTTTCGGTCTCTACGCGGGGGCGGTAACTGCTGTCGTTCCGTTGCGGCCCGGCATCACGTATCCCTCTGGGATTCGCGCAGTACTTGAGGCCATGGCACTTTCGACACCCGTGATTGCCACTCGGACCCCAGTACTCGAAGAGCTATTCCAGCACGAAGAACATCTCTTGTTTGCTGAGCCTGATGATCCGCGATCACTGCGACAGCAGCTTGACCGAATTCACCATGACAGAGCTTTTGGCGAAGCTATGGCGAGCCGCGCACGGAAGGAAATTGAGCATCGATTTGGTATGCCCGGCTTTGCCGAATTCTTGCAGCAGGTTTTGAGCGACTAGCTCAGATCTCATTTCGTGCCGACTGGCTTGAAGATTCCGCCCGCGTCACCAGACAGCGTACTCCGCCGGCTCACTGTTGCCGGGCGGCCGGCGGAGTACGCTGTGTAAGTCACGCGGGCCAACGCCATGCACAACGCCATGTTCATCCAATAGTACGGGTAGTAAAGAACTGTCACGAAGAAGCCGCTGGAGAGGAAGCCGATCATGGCACCGTCCAATCCATAAGTCATCGCCCACAGCACGTAATCGGGTGACCCTGGCACGGACTTGAGCCTGCGCCTTGTCCTACCGTTCTCGCGGAAGAACAGGGCGGTCATACCGACAAATGCGAACAGCCCAACAAATCCAAGCTCTGAGCCTGCTTCAACCAGATAGTTGTGCGGGACTTCACCCTTGGGGTTGTAGTTTCGTCGGTAGTAAGGAAGCCAGTTTTTGTAACCAATTCCCAGTACTGGGTGATTCTTGGCAATTTCGATGCCGTGCTTCCAGTAGGTGAGGCGATTCACGGAGTCTTGATCTTCGCCGGCGGCGCGCCAACGCTCTTTGTTTCTTTCTGGGAGAATAACCCAGGTCAACGCGATGGTGGGCACAACCAGCAGAATGGCGCGCACACGATAGGGGCTCCGCCACACCACCCACGCTGCAACGCATGCCGCGCCGAGAAAGGCACCGCGCGATGAGCTTGCAACGATGCTGATCATCGCACTTGCAATGATTCCCAAAAGTACCAGACGTCGATTCTTGCTGATTCGCGGCCAGAGCCCGAGAGTCAAATAACCTGCAATCGGCAGAAAGACACACATTTCAATCCCGAATTCACCGGAGTTGTGAAACCAACCCGGCGCACCGGTCGCTCCCCAAGGTACGAACGAGAACCCTGAACCCACCCAGCCTTGGACGCCGTGCTGGGACATCTTGAGATTCCACAGGATGAAGCCGAATACGTGGAGAATGAACTCCGTTCTGCTTCGCACTCCTGCGCCGACAATCAGCATCAGAAGCAACCAGTTGAGCCACACCTCCTTGTTCGCCCAGGATACGTCTGGGTACTGCGCGGTTAGAGAGGAGGCGATGATGATCGACGTAAATATCCCAACGGCCAGCCATGGCCCCTTCGCCGTAAACCGGAGCCTACCTTCGAGGAGCGTGAGCGCAACTGCCGTGAAGAGAAAGATTTTTGGCCACGGCGCAACATCCATCCATAGATAGATGCTCTGCGGACGGACGTACTCAAAAAACAGGTACAGAAACGTCGCCCAGAATGCAGGAGACTGTCCTGCCAGGCTTCGCCAAATTGCCCCCACCCGGAGCGCAAGAATACCATCAGGAATACGGTTGGCTCTTTGAGGTGCACCGACTGACATCGGTGGCTTCGCTGCCAGGGCATGTGCTGATGACATCGCTAATGGCTGGGCTACGGTTATATCGCCGAATGGGCGCTCACTGGTACTGTAGCTTAGACTATAGCGGCGCCGACAGGTTACACCGGCACGCGGGGCGACGCTGTGGATTCACTGGCGATCGTGAGGACTGGAAGCCTCATGCTGCCGACTTCCGGTCAGCGACGTCCGAACTATGCGGTCAACTAAGTATCTCAGTTCTTTACTACCTGCATCCCTTCGTACTCCTCCCTTTGGGGCACCGGTGAGCTCACCCATGTTCGGCACCATCCGGCACAGCATCACCAAGGCAGCGCGAAAAGGCTTTGTTGGCCCCTATTACTCCGGGGTTCGTGGGAAGCTGCGGTTTGCCTTTGAGAGCTTGGTGGTACGTCGTGAGTTGGCGTTTGTTCTGGAGCGTGCCGACTTCCGGACGCCACCGGAGGGTACGCTGCCGGATTTGACCGTCGTGCGGATCTCGACTTTGGAGGAACTTGAACAGCACCGCGCCCGACTGGAGCACAGCTGGTATCGCGGAGTAACCGACTCCTGGGCAGGTCCTCTTTCGTGGGGCGAACGCTTGTACCTCGGGTTTCTTGGCGATGAACCCATCGCCTTCAACTTTGTACAGGAAGGCACGGCCGCCGGCTTCCCCTTTTATTGGGGACGAATCTTCGCAACCGAGTACCGTATCCTTCGCGCGGGCGTGGCTCCTTCACATCGTGGACAAGGTGTCAACAAGGCCATGAAGGCCCGACTCCTGACCGAGCTCTTTGCGATCGGAGCGTCCAGAGTCCTCGCGGACTGTTATGAGCTGAATGTCCCTACCATCCGGACCTACCAGGCCGTGGGTTTTCGCCCGATCGGCCGTCTGCTCGTTCTTGAGATACCTGGTCTGCGAGGGTTTATCCGCTGGAGCTCTCTGCCGTCGTCTTTGCTTCCGCGCGAATAGCGGATGCGTCGATGGCATCCGACTTCTTGAGCCGCGCGTAGTGCAATTGCCGATACAGCCGGCGCGCCAACTTCATCCCCGGGAGAAGACTTCGTGAGAATGTGCGATACGGCACGTCAGCTCCACCGAACTTGTCTTTGAACTGACTGTGACCTCCACACATGTTGTATGCGCGGAGTCCGCGTGTGACTGCAAAGCGGATTACCTCCCAATGGAGGAGCTCATTGGGGTATAGATGTTGTTCACGAAGCCAGCTCGCCGCCCCCCAGAAGTAGATGCAGCGATCATCGAACGGGAAAAGGCCCGACGCGAGGGTCCGCCCTTCCTGCTGGACTTCGATGGGCAGGAGGCGAGCCGCCGGCGCAAGATGTCGATACAGCGACTGGGCACGATCGACACCGAATGGTGTCATCATGCCCTGCTTGCCATATACTTCGACAAACTGATCGTAGAACCGGTCGGCTACCGACGCATCGGTCGCGACTCGCACTTCGAGCCCATTCTGCTGAGCCTTTCGTATGCGATTGCGGCAGGAAGACTTGAGCGCCGCCCACGCTTCCTCTTCCCGGGCTGGAAGCGGGACGAGGTGCGTGACGTCCTCATGGACTTCGAAGCCAGCATGACGGAACGCCTGTGAATCAAGTGTCCAATGGGCCACTTCAAGATGCATTGCTCCGAACAGGCTGAGCAGACCGGTAAGGAGTGACGGCAGCGACAGGGGATCTACATCCTCCGAGACCAGAGGTCCCATGTAGTTCGTTCCGGTTCCACCCAACGGACTTCCGTGTATAGGCACGCCGAACTTTCGGATAAAAAGTCCACAGTGTACACCAACCCGTTTTTGACCCATGAGAATTTCGTAGTACCGCATCTCCGCTGCAGGATGGATATCCTGCAGGTGGGCATGCCACGCCGACTCATGGAAGATCGTAGCCCCACGAAATGTACGGACCATGCTGTCCCATTCCGCGGACACCGGATGAATGCGCCGAAACTTCAGGGTAGCCATGATGTCTACACTCCGTGGGTGCGAATGCGATCACGCACATGCTGCCATTCGAGACGCAATCGCTCTCCGGCACTAATCTGGGGAACCCCACTCGCGGCAACATGATCGAGGATCGTGGTAACCGGAGCATACCAGCCTTTCAAGCGTGCCAGTACTTCCAGTGCACGACGTACCTCCGGAATAACCTCTCCTCTTCCATCCACGAAGCCTTTACCGACATGAGTGGAAACGATGGCAAACTGTCCACTTCGGCGCAGCGTTTCGATTGAGGTTGGATTCAGCAATCTAACGAATGCAGTTGCATCCGGGGCATCAGACGTCAAGAACCACGAATTGACCCATGGTGTCGAAGCATCAGTATAGAGCACTGGAACGGAAAGACTGCGCAACGAGAGCCGCGAGAAGGCAAATGACCTGACGTACTTGAACTTCGCTTTAGCAATGTCACCCCAGAAGTATGGCGAGCCTTCCCGATGACCTTCATATGGAGCAGCCTCGAGGGCGGCCTTCGCCACCGTGGCGAGGAAACGCATGGGAAGACTCCGGAATCGCTCCCGGCCCCAATAGAGGTTCTCCCGATTCTGGCCGTGGTTGCAGTGAAGTCGTGGTTGAACGCCAAGCTTGTGGTTCAGGATTTCCAGCCCACGGACCGTTTCTTCCCTCGTGCATGAACCCATTGATGCATTGTGTGACGCAATCTCAAACCCCTCCTCAATGAGCGCACGAATCCATTCAACATAGTCTGGACTATCAAGCGTATCGGCCGCGAAGTACGGCCCCTGTCGATCTAAGGGCACTGCGAAAGGCCAGACGGTCTTCGTTGTGCGGAAGCCAAGATCGGTAAGCAAGCGGTAAAACGGCGATGCGTTCGAGACGGTCGCATCGTCGGTATCATCGAGGATCGAGAATGCGAACTCGGCGCCGTTCGGGAACTCCATGGCTTCAGTTCTTTCGCTTGAGGAGGTGGTGACAAGGAAACGATGCAGGGGGACCTACACGGAACACATAAGAGACTTGATTCCCAAGGCGCATTGACCTGCCCCACAGGACGATCAAGCCGGCTCTTCACCATGCTGGACGAGTGAACGGAATTGGGGGTTTGTCTTCAGCAGATCCGCATAGGCACCTTCCGCTGCCACCCGACCATCATGCAGCATAATGACATGATCGGCAGCCTGAATTGTGGTGAGGCGATGTGCGATCATAACAACCGTTCTGTCTTTTCGAAGAGCGAGCAGAGCATCAAGCACCTCAGCTTCCGTCTTCCCATCCAACGCGGACGTGGCCTCATCCAAGATGAGATAACGCGCATCGTGGTACAGCGCGCGGGCAATACCGAGACGCTGGCGTTGCCCCCCGCTCAGCCGCGCTCCACGCTCTCCAACTCGATAGTTGATTCCTTCGGGCAAGGACAAAACAAGCTCGTCCAATCGTGCGCGAACCAGCGCGCTATGCAATCGATCTGAGACCATACCCAATGGGGAGCCAAACGCCACGTTTGCAGCGACCGTGTCATCCAGTAGGAAGATCGACTGAGGAACATACCCGAGAGCTTCGAACCACTTCGCCCCCAGCTCTCGCACCGATGCATCGCCAACTTTGACAGAGCCTTTCGTGGGATCCAAGAGCCCTAGGATGAGATCACTCAGGGTGCTCTTGCCTGAACCCGAGTGACCGACCAGAACTGTCAAAGACTTGGGTGGAATCGTGGCGTTTACGCCCTGGAGCACGTACCCATCGGAGCTTGGATAGCGAAACCACACATCCTCGAGCACTAGCGCAGCTGGGTACTCCGGCACTTCCCGTTCAGAATGCTGTTGGAAGGTAGCCAGCTTCCTCCCTCGGCCTTCAACCACATCCTGAAGAAGCTCGCTGACCACTGGCATGTTTGTGCGTATTTGCGATACTGCCTTGAATATTGCCTGACCAGCGGGAAGCATGCGATAGCCTGCCATGGCATATAGTGTCAGTGCCGTCACAACATTGGTGGCTGCAGAGCCAGATACTAGCATGATGATTGCAAGAACTAGAAGTGCGGAGAACGCGAGAGTCTCAAGCAAGAAGCGTGGAACGTCCCCAAGCACGCCAATGGCTGCCTCAGCGCGATAGATCCGTCGAGTTGTTTCGAGATGTTCGTTGCGGTATCTCAACTCAGTACCTGAGAGGCGGATCTCCTTGAAACCTCCAAGACTTTCTACGAGCAGCCGATGGGTGCGCTCAGCAGCTGCCCAAGTGTACTCACCAAGAGAAAGAAGCTTCCTCCGCACCACTACAAAGAGGATGACGTATCCTCCTCCGATCAGCATCCCAAAAACCAGAAGAACACTTGGCTGATACCAGGCAAGTGCAAAGAGGACAACCAAGAGCAACGCGCCCTGACTAGCAATATTCATGAGCGGGAGTAACACATTAAATGCAAACCTTGGCGCGCCGATGCTGATCTTATTGATTAAGTCTGAGGAGTTTGTTCCCGCGACAAGGACATAGTCACGCTGCAGATAGCAGCGGAGCAGGTCATCTTTGATCTCAGCGCCGACGTCCAAAGCAAATCGGTAGGTTAGCCACACAGCAGCTGCCGCAAGCAGGTTAGACGTGACCAGTAGAAAGATCATCAGTACAGCGAATGCGACGATCAACTGCAGGTCGTTCTCAAGACCTAAGATTCGCGACGCAGATAACGCGAACTGATTCGACTTTAGTAGCTCGGGACGGGAAAGTACCCCCACAAATGGCGCAACCGAACCTGCACCAACAAGTTGCATTGCACCAGCCACAAGGAAGAAAATCTGATACTTGATGTACCGACGCTTCTGATCTCTTGAGAGCATAGTGCGAATTGCGACAAGTAGCTCTCGAGTAGTCATGGCTTGGTCTGCGGCACAGTGATCTGTTGGGGAGAACTTCTCCAAAGCTGACCTAAGGATTGGTCGACACCTTACGCTTGACAAGCGCGGAGTCGATTCTCGGGCGGCAGCCGGATCCGAATCCAAATTAAGGTAAACCAATCCATTGCAGTTTGGACGGTACCCGATATGGACGATTTCGTCGACCTATTTGGCACAAACTGACCTTCAGCGACCCTCTCGTTGTAGCGACCGTCAGGTGAGAGATTCTAGCGGCACCTGATCTGAGGAGATCCCATTCAAGGCCTTGCGGTTGGCGGGACGTAGCGACCCAAGAGACGATGAAGGCCACCCCCAGTGCCGAGTACTGGCGTATTGATGGAATTGGTCCGGCTACGCACTCAGGACTGCGGCGGCGGCTACTTCCCGGATGTTCGGAAGCGATCCGCCGAGACCTTCGATTTCATGAGCTTGAATCGATTATCACCGTGGCCGCTACTATGTTTCGCGTACTTGACTTGTCCGTAAGCGGCAAACAGGAGTGACAAAGGCGTGGACCATCACTGCGCGCAGCCGGTTGTGGGCCTGGCAGTCGCGACTCGCGTCGCGCAAGATCACTCCGACGGCTCGTACGGCGTCCCCATCATTTTCAATGACCTGAGGAGGCCTCGCGTGGGTAAAGTGAGCCAGAACTTCCCTTGCCGCCTTGCCCCATCTTTGGCGCCACCAATCAGGTGGGCGAAGTGGCCGTTTCATGTTACCTTTTTACCTCCGCTGGCGTCCGTCGCTCGTCCCGTCGTGGCTCAACTGGACCAATCCTAACAATTAAGAGCTACTCTAGGACACAACGGCAATAGAGCATAGACTGACTGCTCAAGCTAGGCACGCTGGCTTTCGGGTAGCCTGAAGCTAAGGCTGGGCCGCTCGGGAGTGGTCTTCGTCACAAGGTTTCGCGACGCGTTTAGTGCATGCTGCTTCAGGTCACGCCCACAGTTCAACGAAGCCCTGCGGTCTATGCAAGTTCTCCTCCTAGATGACCGTCATGGCAACTAGCGTGCGCTAACTATGCCTAACCAACTTATTGGTACCCATTCTACGTTCTCGGTCGTTGTCTGTACCTGGAACAGGTCCACGATGCTTGCCCGTACCATCAGATCCATCTTTTCTTCGGTTCTGCCAAGAGGATGGAGACTGGAGGTACTAGTGATCGACAATGCTTCGCGAGATGACACTCAAGAAGTGCTAAAAAGCTTGTCCGTCGATTTTCCGTTTCGACATCTGGTTGAATCTCGCGCTGGACTTTCTCATGCCCGAAATCGCGGAGTGATTGAAACCTCAGGTGACTGGCTTGTCTTCCTCGATGATGACGTCGAGGTTCCCGAAGGCTACTTTGTCCGTATCGCCGAAACAATTGCGGATTTTCCGGCCGTGGCATATCTAGGGACTGGAATTCAGCCTGAGTTTGATGAAGAGACATCTGGGTGGGTTGATGTTTTGCGACGCCGGCAATCGTGGTATTTCAGCGCTCTCGACCTCGGCTCCTCGGTCCGTTGGTTCGATGATGACGGTTCGCCATTTGGCGCAAGCATGATCATTAAGCGGGAGTGCCTGCCCATCGACCCGTTCTCACCTGATTTCGGCTATTGCCACGGAGTACTTCTTCCGGGAGAGGAGGTGCAGCTCTTTGAAAGGATCAGAGCTGATGGTCATCGCGGGCTTTGGGTCCCGGACGCAACAGTCAAGCACTTCATGCCCCAATCCAGAAGACGTCTTGGGTACCTGCTTCGTCGTGCCATCGGTCAGGGGCGGCTAGAGGTGCACATTGGGCCAGTCCCGGCAGGGAGGTTTTCCGTCGCTGGCGTGCCGGCATGGCTGCCAGTCCAGGCGGTTCGGGACTTGTCCCGCTGCATTATGGATTTCTGTCTCGTGCGAGATTCTTGGGCGCTCCATCTACTTGATAGCGCGCGCGCCCTTGGTTCAGTTCTTGAGCTTCGGCGCATTCGGAAGAAGGACGGTCCCCAACTCTCCTGAGATCTGTCGATGGCTAGAGCTGGTACAGACCGCGTTTGGCGCTGTAGAATCAGCGAAACGCGAGCGTATCGGTGATCCCCTTACCATCCACCCAAGCAGCAGACAATTGCCGCGCCAAGGCTTTGGAGTACAACTCGGCTCCCGTTCTGTTCAGATGAAACCCATCACGAAACTTGTCAGGGCCAAAGCCTGTCGGGTCTGGCGGAGGAAGACAGGGAATACCCCGCTGCCTCGCCACGGTGCAGACCAGCCCTGTGGCCGCGCTTGATCCGAGCAGCGGAGGAACGGCTATGGCAACTCTGGCTTGGTACGCCTCGGCGAGGCGACTCAGACGGTCCAGATTTTTCAATGCCCCTGCTGATAGCTGTTCGATGTTGGGCTGTTTCTGACCTGAGGACGCAAGGCTGTTCATGAACTCGGGAAGCCCCGGAATGATTCGACCGATGACATTCTTTCGCAGTTCCTGGCGAAAGCCGAAGTAGTGACTGTAGTGTGAGAGAATGGTTCGTGATGTCTCGGTAGGGTGCTGCCCAAGATCTTGCGAGTACGCAATGACGTCCTTGGCATCCAGTAGTCTCATTGCGGAGTAATCCGCCCTGCCATAGGGCGAGGCAAAATGCTCGGGGCTCATCATAATGAGGACGTTCCCACGCCCCAGGCCTTGGCGCCATAGCGCCTTCAACCCGTACTCCCAGTCAAGGTACTGTGTCTGCGCAACGGCATATCGCAAGATGGAGTCCGGTCCAAGCCGTAGTTCATTCATTACCTTGATATCCGTTCCTTCCTGTAGCAACGAGTTTCCGACGATGAGCAAGTACGACGTATCTTTGCCGAGTTCTGTGATGGCTGCACGTTCAGCATCAATAGTGCGTTCGACTCTGCTGATACGCATCGCGCCAAAGCGCGTGGTAAACTCCGCCAGTCCACACACAAGGGCGATCACTCCCAGAAGGATGGAGAACTGGCGTGTGGAATGAGTCGTTCGAATGTCAGCCAGACTCATGGTATGGTCAGAATTGAAAGTAGATGAATGTGCTGGCTTCGTTTGCCGAGAACAGGAGCAGGATGCCAAGCAGAAAGGTTGCGGTCAAACACTTCGACAAAGTTGAGCTACCATGGTTGGGATACTCTTCACCCTTTCTCTCGAGCAGCAGATCCATCAAGAAAAGCGGCACGGCGAAAAGTGCGACCACCATGAGCGCCGTGGGCACTTGGCCGTTCATGCGAAGGTTGGTACCCCCGGAGAACATGGCCATTGCATCCCGAAGACTGGCAGCGCGGAAGAATACCCAGGCAACGCATACCACATGGAAGATCAGCACTCTTCGTAACCAAACTTCAAGAAGCGAGAGTGAGGGATCGGCTTTGCTGACGAAGCGTCGTTCTACAGCCAGCCAAAGCCCGTGGAGTGCGCCCCAGATCACGAATGTCCAATTCGCACCATGCCAGAGCCCGCCGAGCACCATGGTCGTCAACAGGTTGCGCTGGGTATTGAGTTCGCCGTTCCGACTACCGCCGAGAGGTATGTACAGGTAGTCGCGCAACCAGGTGCTGAGGCTGATATGCCAGCGACGCCAGAAATCCTGAAGCGAAGTCGCGAGGTAGGGCTGCCTGAAGTTCACCATGAAGTGAAAGCCAAGTAGCTGCGCCGAGCCTCGGGCGATGTCAGAGTACCCGCTGAAGTCGCCGTAGATCTGCCATGCAAATGCGTATGCCCCGACCAGAAGAACCCAGAGGGACGATTCACCAAGTGCGCCTGAGAATGCGGCATTGGCGACGATGGCACAGCTGTCCGCGACAACCACCTTTCTGAACAGCCCCGTCAAGATCAACATGACGCCGTCCACCGAGGCCGACGGGTCGAAAGACCGCTCCGTTTGTACCTGCGGCAGCAAATGCCCAGGACGCTGGATTGGTCCAGCAATCAAATGCGGGAAAAGAGAAATAAAGAGTGCGTAGTCGACGATCGATCGGGATGCCGTGAGTCGCCGATTGTAGACATCGACCATGTACGCGACAGCCTGGAAGGTATAGAAGCTGATTCCAGGTGGCAGCAGGATGTTCAGCACCCGTGGAGAGGTCTCGATCCCGACTGACAGGAGTGCACCATGCAACGAGTCCGCGAAGAAGTTGAAGTATTTGAAGTATCCGAGGAATGCCAGATTGAGGGAGACTGACGCTGCCATGAGCATCCGGCGGCGGAACTCCGTTCGGGCATTCTCAATTCCGAGCGCGCAATAGTAGTCAACTACCGTAGACAGCAGGATGAGGCCGAGAAACCGATAGTCCCACCAACCGTAAAAGAGGTAGCTCGCTGCCAACAAGAATCGATTCTGACCAAGTCTTCCAAGCCGCCAGTACACCGTCACCGCGACAATAAGGAAGATGATGTAAACCGGAGAGTCGAACAGCATCAGCTACGGATAGTTGTTAGGATTGATTCACGCCAGTGGCCGCGGAGTGAGACTTGGAGCGGACAATGCGTCAAGAAGGCGGGTCATCGCAAGGATCGTTGTCCCTTTCGGCAGACCCTTGGCCATGACTGGGACGCGCCAGTGGTACAGCAAGTTTCGCGAATTGACCGTGCATGTCTGGCACGAAAACCGGACGGCTCACACGCGGGCGTCAGCGCGCGTGTGAGCCGTTGGTGCTGGAAGCCTAGGGGTCCCAGCAGGCTTGATTACTGTGTGGCTACCACACGAATGCGGTTGTAGAACATGTGCTGGTCCGCCGGGATAGCCGTTCCCCCCTGGCCTCCCATGTAGTTGTCCCACTCCCAGATCGACCAAACGCCCGGCTCGCCAGCTCTGCTGAACGCGAGGTCAGAGTATGAGGCATGAAGAACCGGTGCAGTCCACGAGCCGTTGACCCACTCGCTTGACCAGATCTGGAACGTCCCATTGGCCACACCAGGTGTGTTATGCACCAGATGGATTTCGGTGCGATACCAGACGCCGGTCTTGTAGATGACCTGGGCCGTATTGTCCCGATACATCTTGTTCACGAAGGACTGCGTCGCGAGCCACTGCCGGAAACGCCCACTTGAGACGCCATCAACCGGCTCGAAACCCCACATCAGATCACGAATGTGGCCCGTGCCCGTGGACCGGTAGGGGTACAGAGCTTTCGTGCCGACGGGGTGTTGCTGAAAGTTGGCCGACTGCTTCCAAACGAAGCAGGAATAGACTCTCTTCACCGGGGCGGAGAGGTTTGGCCCTACACCACCACCATGCCCTTCTGCCTGTCCCTTGGGAAAGCGGAACGCCAGGGAGGTGGCCGAAAGGGGGCCGGCTTCCTGAGACAGGAACATCCCGCCGTTCACACCCCAGGTTGTCCACTTGGGGATCGTAGCCGCAGCAAAGGTGGTGTCAGCCACGAGTTGATAGCCGGACGGCTCGTTCGGGCACGCAGAGACCGCGCCACTCGTCGGCGCTGGAGCAGTCGAAGCGACACGAACGGTGGCAGTATCCCGGAGAGTTCCGCCAGAGTGCGCAACGATAACTTGGTAGTCACCCGGCGTAGTCGGCGCCGTGTACAAACCGCTGGTCGAGATCGAGCCACCCGTCGCGCTCCAGGTGATGGGCGGCAGGGTGGTTGCGCCCGTGCTCCAGTTGGCGGTGGCACCGAACTGCTGCGTGGCGCCCGCGTTCAGGCTCACGGTCTTGGGGCTCACGGTGATCTTGGTGAGCTGGGCCGGCACTTCCACGGTCACGAAGGCCGTGTCGAGGGCGCCGCAGAGGCAGTTGGCGATGACCATGAAGCTGCCGGCCACGCTGCCCGCCGTGAACAACCCGCTGCTGCTGATGCTGCCTCCCGTGGCCGTGTAGGTCACGCCGAAGTTCCGGGTCTGGCCGTCCGACCAGAGCTGCTGCGTAGAAAACTGCCGCGTCTGCC
>VFQP010003420.1_pt1 | contig 16117 bp, 19 predicted proteins | sample 3512351 | NCBI WGS metagenome assembly VFQP01 (sample SAMN10412372, study PRJNA504923) | tailings metagenome | isolation source: Relicate 1 Philex TSF1 revegetated site | place: Philippines: Tuba, Benguet | collected 2017-08-29 | reverse complement strand
TCGTCAGGCTCATAACCTGAAGGTCGTAGGTTCAAATCCTACCCCCGCAACCAAATCTTACAAAGAATACAAACGCTTAAGAGCATCCCGAACGGGAGGCCTTTTGCGTTCCGCGCCCGTGTCAACACTGTGTCAACAAAACCCCGACGCCCCGTGTCAACGAATGGCGCCGACTCGCGCGGCGCTCTCCGCTTGATCGAGGCGCGCCCGCAAGCCTGATGGTCCCCGACACCACGACGGGAGCCCACCCCATGCCAAAGACCAACGACGCCGCGCTCGCCGCCTTCATCGCGCGCAAGGCCGAAATCGACGCAGCCCTCGACCGCATCCGGGCCGCCAGCGACGACCACTTCTTCGCCAGCCCCGAGAGCGTGAACTGGGGCCACGTCACGGCCCTCGCTGACCACGCGGTGCTGTTGAAGCGCATCACGGATGCGGTCTACGCCGAGGGGGAACACGCCCCACGGCGCGGCGCCGAAGCATGATGGACCCTCACGGACGCTGCACATCGCGAAACAGCCCGGCCAGCCCCTCGGCAAAAGGATCGAGCTCCGCGACACGGTCCTTCGCCCAGTCAAGCCACTCGGTGGTCGTCTTCTCCCCGATGGCATGATCCCCTTCGGAAGCCAGCCGCGCTTCAAGCTCAGTGATGAACGCATCGAGAAGCTGCTTCTCCTGCCAGTTCGTCGCCGCAGACCGGAAGCGACTCCAGCGCGCGTCATCGATCTCCTTGAGCCGCCGCAACTCCCACCGGCGCCTCTCCTGCTCCTCATAGCGACGGCGATCCTCTTCGCGCTTGCGCTCCCACTCGATCAGGCGCGGAACGCTCGCCACGACCGTTTCCACGATTGCCGGGATCAACTGCGAGAACGGCTTCCTCGGGCTCTCGATCCACTGCGGCTGCTCGCCCGGAAGCCATGTGCTGATCTGCGCCCTGAGGAATCCCGATGAGGTCAGCCCCGAATTGTGGTGATGCGGATAGGCCGTCCACTTCGCGGCTTCACCTTCCGGTCGCTTGATCGGCCGAGACATCTTCTCCTTCACCATGCACTCGATGTCTCGCCCCCCGACGGTAAAGGTCAGCTTGCCGTGAATGTTGGCCTCCTTGACGCGGCCGTCTGCCGCTTCGATGGCGCGGCAGAGCGAGCTGCTGGCCCGGAAGCGATACAGATCGCGCGGCGTGAGATCGTCCAGGAGGGACTTGCCCCAAGACCAGATGTCGTTCCTCCGTCGCCGGTTCTCCTGCGCGCGCTCCTTCTGCTCCCGCTTGTGCTCCGCGATCCACGCCTTGATGTTCGGGTGCAGCCCGTCGAGCGGATCCAGCCCGTCGTCCTTCTCGGTCTCCTTGGCGTCTATGATGGACGGAGGTTCAGGAGCGCGTGCCTCTTTCGGCCGCGCCACCGCCGGAGACTTCTGTGATGCTACGGCGGTTGGCCGCGGTGTGCGCGATGACCGAGGGGCGAGTTCCTTTACGGCAGCCACCTCTTCCGCGGGCAAGGGCGTGGGAGCAGGGGCGCGGCCGACAGCCTTCTTCTGCCAATATCCCGGAGGCGGATACGGCACCTGGCGCTTGTCGCAGAGCTTGGCGAGACGCGGGCCGTCGAGACCAAGTTCCGGGCCGACACGATTGAGCGGCCGTTCCCATACGAGCGCATAGAGCTCCTCGCGGGAGAGGTCCTTTGCCGTTCGTGTCGTTCCGCCGTCCATGAAAAGGCCCGAAAGATTCGTCTTCCGGGCCCAGAGTAGGATTGAGGAATGGCAGCCGAAACCGGAAATGCGAACGCGTTGTAGCCGCCAACGCGATTTGCCCGCGCGATCACGCCGCTGCCGTCGCCACCCCATCCAGCCGCACCGCGACGCTGGTGACGCCGTTCCCGGCTGCCTCGACCGCCACGCCGATGGGGAACCGGCCCGCGGCCTGCGTGGTGACTTCCTTCGCCGTGTTGTCCCACGCGACGCGCGCACCGACGGTCAGCACGGCGGCGCTGGCCTTTGGCAGCTGGAACACCCCCGTGGTGGAAAGCTCGACCGGATCGCCCTCGGCCGAGGAATAGGCGGCGATGCCGAAGATGCTGCCGACGATCAGTGCGTCGCCCGAGGCGATGCCGCCAGCGGGCGTGGTGACGCGGACGATGTGGCCGTTCTGGAGGTAGTTCTTCATCTCAGAGCCCTTTCGAGGATTGGATGCGGACGACCGAGATGCGGTCGGTCGCTCCTGCGATCTGCCGGTTGAGGTCTGCGAGCGCGGCGGCCATCTCGCCATCGCTCGCGTAGGTGACGCGCTTGCCGTCGTATTCGACGGTGCGGACGCCCCGGTAGCGCGCGGCCATCAGGGCGTCCCGCCAGGCGGTGAGTTGGGCGAGGTCGGCCATCACGCGCCCGCGTTCATGAACCAGCCGCGATGGTCGATGAACCCGGCCCCGAAATCCAGGATCACCCGGATCTCGACGCCGTCCACGTCCCAGCCTGAGCGGCTCTCGACCTGCGGGCCCTCCGCGCCCGAGAGATAGGCGAATTCGAGCCCGTCGATCTCGCCGGGATCGGCGGTGACATACCAGCGCGTGGCGCTCGACAGCCGCGGCTCGACGACCAGCGAGAGCGAGCCCGAGAACGGGTTCACGTCGGCAGCGGTCGCGGGCGCGATGCTGGCCAGCCACTTCTCGGCGGTGGTCTCCAGCGCGGGCGGAACCAGCAGGGTGCGGGGCGTCACGCGGATCGTGCGATCCTCGATGCCCTTCTGTGTCCTGAGCGCCAGCCGGGCTGCAGAGAGCGTCGCGTCGGAGATCACAGCACCCGTGCCCGCCTTGTTGCCGTGATCGGCATGGAACAGGGGCTTGCCGTCGGACATCGTGGGCCCGTTGCCGCTACCCGCCTCGAGCAGTGTGACGAGGATGCGCGCCTCGGTCTCGGCGGCGGCCTGCCCCATGCGGCGGGCGAGGTCCGCAAAGGCGCCGAGGTCGTCGTTGACCAGCACCTGCCGGGTGACGCCGATCTTCCGCGCCCAGGTCTCGACCTTGTAGGCCTCGCGCGCCTCGGCCATGGTCCCGGCCTTGATCTCGCCGTGCTCGTTCAGCTTTTCCAGCAGCGGCGCCTCGCCCAGCATGATCTTGTTCACCGCACGGAAGTCCCGCGCCGAGGTCTGGCGGCCGAGGCGACGGATGCCCGAGGGCGCGGCCTGGTAGGCGTCGCGCATCACGCGGCCCACCGTATCCCCGAGGATGATCGGGAAGTCCGAGGTGGTGTGCAGCGCGCGGGTCACGAGACTCGCGGGCGACAGCGCCATGATGGACTCGCCGCGCAGCGTCAGCAGCTCCTTCGCCATGTCTACGGGCGTGGAATAGGCGTAGCGCCGCGCGGGCTCGGAAAGCTCGTGGCGCGGGTTGATGCGGGCGTAGAGCGCCTCGCCCATCTGCCGGGCGCGCAGGGCCGGGTCGTCCTGGCTCTCGCCCATCTCGACGCGGACCTGCTCGGTGCGGATCGTGGGCGCGCTGCGCTTGGCCAGCGCCTCGAAGGCCGCGCGGCGCGCGGTGTCGGGATCGGCGCCTTCGTCGATCTGGCCGTCGATCCAGGACTGGTCCAATCCGGCGATGCGGGCGATGGAGCGGATCTCGGCGTTCGCTTCGGCGCGGGTCTCGGTGGTCGGCGCCGTGTCGGCAGCTTCTCGGTTGGTCGTGTCTGTCATCTCTGTCTCCATGCGAATGTGGGCGCCGGGGTCGGCGGGCGTCGGCACCAGGGAAATCTCGTGGGGCGTCCAGCGCACCGCGGTCAGCACGCGCGCGCCGTTCTCGGTGGTCTCAGCCCAGTCCTCGACGGAGTAGCCGACCGAGACGTGCCGCAGGATGCCCGCCAGCACGTCCTGCCAGACCGGCTCAACCTCGGGCCGGGCCGAGAACTGGATGACGGCCGTGCCGCGCTTGCCGTCCACGGTGGCGCTGCGGACAGAGCCGAGCACGTCGCGCACCGCGGTCTGGCGATGCGCATCGAGGACGCTGGCACCTTCGAGGCGCGACAGGTCAACTGCCTCGGGCGCGAGGCTCAGCCGCTCGATGTACGGACCCGCCATGTCGCGGCGGCGCACCGGCGCGCCGGTGGACCAGACCACCTCGACGGTGCGGGCCTCCGGATCGGCGGTCGCGGGCGCCAGCGTCGCGCGGCGGGTCAGAAAACCGTTCCTGTCCTGGACGGTTTCTGCCGACCGGCGCGGTTGTGAAATGTCGGTGGGGAACGCGATCTCGGTGTCAGCCATCGGCGGCCTCCTTCTGCTGCGCAGACGTCTGGCCGAAAGCGAGCCCCAGCCCCTCCGCGCGCTCGCGGTCCGCGGCGATCTCCGCATCCACCTGCTCGGCGTCGTAGCCGCGCTCGGAAATCGCTTGGGACCGGCTCTTGAGCCCCGCGCCGATCGCCATGATCTCGGCCTGCACGTCCTTCATAGGGTCGACATAGTCGAACTTCGGCGGCAGCCATTCGCAGCCGAGGTAGGCGTCCGGGTTCCGGTCGAAGTCCCGCGCGGGCAGATCGCCGGTCAGCACCGCAAGCCGAACGAACCGCTCCCAGACCGGGCGGCAGAACAGGTGCACCACCACGTTGTGCTGCAGTTGCTCGACGCGGCGGCGGAACTCGATGAGCCCGGCCCGGATCGAGGAATAGGTGACGCCCTCCAGGTCGCCCGAGACCAGCTCGTAGGGCAGGCCGAGCCCGGCGGCGACGGCGCGCAGGTGGTTCTTCACGAAGGGCGCGTAGGCGTCGTGCTCGGTCGGGTTCGAGAAGCGGATGTCGGTTCCGGGCGGCAGCGGGATCAGGCTGCCGGGCTCCATGCCCACGGTCAGCGCACCGCCGGTGTTGGTGCCCGACAGCCCGCCCGCCGTGCCGTCGGGATCGGTGATGAATCCGGTGAACAGCGCGGCGACCTTGGCCTTGACCAGCGCCGCATCCTCGAACTGGTCGAGCTCGTGCAGCCGCAGCAGCACCGGCGCGAGCCAAGTGATCCCACGCAGCTGGCCCGCGGCGAGCGGCTTGAACAGGTGCAGGCAATCGGCGGCGGGGACGCGGAGCGGGTCCATGCAGAGAGACCCGAGAGGATCGCCCGGGCGGGAGAACAAGACCCGGTAGGCGACCCGGCGACCGGCGGCATCGAACTCGATGCCCGCGCGGATCCGCGCCCCACCGCCGATCTCGCGGTGCAGGTCCATGGGAACCTGATCGCGATCCAGAAGCTCGAGGTGCAGTAGGATGCTGGCGGCGTCGTTGGCGACGCGCAGCCGGGCGAAGCTCTCGCCGCTTTCCACCATCGCGCGCACGGCCATGGCCTGCAGCCCGTAGAAGTCGGCCAGCCCGTCCGGGGCGGCGTGATCGGTCCAGCGTAGCCAGAGCGTCTGCAGCCGCTCGCGCACTGCCCGGTCGGGGTGAGTGGATTGCGGCTTGATCCCCGCGCCGACGACATTGCCGACCAGGCTGTCCACCGCCGCCGCAACCCACGGGTTGTTCCGCGCATACCACCCGGCCCGCCGCGCTGCCGTGGTCGCGCCCGCGAGGATCGCCGCGTTCAGCCCATCGACCGACCGCGCCCCTTCCCAACGCCGCCCACCACCCGCAGCGTCGAAGCCGCGAGCGCGCGCGAGGCCTAGAAGGCGATGAAGGAAGGTCCGCATGGGCGGCAGAATCGCCCGAAACGGACCATCAAGCTATTGGGAATGTTTGGGAATCCCAATAGAGAGCTGTGCCGCTGCCGTGCTCAGATACGATATGCCATCAGCCCGGAAGGGTCGCGATTGTGCTCGATCACGCCGCCTGATACTTCTTTCCAAGTCTGGGTAGACGTCCGAACAGCCGAGAATTCTCATCTGTTTGCTTCCGACACTGTCTGCACCGGATCTGGGCCGAAGTTGAAGAAACGGTGTTTGAAGAATGGCAGTGAAGTTTGACTATGTAACAAATCCGACTGCATCGATTGTGGGACCCAGGGGCTACGCCCTGCAGCCGTACGAAATTGAGAAGGCGGTTCATCGGACGCGCGCTATCGTCGATAAGTTGGCAGGCTTCGAGGTCAACGTCTTTGAAATATTGGGAATGCGAAATCTGAGTGCCTTCGTGGGTGAGGTGTTTGCGGCGGCCGTGATCTTGGAGCATCCAGAGATACTTCGAAAAAATCCGCACCAGGATGGCTACCCTGATTTGCTCTTAATGGATGATGACGGCAGTGCAGCGTGGGAAGCGCTTTCGAAGCGACTACGCGAGAAAGGCCCCTTCAGCCCTTTTCCCACGGGTGGCTTTGAGGTCAAGGCAACTTGCGGAAGCGTTCCTACACCGGCTGCTTGCCTGAAGCGCGGCTTCGACAAACCGGACATCGGTGACCAAAGGATCCACGTCGCTACGGGGTATGATTGGAAAGCCCACCATCGAGAGACGAACCACCTATTTGGGATATATTGGGATTTTATCGAAGGTTGCCCGACAATAGCGGCGGTGTTTTATCGTTCTGATCTTGTTGAGGATGATTGGGGTAAGATTGTTCAACCCAAGGAGGGTGGAGGCAGGACAACCTCAGTTTCGATCATGACGCGCGACGGCGTTAAGAAGATGTATGAGGGATGGGTGACTGTGATCAGTTCGCCATCCTACTCTGCGTTCTTTGACAAGCGTAACAAGGGGAAACTGATGGCTTCTGCAATCAAGCAGCTACAGCCGTCGAGCGGTGGTCAAGCAGAGTTCCGATTAGGTGCTTGAAAATCACTTCTAGGCCTTTTGGAGGTATGCTTTCGCCGATTATTTCGCGAATGGTTTTGTCGGACAGCTTCTTGCCGTCATCTCGCTTCCAAACAAAATCATATGCATCAACAGTATGCAGGATGAATGCTTCGTGGAGTGAAAGAACCCGATGTTCCCTCGGGTGCAGCTTTTGATCAGAACACGCGTAGGACAAGTTTCTCGTGAGAGCACTAGCCGGCAGGTCGCCGCGCATACGTTTGTAGGCGCTCGTGAAACCTGACATTAAACGGTATTCTGATCCGTCCTTTACCCAAGGACGTGGCAACAGGTCGCCGCATTTCAGGCAATTCAGGGGAGTGTCGCGGTTGGCCTGATTGATGCCCTCGGAGTTGTGTTTTGACCCGTGCGTTGGATTCTTGTCGAACCCGCAGGAAGAATTCACGCACTGATTGTCGAAGGCGCCTTTCCCCGGCGGTGTATTTGAGACCCAGAAGTACTTTGCATCGTCAAGCGTTGGAACGCGATGAAACGGTATGCTCTCGTGTGAGGCGGTGCGAGTATTGGCGGCGTCGAGTGAAGGCACATTTGCGAGCGCGTCGTCCACTGTGACCCATGGGCGCGTAAACATGCTTGGATCTTGAGAGTGTGTCGGCGCGGGCAGAACTGCCCACTTTTTGAGAGACGTCGACGATGGAGTCTTGAGGGTGAATACTGTGATCAGCCTTTGGCGCCGTTGTGGCACACCGTAGTCGGCGAACTCAACGACCTCCCAGCGTCCTTCGTAGTCGGGTGCAAGTGCCTCCGAGACCAGCTCGAGCAGATCGCGCACTTGTCCCTTGTATTCAATCAAAGAATTTTGCATCTCGGGTACGTTTTCGAACACCACGAGTTTCGGCCGCAGAGCCAGCGCGATTTCAACTGCGTCAAGGGCGAGTCTATTACGCTCATCAAGTTTTGGCTTTATCCCGCTTCGAACGCCACGAAGCAGTTTCCCGCGGCCGTTCTTGGACATGCCTTGGCAGGGGGGCGTAGCGAAAAGGATATCGAGAGTTCGGCCCTGAAGCTTGTCCTTCGCCTCCTCAATGATGTTCCCCTTTGTTTCCCGAATGTCGCCCTGAACCATAGCGGTGGTTGGGTAATTGGACCGAAACACGGAAGCGCGGTCAGGCAACAGTTCAGATGCTACGAGAACATCAACCCCAGATGAACGAAGGGCAAGGTCTCCGATGCCGCCACCAGAAAACAGGCTTACACCCGTTAACGACTTATTCTCTTCCGCGGCATCTTTCTGCGACTTCATTCGCCAAGCATCCTCCCAGTCTGCGACGGTAGCCGACATGTGCAACCACACTCGGTGGTACCCGCAGCCGTGTCGGTGTCGAAATATTGCGTAGCACGAAAGCTCTCAAGTGATCCAGTCGATAGTCTTGGTGGCGCAAGAGATCGGCCGCGAGGCCCCGATCACGGGACCTACTTTAGCCCAGCCACGGCGACCGGATCACCCCCTTCGCCGCGCGTGCGGGTACAACGACAGTTCCGTTCACGCCCTCCACCTCCTCGTTCAGCCTGAGCCCCATGCTGATGAGCCCGTGCAGGGCGGCGTGGGCGTAGACGAAGGTGTCGAGGGCCTCGTTGCGCTCGCCGTCGCGCTTGGGTTGCCAGTAGCGGATGGGGCGTCCGCGCTCGAAGCGGGTGACGACGCGCTCGGCGGTCAGCTGGCGAAAATAGTCGGCGTCGAGGCGGCGGGGGAAGTGGATCGCGCCGGGGCCGGGTTCGGTCAGGCGCAGGCGGGCGTAGACGGCGTCCTTCACCGCGTCGACGCCGACGATGAAGAGCGGGATCTTGCCCTTGTTGGTCCGGGTGGGTCGGCGCGGCCACACGGGAATGCCGGGCCCGCCGCGGCCCTTGATCGCCCAGATGCGCCGGGCGAGCCGGGTGCGGCAGAACTCGTAGGCCATCTTGGTGTGGTGACCGCCGGTGTCTATGGCGGCGGCGCGCACCGGCAGGTCGAGCCCGGCGGGATGCGGGAAGGTCGCCTGCAGCACCATGTCGAGATCGGACCAGAGGCGCGGGCCGGACGGGTCGCCCCAGAGCACGCGGTAGTCGATCACCCACGCCTCCTCGTCGCGGCCCCAGCCGAGGATCTGCACCTCGATCCGGTCGCCCTGCACGTCGACGCCCGCGGTCAGCACGGCGACGGAGGCGGGCAGCGCCTCGCCCCAATCCTCGCGCCGGGCCATCAGCGGATCGGCCGGAACGGTGTCGCCCGCCTGGTCCTCCCAGGACTCGCCCAGCTTGGTGTTGACCCAGACTTGCAGGCGGGGCGGGTCCTTGCGGACGCGGCCATGCTCGGCGGCGATCTCGGCCCACGTCTCCCACGGGGAGTAGAGCGCGGAGAGGTGGAAGCCTGCCGTGCGGCCGTCACCCTCCGCGGTCGCGCGCCATTCGCCCGCGGCCAGCAAACGGGGCTTCTCGTGCTCGTGATGGATGCCGCCGCAGGCCTCGCAGACCAGATGCGCCTCGTCGCGCCGCCCCTCGGGCCAGCGGATGCGCGCCCAGGTGATCGGCGCCATGTCGCCGCAATGCAGGCAGGGGACATGGTAGAAGCGCCGGTCGCTGTGCTCGAACGCCGCCTCGATGCGGGAGTGGCCCTTCAGCGTGGGCGTCGAGACCATGTAGATCTTGCGCCGCCCGCGGAAGGTGGCGGTCCGCTGGATGGCCAGATCGACCGGATCGCCCTCGCCATCGGCGTCGCCGGGATAGCCGTCCACCTCGTCCAGGAACAGGTAGCGGACGGGTGTGGAGCGGAGGCCGACGGCGGAATTGGCGCCGGTCATGACCAGCTGGCCGCCGGGGAAGGACTTGCGGAACAGGCTGTTCCCCGCGTCGCGGGAGCGAGGCGCGGCGACCAGTTCTCGCAGCGCGGGCGTCGCCTCGATCAGCGGGTCGATGCGGACGGTGGTGTTCCGGCGCACCATGTCGAGCGAGGGCATGACCAGCATGGCGATGCCGGGCGCGTTCTGGATGATGTAGCCGAGCCAGTTCAGGCCCGCCTCCGAGCCGCCGGTCTGCGCGCCCTTCATCAGCACGACGCGCTCGTAGGGGCTGGCGGTTGACAGCGCGTCCATCACCGCGCGCAGATAGGGCGTGCGGTCGGTGCGCCAGCGGCCCGGCTCGGCCGAGGTCGGCGGCAGGATGCGGTGCCGGTCGGCCCAGTCCGAAACGGGGATCGGCGGTTCGGGGCGGATGCCGCGCCGCCAGGCGAGGTCGACGTCAGGCACCATCGCCAAAACTCCCCAAGGGCAGGTCGGCCAGGTGTTCGAGGTGCTCGCGCATCATCCGGTCGAGGGCGGCGAAGGTGGCGCGCGGATCGGCGCCAAGTTCGGCCGCCAGCAGCGGCGCCGTGCGCTGGACCCACGCCATGTGGGCGTCGCGTTCGGCCCGGGCGCGCGCGAACACGGTCCTGGTGGCGGCGGCGGTCTCAACCAGCTGGCCCTGCTCGCGCTCGAACGCCAGCTTGGCGCGCTGGACCTTCACGATCTCATGGAGCCGCTTGGCCTCGGCCAGCGTGGTCGTGGCGCGAGTGGGGACGGCGCCGCCCTTGTTGCGCCGGGCCGGGTCAAGGTTGTTCTCGATCCAGGTCAGCCCAATCGCGACGTCAATCCGCCCGTCAGCGCGCACTGGCAGCCCCTCGGCCACCAGCTGCGAGATGCGCCCCTTGGTCAGTCCGACGCGGGTGGCGAAGGCGGTCTTGGTCTCGTGGCTGTCGAGTTTAGTCATTTCCGCCCCCTGACGCTGGCGGGCAAATGCGCTGAGCGTCCCCACATACGGATCGGCCCGGGAGGAACCGCCGCGTTCCCGATCCTTCCGGCTTGACCGCGCCTCGGGCGAGCGCCTTGCTGTCATACTGATCCGGGCCGAGCGTGTAGTCGGTATCGTCGCCCACCATGACGATGAACGGCCGCTGCAGCAGCTTGATGCCGCGATGGAGCCCGGTCGCGCACTGGGGGATCACCAGGAAGCCGACACCGTGATCGCGGATCGCGTGGACGATGGGCAGCAGGTGCGGCGCATCCGTGGCCACCTTGCTCTCGAACCGCTCGAGGATCGAGCCGGTGAACTGGATGGGAGTGTCAGGCATTGGCGAAGCCCTCCTGCAGGGCGATCCAGTCCATCAGCGTGGAGCGGCGCGTGGCGATCCGGCTGCCCAGCCGGAAATGCGGCAGCGGGCGCTTCGAGCGGGTGCAGAGGTAGTAGACGCGGCGCTGGAACCGGAACTCGTCGGAGTCGAAGAGAAAGCGGGCGATCTCGGCGGCGCCCACCATCATGTCGGGCGCGAGCGTGGCGGGCGCGGTCATCGGCCCCTCCCGGCGCGCGGGGCGCTCGGCTTGCGATCGGCGGCCTGTTCGCGGGCGAGCAGCCAGTCGCGCACCGCCTCGATGCGGTAGTAGACGCGCCGGCCGATCACCACGAAGGGCGGGGATTGGCGCAGTTGACGGTCGCGCTGACAGGTGCGCAGGGACACGCCGCGGCGGGCGGCGTATTCCTCCTCCGAGATGAAGCCGTCGAGGAAATCGGTGGGTGGGGCGACGGTGGCGGCCCTCTCGGCGCCTCCGGATGCAATGGGCTGGGTCATCGGCGTCTCCTTCGTGCCAGGCGACGCAACGCGCCGCCGATGCCCGAGAGATGCCGACGTTCAGCCCCCCGAAAAACCGCCCCGAAAATGCCCCCGGAGCAATAATTTCAGGGGACTACGCAGTTCTTCGGCGAACTGCGCGCCACGCCTCGCGAAGGTTGTTCTCGATGGTCTTGGTGGTGGGGCAGTCCCGCCGCGGCCAGGTCTCGCGATACCATGCCTGCAGCGCGCGGGCTTCGGCGGCGAGACTGTCCGCGATCTCGCCCGCATCCACGCGCCGCTGAAACTCGACCCGGATGATATCGATCCCCTTCGTGGGACGTCCGGGCGTTCCGGTCGGCATGTGGTCGTCGGCATCGGGCGGCAGGATGTGGATGTCGTGCACGATGTTCGCGCCGACGGTGGCCTGGCCCTTCCGGACATTGGTGATGCGAAGCTGCCGCCACGCGGGCGCCGGGATCGCATGCCACGGGCCGAAAGGCGGGTTCTCCTGCCCGAAGGCCGTCAGTTCGCCCGCCTCCAGCTTCGCCTTCATCGCGGCGAGCATGCCGTACCAGACGCGGTGCAGATCGGCCCGCGCCGAGCGCGACCGGCTGGCAATGTAGTTCGCGGCCTTCGCCTCCTCCCAGTCCGAGACGTAGCTTGAGAGATAGGTCGGCCGCTTCGGCGCGTTCTTGCGGGCCTCGGTCGCGCGCGCATGCTCCTCCCACATCTCGGTTGGCAGGAACTCCCGCATCGCTTGCTCGAGGGGCAGGGCGTCGGGCGGTGGGCCGTAGGGCTTCTGATCGGTCATTTCTGCTCTGCCTCGTTTGCGCTGAACTCCTCTGGCGAGCGCTGCAACACGAAGGCGCCCACCGTCTCGGCGGCCTTGCGCAGCGGATCGTCGAACAGATGGGCGTATCGCTGGGTGGTCTGCACCTGCGTATGGCCGAGCATCTGGCCGATCAAGGGCAGCGACGCCCCCGCCGACACGAGGATGCTGGCGAAGGAATGGCGGATGTCGTGGATACGGACATTCGGCTTGAACTCGGTCTTGGGCTCGCCCTTGCGGTCGAGGACCGGCTTGCCCTTCGCGTCCAGCACCGGCACCTCCGCGCCGAGCCCCGCCCTGCGGCAGACCGAGACCCATGTGCGCTTGATCTCGGTGAGCGGTTTCCCGGTCGGGCCGGGGAAGACGTAGGGGCCGGGCGGCGTGCCCTCGGCCTCGGCCTCCGCCTTGGCGGCGGCCTTCATCTCGACCAGCAGTTGCACGGCCGGGCCCGAGAGCGGCACGCGATGCAGCTTGCGCTGCTTGGTGTGCGCCGATGGTGATCCGGCGCTGCCGCCCCTCGGCGCGGTAGTCCAGGACGAAGGACTTGGCCCCGCCGGGCGTCACCCGCAGGGCGAACCCCTTCACCTCCGCGTCCCACAGCATGCTCTGCCCGCGCACCGGCGGCAGGGCCTTCCGGGCGGCGGCTTCGGTCAGTTTCTCCGGCATCTCGGCGCTCCCTTATGTCAACACTGTGTCAACACATCATATGGCTGTTTTTGTCGTTGGCTGGCGGCGAGTAACAGGCGGTCGCGCCGGATAGCTTCGAAAAAACAGTGCTCTAGGAGAATAGGCCGGAAAATGCGTCAACAATCAAGGCTCTAGATGTTGTGGTGAATCTGGCTCATAACCTGAAGGCCGCAGGTTCAAATCCTGCCCCCGCAACCAAAATCTTCAATAAAACCAAAGACTTCAATGTTGAGCGTTTCGCTTGTGTATAAGCAAACGCGTTTACCTCAACAACAACTCAACGTTACACGAGGCCCCCATCGACGGGCCAGATGATCGCGCAGAACGCGGCAATCATGCCGCCGCCCTGCATGCCGGTTCAAGCCAAGCCCAGATCTCCGCAGTGACCTCCGAGAGCGGCCGCCCGTCGAGAGCCGTGCCCCCAGAGTAGGCCTGCCACTGCGTCATCTTCGCCTGGTCGGTCGAGAACTCCTCCGACAGACCGACAGGGCAGGCGGCTGGAACAATGGTATCGCGTCGAGCGAAGGTTCCTCTGATCGCGGCAGTGAGGTCGCCCATGTCGATGTTGACGGACTTCGGCAGCGTCCACAGATCATAGAGATCCTTCATCCGGCTGTTCGCCAAGCCCAGCGCCACCACGGCCTGAAACTTCTCGGCGATGACCGTTGCCGGGGAGTAGGCACGGATCGATGCGGCAGGGAAGTCGAGCAGGGATCCATACTCAATCTCGAATTGCGGATCCGCCAAGGCATCGCCGAAGCCGAGGTCCACGGTGATCGGTATGCGCGTGCTCCCGAGATATGCATCAGTCCTAAGCCGCATCCCTCCATAGATCTGGTCTTCCCGAATGGCGACGGCCGTCAGGCTGGCCACGTCGTAGACCAGCCCATCGCCTCCATCGATGGCGAGTATCCGAGAGAAAGCGGTCTTGAGCTCGGCCTCCTCATCCGAGCCGAACGCCAGGAAGTCGATGTCCCGGGTAAAGCGGCCAGTGTCAGCCGTCCACAAGGTGACGAGCATGCCACCCTTCAGGACAAAGCGGTCGCGATATTCGGAGACCGACAGCCGGTACACCAGTCGTTCGAGGCCGAAGGCCACCAGCACCACATCGAACAGCTGACCTTCAACACGGGCAAGGTTCAGCAGACGCTGACGCACAGACGCCGCGATGTCTTTTGGCTGCTTAGCCATTGGATGTCAGGGCCTCCAGATAGGGGCACATCTGGTTCCACGCGCCGTTCTCGCGAGCGGCTGCAGCAAGCTGGCCTGCCGTTGCCTTCCTGGCACTCAGGGCGGCCTTGATCGCTTCAACGGCTACCGATCGGTCAACAAGCTTCGGGTTCCGGAATGCGTCTGCAATCGTCTTGGCGATGGAATAGACCCGAACCTCCGCCTCCCCGATCCGATGGACCTCAGTGCCATTGGACAGGTAGGGCTCACGGAAGCGCACGATGCGGATGCGCGGGTATTCGATCTTCGGAGCCCAGTCCTTGGCGCCGATGGCGATCCATACCCGGCGTGGTAGCTGGTCAGTCAGCTGATGAAAGGATAGAGCCGAGGTCAGGCAGATGACGGCCTTGGGTGCGAGCTTGGCAATCTCGATGAGCCCAGCATGAAGGTCTGGCTCGCTGTCTGGCAGCTGATACAGTCCCCGCCCAATCCGTACCACCACGCCATCTGCCACCGCCCTCGCGATGGTGGTTCCGCTCACGCCGATGGAGGCCAGATCCCTTGAACGGGCTGGCGCATGAACTTCCATATAGTCGATCATGCGGGCGCGCTGGCCCTGATCCGTCGCAAGCATCGTTGCAAAACCTCGGACAAAAGTGCATCCTGTCCTAGGTTTTGTAACATGCCGCTCGGCTTCACGCAACCTGCGCAGGTCCGCACCCCACGGCGTCATCATGTTCAATCACCGCAGATTTTGCGGAGATTAGACCCGCTATTCTCCGCACGACTGTTCCATAGGCGGATTCTGCCGTTCGATGAACCTTGGAACGGATGGCACCCGGATCACGCGAAACGGCTGATCCGTCAAATGCGGTTGCGCGCGATCACCTCCGCGGCAGACGACGGATGGTAGGTGGTTTCTGGGGCGCTGAACCCAGCGGCAAGTTCCGACTGCAGCTGCGCAAAGGCCGCGGCCTCCTGGCTTGCCCTGTCGCGCCGGATCAGGTCTTCAACATAGGCGCTGACGGATTGGTAGGGCCCTGCGCCGATCACCATCAACGCCAGGAACTCGTGCAGCTCCTCATCGATCTCAAGCGTCATCGTTCTGGATTGGGCCGCCATTCGTCTCTCCCTCCGCGCTGTCAGCTTGAGCCTCGGCGACCTCACGGCCGCAGTCGGGACACGCAGTCTCTGCCCTTGAGAACGCAAATCCGCACTCGAGGCATGGCTTCAGATCAGTCATGTCCTCCAGGAAAGCACAACGCTTACACAGCGTCTTTGTGTGCTTCAGCGACAGATACTCCCGGAAATCCGCAAGCCATGCGAGAATCGCTCCGCGCTTCCAATCGCCGTCCCAGTTTGTCGCCTTCTCACGCCAAGCCATATACTTTCGCGCGCGAATACCGCGTTTCTGGGCTGCCGTCAGGGCTTCCTTCTTCGCCGGAACCTCGAAGACGTGACCGCAATAGCCCCGCCCGACCGGACTGTTGCAGATCCACGTTCCCGCCTTCTTGCGAAACTGAATCGACAGGCTGAAGCAAAGAGGGCAGCAGTCCCGCATTTCCGGAACTACGGCGTCTCGGATCGCGTAGCATTCTTCCCTCAACTCAGGGCGATAGTCGTGGGCAGGTTCCCGTGACTCGTATTCAGCCTTGGCCTTGTCCAAATAGGGCTGAACACGGGGTATTCTCACCGTGTGCTGCAGAACAAGTACAGCTTCATGGTCGGCGCCGCATGTGGCGCATTCCGAACCGAGGAATTGAACCCTCGTGCGTTTCCAGTTTTTCCAGTGCCAAGGCGGGCCATGCTTCCGTCTTGCGACGAAGATTTCGCGAGCAGCTTCCTGGCCCGTCATGGTCCGCCTCTCGAGGGCGTCTTGCACACGCTGGAACTCAAAGGGCCATTCAATCATGAGACAATACCGCTGATCGAGAGCAGCGCGCTTCGGCTTAGAAATTGGTGCCGAGGCCCACGCTATGTGAGGTGCCCCTAGATTTGTAGACGCTTTGCCCCCTAACTTTGAGGCTAGGAGGCCGTGACCTGCTCCCCAGTCTGTCCTCGTTTAGAAGCTAGTTCTGTTCAGGGTTTGGTCCTTTACTGACCGGTTG
>VFQP010003419.1_pt1 | contig 16120 bp, 16 predicted proteins | sample 3512351 | NCBI WGS metagenome assembly VFQP01 (sample SAMN10412372, study PRJNA504923) | tailings metagenome | isolation source: Relicate 1 Philex TSF1 revegetated site | place: Philippines: Tuba, Benguet | collected 2017-08-29 | reverse complement strand
GCGTGTCGTGGGGGCGCCTGCTGCAAATGCAGGCGCCCTGGTGTTTTGGTGTTGACAGTGCAAGACGAGGACGACATGCTGAACGGATGGGCGTGAGCAGCTCTGCGCAGACAGTCCACTCTCAACAGCCTGGACAGGAGCAGAAACCGCCACCGCAACGCTGCCAAACAGGAGGAAGAATTCTCCACAACCGTCATCCACAAAAGTCCTTTACAAGCGCGCGCTCCGCGCGGCCAGCACAGCGAATCCCTGTCAACGCGAGTCCCAACAGTTGCTCTCTCTCTGGCCACCCGGCCCACCAGAAGACGGGTGCGCAAGGCCGGCCCCTTCAGACCAGGGTGGCCCGCTGCAGCTTGCTCGCCGCGCAGCCCACGGGGCTGATGGTGAGCCCGTGCTGGTCCAGGTCGGGCCGCTCCTCGCCGTCCTCCTGCTCCTCCACGTGGATGCGCAGCGCGTGACACTGCGGGCGCGAGACGAGAGCGCCGTCGCCCGCCTGGTCCCACGCAGGGCGGCACCAGGCTGCTTGTCCTGCGGCCTGCACCTGGCCAGGCCAACGCGCGCCAGCACCATGCCGCACCTGTATCTGCAGCCCGGGCCCCGCGCCGCTCTCCTCCCGCTTGTACGACAGCATGAGCTCCTTGAACGTCTCAAAGTCCCTGCGCAACGGTGACCGCAAGCACTCCTCCCCATCGTCACCCGCCACAGCCCGAGGCTCAGCCAGGCTGCGGCATCTGGTGGCCTCCAAACCTGTGCGGCGCCCTCCCTGTGTGCCACCCACACGCTTCCCCGCGGCCCTTGCCGTCAAATCTCAAACAGTGGCCAGCCCCCTCACCCGAGGGAGAGCAGCAGGTCAAACACGTCCGTCATGAGCTCGTCCTTGCGCCCCGCCAGCATGCGCAGAAACTCCTGCATGCTGAAGCCCTCGACCGCCCGGCTCAGCCGTTGCTCAATGGCCGCCTCGAGCAGCTCGGTGTACCGAGTAAACACCTCGGTGTACACCAGCTTGTTCTCAGGGCCCTCCTGCGCACGCGCACGCCCACCCATGCAGTGGCGCCAGGCCAGCATGTGCCGCGACCGGTGGTGGGTGCGTGTGCGCGGCGCTTGGAGTCGGGGTGGAGTCCCGCCCTCCACCACAGGGGGGTGCCGTGAGGCAGGTGCCCTGTCCCGCGCCTCACCTCAAAGTGCTTGCAGTGCTCCCGGCAGAAGCCCTCGCGCGCCTCCTCAAACTCGGGGTCCAACAGGATGTCTGCACGTGCGCACGCACACAGGGCAGGGCGCCATGTGGGCACCACCGAGGGGCGCAACCACGGCAAGCGGTCGAGGCATGCGACGGGGGAGGCGAGCGCAGCGGCAGCGCAGGCGTGTGGGCAGCAGCAGCAAAGCTGCGCGAGCGCTTCACCACTGCCAGCCTGGGAACGGCGCTGCGCCGCCCAGGCCGCTGCTCTCCCTCGCGCCCGCCGCACACGAACCCCTCCTTACCTGAGAGCGCGCCCACGATCTGGTCAAACTTGCGGGCTTCGGCGTCCTGCCCCTCGCCGTGGCTCACGATGTCGATGTCCTCGTCCTCTCCGTCCTGTGCGTGTGTCACAACGTCATGTGGGCAGCTCTCTTTGCTGGCTGGGCTCTGCGCGCCCGTGCCAGTGTGTGTGCGATGACAGGCACGTGCGTGCTCTGAGGTCTCCTCACCATGAAGTCGCCGTCGGCGATGAGGAGCTCCTCCTCCTCTGCCTCTTGGGCCGGTGCGTGCGTGGCGTCCATGGGCAGGGCGTTCTCCACCGTCATGTCGCTGTCCTGGCTCACCTCCCGGCGCATCAACAGCACCTGCCCACCCTGCGCTCTAGCTGGCGCTGCTCTTGAGCCTCGGGTGGGGATGTGGGGCGGCGGGCGCGGTCTCCTGCGATCCTCCTGCGCATCCGACAGAGTGCGGCAGGTCAACGCGCGGCACGTCAACATCTGCGCACGGCACGACAGCGCCACAACAAGGAGCGCCACACGGCGCGCTCAGAGGCACGCTGCTGGCCGCCCGCGGTCCGACCCGAATCAGCAGCGCTGGAAGGGCTCTCGGCGGGCCGCCTTCCGCGCGCCACGCAGCTTGACCCTTTCGCGAAAGCTGCACGCTGGTAGCACCCTGTACCCGTGCTGCAAGGGCGCCTGCTCGCTGCTCGCTGCTGCGCTGCCTCCCGTGGCAGCGAGCGCCCGGGCGCTCGCCCACTGGCACACGCACCAAAGGGCGAGCCAGTGGGCGAGGACGCGTTGAGCTGCGCACAGAGCCTCTGCGCGCGTGTCCACGCGTCTGCGCACCTGAGCTTCACACCACGGCGTGCACCGACTGGCTCCTCCTGCCTCTGCGCGCTGTGCCGAGGCCGCGTGCCGATGGCCAACTGCTGGGGGCTGGAGGGACAGGGAACAAGAGTGCTCGAGGAGAGCCTGCACACGGCGCTGACGGCGAAGAAGTTTGCGCGTGCGTGCGTGCGTTTGTGTCGCTCGCTGCGCGCGTGTTGGGCGCTCTGTGGGGCGAAAATTGCGCATTGTGCTTGAAGAAGGGAGGAAGAGCAGCAAGGCACGAGAAAAAGCGTGCAGGGCAACCGTTCATGGGCAGGCAGCAAGGCAGGCCACAACGCATGAGGGACCAACGCGCTGCAGGGACCTCGCCGCGCCAACGCCAGACAGACGCCATCTGTCAGTGCGTCCGTCCGAGCTGCACACCGCTCCTCACTCGCCGTGGACGCCCACCACGCCGAACAGCCTGCACGTCAACAGGCACACGTGCACGTGCGCAGACAGATCGCCAGTGCGCGGTGGACAGCACCGCAGACTACGGCTCCCAAAACCCCCTCTGCCCTCCTTGGCTCACGCACCCGAGCAGCTCGAAGAGGCCGACCACCACCTCAACCACGATGAGCCAGATGACGATCCACTCCAGCCGCACCGAGTGGTAGTTGTTCTGCACCGCAGGCACGGCGCAGCGCGCGGCGAGCATGATGGCATTGCGCACACCAGCACCTGCCCGTGCACCCCCTCCGCACGGCGAGCGTGACGGCGTGGGCCCCCGCCCACCCCACCCTCTCCCTCACCTGGTGGTCCCTGAGCATGTCGAGCATCTCCTGCAGCACGGTGAAGCGGCTATTGAGCAGCTCCACGCGCGCCGGCAGCTCCAGGTACTCCTCCACCCTGCCAACCAGAGAGCGGCACGCGACGTGAGCCCACGGGTTGCGCAGCTGGCGCGCTGCACTGCCACGTCCCCGGTCCCCGCTCCACCCCGCACCGCACCTGGTGTAGAGCGTCTGGAAGATGTCTGGCGCGTGCCAAAAGTACTCTGGCGTGTCCAGCACGCTGCAGGCGCGCGCCGCGGGCAAGCAGGGGGCGGCAAATTTGCCCGTCATCCTCTGCGCGACCTGCTACCTCCCAAACTTCCTTGATTGTGGCAAGCGGCTCACCTGCTGAGCAGGTTGACGGCGCTCTTTTGCAGGAAGACCTTGCCGATGAGCTTGGCAATGTCGCTGCTGCTGATGTTGACGTTGCCCGTCTGCGCCAGCGACTCTGGCAGCTCCTTGGTCTCCAGCACAATGTCCACCACGCGCTTCTCGTACTGCGCACACGTTGAGAGGGTGGGGAGGGGGGGGGGGCGCAAGCAGAGAGCAGGCTCACGCAGGGCGCCGCGTGGGGCGGCAGCACCGTGTGAGGGCGCTCAGCACGTTTGCGCGCGCTGCTTTGCTCCCTCACCACTGAGAGCTTGGTGCTCTGCGCCAGCGCGTACGAGATGGCCAGCTTCATCTTGTGGTCCTGGGCAGCGCTCAACACGTGTGTAGGGGGGGCAGACTGGGTGACCCCTCACACCAGCGACCCAGTGCGCCACGCTGGCGCCCAGCTGCCCCCCGACGCCCCCCCTCCTCTCTGCCTGCCTCACCTGGGCAAAGCGCTTGTGCAGCGTGACGGTGTCGTTCTGCACGTGCGGCTTCTCCGTGATGGTGAAGTTGAAGCTGAACTCGTCCGTCTCCACCTCCCTGTGGGGAGTAAGGGTCAGGCACGGCGCAACGCACGCAGTCGCGTCAGTGAGGTAGATGTCAGCTGTGCGCGCTCGCTCGACGGCAACTGCCACCCACGCGCACGAAAGGGAGGACGTCGTCAGGTCCAGGAGGCCACTCACTTGTCCGGCAGGGGCTGTATCTGGCACTGGCGCGCGATGCCCCGCACAATGGTCATCTCCTGGCTCTTGGTCATGCCCCAGCACGCCACCACCCCGTAGTCAAAGAAGAACACGTCGCCGCCCGGCTGGTCGCCCACGCCCTTGATGTACTCGACCTGAAGGGCACGGCATGCGTGTGTGTGTCAAGGGAGCCGTGAGGAGCAAGGACGCGTGGCGCTACCTCGGCGGCCGCTGGCGGCACAGGCCCCCTACCCCCCACAGAAACGCAAGGCGCGTGTGCGCGCGCGCACGTAGTAGACGTCTGGGTAGCTGAGCACTGATCCGGCGGGGTAGGTGAGCTTGAGCAGCTCCTCCAGCTTGGGCCGGTCGAACGACTCGCTGACGCAGTAAAAGGTGATGCGCCCGCGCCTGCTGGTGCTGTCCTGGAAGTACTGCGCGCCTGGCGGCACCACCAGCGCCGGCTGCACCGGCAGGTCCTCAAACAGCGTGGGGTGCATGAAGCTGGGCGGGTGCAGGTCCAGCGGGGGCGCCTGGCCGCCCGCGCCCACCACCTCGAGCGGCAGCGCGCCGTCCTCCTCGTCAGGCAGGGGCACGAACTGCGGAATAGTGGGGGCAGGTGGCAGGGAGGCGAGCAGGGGCATGCGGATTATGCGGTGCGCGGGTGCTGGCCCCCGGTGCCCCGGAGGCGCAAGAGCCAGGCGGCCAGGCTGCTGCTGCTGCGTGTTAGCACAAGCCTCGCTGATGCTGCTGCGCGCACGCGCCGTGCGCCGACTGCAGCACACAGATCACCCGCGATCGCTCGTTCGGAGCGTGTGACCGAGCCCGTCCCCCACCCACCTTGTCTTTCTGCCTGGCGGCAGGCATGGGCTGCCCCGGCGCTATGACGTGCCCAGGCCTGCGCTGCATGCCCATCCTGCGGTCCATGGGCACGGGGCTCGTGCGTGGAGCGCCCAGGCTCCGGCCAGCCGGAGGCGCCGTGGGCTGCCCGCTGGTGGACGCTGGTGGAGCCCCAGCGGCGCCCTGCGGAGGGATGATGGCGACGTGCCCAGGGCCCTGCGGCTGCGCCGCGCTGTTGCTGCTGCTCGTCGCGGGCGCGTTGAGCGCGCTGGCTCGGCCCTGGTTGGGAGGCGACACGGCCAGCACCGGGAGGAAATTGCCCTTGTCGCGCTTGCCACCGCCCCCCGGCGCTGCCATCGCGACACGGCGCGCGCACGACGATCAACGGCGTGCACCAAGCGAGAGCCCCACTCCTGGGTGTCGGTGCGAGTTCGCGGTGATGCGCCGCGATCAGGGAGCTACAGGGTTGCTGTGATGTCTTGTGTGAAGCGTGCAGCGCTGCGTTGTTCGCTGTTTTGCGCTGCCGCCGCGCGATGGCCTAACCCTAGCTCCACTCGAGGAATCGTCTCCACGCGCACGGCTGGAAACGCTGCAGCGCGGCGGCAAGCACATACTGTCCGCGCCCTCACGCTCAGGCTTCCTCCAGAGCTGACCGAGGAGGAGGGGCTGCATGCCGCCCCAGGCGTGCGGCACCTCAAGATGCGCCGTGTGGCGTCCTCCCCCTGTGTGCTCACAATAACGACGAGCAAGCAGGATGCTGGTCACTGATCAGCTGGTCCTGGATCGCCTGCATCGCCGCGAGATGGTGTGGCAACAGGAAGCGAACGCAGCGCACAGCGGGAGCGAGGCAGCGCTGCGATCGACGTGGTGCATCAGCATGTGCTAGTAGTGGCGCGTCGATCTCAGTGTCCATCGACGCCAATGTGCGGCGCGATGCAGGTCTGTGCGGCATTGCGTGCCCGTAGCCGCTCCACTGGCACACACAAGCTGAACCCACACAACACGACGACGACGACAATGCGCACAACCACTCCTTCATCGTCGCGCTGCGCAGCGCCTCTGCGCCGCTCCTGCGGCGTCCTCCAGTCGAGGACGAGTCGCCCTGCAGCGAGGGCGCCCGCAGCGCAGCGAGGCGACGAGCCTGCGGCTGGGCCGCCACAGTGGGCGTCGCAGCTCGCTGGTTCGGCGCTCCTGGCCGCCTCCCTGCTCTTCAGCGCTCCAGGTCAGCACGCCCCTTCGACCACAGGATGCAGCTCCCGGCCTGGAGCCCCGCAGCACTCAGCAATCCAGGCGTGGGCGCGCGTGCTGAGCGGTTGCATTCAGGCACGGCGCACGCCAGGCTGGAGGGCGTCAATCGGCCTGAGCTCTTGCCCAAGGGCGAGGTGGTCAAGGTCATCGACGTGGCCGGGTGGCTGGCTCCATCCGAGGTAGGTCAACGGGTGTGTGGTGCATTAGCAGCGACGAACCAGGCTCATGGTGTGGGGCCCGGGTGCTCCACGATGCGGCGTGGCTCCACCATGGCCACGGCCACACACACGCAGGAGGAGCGCATCAAGCGGGAGATCGACAGCCTTGAGAAGGACACGGGCTTCAAGCTGCGCGTGCTGGCGCAGACGTACCCAGAGACGCCCGGCCTGGCGGTCCGCGACTACTGGGCCGTCGACGACAACACGGTGGGGCGAGGCGTGGGGCGCGTGTGGGACGTGGAACGTGCTGTCTGTGCGCAGCCTGAGGCGCAATGCGCGCACCAACCCCGCCGAGTGCACGTCACGTGCGTGACGCATGCCGGTGCAGATCGTGTTTGTGGCCGACACGACCTTCTCCAACCTGATCAACGTCAACGTGGGGCAGAACGTGGACCTCGAGGTGCCGAGGGTGCGTCGTCCTCTGGGTCTGGCGCAGCAGGCATCCAGGCACCCTGCAGGCAGCCCGCCTGCGGTGGGGCAGTGCCGCCCCGCATGCCGCGACGTGGGTGGGCTGTCGCTCTTGCCTGCTGCGTCCATCGCGCAGAGCTTTTGGTCGCGGCTGGCGGGCACCTACGGCAACAAGTTCAGCGTCAAGGAGAACGGGGAGGCGGACAGCATCATCAACACGGTGCGCGGGCTGCCTGGCCGAGTGAGCCCCCTGACTGGTGGGCTGCGGAGCGGGCAATGACACACGTGTGGGGGGACGCGCTCGTGCAGGTGTCGGCCATTGACACGTGCCTGCGGGAGCCCCAGGGGCGCAACAAGTGCTCGACCGTCCAAGCGCGATTTGGCGAGCAGGACAGCTCGGGGCCCATCGGCAAGCTCTTTGGCCAGTGAAGGATCAGTGGATCAGCGGGCCCCTCTGGTGCACGTGGCGGCTGTCTCGGACGCTCTTCTTCCACGGTGTTCCCGTGTTGCAAAATGGCACGAGGAAGCACGCACCCGACGCACCAAGCAGGCAGCGCGCAAGGGTGAAGTCCCCGGCAGTGGCGGGCAGCGCGGCAAGGCCAACGCCAATGCAAGCACCACACGACCGCCTTGCCTCCCCACCAGTCTGCACAAGCCGCAGGGCACGTACCACGCGCGGAATCCCGCGCCGCCCGGGCCTGGCACCAGCAACAGCACCTTGGCGCTCCTCCGCCCCACGCGGCGCCAGGGTCTGCACAGCCATACCCCGCACGCCCGAGTCGCGCGGCAGGGGCGTCCGAGGCCACGCACCAGTTCCCCGTGCGTCCCATCATCATCTCCACCACCAGACTGGTGGTGCGCCAGACACCCTGTGGCGCTGTGGGACAGCAGCATCCCACACCTCCCGAGTGTCCAGTCAGCAGAGCGCGGCGCGGTCCGTCGACGAGACCCACACGCGCACCACGCCGGCCGCAACAGGCCAGCGTGCCGCCGGCGACCCCCCGGCAGCTGCTGCCGCCGCTGGCTGGCCCGCCGACGCCGCTGGCTGAGTCCGTGCGTGGGGGAAGCGCACGCGCGAAGAACACCTCAGGCCGCGCTCAGCGCGCCCACGGCGGCGCCCCAACCCGCCTCGTGGTGTCAGCCACGAGCCGCTGCTGGTGCTGCAGCAGCTGCTACTCGAGGGGTAACCCCAGGCGCGCGCGCGCGTCGCGGATGATGAGCTGCACGCGGTCCAGCGCCTTTGGGTTGGCCAGCGTGCGCCCCGCCTCGGTGGTGGCAGAGGCAGGCAGGTACGGCTCAGGCACTAGCACCTCGTCCTGCGCACATGGGCAGCGCAGGCTCAAGCGAGGTCGGTGCCAGGAGCTGGGCATGCGGCGACGCCCGATCGCCCGTGCCGCATTCGGGCCCTGCGGCGCGGCTCCCCCCTCGGCCCCCTGTGCGGTCGCGCTGCACAGGTGATCGTCTCCTCGGCAGCTGCTGCTGATCAGGATGCGGTGCTGCACCTGCTGGCACGCACGGCCTGCTGCACATGGCGCGTGCGCGCGGCGTGCCAAAACGTCGCGCGCCGCATCCCCCTCCCCACCTGACCACCAGGGTCCCCGCCAGCCTTCCAGCCTTCCAGCGGCGCACGCCCACTCACCAGCACGACGATGGTCTTCTTGCGCCACTTGCAGGGCAGCGTCTTGCTGAGCGCCTCGAAAATGGCCTGCGCCTCCTTGCTCACGCCCACGCCCACGCGGTCGTAGTCCTGCTCTGCGAGCCTGAGCGCCTTCTCCTCGCGCCTCCGGCAGCGGTCCTCGTCCACCACGGGCAGCTCCAGGTCCACCGGCCCCACGGGCTTGCGCTCGCTCAAGGTCTCGGCCACTTGCGAGGTGGCCAGCAGGCGCAGGTTGCTCACGCCGTTGTGCGCGCCGGCCTCCTTGAGCAGCAGCACCTCGGCCGGCGCGTCGTAGGCGAACACCGTGCCCGCCACCTCGTCGCCCAGCGTGGTGCGCAGCCTGACCTCGCTGCCAAGCTCCCACTGCTGCATGCTGGAAGGCTGGGGCGCTCTATGTGCGCGTGGGAGGTGTGAGGCGATGCAGAGGGCAGTGCTGCCTGCGGTCGTCTAGGCGTGCGGCCGCATCAGGTGGTGCGGCGCTCCTGGGCTCTGGCGCTGCATCAGCACCTCCATCTTGATCCCCCGCGTCCACTGATCTCTAACCAGCTCCTGAGTCCGCGCACGCCGCCGCATGATCGAGGCGGGCGAGGCGGGGGCTTGGGTGCTCCAGTGCAGGAGGGCCCACGCAGCAACAGGATCAGCAGCGTAGCAGGTGCGCCTACGCAAAGCCTTGTGCCTGCTCCCCAGGCATGGCAGGCGCTGGGGAAGCTGCAGATGGCGCGCCTGAGGAGCCCGCAGCAGCAGCGCCTGCTCTAGCGACGCAGCTGGCGATGCCAGCTGCAGATCACGGAGCCATGAACAATAAGGCGCAGGGCGGGTGAGTGCTGTGTATCGTTCGTGCGCGGGGGCGCGATGCCAAAGTGCTCGATGACGCCTTCTCGCCTTTCTCAGCCACAGCAACAGCGTGCTCACGGCCTTCAAGCGCAAGAGAGCGTCGTCGGGCAGCGCAGGCTTCCAGCTCCAGCAGCGCTCCTTCGCTTTCGCGGCCCACGGGAAAGCGAGCGCCACGGGGGCCGCAAGAAAGCATCGCGCTCTCCTCTGCACCGCGCTCCATCGTGGTGCTTGCGTAGCTCTGGGGCGGGCACGCCAGGATCCACCAAGAGCCAACAGTCCGCGCTGACGCTGGGCCTGTCGTCCTCGTCGTCGCCGGACCCGCACCACCCAGCGGCCGCGCAGCACGCGCCCAGCCTGCTCCAGCAGCAAGCGGCTCCCTCCTTCACGTCCGGCAGCGGAGCCGCTAGCAACAGCGGCGGCCGCAGCACCAGCCCCACGCCGCTGGTACTCTACCCGCCCGTCATGCCCTCGTCCACGGGCACCTCCTGGCCAGCCTCGGCAGGACTCAGGCAGGGGCTGGGCAGGCCACCTGGCCACGCCGTGAACGGCGGCGGCGGCCCGGCAGCATCAGCAGCGGCAGCGACGGGCCCGCCGCACGCCCACAATGGCGCCGCGTCGCCGCCTCGGCCTGTGAACGGCGCGCCGCGCGGCCTGGCCGTGCCGGAGCAGCGTGGAGGAGCCAGAGCAAGAGGAGGGGACGACGACGGCGACGCGGCGGGCCTCGGCGGCGGGCAACAGCAGCAGCGTGGCGGCAGCGGCAGCGGCGCGGGGTCCCCCACGGGGTGGGGCGGCAGCGTGTTTGGCGCGGCGGGTGGCTCTGGCGCGGCGCGGGCCGCGCTGGGCGGGGCGTCATCAAGCCACCAGGGCGGCGCAGGCGTGGTTGGGTCGGCCCCCTCTGGCTGGTCGCTCTCTGGCGGGCCGCCCTCGGCGTGGTCGTCGTCCTCGCTGGCAGGCCTGCCGCCCCGCGCGCCCACCAGCAACAGCAACAGCGGCGCCGCGGCGCTTGCGGGCGGTGTTGGCGGGGTGGGCGGGCTGGGCGTTGGGCCGGCGGCGGCGCCGCCGTCCTCTTCGCTGGATGGGCGGGTGGGTGGGGGGCTCCTCATGGCGGCGAGCGCCGGCAGCGGTTCGTTGGGCGGCGGCGGGCAGCTGAGCAGCGGGGGCAGCAGCGCCCAGCAGCCGTCCACGCTGGCTCAGCAGCAGCAGCAGGGGCAGGCCGGCAGGCAGGGCAGCGGCGCCAGCAGCAGCGTGGGCGCGTCGTTCGGCGGGCCGGGCGGGGGCTCGGGGCTGCTGGCGGGGGCGGGCAGCGGCGGCAGCGCCCGGCACCTGCACCCGCCCCACCACCACCACCAGAGCGCCGGCAGCGCCGCGCTGTGCGACGAGATCCAGCCCATCTGCGAGGTGAGCGCGGCCACTGCCTCGCTGCTGGTGGTTGTGGGCTGCAGCCCGGCGTGCCCGTGGCGGTGCCAGCTCGCGGCGCGTCCCCATTCCGGGTGTGCTGCTGTGCGTGCCGTGGGCGCAGGAGGAGGAGAGGCAGGCGCGGCGCAAGGCGTCCTCGCTCTCCCGCCCCATGTCCATACCCTCGTCAGGGCCGGGCGGCGGCGGCGGCGGCGGCGGCGGCGTGGGCGGCACGCGCACGTACCGCGTGGTCATCAGCCCGCAGCCCTCGGCGCCCGGCAACACCTCGCCGCTGGTGCGGGCGGGGAGGGCACGTGCTTGCTGGAGCTGGAGTGGACTGGAGCTTGCTGGGACAGGCAGGCGGGTGCGCTGGGGCTGTGACCGCGTGCTGGCACTTGCGTTTGCACTTGCCTGCCCTGCCTGGCCGCCTGTCCGGCAGGTGACGGTGGACCGGTACGACGGCGGAGGCGACTACCGCGAGCGGGACGCGGCGGGGGCCGGCGGCGGCGGCGGGGGCGGAGGCACCCCGGGGGCCTCGGCGTCGCTGTCCACCAGCCAGAAGACGGGAGGAGGGTTCCTGGGTGAGCCCCCGGGGTGCATGGCGGAAGCCGGCGGCTGGCGTGCGCGGGTGTGCTGCTGCGCACGTCCTCGCCACGCCGCCAACCATGCCTTGTGGTGACATGCCCTCATGCAGGGTCGCTGTTCAACCTGGGCGGGGGGGGCGGCAGCGGCACGGCCAACAAGCCGCCCACGCCCGACAGCTCGGTGCACGGCGCCACGCTGCTGCCGCACCACTACAGGTGGGCAGCCCTGGCCAGGCCTCCCTTGTGCGCACGCGTCACGCGCAGCACCGCGGCGCCCGGCGCTGGTGCCTGCGGGATGTGGACCGCTGCGCCGGCCGCCTCCTCCAAAAGTGTGCGCTGCCTGTCCCTGTGCGCCCGCGCCTGGCCCTTCCCCCTCCCGCAGGCAGTCGCCGTCTGGGGACGCGTTCCTGTCCACCAGCCCCCTCGACGTGAGAGAACGCTGGCGCGCGCCCCCGCTGACCCACGCGCCCTGCATTCACACGCACGCACCACGCGCGCACGCACGGGACCTCTCAACGTTTGCGTGTACGTTTGTGCGTGTGCGTGCTGCATGCGCCGTGGGTGGTGGTGCCCTCAGGCGGGCTCGGTGCTGGCGCGGGCCTCGGGCAGCCTGAGGGCGCTCAAGCGCTCTGGCTCCTCGCGCAACGGCAACCTCTGGGCGTCTGACGCGACGCCCGACGGCGCCGCAGGCACGGGACCCGCCACCGAGCCGCAACCGCAGCCCAGCGGCGGCGGCGGCGGCGGCGCGGCGTCCTCCTCCTCGGGGCGTCAGCGCCGCCGCTCGTCGGCCGCCGGCGGCGCGGCGCTGGTGCGCGCCTTTGCCAGCGTGGACAACCTCACGGCGCTGGCCATGGGCGGGTGGGCGGGCAAGCCCTCGTCAGGGTACGCCGGCGGCGGCGACGGCGGGCTGGCGCACCAGCACCACCCGCACGGCAGCGTGCCCGGCAGCGCCGGCTCCAGCGTGCGCGGGGGGGAGTCACGCGGGGGAGGGGAGCTCAAGTACCCGCACATGCGCGAGTGGCTCCAGCAACGCAACCAGCAGCAGCAGGCGCAGCAGCAGCAGCAGCAGCAGCAGCAGCACGACGGGGACGCGCTTGCGGACGGGCCCGTCACGCCGCACGGCCCCGCCTCCCCCGGCCCTTCCTCCGTCTTCACCACCTACACCACCAACACCCCCACCTCCATGTCGCCCTACCATCAGGCGCAGCTGGCCGCAGTCATAGACGCCGTCGCCGCGCACAACCACAGCTCCGCCGCGGCCGGCTCGCTGTCCCACCACCCCCACCACCACCACCTGGTGCAGCCGCGCCGCCCCTCTGTGCTGCTCCACGCCGCCTCGGTGCCTCAGCACCACCACCACCACCATCACCACCACCACCACCACGGCTCCTCCTCCTCCTCGCAGCAGCAGCAGCAGCAGCAGCAGCAGCAGCAGCACGCGCCGACGCTGCACCACAGCGCGTCCGCCACCGCCCGCACCATCAACGTAGGCGGCGGCGGCGGCGGCGGAGGCGCCCACCTGCCCTACACCTACCACTACCCCAGCCACCACTCGCCGCACCTCCACCACCACCCGCCCTCCTACCCCGCCTCCTCCTCCTCCTCGCTCCTGCAGGCCTACGTGGCGCAGCAGCAGCACCCATACAGCCAGCCGCACCACGCGTACGCCGCCGGAGCCACCGGCTACCTGCTCCACCCTGGAGGGGGCGGCGGCGGCGGCGGCGGCGGCGGGGTGCCCTTCCCATCCTCCTCGTCGCTGCCGCGCGCCACCAGCCTCATGGCCATGCTGCTGCAGCGCGAGGGCGCCGCTGCCGTGGACCCGGCCATGTGCGCCGCCGACATTGCCGTGCTGTCCTCCTCGCTGCCCGCCAACTTTGGCCACCCGGCCGCCGCCACGCTGCGGCGCGTGGACTCCATCACGGGCAGCCCGCTGGGGGGCCTGTCACGCGCCGCCAGCACCACGGGCAACTCGGAGGGCGGCCTGTGGGGCGCGGCGGCCATGGGGCAGGCCATGGGCGGGGGCGGGGGGGCGGGACCCAGCGGTGGTGCGGCGGGGGGCGGCGGCGGCGCCATGTCGCGCGAGTCGTCGGTGATGCCGCCGGCGCTGCCCATCTGCCTCATCTGCCTCGAGATGCTCACGCCCCAGGTGAGGCAACAGCAGGAGGAGGAGGAGGAGGAGGAGGAGGAGGGACGTTGTGTGGTGCAGGCGTGTGAAGCTCGCTCATCCCGCCGGCAGGTCCAGAAGCACATCACCTGCTGCTGAGGAGGCCGGGATGGTGTGGCATGGGTGTTCACGTCTTGCTGCGTGCTGTGCCCACCCCCCAGCCCCTCCTGCCCCACCCCCTGTGCAGGACTTTGCGTCGGGTGAGGCCATCCAGCTGGACTGCCTGTGCAAGGGCGAGGTGGCCATGAGGCACCGCGCGTGCGCCATTGAGTGGAGCAACGTGAGCGCGACGGCGCGCACACGCGCTCCCACTCTTGTGCTCCCACAGAAACGTGCACACGCCGCCGCATGACGCCGCGCCAGGCAGGCGCGCCGTGACGTGCCGTCGCCGTGCCCGCGCCGCGCGCGCAGGTCAAGGGCAACCTGATTTGCGACATTTGCAAGCACCCCATCGGCAACCTGCCCGAGATTGACCCCGCCATCGTGGCGGCACGCGAGGAGGCGCGGCGGCGCCGCCAGCCGCTGTTTGCCATTCACCCCGAGCCCACCACGGCCGACTACGTCTTTGACGCCGTGCGCGTGGCCTGGGTCACCATCATTTGCTGCATCCTATTCGTGGACGGGCTGTCGGTCTCGCGCACCTTCCTCATCGGCGCCACGGTGGGCGTGGCCTACTGCTGGCTGAGCATGGTTCTGCAGCACGTGTACCGGCGCTGGCGCGACGCGCGGCGGGCGGCGGCGCTGGCGCGGCAGCAGCAGCAGCAGGCGCAGCAGAGCTTTGGGGGGCAGGTGCCCGTGGCGGGCACGGGCGCGGCGGGCGCGGTGCTGGTGCGCGGCGCGCAGGCGCAGACGGTGGAGGGGCCGGCGGCGGCGGGCGGGCACGGCGGGAGGGTGCACTCGGACGCGCTGCTGACACCGCTGCTCATCCCGGGGGAGGCCGAGGCCGACTCCATTGTGTGACGCAGCGCAGCGTAGGGATTGCGTTGAGGGCGAGCGCTGCCTCCTGTGCCCTGCGAGCGGTGCTGGCGTGCGTGTGGTGACGTGAAGAAAGCAGTCTGCAGAACCCGGACGTTGTGTCGCAGCAGCGTGTGTTGCGCAGGGTTAGGGTTAGGTGGCTTCCTGCTGGCAGGTGGCTATTGCGTGCGCGTGGGCGCTCTGGGGGCGTGCTGCTTGCTTGCTCCACAGGCCGTTTTGCAGCTGTGCGCGTTGCGGACCCCTTAGGTCAGGTTGCTGTCGTTCGTACGTCGTGGCCCTTGTTTCCTTGCTCTTCTCTCCCTCTTCCTTCCTTGCTCTTCTCTCCCTCTTCCTTCCTTGCGCGCCGGGCTTAGCAGTTGCAAACAGTTTCGTGAAGTCACGAACGGAGCAGTGCAAGCGAGAGCTCCACCCTGCCCCTGGCCATCCTAGACCAAACGCCGGCTACACGCTTTCTTTCTTCAGTAGGCGCGAGGCGGAGGCGTGTATGTACACCCAAAAGCGAGGCCAGGGCTGCCTGTTCGGCAGCTCGCCTCTTGATGTTGAGTGCGGGGAGCCCGCTCAGCCCTCAAAAGTCGGCGCCCGAGGCGCGCCCGGACAAGGAGGGGGCCCTCCTGAAGTCCTCCTGCAGCGCCTGCGCCACGCTGGCCAGCGCGCCCCTCAGCAGCTCAACCTTGGACTCGAGCAGCTTGACGGCGGGCGCATTGTTGGCGCCACCAATGCCTGCAGCCGCAAGGACAAACCAGGCGAGCGCTTCAACGCCCCGGTCACGCCAGGGTCACGAGTCACGCGCGGATGAGCGTGCCGCGTGCGCTGGGCCCGCCCCCGGCCATGACGGCGCACGCACCTGCAAAGGGGTTCTTGGAGTCGGGCCGCTCCATGCGCGCCACGTCGGCCAGCGCGCCGCTGAGCGCCGCCAGCTGGCTGCCCGCCGCCTCGAGCCGCGCCTGCAGGCTGCGCTCCAGCGCCTTGAGCTGGCCTGCACCCACAAGCAAGGGCAACAAAAAGGAAGGGGAAATCAGGGGCGCACGCGTGTGAAGGGCAAGTGAGATACACAGCTGCTTGCACCGCGCCCCACCAGGGGCGCGCTCAGTGGCCAAGCCGCAATGCGGCCGCTCACTTGCGATGGCGGGCATGGTCTGCCCGACGGCAGCCAGCTTGCTGGCCAGCTCCCCGTCGCGCGCGTCCAGCTCCCCCAGCCGCTCGCCCACGCGCCGGAGCCCCTCGAGCGCGGCGCCCAGCTGCGCCTGGCTGGCGCTGAAGGCGGCAAAGCGCGCCTCGAGCGACGCAATGTCCGCCTGCACCTGCGAAGGCAGGCACGCGCACGCGCCCACGGCAGCACCCCGCTTGGCAGCACCGACAGGCTCAGCGCACCAGTCCAGGTGTGACGTGCGGTCGCCTGCGTGGAGCGTCTCAGCGCCCCCCTCTGGTGCGCCTGGTTCGTTCACAGTGCTACCGAGTTGTGTGGGTGCGAGGGTGAGGGGAGCGCACGCACTCCCTCTCACCTGTTGGTGCGCCGTGGCCCCCGAGGCCGACCAGGCCGAGGGCGAGCCGCCGCCCGCCGCGCCCTGCTCCTCCAGCGTGGCCAGGCGCATGAGCACCGTGCCGTGCACCGTGTGCAGCTCCTTGACCATGCCCTGCGTGCTGTCCACGTAC
>VFQP010003418.1_pt1 | contig 16129 bp, 15 predicted proteins | sample 3512351 | NCBI WGS metagenome assembly VFQP01 (sample SAMN10412372, study PRJNA504923) | tailings metagenome | isolation source: Relicate 1 Philex TSF1 revegetated site | place: Philippines: Tuba, Benguet | collected 2017-08-29 | reverse complement strand
AGCAGGATGCCGATCCCGCCCGTCAGCGTGGTCAGCACCGCGAACCACCAGGCCCAGCGATGGACCGATTCCATCGTGGCGTTGAACCCCATCGTCCACCGCCAGAACAACGCGGCGCGTTCGGATGCGGTGCCCCGGTCGGTGATCTGCTCGATCTCGCGCTCGCCGCCATACCGGCCGACCGCCAGGATCGTCGCGCCGTGCATCGCGAACAGCAGAGTCGAGCCGTAGAGGAACGCGATCGAAAGCGCGTGGAACGGGTTGTAGAACAGGTTGCCGTACCGGATCGAGAACGCCGCGGTCCAGTCGAGGTGCGGGAAGATGCCGAACGGCACGCTCTCCGCCCAGCTGCCCATGAACATCGGTCGGATGAACCCGATCACCAGGAACAGCCAGATCGCCGCGAGGAAGGCCCAGGCGACGTGCGTGCCCATGCCCAGCGCGCGGGCGCGGCGATACGTCCGCACCCACCACAGCAGCACCGACATCGTCAGGCAGAATCCTGCAATCTGCCACCAGCCCCCTTCGGCCAGCGGCACGAAGAACTGGAAGCCGTATTGAGGACCGGGCGGTTCGAGCGCCAGCCATGGAAGCTGGCGAACGAACTCGATCGGGTCCCACCCTACCGAGGCGAGCATATTGAGCCCCACGATCTCGAACGCGACGAAGAAGAACGCGATCGAGGCGATCCCGGTCCAGCCGACATAGATCGGCCCGATCTGCGCCTGCCCCAGCGCGCCCAGCCAGTGGTTGAAGCTGGTGCCGCGCGTGCGCGGATCGCTCCCGGCAGGCAGGGCGATGCCCATTTCCGGCACCGTGCGGAGCTGCACCTGGGTGAAGATGTTCTGGTAACGCGCCATCGTCCTTACCCCCTCACGACCAGATCGGCAGGTTGAGCCACCAGGTCCACCACTCGGGCCAGCCTTTGGTCCACAGCGGCCCGCTGATGATGATGCACACCGCGCTCCAGAACCCGGCGTTGAGGGCGAGCAGCAGGCCGAGGCGGTGAATGCCCAGCGTGCCGACCGAATAGCCGATCAGGTCGCGGAAGAAGGTATCCTCGTACTCGGGCGTCTTGACCGTCTCGCCCTTGGCCGGGTTGACCGCCGACAGCACCAGCGAGCCGTGCAGCGCCAGCGCGAAGGTGGTGGTGAAGAAGAAGCTCACCGCCAGCATATGCGCCGGGTTGTAGTGGAAATGCAGGTACTGATAGCCGGTGTTCGAGACCCAATCGAGGTGGCTGAAAATCCCGTAGGGGAAGCCGAAGTGCCACCCGCCCAGAAGGACCGGGCGGATCACCACCAGCGAGAAATAGGCGAAGATCGCGAAGCCGAACGCGATCGGGACATGGTAGCCCATGCCAAGCTTGCGGCAGATCTCCACCTCGCGCAGCGCCCACGACACGAAGGAAATGAGCGCGCAGACGGTGATCACCTGCCAGAAGCCGCCCTGGGCCAGCGGCGCGAAGCCGAGGCCGTAACTGAGATCGGGCGGCGCGATCGAAACCAGCCATGGATTCCAGGTCGGCCCCTGCGAGGCCGCATAGAGGATAAGCGCGGTGCCTAGTGAGGCGAAGATCGCCGTCACTACGCCGAAGAAGCCGACGTAGAAGGGGCCGACCCAGAAATCGAACAGGTCGCCTCCGATCAGCGTCCCGCCGCGCACGCGATACTTCCGCTCGAAACTCAGGAGCGCCATAGCACTATCCTCCCCCGTCGCCTGGCGACGGGCTCAATGAAACCTTCGCTCAACCTCGGGAGGCGGCAGGCGCGGGCCCGCCGCCTCTCGCACAGGCAACGGTCAGGTCGCGGCGGGTGCCGCAGCCGCCGGTGCGGCGGTCGCCGCGCCCTGTGCCGAGTTGGGCCCGTCGAGCCAATTGAACGTGTCGGTGCTGAGCAGGATGAAGTGAATCACCAGCGCCAGCACGAACAGGAATATGAACAGGGCGACCAGAGCCCTGCGCGGATCGAAAATTAGCCACATTCTCCACATGGTACTTGTCCTTTGTCGAAAGGTCCGAAAGCCCGCACCGCGCATGGCGCTACGGGCGTAGGTCATGCGATCAGAGCCACGGCCTCCACATCCACACGAGGATGTGCGCAACCACCGCGACGGCGGTGAAGCCGAGGAAGCTGCTCATGAACAACTTGTGGAATTCCTTTGCCTCTTCTGGCGTGAGGTAAGTCCTCAGGCCGAGGCGGTCGTCGGGATCAGGCATAGCTCTGTCTCCAGTTCTTGCGTTGTGTGCGAGAGGCCGTGGCCCCCTTCGGTATCCGCGCGGGTTGCCCCGCGAGGATTGGTTGGCCCGGTTCACGGGCGATCTGGTGGCGCACGGTCATGCGCCGATGCCTTCGAGCAGCGCGTCGGCCAGGCGATCGGCGCTGACGCGATCCTCACCCGCGCGGCGGGCGGCGCGCTCGGCTGCGTCGCGCAGGCGCTTGGCGGCGGAAATGCGGATCAGGACCGGCTGCGCCTCGACCAGTTGGTCGAGGCGGGTCTTGGCGTCCTCGTCCCAAGGCAGCTCGGTCCGTTCGCGCGCGGGGGTCGGATCGACCGCGTCCATCTGCGTGCCGAGCGGCAGGATATTGAACAGCGCGTCGAACAGCGCGTTGCAAACCTCCTGCACCAGATACGTCGCGCCGGAATAGCCCATGAACGGCGTACCGATGTGTCGCCGGATCGCCGCCCCGGGAAAGCTCGCCGGGATGAATATCCCGCGCGGGCCCATGCCGGAACCGGCGCCCTCGGCAAGGTACATCCGCTCGTTGTAACTGCCGAACAGGACCAGCGGCGGGTCGGCATGGATCGCGGCGCGGACCTCGTCGTTGCGCGGCTTGATCCCGGCGCTGCGCGCAAACGCGAACTTGCACGGCAGGCCCATGTCGTCCTCGAGGAAATGGCGGATGCCGCGCGCGTAGGTCTCGTTGGCCACGATCCCGAAGCTGGCGGTGGCGAAGAAATCCTGCGTGACCGAACGCCACAGGTCCCAGAGCGGCTTGATCGTCGTATGCTTCTCGCGCTCGATGAAAGGCTCCGGATCGAGGCCGAGTTCGGCGCCGAGCGCGCGCAGGAACAGCGTGGTCGATTCGAGCCCGACCGGCGCCTGGAAATAGGGCCGCTCCAGCAGTTCGCACAGGTTGCGGCCGAACTCGCGGTACATGCAGACATTGGCCTGCGCGTCGGCGAGGCGGCGAATGTCGGCAAGGTGGCTGCCAAGCGGGAACACCATGTTCACCTCGGCCCCGATGCCCTCGACCAGGCGGCGTATCTCCGCAAGATCCGACGGCATGTTGAACATGCCGTAACTCGGGCCGATCAGGTTGACCTTCGGCTTCTCGCCCTCCTTGACCGGCTTCATGGCGGGCACGGCTTTCGGTCCGAACTCGGTCCACAGCCAGCTCAGCGCGCGGTCGGCACTCTGCCACTGGTCCTCGTCGATCGTGCGCGGGAGGAACCGCTTGATGTTGGTGCCTTCGGGCGTGACCCCGCCGCCGATCATCTCGGCGATCGAGCCGGTAACCACGACCGCCGGGAGTTCCGGGTCGAGCGTCTTCCAGGCGCGCTTCATCGCCGCCTCGGTCCCGGTCTTGCCCAGTTCCTCCTCGCCCAGCCCGGTGACCACGATCGGCAGTTCGTGCGGCGGCAGCGCGTCGGTATAGTGGAGCACCGAGGTGACCGGCAGGTTCTCGCACCCGACCGGACCGTCGATAACGACCTGCATCCCCTTCACCGCGGTGAAGACATAGACTGCGCCCCAGTATCCGCCCGCCCGATCGTGATCGAGGATCAGGGTCATGACCCGACCGCCTCGGCCGCCTTGCGTGCGGCTTCGTTCAGCGCGGCGTATTTCTTCTTGAACTGCGGGCGATCGACCGGGACGTCCTCCCACACGCCCGCCGCGTGATCGGTGCCGACGCCATCGAAGAAGGCGCGCATTCTGTCGAAGCGCGCCTTGTTGCCCATCGCGGCGTTGACGACCTGCGCGAGGCTGCCCGCACCCGCGATGCCCATCAGCGGCCGGGCGGAGATCAGGTTGGTGAAATAGAGAGCAGGGATCGCGTTCTGCTTGGCGTGCTGGACCACGGGAGTGGTGCCGATGGCGAGGTCGGGGCCGAATTCCTCGACGGCCGCGATGTCGTTCTCCAGGCTGGCGCGGTACTGAACGCGCACGCCCTTGGCCTCGAGCCACTCGCGGTCGGGTTCGGACCACGGCGTGCGCGGGCAGGCGGTGCCAACATAAGGGACCTCCGCCCCGCTCTCGATCAGCAGCCGTGCGACGAGGAGTTCCGAGCCTTCATAGCCCGACACCGTGATCCGGCCCTTGATTGGATTGGCGGCTAGCGCGCCGCGGATCGCGGGCACGAAGCGGTTCTTGCTCGCGTCGATTTTGCCCTGCGCGATGCCGCAGGCTGCGCCGATCGCGTCGAGCCAGGCGGTGGTGCCTTCGGCGCCGACCGGTGCCGAGCCCACGATGCCGCGCCCGGCGGCGGTGAATTCGCGCACGCTGGCGGTGTAGAACGGGTGGATCGCGGCGACCACGGCGCAATCGAGCGCGCCGTAGAGCTCGCGCCACTCGCGCGTAGGAACGACCGGCCCGGCCGCAAGACCCAGAGGCTCGAGCATCTGACCGATGACGACCGGGTCAGCCGGGAACATCTCTCCCAGAAGAGTCACCGTCGGCTGGCTCGGACGATTGGTCGGCGCGGCGACAGGACCGGCCTCGGCCTCCTCGCGCGCATAGGCCAGCATCGCGCCGGCCAGGATGTCCTTCGCCTCGGCATGGGTCGGCACGCCGAAGCCGGGCACGTCGATGCCGATCACGCGCACGCCGTTGATCTGCTTCTTCAGCAACCGCAGCGGCACGCCGCTGGCGGTGGGCACGCACAGGTTGGTGACCACGATCGCGTCGTATTTGTCCGGATCGGCCAGCCCCTCGACCGCTTCCTTGATGTCCTCGAACAGCTTGCCGGTGACGAGCGTTTCCGAACTGAACGGAACGTAGCCGACCGTCCGCCGCGCGCCGTAGAAGTGCGAGGTGAAGGTGAGGCCGTAGACGCAGCAGGCCGAACCGGAGAGCACCGTCGCGGTGCGCCGCATCCTCAGCCCGACGCGAAGCGACCCGAACGCGGGACACATCGATTGCGGCTGGTCATGCGGGCCGAGTGGATAGTCGGCGGCGTAGCGGTCGAGCACCTCGCTTTGTCCCACAGCGCGTGCCGCCTCGCGCATGGTTTCGGCACCCCCGTGGCAGCCGCCGCCAGTGTCGCCCTGCTCGAGGTCGAGCCGGTCGGGCTGGCGCACCACGTCGGATGCCAGATCCGTCATCCTTCAGACCTCGTCATAGATCACCTCAAGCGAGGGCTTGGTTTCGTAGGAACCGCCGCGCATATCGGCCTGCGTCGCCGGAACGAGCGTGACGCTCCCTCCGGTTTCCTCGGGGGAAAACAGGCCAAGCAGTCCATCCTGGTCGAGAGGGGTGGGCTGGCGCGGCGGCGCCGAGGCGACATTGGAGGCCAGTTCCTCGAACAGGCTACCCCACCTGCCACCGGGCATTCCGATGATCTGGTAATTGGCCGACTTGCGTCGGATGTCCTCGTCTGCGGGGATCGCGGTGAGGACTGGGATGCCGACTGCCTCGGCGAAGGCATGGGCCTCGCCGGTGCCGTCGTCCTTGTTGATGATCATGCCGGCCACGCCGACATTGCCGCCCATCTTGCGGAAGTATTCGACCGCCTTGCACACGTTGTTGGCGACGTAGAGCGATTGCAGGTCGTTCGAGCCAACGACGATCACCTTTTGGCACATGTCGCGCGCGATCGGCAGGCCGAACCCGCCGCAGACCACATCGCCGAGGAAATCGAGCAGGACGTAGTCGAAGCCCCAGTCGTGGAAGCCAAGCTTCTCCATCAGCTCGAAGCCGTGGATGATGCCGCGTCCGCCGCAGCCGCGCCCGACCTCGGGCCCGCCCAGCTCCATCGCGAACACACCGTCGCGCTGGAAGCAGACGTCCTCGATCCGCACTTCCTCGCCCGCCAGCTTCTTGGCGGCGCTGGTCTCGATGATGGTCGGGCAGCTCTTGCCGCCGAAGAGGAGGCTGGTGGTGTCGCTCTTGGGATCGCACCCGATCAGCAGCACACGCTTGCCCTGCTGCGCCATCATGTAGCTGAGGTTGGAGAGGGCGAAGCTCTTGCCGCTACCGCCCTTGCCATAGATCGCGATGATCTGGGTTTCGGATTTCACCTCACCGCTAGGCACCGGATCGGGTTCGATCGCGGCTTCGTCACGGAGGGCCTGAACGTCGAGCATGGTCATGAGAGTTGGCTCCAGTCGAGCACCATCTTGAGGCAGTCGCGGTCGTTGAAGGCGGCTGGATAGGCCTTCTGGGCCTCCAGCGCCGGGCGAACCTCGGTGATGAGGCCCGAAAGATCGAGCGCGCCGCTGTCGATCAGGGCGTGGGTCGAGGCGAGGTCGTCCGGTCCCCATTCGGCGGAGACGCGCAGGCGAGCTTCCGCCCGGAAGGCGGGGGCAAAGCCGAAGCTGAGGCGATTGGCGTAGAACCCCGCCAGCACGATCTCGCCGCGCTTGCCCAAACGACCGACGAGAGTGTCGAGCCCGTCGGCATAGCCGCTGACATCGTAGATTGCGGCGTAGTCCGTGCGGTCGTCGTCCTTTGGCGCGATAACCTGGTATCCGCTCGCGCCGCTGCGGCGGGAGGGGTTGTTATCCCACACCACGGGCGGCGGCGCGCCGGAGGCGATCGTCAGCCGAGCGAGCAGCCGCCCAAGAACACCGTGCCCAACGATCAGGTCGGGCGGTGCGCCGCCCTCCATCGCGTGGAGCGCGGTCGCGGCGAGCGCGAACAACACGCCGTCTCGACCGAGCGACTCGGCGATGGGCAAGGCGCGGGCTGAAGGAACGATCAACCGTTGCGCGGTGCCGCCAAAAAGGCCGCGCGCGTCTTGATAGCAGCTTGCCCCGGGCACGAAGACCCAGTCGCCGATCCGGCCACAGACTTCGGTGCCCGCGTCGACCACGCGGCCGACCGACTCGTAGCCCGGAACCAGCGGGTAACCCATTCCAGGGAACGAAGGCATCTCGCCCGACCACAGGAGTTTTTCTGTGCCGGAGCTGATTCCGCTCCAGTGAATGTCGACCAGGACGTCGGATGGGCCGAGAGGAGTCAGCGAGAGCCTGCGCAGCGAAAGCTGCCTTGGCGCTTCAAGTATGACCGCGAGCGATTCCATGCTCCAGGCCATCCCCTTTCCCGGTCAGGCTCGGGCATCCCAAAGATGCTCTTCTCCGCCGTCACCTTAGCGCAACACTTCTATGTGTCAAATCGATTAGACATTTATTTGTGTCAAGTTTGAGCGACGATCATACTGGCGACCAAGGGTTGGGGTGTTGTGCGCTCGCGCCATTGTCTGAAGCCTGCCCGTTCCAGCAGGGCGCCGATTTCTGCCGCGGTGCGCGGTCGACCGGAGCGCATGGCCCAGAGGTACATACCGAAATAGGCGTCGCCCATCGCCGGAGCCGCCGGAGTTCCGGCCATCGGTTCGGCAATGACGAGGCGGCCTCCGGCGGGCAAGGCGGCACGGATGGCGCGCAGGAGGGTGAGACATGGCGCGTCGTCGTGGTCGTGGAGCACGCGCACAAGGGTCACGCAGTCGTAGCCGATGGGGATGGGGTCGTGGAAGAAGTCGCCCTCGTGCCGGCTCGCGCCGGGCAGTCCGCCAGCGCCCTGGACGACTGCGGGCAGGTCGAACAGGCCGAGTCGAAGGTGGGGTGCGGCCTGCGCTACATGGCCAAGGAAAGTGGCGTGTCCACCGCCCACGTCGAGCAGTGCGCGGTGCCGTGCCAACGAGTAAGCGGCGAGGAACTGCTCTGCGACCATCGCCTGCGAGAGGGCCATCAGTTCCGAATAGGCCTTGGCAGTTTCGCCATCGCCCCCGTAGCGCCAGAATTCGGACAGCGCGGTGGGGCTGGTGCGATCGTCGCGAAGCAATGCGACCGGATCGGCGAGGTCGGCGTAGAGCAGGCGGTGGTGGCGGATCATCGCCAAGGCACCGGGATTGCCGCTCAATGCAGCGCCTTGCTGGCCGAGCATCCAGTTCTCCTCCCCGACCGATTCGGCGAGGTCAAGCGCCGCCGCCGCGCGAACGAGTCGCCGGGCGGCTTCGGGCTTGAGCCCGGTCCGTCCGGCGATGGCGTCGATCCCGATGGGCCCGCTTTCCAGCAGGTCAAGCAACCCGCTCTCGACGGAAGCGAGCAGCACCTGAGAGTAGCTGAATCCTGCCACCAGATCGAACAGGCGCGCCGCGCGCCGCCGCGCCAACGGGCGCAGCAGCGGGTTGGCCGCCGCCCGGCGCTGGAACCCCGGATTGGCGATCATCCGGTTGCGCCAGACCAGCCAGCGCACTTTCCACCGCGTGGCCAGCAACGCAGGAAAAGGATCGACCGACTCCATATGTCCAAGGGGTTGGACACCTGCTATGTAAAGGTCAATCATCTTCGCAACGGGGAGGACAAGTGACCTCGCATATCGCGATCATCGGTGCCGGTATCGGCGGGCTGGCGAGCGCGGCGTTGCTGGCAGCGCACGGTTGCCGGGTGAGCGTGTTCGAGAAGGAAGGCGGCCCGGGCGGCAAGGTGCGCCAAATACCTCTCGGCCAAGCCGCGATCGACGCGGGCCCGACAGTCTTCACCCTTCGCGACGTGTTCGACGACCTGTTCCACGCCTGCGGGGCAGAGTTGGACGGGCGGGTCACAGTACGCCCCGCCGCGATCCTCGCCCGCCATGCGTGGGAGCCGGGCCGCCAGCTCGACCTCCATGCCGACCCATTGCGCAGCGAGCAGGAAATCGGCGACTTCGCGGGTGCCGCCGCTGCCGCCGGATACCGCAGCTTCCGAGCCGAGGCTGCGCGCATCCACCGCATCCTCGACAAGAGTTTCATGCGGAACAGCAAGGTCACCTGGCCCGGTCCGCTGATGTGGCGCATCGGCCTCCATCGCGTCGGCGATCTCATCGCGATCCGTCCTTACGAGAGCCTGTGGAAAGTGCTGGGCGAGCATTTCGACGACCCGCGCCTGCGGCAACTGTTCGGCCGCTATGCAACCTATTGCGGCTCCAGCCCGTTCGCGACGCCCGCCACGCTGATGCTGATCGCGCATGTCGAGGCGCAAGGGGTGTGGTTGATCGACGGCGGGATGAGCGCGCTGGCCAGGGCGATCGAGCAGCTCGCGCGAGAACAGGGCGCGGCGTTCCGCTATCACGCGCCCGTCGCCCGGATCGAGACCACGCGCGGGCGGGCGAGCGGCGTGGTGCTGGCCAGCGGAGAGCGGATCGCGGCGGACGCGGTGATCGTCAACGCCGATCCCGCCGCGCTGGCGAGCGGGGCGCTTGGCGACCAGACCGAACGCGCCGCCGCGCCGATGAAACCGCGCAACCGCTCGCTCTCAGCGCTGGTCTGGCTCGCCCACGCAAAGACCAATGGTTTTCCGCTCCAGCGCCACAATGTGCTGTTCTCCCCCGACTACCCGGCGGAGTTCCGCGACATCGGCGGGGGCGCTCCACCAGATGACCCCAGCGTTTATGTCTGCGCGCAGGATCGCGACGAGCATGGTGCCGCGCCGGGTGGGCCTGAACGCCTCCAGATCATCGTCAACGCGCCAGCGAATGGCGACACCCACGCCTATACCCCCGAGGAGAGAGAGCAATGCACCCACGCCATGATGCGCAGCCTCAGGCGCTGCGGGCTGGAGCTGGAGGAGCCGCTGCCGCATTCGCTCCTGACGCCGAACGAATTCGCAGCGCTTTCGCCCTCGACCGGCGGAGCGATCTATGGACGGGCCTCGCACGGCTGGGCGGCGTCCTTCCTCCGCCAGGGCACGCGGACACGGATCCCTGGGCTCTATTGCGCGGGTGGCAGCACCCACCCCGGGGCGGGGGTGCCGATGGCCGCCTTGTCCGCGCGGTTGGCGAGCGAGACGGTGCTGCGCGACCTCGCTTCAATGCGCCCGTTCCACCCGGCGGCTATGCCTGGTGGTATGTCGACGCGATCAGCGATGACGGAAAGCACGGGCTGACGATCATCGCGTTCCTCGGCAGCGTGTTCTCGCCCTATTACAAGCGCAGCGGGCGGGGCGATCCGGTCGACCACGCGGCGCTGAACGTCGCGCTCTACGGCCCCGGCGCGCGCTGGACGATGACCGAGCGCCCGCGCGGCGCGGTGTCGCGGACCGCCGATACGCTGGCGATCGGGCCCAGCGCGGTGCGCTGGCATAACGACGCGCTCGAGATCGGAATCGAGGAACGCGACAAGCGCGTCGGCGTGCCGTGGCAGCGGCGCGTGCGCGGGCGGGTGCGGGTCATGCCCGAGGTCATGAACGGGCAAGCCTTCGCGCTCGATCCAGCTGGTCGCCATACCTGGCACTGCCTTGCGCCGCGCGCGCGGATCGAGGTGGCGATGGACAATCCGGCCGTGTCGTGGCGCGGCAGCGCCTACCTCGATTCGAACTTCGGCGCCGAGTCGCTGGAGGAGGGGTTTCGCGTCTGGCACTGGTCGCGCGCGCACACAGCGCGCGGGGCGACTGTCTGCTACGAAGGGGTGCGCCGTGACGGCTCGCACTTCGCCAGCGCGCTGCGCTTCGATGCCGACGGTAGCCCGCGCCACGCCGAACTGCCCCCGGTCGCACCGCTGCCCGACACGCTGTGGCAGATGGAGCGCAAGACCCGCGCCGACCGGGGCCATGCCAGCGTGGTGCGGACATGGGAGGATGCGCCATTCTACGCCCGCTCGACGCTCGCCTCGCGGCTCTATGGCGAGCCGGTGGTCGCGGTGCAGGAAAGCCTCGATCTCGACCGCTTCGCCTCACCGATCGTCCAGTTCATGCTCCCCTACAGGATGCCCCGCGCCCGCACCTGACTCGCGCTCCTTCGCCACGCGGTCGGCGCGGATTTCGCGGTTGACCGACCAGAGCTGGTAGGCACCGAAACCGAGCGCGACCACTGCCACAAACAGGATTTCGATCCAGCCGAAGTTCTCCGAAAAGCGCTCCATTGCCTCTCCCCTTCGCTTACACGCCTTGCTCGCGTACGAACGCGATGATCCGCCGGGCATATTCGCCCGGATCCTCCTCGTGCGCCAGATGGCCGAGACCGGGCACCAAATCGAGCGCCGCGTTGGGGAGCCGCGCCGCGGCCTTGCGAACCGAGGCAAGCGGGATCGCGCTGTCGCCCGCCGAATGGACCAGCAGCACCGGATTGGCGATACCCGGCAGCGCATCGTCGAGTCTTTCGAGGTCCCAGCTCGCCATCATGTCGAGCGCGCCGCGGCAATGGCGGGCGTTGCCGAGCAACGTCTCGTAGCAGGCGAGCCCTACGGCATCGAGCCGCGAGCCGGTCGAGCGGGCCAGGAAGCGCGCGGTCTCGCCCGGCACCCGCGCCACGCGGGCGAAAATGCGCGGGGCGAACGGATTGACGAACAGCGCCCTGGCGAGCGCCGGGAACAGCCTGGACGCGAGACCGGGAAAGGGCGCGATGGCGGGGTTGAAGCCGACCAGCGGCGTCGCGGGATCGCCTTGGGCCAACAACGCCAGCCCGATCGCCACTCCGGCGGAATGGCCGACGACCAGTGCGGGTGCGTGGCCGAGTTCGCCGAGCAGGTCACCAAGGCCCCGGACCATGCCGGGGAGCGACAGGCCGTCGCGCGGCTGACCGCTGGTGAACCCGTGTCCGGGCAGGTCGGGCGCGATCACGGTGAACCGTTCCGCCAGCAGCGGCATGATCCCGCGCCAGCTATGCGCCGAGGCGCCGGTGCCGTGGAGCAGGAGCACGGGCGGCCCGCTGCCCATCTGCTGAACGTGCCAGCGCATTCCTGGCGTTGCGACGAATCGGCTCGCGTCGCGGTGTGGCCAGTCGCGGCCTTCGCGGCTCCAGTCGAGCCGCTCGCTCACGCCGTGGTTTGCGCGGGGCGCGCGGCGGACACGGCGCGCTCCAGCGCCCTTGCGTCGGCCAGCGGAAGGGGCAGGTAACGCGCGCGCAGGCTATCGGCGAGGCGGTGAGCGTCGGGCACGGGGCGGGGGGAGATGTCGATCACCAGCGCCTCGCAGCTTGATGCTGCCATCGCCTTGGCGGCGGCGAGAGCGTCCTCGTTGGCCGCCGTCCGGCCCGGACTGCAATCGGCTGCTACGTTGGCCTTGCCGTCGGTCAGGAACACCACGAAGGGAGTACGCCCGCGCGCCGCGATCGCCTCCGCCAGCCGATGCGCGGCAATAATGCCGGCGGCGAGCGGCGTGCCGCCACCGCCTGGCAGCGCCGCAAGGACGCGGCGGGCGCGGGTGAGCGAGCGTGTGGGGGGGAGCAGCAATTCGGCCGTGGTGCCACGAAAGGCGATCAGCGCTACCTCGGTCCGCTCGACATAGGCCTGAGCCAGCATCAACTGCACAGCCCCTTTGGCCTCCGCCAGCCGCGCAGCTGCCGCCGAGCCCGAGGCATCGACGCAGAACACCGTCACCGCGCCGGCGCGCTGCTCGAACCGGCGCACGCGCAAGTCTGGCTTGCGGACGATCAAAACCCCGCCAGCGTCGCCGCCCGCCCGCCGCGCCGCCTGCCACGGCACCGCCGCGCGCAGGGTGTCGATCAGCGCCAGCCGCGCCCCGCCGCGCGGGACGCCGCACTGCGCGCCGAGCGGTCGCCCACGCAGGCGCGACCGAGTACGCTTGCCCGCACTGCCTCCGCTCGCAATGCATCGCATCCGCCCGGCGGATAGCTGGGCAAGCAGGTCGGACGGCAACGCGGCGAGCGCTGCTTCGAGCACGAGATCGTCGAGTGGAGAATCGCTTCGCGACGTGGTTTCAGGGTCTTCGCAGGGTTCGCTGGAAGGAGGCTCGATCGGTGCCTGGTCCTGGTCCTGGTCCTGCTCCCGCTCTGGCGGCAGGCGGGTCGCGCGCGGGGCGAGGACGAGCCGTGCGGCAACCTGCAGGTCGTCCTCCTCAATCCGTTGTCGCCGTTGCAGCGCGGCGTGCGCGCGCGCCGCAATGAGCGCGAACATGAGCGGTCTAGCGGACTCGATACCAAGGGCGTTCGCGGTTCCCACCAGTGCGGCGAGCGCGTTATCGTCAGCCGGCTCTACATTTGCTACAGCGAGCGGATCGGCAGGTGTCGCGACGCTTTCCAGCGCGGCGACCTGCGACAGGTCGCAATGGAATGCGACCCGTTCGAGCAGCGCAGCGGGTGGGCGTTCGTCGGGCTCGATACCGTCGTCGAGCAAGACCAGCCCGAACGAGGCGCCTTCGTCCATCGCCTGTGCGATGCAACCGGCCACCTCGTCGCGCAGGCGCTCGGCCAGCGGCACCGCCAGCACCCCGCCGCGCGCCTCCGCCAGCAGGCCTTCCCGCACGACCGCGCGGCCCTCGGCCAGGCTCGCGGCGACGTCGATCCCGCCGAGCAGCCGCTCGTCGTCGACATGGCCGGGTAGCTTGCGCCATGCCGCGTCCGGCAGGTTCTCACGCAGTCCGGCGAGCACCAGTTCGCGCGCCGGACCGCCACCGCGCAGGCTCAGTCCGCCAAGCTGGCGCGGTGCAAGCGCGTAGAGGCGCGCGGCGAGCTTTGCCTCGCCGAGCGCCGCCTCGCTCATCCGAACAGTTCCTCCACCGCCCGCTCGATCCGGGCGGTCGAGCCGGTCTCGTCGAGCACGTCGCGGCGCAGGCGATGGCGCAAGGCAAGCGGGGCGACGCGGAGAATATGTGCGCGTTTCACGCTCGTCGCGCCTTCCAGCGCCGCCAGCGCGCGGGAGGCGCGCATCAAGGTCAGTTCACCGCGCAGGCCATCGGCACCGACGGCATGGCACAAAGTCGCCGCGTCCTCGAGCACGCTGTCGGGCACTGGCATGGCGACGGCCTTGCGCTGCCCGCGTGCGATCCGGCGCAACACTTTGCTGTCCTCCGCCCGCCATTCCTCAGCGAAAGCGGCTGGATCGCGCTCCTGCGCGGCGCAGCGGCGCATGATCTCGACCCTCGCCTCGATACTGGCGGGCGTGCGCACCTCGACCGATAGGCCGAAGCGGTCGAGCAATTGCGGACGCAACTCGCCTTCCTCAGGGTTGCCGCTGCCGATCAGCACGAACTTCGCCCGGTGCCGCACCGAAAGTCCTTCGCGTTCGACTGTGCACTCGCCCGAGGCAGCGACATCGAGCAGCAGGTCGACCAGGTGATCCTCGAGCAGGTTGATCTCGTCGATGTAGAGAAACCCCCGGTGTGCGCGGGCAAGCAGCCCCGGCTCGAACGCCTTCTCGCCCTTGCGCAGCGCGCGTTCCAGGTCGAGCGCGCCGACCACGCGGTCCTCTGTCGCGCCCAAAGGCAGGTCGACGAATGGAACCGGCACCTTGCGGCTGCGGCCCGAGGTGCAGGGGTCCGGGCAGGTGCCGCGTTCGTCGGGGCGGCAGTGAAAACGGCAATGCTCCACCACCGTCATCGGCGGGAGCAGAGATGCGAGCGCGCGCGCTGCGGTGGACTTGCCGGTGCCGCGATCGCCGAACACCATCACTCCGCCTATGGCCGGATCGACCGCCGCGATCAGCAGGGCGAGTTTCATCTCGTCCTGCGCGACGATCGCCGAGAAGGGGAAGCGGGCCATGTGTCAACCGGTGTGGACAAGCATTCGCGTCACGACAAGCGTAAATGCATTACTCATCCGTGCTGCCCAGCAGGCGGTTCTTGATCGCCCGCGTCACCAGCCACACGCCCAGCAGCACCGGTAGGACCAGGAGCCCGAGCACCAGGTCGTGGCTCATCCCGAGCAGGCCGGACGGCAGTCCGTCGAGGAAGAAGGCGATCAGCCCGATCAGGTAATAGCTCAGCGCCACCACCGAGAGCCCCTCGACCAGTTGCTGTAGCCGCACCTGCATCGAGATGCTCCGCTCCATCGAGCGCAGCAGTTGTGCGTTCTGCTGCTCGATCCGAGCCTCGATCCGAGCGCGCAACAGCGAGGAGAGTTGCTCTGTCCGCAATGCCAGACGCTCTACCCGGGTGGTGATCGCCTCGCACGTGCTCATCGCCGGGCGGAACCGGCGCTGGGTAAAATCGTCGAGCGACATGAAGCCCCGGATCGGCTCGCAATTGAGCTGCGCCAGCCGTTCCTCGACCAGCCGGGCATAGGCGCGGGTAGCGTCCATACGGAAGCTGAGGCCGGTCGAGATCGTCGCCAGTTCGAGCGACAGGGCTGAGAGCGATTCCATCAACGTATCGTCGCGTTCGTCGCTGCCGGCGACCCGGTCGGCCAGGCCCTTGAGCCGCCTTTCCGCCTCGTCAAGTCGCGGCCAGGTTTCCTGCGCCATCGGCAGGCCGAGCAGGGCGCGGTTGCGGTAGTTGCCCAGCTCCTGCAGCCGTTGGACCTGGCGCGTCAGGTCGCGCGCGCCGGTACCGTTGGCCGCGACCAGCAGCCGTCCATATCCGTCCGAGCCGAGCCGGAAATCGGACCACATCCGGATCGCCCCGCCGATCCGGCACGAGACGAGTTCGTCGGAACTGACCGGCGCCGCTCGCAGGAGCGCCTTGGCCTGCTCATCGGTCTCGGTCAGCCAGATGCGCGTGCTGCGAACGATGTCGCCGGGCAGCGATTCGGCCCAGGCGATAGCTTCGGCCACCTCGGGATCGGCGGCGGGATCGATGAACAATGCGCCGTCGCCGCGCAGCGCGAACAGGGTGAGGCTGCTGCCCTCGCTGTGTTTTTCCCAGGCGAACCGAATGCCGGGGCGCACGGTGCCTTCGCGGTGCGACGGGTTGCCGATCGCATCGCGCCGGTCCGCGCGCTCCTCGATTCCGGCCAGTTCGGCTGGACGGTCGACCGGGTCGACTATCACCACCCATTGCACGATGAGGCACGGCACTGGCAGGCTCGGCCAGCGGCGCAGGTGCATTTCGGCGACGGAGCGTTGCCGCAGCTCGTGGTTCTTCATGCGATGCTCCCACCCGGAAGAAGTGAAGCGCCCGACTCGCGCACTACCACGAGTCGGGCACGATCCCGAATGCGGAAGCCGATCGGCCCTGTCAGTTCACTTGCCGGTCCTTACCCTCCCAATAGGGCGCGCGCAGTTCGCGGCGGAGGATCTTGCCCGAAGGATTGCGCGGCAGC
>VFQP010003417.1_pt1 | contig 16131 bp, 22 predicted proteins | sample 3512351 | NCBI WGS metagenome assembly VFQP01 (sample SAMN10412372, study PRJNA504923) | tailings metagenome | isolation source: Relicate 1 Philex TSF1 revegetated site | place: Philippines: Tuba, Benguet | collected 2017-08-29 | reverse complement strand
GCCAGGCGCTGGTGGCCGCGCTCACCGCGCCGCTCACCAGCCAGCCGCATGGCGCGGCGCCGGGCGGCGCCTCGCAGCAGCACCGGCTGGGCCGGGCGCCGCGCGCGTCGCAGGCGGGCGGCGGCGAGGGCGCGGGTGGCGAGGTGCCCCGGCGGCGCAAGCGCGCGGTGCTGCGCGCTGCGCTGGCGCTGGAGCACGCCTCGCAGGTGGCGCGCAGGGCGGGGCCGCTGGTGGCCGTGCCCGAGTGGGCGCGCATGCCCAACTGGTGAGCGGGCGGCCCCACGCGTCACGCAACCCCGCCAGCCAGGCGACGGCTGCAGGCTGCTTTGGCAGGGCGCGATACCGTGCTTGGCGCTTGGGAGTGGCGGTTTGGTGTGACAGGGAGAGCACGTGCGTGCGTGTGCGTGTGGGTGTGGGTGTGTGCGTGCAGGTGGCAGCGCAACTGGGTGGCGTGCACGGCGGCGGGCGTGCTGGGCCTGTGGGGCGCGCGGTGGGTGTGGAAGCACAGCCCGGCGGGCGGCAGCGACGACCTGGTCAGGTGGAGCCGCGCGGCCTGGCTCACCGTCAGCGGCAGCGCACAGGTGCGTGGGGGTGTGCAGGGGGCGTGGGGGGCAGAGCCTGGGTGGCCACAGTCCACCAGGCGCGGCCTGGCGAGAAGTGTGTGAGTGTGCGGCCCATCCCCTCCTGCCCCCGCAGGCGCACGTGATTGACCCGTTGCGTGGGCTGCACGAGGAGCTCACCCGCACGCTGCGCGAGCGCCCCAGCATCGTCTCGCAGCAGGTGAGGGGGCCATGGCGTAGGGCTGGTCTGGGCGAGCAACGCGCACCTGGCTTGAGCGCACGCGTGGTGTGGCAAGGGGCCCAAGCGTCCCACTGCTTGACGCGTGGGCTTGCTCCTCCCTCCTCCACCCCTCCCATCCAGGAGTACGAGGGCGACCTCAACAGCCTGGCGCGCATGCTGGCCGACTTTGAGCGCGACGTCAAGCCACGCGCCGGCAAGCACACGCACCCGCCCTCCTCCTCCTCCTCAGCAGCAGCAGCAGCAGCAGCGGCCAAGGGCACAGCAGCGGCGGTGGCGGCGCCAGCGGGCGTGGCCGAGGCGGGTGGGGAGGCGGGGGCGCTGGCCCCGGCGCCCTCCCTGGGCCCCACGGCGGTGCCCTCGCTGCCCGAGGGCGTCGACCAGGGGGCGCTGGAGCGCGGCATGAACCTGGTGAGCGAACCTCACTTGCTCCCGTGGGATGGGTCCACCGCGGAGCCGGCCGCAGCTTGCAAGTGCGCCCTCACTCCAAACTCCCCCCATCCCCTTTCCCCCCGTTTCTCCTGCTCAGGTGATGGCGTCCTACGAGGCCGAGCTACGCGACCCCTTGAGAAATCTGCTCGTCGGCCAACTCGCGCGGTCCTTGCTAATCCAGGTCAGTAGCACCGCGCGCGCCTCTCAGTGCGCCACCCCTGCAGGCCTGCGCACGCCACGCAGCATCCTTTGCACACGCCTCCGCTGCTCGCACTGCTGCCGTTGCCGCACAGATCCAGCGCCTCAAGCTGGACACGGAGGCGGCCATGCTGGAGCTCGACCAGATCCTCAAGGCCAACGAGCTCACCATGTCGCTCGTCGCCGCCATCCCCGCCATTGCCCTCATGTGGGGCACGCTGGCCGCCCTCGCCAGGTGCCCCGCGCCCCCCCTAGGTGTCTGTTCGCTCATCCCTCAGCCCACACGCTTCCCGCCTCCTCCCACCTCTTGAGCGGCCGCGTTCGCTCACGACGTAGCCGGCCTTGCTGTTGGTGCTGCGCACTGCGTCCGCAGGTGGGCGGTGCCGCGCGGCCCGGACGCCAAGCGCGCCGCCGTGCCGTGCCGCATGGCGCTGGCCTCCCTGGAGCGCGCGCTGCACCGCCTGGCCGACCAGGAGGAGGCGCTGCTCGCGTCGGCGGCCGCCGGCGCCGCCAACGCCGCCACGTCCGCCGCCTCGCCCAGCGCCCAAGGGGAGGGCCCTTGGGGGGCGCTGGCCGCTGTGGCGCAGGGCCCCGGCGCGTCGGCCGTGGTGCATACGTCTGACGCGTGGCTGTCGGCGGCCTCTCCCTCGGGCGTGCTGGGCTGGCTGGACGCAGAGGGCATGGCGCTCTACGAGATCTACAAGGTGCGGAGCCCCCCCCACACACGCCTTGCATCGCGCAGCGCAGAGTGCTCTCGCGCTCTGCACCTGTGAGCGTTTACCGCACTGCGGGTCGTCCCGACCGTGGCCGTGTCCCGCCCCGCCACATGCTGCGCGTGCTGTGCAGCTGTACCGCGAGGCGGTGGCGCTCTTTGTGGGTGTGGACACGCTGTCACGCCACTCGGAGTGGCCGCAGCTGTCGGCCGACCTGGCAGAGCTCACCGTGGCGGTGGGCGCGGCGGCGCGCCTGCGCGTGGTGGACCGCATGCAGCGCGCCTACAAGGTGTTCCAGCGCTAGACGCCCAGGCTGGTAGTTGTGTGTTGGCACTGCACGATTACGACGCGCGACCGTAGGACGAGCGCGCTGCACGCTGAGCTGTTCACAGAGCCCTTGCGAGCAGACATGCATGGATCTTGTTCTTGCACAACACGGGTTCCACCGCGCTGCAAAGTGTCGGTTCGCTCCGACGCAATCCCAAGCGATGAATCATGTCACGTGTCGTTGGGGCGCACAGCGGCCGTGTAGGAGCGCCGCCGCGTGCGCAGCCGCGTGGTCAGGCCCGCCGCCTGCCCCGCGCCCTGATGAATGCCTGCCCCGCCGCCGCTGCCAGCTCCCGGCTGGCCCTCCAGCTGCGACGCCGGACCAGCACGGTCGCCCCTGCTGCTGCCGCCCCCCACACGCCCCCCGCCGCCCGCCAGGGTGATGCGCACCGCCGCAGCGTACACGCGCCCCTGCCGCGCAACGGCATCGCCTGCTGGCAGCGGCTCCTCGCGCGCCCCAGCGTCCCCCCGCTCTGCCAGCGCGTGGGCGCCCAGGTCCCAGGCGTCGTGGTGCACCCTGAGCACACCCCTGCGCTGCGCGTGCTGCGCCGCAGACAGCTGCGAGGACGCCACCAGCGCGGCCAACGCCCTGGCCCGCTGCTGCTGCTGAAGCTGCTGCTGCGCCATTTCCAAGCCCGGCGCACCCGGGGCCGCTGCTGGCGCCAGAGCCCGCACGCGTGCGCCACCCCTCCCGGCGACTGCACCCAGGCCCCAGGCGCCCGGCCCCGTGCCCGCCGCGTCCGCTGCGCTCTCCTCCAGCGCCTCAGACAGGCGCAGCGGCGCGTGGCCCAAGGCCTGATAGGCGCCCAGCACGGGGCGCAGCTCAGCGGGGGCGGGCGGGCCCCGAATGGAGGCCACCACCCGGCACATGTGCGCCTCGTGGGCCACCAGCCAGTCCCGCCCGGGGTGGTGCCGCGCCTGCGGGCACGCACATCGCCCACTTAATAATTACCGTCGCCCTGCAGACCCAAGGCTCAAGTGGCTCGAGCACGACGTGACCATGCGCTCCCCATGCTCACCGTGGCGCAGGCCTCTAGCGCTTGCGCCAGGTCCTGGAAGGTGCAGGCGGCCAGGCGCGCCCGCACCAACTGCGCCACCGCCGGCACCACGCGCCCCGCCAGCCCGCCGCCCGCCTGGCCCGCGCCGCCCGGTCGGCGCAGCACAGGCCTCACCACCACCAGCGGTGGTGGAGCCGCGGCCGCTGCGGCGGCTGCGCCAGGGAGCAGGGCAGTGGTGGTGGCGGTGGTGGTGCCGGGTTGTTCACCCAGCACCGCCTGGGGTGGCGCCACGTCAGCGGTGGTGGTTGGGTCGGCGGGTGCGCAGGCCGCTAGGCGCACCAGGCCCAGCGCCGCGTTGCAGGCGTCCCTGACGCGCATGGAGGGCAGCAGGCCCTCGCAGCGCAGGCGCAGCGCTGTGAGCATGCTGGCGGGGGGGCCCTGGAGGCCTGCGGCGGGCTGGGCGCACAGCGCAGAGAGCGAGGTGCACGCCGTGGCCAGCTGGCGGGGCGTGAGCGCGGGCAGGTGCTGCTCCAGGCTGAGGCACAGCGCCCCCAGCGTGGCGCCGTCCACCTGCGTTCAACACCAAGGGGCAGTGGGCGCCATCTTGATCAGGCGCAGCAGCCGCCAGCCCTGCGCCGTATGCCCTGTTCCCAGCAGTTCCCAGCCGCTCCTCAGCAGGCCATGAGAAACCTGATTGGCCTGGCGTGTGCTGACCCCACCACATCAGCCCCCCACGTCCCAGCCCTTGAAGCGCCGAAAGTACAGCCCTGCTCACCGCCACCTCACCGCCACGCTGCCAGCACCTCACCTGCAGCGCCGGCGCGAAGCCGCCCAGCGCCTCCATCGCCGTCAGCACGTCCACCGCCTTGGCGCCCGGCAGACGCGCCCGCAGCGCCGCCAGCGCCGCCGCCGCCCACGCGCCACCCGGCACGTGCCGCAGCCGCTGCAGCGCCCACAGCGTCTGCGCCAGGTGCCCCGCCGACGTGCGCGCCAGCGCCGGCGCCATGCCCGCCAGCAGCCGGCGCAGGTAGCCGGCGCGCGGCAGCAGCTGCAGCCGAGCCAGCGCCCACAGGAACGTGGCCAGCGTCTGCGGGTGCGCGCCCGCGCCGCGCCGCCGCACCCGCCCGCCGATTGCGTCCCCCTCCCCCTCCTCGTCCTCCAGCTCTGACAGCATCCGCGCCTCCAAGCTCCGCCCGCCCGCACCAGCACCAGCACCAGCAACGCCGCCACCGCCCTGTGCCTTGGGGTGTGCAAACATGCACTGCAGCGCCGCCCTCAGCACGGCTGCGGCCCAGGCGTGCGGCGGGCGGTACCTCAGCCGCGCCAGCGCCGCCACCACCACGGCCAGGTCGTGCGCGTCCAGGGCGCCCAGCCGCCGCTGCACCTGCCCAGAGGCAAGCGACGAAGGGACAAAGGCAACGGGTCACGCCTGAGCCGTGGCCACGCAGCCAACCCGGCATTGCGGTTTGTGCGCTGGCCCCACCCAAGCCGTTGCTGCACCTGCGCCAAGAAGCGCTGCATCCAGGCGCCGGGCGGCGCGTGGCCCAGCGCTCCCAGCGCCCACAGCGTGCGCGCCAGCGTGTCGCCGCGCGTGAAGCCGCGCACGTCTGCCTCGGCCTGCGCCAGCGCGGCGCGCAGCAGCGCGGGCGGCGGCGGCGGCGCGGCGCGGCGCAGCGCGGCCAGCGCCCACAGCGCGGCGGCCAGGTCGGCAGCGCGCCACTCGTGCGCGCGCAGGCGCAGGCCCTGCTCCAGCAGGCCATGCATGCAGTCGGGCGGCGGCGCGTGGCCCAGGGAGGCGGACGCGTGGAGCGCCTGCGCCAGGCAGCGGGGCGGCAGCGTGCTGGCGCCCGCCCACACGCGCTCCAGCAGCAGGGAGAGGTGCGGGCCGGGGGGTACGTCCTCCGGGGTGATGGCGCCCAGGCGGCGCAACCTGCGGTGCGGCGTTGAGAGAGGGAGGGCGGGTGGGTCAGGTTGAGAGGAGGGAGAGGTACCTCACAGGAGGTTGCGGGCGCACGCCGCCGCCACTCACTCTGCCGTGGCCCACAGCAGGGCGCTGGCGTCGCGTGGGTGCAGCGCGTGCGAGGCGGCGAGCGCGGGGGCGCAGGCGGCGCGCCACACGTCCCGCCGCCGCCACGCCGTGCAGGCCATGGCGCGCAGCAGCCACACCAGGTCACTGGGCGGCCAGCGCGCCAGCGACGCGTGCGCGGGGAGGGGGGGATGATCAGGGGCGTGCCCCGGCCCTTGCCACCCGCCTGCCGGCCGCTCACTGCTGCCGCTGCTTGGGTGCTGGGGCGTGGCTGACGGGACGCTCGAGGTGCCGTCGTGATGGAGCGCGTGCGGCGCCTCTGCCGCGCCTGCCTCCTCTCCCCCAGCCTCCGCTGGCCGCAGCGCGCAGAGCAGCGCCAGGCACCTGTGCGCGTGCAGCTTGGCCGCCTGCTTGCGCCGCTGCTGGCGGGCGTCCGGTTCTGAGCGCCGGAGGCGGGGTGGGGAGGAGGAGAGAGTCTGGGAGTGACGGCGCGGGTCCAACGCCGCGGTGTGCAGCTGCAGCAGCCTGATGAGGGCTGGCCTGCAGCAGACGGGCATGCAGAGGTGCGGGAGGGAGACACGTCTGGTGGTGGCGTGCGGGCGGGGGAAGCGGTACTCTGCAGGTGAGTGCCCCACCACGCACGCTCACCTGACGAAGCCGTGCGGCAGTGTGTGGCCACTGTGCCGCTGCTGCTGCGTGCACTGCCGTCGCAGCAGGCCCTCAAGCTCCTCCAGGGTGGTGGCGGCGGCCAGCTGCAGGCGCCACAGCGACTGCGGCGGCCACTCCTCATGCTGCTCGTGTGTGAGCCCTTGCGCCAGAGTGCCTGGCCAGCTGCGTCCCTCCGGGCGCTCGGTGCTGGCTGCTGCCGTGGGCGCGGGGGGCAGCAACACGAAGAGGGGGATGGCGGCGTCCTCATCCCCCTGCTGCTGGAAGGGCAGCAGCCACTGCTCGCTGTCCAGCGGCAGGCGGTGTGCCTGCGCCGGCGGGCGCCACGCGTGCACGCACACGAAACATCGCGCCCCAAGCAGCGCCCTGTTTCCACAGCACAGCAACGCGCTTCAACAGTCGCACCTGGCGCCACGCCACAGCCGCACTGCCGCTGATCGCTGCTGTGGGCCTGCGCATAGCGCGGCGGTGGCGTCGACAGAAGGGAGAGGCGCGATGGCGCGTCGCGACGATGCACAACACACGACGGCGAGCGCAGCGCACACCGGCTTCGTCCAGGCGGCCTGCTCGCTGCGCGCACCTCGCTCTGCGTGGGCACCTTGACGCGGACAGCCCGCTGGCGCCCCACATCCTTGCTGCTTGCTGCGCGCCAGGGGACGCATGCTGATGCTGCTGGCCTGCACAGCGCGCCTGCAGGTGCGCTGCCGCCATGGCCTGCCCGCCGCGCCCGCCCGCGCCGCGGCCGCACGCTGCGTCGTTACGGTTGATCGCTCATTGCAGCAGCAGTAGCAGCACGCCCATTTCAGGTGCCAGTGGGGGAAAATCTGGAGAGGCAGTGGAGCGAGCGGGGGCGCAAGCGCATGAACGCCTCGCCGCCGAGGGTGGCACGGGAACAGGTGGTTGGCGGTGAGCCAATGGCTAGAAAAGCAGCTAGAAGTGCAGTGCAACGCAATCAGAGCATGCAGTTCACTGCACACAGTGCACAGGCCCCCCCCAGAACACAGCAAGAGAAAAGCGCGCGCAGCGGGCGCAGCAGCACATCGCGCAGCAACGAGGAGAGAGAGAGCGGGCTAGGCCACTCCCGCGCGACCTTGGGCGACCTGCCCAAGATGGAGGGGGAGGGGGGGGCGGGGAAGGGGGGAGGGTCTGTGGGGAGGGGAGCGGGAGGGTGGTGGATGGCGCCCTCACTCGAGCATGCGTCGCTCCTGCAGCTCCTGGCTGCCTTGGAACACCACGCGGCTGAGCGACTCGTGCCACACGGCGCGCTCCTGCGTGTGCACACACGCCGCCAGCAACACCGCCAGCACACGCAGACCTGGCTGAGGAGCTCACGGGACCTAGCTGATCCCTCTGCGTCTCCACAAGGACGGCCCGGACCTTGAACTGCTGCAGGACGGGGCAGGGCTCCGGCAGGCGTGCTGTTGCTGCGCCCTCTGCGGTCGCGCGCAGCCACGCTGGGTTGTTTGGCTTGAACGCCGCGGGGTCCGACAGGCTGAACGTGCCATTGGCAGGCAGGCTGGGTGGGCCCGCGATCAGCGCCATCGCCAGAGGCCTTCAGAGGCCTGTTGGAGGCCTCCAGCCAGCCAGAGGCCTCCAACAGGCCTCAGCGGCGTCCAGGGTTACGGCCGTGCTGGGCCGTAACGCAGTTCTGCGCGGACTCGAAAAAGACGTTGTCGTTGGCGCCCTGGCCCATGCGCGCAAAGGCGACGGACTGCGAGATGGAGCTGGTGCTGGTGCCGAGGAAGCCCGCCGTGGCGTGCACCGCCACCTGCTCCTCCACCATGGCGGCAAAGGTGGCCGACGTGTCGGTGCACCCCGCCAGCTCCTCCAGCGACTCCAGGTCCAGGTAGTGAGGCTCCAGCCCCGCCTGAACATAGACGCACACAGCGCCCGCCAGCACCTCTTCCTGTCGCGCTGCCTGCGTCCGCAGATGCCGGCTGAAACCCGCAGGTGTGGCGTGCAGCCCAACGCTCACCTTGCTCAGGAGGGACGTGGTGACGGTCCTGAGCACCGGGTGCACCATGACAAAGAGCTGCGTCGCGTTGCTGCGGCGCATGAGGCTGAGCGTGCAGGGCGCGGCGCGCAGGTGCAGGTCCTCCAGCTCCTTGTGGCACTTGCGGTGCAGCCGCGCCGCGTCAAACACCCCGGCGTGCCACAGCTGCGATTGCACATTGGGCGAGCATGGACACTGTGGTGTGGTCGTGGTGCGCGTGCGTGGAAGCAGGCGAGGCACGCGCCAGCTGATAAACCACCTCGAGTTCGAGGCGCACCTCGAGGCAGGTGTCGGGGTACGGGCGCAGGTGCACGGCCAGAAAGCGCCCGCCGGCCCCTCCCAGGTGCTTGGCAATGTAGTCGCGCGCCAGGCGGTCAATCCACGGCGCTGGCTGGAGCAGGCGGTTGGCCTGCGCGGGTGGCCGGCGTGGCACACGTGTGGGGGAGCCCATTCGCGTTGCATGATGTCAACGCCAGCGGATAGTGGCGCGCACCTGCCAGATGGCCTTGGGGCAGGCCTCCTTGGGCTCGGTGGGCTCCTCGAGGTGCATGTGCGGGCGCTCCAGGCTGCCCAGCAGCACAAACACCACCGCCACCACCCTGCGAGCGCAGTGGGGCGAGGCCCGATCACAGGGTGCAGCGCGGCGGTGCGAGGCGTGATGGCCCAAATGCAAGCAAGTCACCGCGCTCAAACCTGTGCTTGCTGAGCCGCTTCCTGAGGTCCTTGACCAGGGTCTCGTTGCAGTTGAGGAAGCTGGGCACGGGGATGTGCGCGGCGTCCCCGGCCACCGTCACGTTGGAGGCCGACAGCGCCTTGTCCAGGTCCCGGTGGCCCAGGTGCAGCCAGTCCTGGGTGTTGCTGGCCAGGTATGCCAGCGCGTCTGCGCAGCGAGGTCCCGGCACGGGGGGATGATGGCGCGGCGCTGGCACCAAGGGCACTCGCGCAGGACGTTTGCCCCCCCACCACCACTGCGCTCACCGAGCTGACCGTCCCAGCCGTGCATCTGCTTGAGCTCGTCGACGGTGGCTGTGGCGGGCAGCCACTTGCTGATGGGCTCCCTGTGGGTCAATGCTCGGCGCGCAAGTGTATGCAGCGGCAGTGCGTCTCCAGAGGTGCAGCACGCTGGGCGTGATGAAGGCCACACAACAGGTCCCCCACACACGCACACACCTGCTGAGCACTGCCGCAAAGGGGAGGAAGTCGCTGGAGAAGCACGGGCGGTGGCGACCTGCAGTGCAGTGGGAGCGTGCGGGTGGGTGGGATGGGGCGGGCAGCACGCAGGGAGCTCGCCCAGCCACACCGCGCCGCACCAGATGGCGCACGCACCTGAGGCTGTGGAGTCAGACTTGTTTGTGGTGTGGTCGTGCTGTGCTGCCGGTGCGTCGGCCGGTGCAGTCCTCGCCTGCTGCACGCTGCGCGCCGCGGCGCCGTCGGGGTCCAGGTCGCCGCTGCCCGGCTCCACGTTGAGCCCCCACTTGTGCCCTAGGTCAAAGTAGTGGCGCCAGAAGCCGCTGAGCACGACGCCAAAGCCCGGGCCCAGGTGCTTGGCCAGCGCCAGCGTGTGCCGCAGGTCCCGCTTCTGCGGCAAGAAGAAAGAGCACAAGGGCACCGCGATGGCCACGTCATCATCTGCCTGCCAGAGATGGCAGCTCAGTGTGCTGGTGCTGGAGGCAGGACGCGCTTCCTGCCGCACGCGCGCCTGGTTGTTTGGCCCAAACCGGAGGACTGGGAAGAGCATGGTAGTGGCCTGCGCGCATGCGATGGTGAGCAGTTGCTGATGGTGAGGCGGAGCGCTTCGACTGGGGCTTCTCGCCGGCCGGCCACCTTGACCCGGGCCCCAGAGAGAGATTCTGACCTTGTCAATGGGACTTGCGGCTGGGCCTGCGGCGTGGCTGCTGCGTGGCTGCGTGGCCGCGGGCTGCAGCATCGCGGCTGCAGCGAGCATCCATCCCAAAAGCGCCACGGTCCTTCGAGCGCCCCTTCGCGTCGTCATCGGCGCGCTGCTGATGGTGCGGAAAGCCGCGCGTCACTGCGGCATGGCTGGTGGCCGCAGCCCCGCCGAGCAGCCATCAAGCGCGATGCACTGCTGTGCTGCCGTGCGCGGCAGTTTGAAGAACCCCAAAGCCCAAAGGCAGCAGGACGGCTCCAGCGAGCAGAACGGCCCCCTGCAGATGGCTCAGCATCTCTCTCGCTGTGTTGCACTGTCACTGAGCAGGATGCTCTTCTCCGCCTGCGCGGCGGGCGCTGGACATCCCGGCCGCCATCGCGTGATCGTGGCGCCCCCACGCACGCAGGAGGGCGCAGCAGGATCAGCAGCATGTAGTAGGAAGGTCAATGAGAACACGGATGAGGCCTTTACGCTGGTTCTGCTGACTTTTGGCCCACGCCACCAAAGCGGGTCGGAAGAGGCGGGCGACTCGCGCACACACGCCAAGCACAGGATGAAGCTCACCCACAGCATGCAGCGCCTGCGCCCCTCTACCACCAGCCTGGCCTGCGCTTCGTCCTCTCGCTCGGGCGCGCACTTGCTGAGTCGCACGCCCCCCGTCCACAGCGCACTGCACAGCCTCGGCGGGGCGCAGCGCTGCTGCGAATCGCACGCGACCGGCCTGCTCAATGCGCAGCCCTGCATCCTGGCGCCGTGCGCGGCCCGGCGCGGTGCGCACGGCTCGGAACGCCGTGGACCCCCTGAGCTCCGCGCTGCAGCGGAGGCCGTGGAGGCCACAGCGGCTGAGCAGCAAGCACAGCCCGCGGACCTGAGCGCGCTGTGAGTGTGGTGGAGGGCGCTGGGGCTGCTTCTTGTGGCTGAGAGTTGGAGATGCCGCCGAGCGCGCGGCATCGCGCCCCGAGCTGGTCCAGATCATCGTGCCCCTTGCCCCCTGTTGTGCACAAGCAGGTTCAACGACGCGCCACCGAGCCACTACACGCACGCGTCTGACGTGATCTCCCTGCTCCCGCCCGCACCCGGCCTGGGCATCACGGTGCACCGCGACCCGCCCGCGGCGCCCCCCGCCGACGAGCAGGCCTCCGCTGAGGCTGACCACCAGCTGCAGGCGCCTCTGGACGCCGCCGTGGAGGTGTCGCTGCGCGTGTGGGCGCCGCACGCCCGCTCCATGTCCCTCCTGATCCAGGTGAGCAGGTCGCGCTCCTCGCGAGGCCGGCCAGGGTGTCGTGATGAACGCGTGGGCCCCTTCACTCACCAACAAAGCATGCACGTGTGCTGTTGGTGTTGCTATATGCAAGCGCAGGACCGCGAGCTGTCTGTGCCCATGGCGCGCGGCGAGAACGACACGTGGGCGGTGCGCGTGCAGGCCGGCGTGCTCCAGGCGGGCAGCGCCTACTCGGTGCGTTGGGGGGGCCTGGTGTGGGCCTTGATGCACACTGCACCAAGTGATGATCATCAGACTGTGCGCCTGCAGTGGTTGCTGCGGTGGTTGCTGCGGGCACGCCGACAGTCGCGGCCAACACGAGCCTCCCGCCGCGAACCCTCTGCACCTCGCAGCTGAGTGTGGAGGGCGCCAACGGGCTCACCTTCACGCGGCGGGACCCCTACGCGCGCGCCACCGACTACGGCAGCAACTGGTGCTTCGTGGACGACCCCGCCGCCACCTACACCTGGCAGGTGCGGGGGCGCCTGGGAGTGGGGGGAGCGGGGCAGGTGGTCGGGCGCCTTGGTGGGGGCGGGGGCCCGCGGGTAGAGCAGTGCCTACACCTGGCAGGTGCGGGGGCGCCTTGTTGTGGGGGTTGGGTGGGGCGGAGGACCAACGTGTGCCTGCCCAGGCACCCCAGCGACCTCCCTGCCCCAAGCAGCCCCTGCCCCCACACCTCCCCTCCCCTCCCCTCCACGCCACAACGCGCGCAGACGCCCGACTGGAAGCCGCCGGCGTTTGAGGACTACTCCATCTACGAGCTGCACGTGGGCTCCTTCACGCCCGAGGGCACGCTGGCGGCGGCGGCGGCCAGGCTGGAGCACGTGGCGGCGCTGGGCTTCACCAGCGTGCAGCTCATGCCTCTCAACGAGTTTGGCGACGCCTGGGGCTACAACCCGCGCCAGCTGCTCAACCTGGACCAGCGGTACGGCAAGCCCGACGACATGCGCGCCTTTGTGGACCGAGCGCACGCGCTGGGCCTGGGCGTCATCGTGGACGTGGTGCTGCACCACGGGGCCGTCGAGGTGAGCGTGTGTGTGTGTGTGTGCTTGTGGTGGAAGGGGTGCAGGGCGAGTAAGGCGTTGCTGGGGGGGGGGGCAGCAGGGGTGGATGGCGAGTCGCGGGGCCTTGCGTGATGATGGAGCGAGAGGCAGCGGCCTCAGGGGGACCGGGGGCAGGGCGTGTGCTCGGCTTGCCCTTAGCTTCCTTCGGCCTGCCCTGCGGAGCATGTTCACGTGTGCGCAGGGCAACGCGCTGTGGGAGTGGGACGCGTGGTCGCCCTCGTTCGGGCACGGCGGCATCTACCACGAGGGCGCGGCCGACACGCAGTGGGGACGCGCCTGGGCCTACTGGAAGCGCGAGGTGCGAGGCGTGGTGATGCAGGCCTCTGCTGCCCGCAACGTCTGCCACCTCCCTCAGGCACCGTGCGTGAGTTGAGCGCGTGCACATGTTGCGTGTGTGTGTGGCGCGCGTGCCCGAGCAGGTGCGCGAGATGCTGTACGCGTCGTGCGCGCTGTGGCTGAGCGACGCGTACCGGTGCGACGGGCTGCGCTTTGACTCGGCCAACGACCTGCCCCACGACGTCATCCAGGTGCGCCCAGGACGAGAGGGGAGGAGGAGAGCAGGGGAGGAGGGGCCTAGAGCTAGTGAAGGCCCGCACGGCTCATCAGCCGCCGGGCAGGGGGTAGGCAGCGCGGTGTGAGCTGGACCCATCCCATCACTCTCCCGCGCGGTGGTTGCTGCGCAGGAGCTGACGTGGCGGCTGCACGAGGCCTACCCGGGCCGCTACCTGACGGCCGAGGTGACGCCCGAGAACCCCCAGGCGCTGGGCCTGGGCTTTGACTCGCTCTGGGTCCACAGCGGCTACTTTGACATCATCCAGCAACACCGCGCACTGGTAGGGCGCCGCGTCGCAGGGGGGCAAAGGAAATCTCGCGGCTTGAGGGGGTGCGTGCGGCCCGGCGCCTTGCTGCGCCCACCACCACCACCACCGGCCTCCTGGTGGCGTGCGTGCAGGGCCGCGGGCACCACGGCGGCGGCGACTGGGCGGCGGGCTGGGACCTCCCGCGACTGCGCACCGTCATGGTGCTGCACTATGGCTTTACTCAGCCCTGGCACTGCGTCAAGTACCTGCTGGGCAGCCACGACCAGGTGACTTTCGGCTTGTGCGGCGTCCCTTGTGGCGCAGGGCTGGTGGTGGTGCGGCGCGCAGGGTCCGGGACGCTCTTGCTGGCGGTGTGCGTGCCGACGTGCGCAGATCGGCTGCCGCAACGGAGGCGCGTGGTACAAGGACTACGAGATGATTGGCGGGCAGCACAGGTGAGGAGGGCGAGTGCGAACGTGGGGCTGGAGGGGCGCTGGAGGCGTCGTTTCCTTCACGACGCGGTTCGGCGACGCGCGCGGTTGGCGCGTGCAGGTACCCGGTGGACCAGTACGGCGGGGGCCGTGAGGACAAGCACGCCGCCTCGTCCGCCCGCCTGTGGTGCGCACTGCTGCAACACCCTCCGGCGCGCGTGTTGGTCAGGTGTGCGCCCTGCCCACGGTCAAGCCCCCCAGTATGCATGGCCACACGCTGGGGCGCGTGCGTGGGGCGCGCGCAGGTGGACGGCCAACGTGGTGGCGGCGGGCACGCCCATGATGTTCATGGGCACCGAGTGGCAGCAGAGCGGCTGGTGGGACATTGACGAGTGGCGCAGGTGAGTGGAGTGCGTGTGTGGGACGCCTGCAATCAGCACGTGGCGCGTGCTGCCCTCATCTCCTCAACACCCCGTTTGCCCTGCTGCCGCCTCCGCAGGCCGCAGTGGCAGCTGTCCGAGGACGTGCACGGGCAGGCCATGATGCGCCTGGTGCGCGAGACGCTGGGGCTGCGCCGCGCGTACGGCGCCATCCGCCGGGGCGGCGCCAACATCCTGCACGAGGACCGGCAGAACGGCGTGGTGGCCTTTGAGCGCGTGGCCGAGGGCGAGGCGCGCATCGTCTGCGTCATCAACGCCAGCAGGGGCTTTTGGCAGAAGGGCAACTACGGCGTGTGGGTCGGTGGCGGCGAGTTTGAGCAAGTCTACTGCTCGCAGGTGAGCGCAGCTGAGGGCTCCCAGCTGGGAGAGTGCTGCTGTGCGGGGCGCCTTGTTGTCGCTGAAGGCAAAGCCCTCACGCGCGTGCTGTGCGCGCCACACACGTGCCCACACAGACCGAGGAGCTGCTGGGCTTCCCCGGCACCGTGAGCAACACCGACGGCACCAAGGTGGCGCACGACGGCAAGCTGTGGATCAACCTGCCGCAGCAGTGCACCCTGGTCTTCAAGCAGGTCTCGTGAGCTCGGCGCGCTTTGGCGCCGCCCGTGTTTTGCCCCCCTGTCTCTCTGCATTTTTGACGGCCGAGACTGCATCCTTGCATTCCCGCACGCCTGGGCAGAAGGCAAGAAGAAGGAAAGGGAGCGCCCTCATCTCAGTGCATCATGGGCCAGCGGTCGTCCTCGTCCACCTCCTCCACCTCTGCGGCCTCAGAGCGCGCCCACGGCCACCACGCGTCATGGCGCCAGCGACCAGCACGCGCCGGCGACGCTGACCTGTGCCTCCCCTCACGCCCGCGGCTGCGCCGCCGCTCCCTCTCCCCGCTCTCGTCCCTGCCTGACCGCGACCCGCCACGGCTGCGCCTGCTGCTTCTGCTGCGTCGCCGCCGCCGCCGCTCCCCGCCGCCTTCGTCATCGCCGCCGCCGCTGGTTTCCGTGTGGCCCCGCCGCCACCGGTCCCTGCCTGTGGCGTCGTGCTCACGCTCGTCCCGCGCACCATGCCCTCGCCCCCGCCGCTCCCGCTCAGCGCGCCCCTCCCCGCCATGGCCATGATGCCGCACGTGGTGCCGCTGCCGCCGCCGCCGCCGCCGCTCTTCCTCCTCCTCGTCCTCCCTGTCCCTGCGCTCCTCCGCTTCCTCCTCCTCCTCTTCCGACGAGGCCGCATGGGCGTGGCTGATGAGGCCGGAGGCGGCCAGGGCCCGGGCGTTGGCCTCCAGGCGCCTCACCCGCGCCTCCAGCGCCACCACCCTGGTGCTGCTGGGCGGCGCCTGCTCTGCAGCTGGCCAGGGGCCCGATGAGGGCGGCGCCGTGTGGTGCGTGTGAGGGCCGTCCTCTGCGGCGGCGTGGCCTCCTCGGCGGGTGGAGGGCGGGGCACCTGGTTGCGACGCAAAGAGCGACGGGGGGGCGGGGGCAGCCAGGCCAGCGGTCCTGGGCGGCGCTGCAAGTGTCCCGCTGGGAGGCGCCACGTCCCAGCCACGCTGCGCCGAGCCTGGTGCAGCCAGCAGGCGGTGCTGAGGCTGGTGGGGGTGGGGCTGAGGTGGCTGCGAGGGGCCGGCGGCGGGGCCGGGGGGCGGGTAGCGCGCCACGCGGTCAAACGCCGCCACGCTGAGCCCGCTGGCGGCAAAGCACGACAGCTCGTGCCAAAAGTGCGCGGCGTGCTGCGGAGGGAGGAACTGCCTCAGCGCCGCCTCGGCCGCTGCCGCGCCGCCCGGCTGCGGCTGGGGCGCTGGGGCGGCGGCGGTGGACGCGGCGGGGACGCTGGCGGGGCCTGCTGCTGCGGGGAGGGGCTGGGCGGAAGGTGAGGCGGTGGGTGGCGCCTGCAGGCCGTAGGAGCGCACCAGGCCCTGCACGAAGGCGCTGACCACGGCCACGTCCTGCATACATGTATGCGCGAGCACCGCACCGCAGCACTGCGTTGGGAAACCACATCACGCTGGCTCCCTCTTGCGGCGCGTGCGTGCACCCTCTTGGCCCCGGCAAGTTGCCCACCTCGTCCATGAGCAGGGCTTGCAGCTCGCGCTCCAGGAATAGCTCCACCTGCTT
>VFQP010003416.1_pt1 | contig 16133 bp, 14 predicted proteins | sample 3512351 | NCBI WGS metagenome assembly VFQP01 (sample SAMN10412372, study PRJNA504923) | tailings metagenome | isolation source: Relicate 1 Philex TSF1 revegetated site | place: Philippines: Tuba, Benguet | collected 2017-08-29 | reverse complement strand
TATAAAAATTAATCTTTTCATCCGATTATGGTTATTTAGTTTAATTATTTGATGTGTGACAGTAGTTCCTTCACAGATACTTTTAGTACCTGTTCTTTTCCTTGTCTGGTACCATTACTAAATACGGATCTGGTGAAATACAAATCCTGGTCATCAGTTGAAAAACGTGGCTGGTATTCCATGGCATTGGTGTTGATGGTTGATCCCAGGTTAATAGGGTTTTCCCATCCATGTAATCCCTTTTTGCTGATATACAGGTCAAATGTGCCGTATCCCCCAGGTCTATTCGACATGAATACCAGAAAACGTCCACTCCTGCTAACGGCGGCATTTGATTCTGCATAGCTAGTATTCAGCGAGGATACAGGATGAGGCGCCTGCCATTCCCCATCTTTGAATCTTGCATGGTACAGATCTCCCTTGCTGGAGTAATACAGGTGATTACTATCAGTGAGTTCCGGATAGTATTCATCGATAGGAGAATTGATATAGGCGGGTAAAGCAATAGGAGTGGTCCATTGTCCATTTTTCTCTTTTCGTGATATGTACAGATCAGGTACAGTATCGATCTCTGAAATACGCAGTAATGCAAAGGATTGGTCGTGGCTGATTACAGGATTTGATACATTTTTTGTAATGTGCCAATCACTCATTCTTTGGGATTTTGTCCAAACACCGCTTGCATTTTTTTGTACCATCCATATTTCACAAAAGCTTCTGGTGGCATTACTGAGTGTGGTAAATGCGGTATTGCCTTTATGTGAAAATGTTATACCATAAACATTGCCCTCCGGAAATGCATTTGCAAATACGTTTTCTTCCTTTAGTTTGGCCATACTATGTAACAAAGAGAGGTTCAGTCGGGTATAAAAAATATTTTCCACCAACAGATCTCCTTCTTTTTGACTTCTCGAAAAATAGAGGGTGCTGTCTTTTGTTATAAAAGGACAAAAGTCATTGTAGGGTGAATTGATTTGGTTCCCAAGATTCATGGGTGTAGACCATTGTTCACCGATCTTGAAACTAATGTAGAGATCGTGACCTCCAAAATTGGCAGTATATCCGTTAGCCGAAAATATCATATAACTTTCATCAGCGGCAATGAAACAATTGCTCTCGTCCTGTTGGGTATTGATGGGGAAACCGATATTGACAGGCGATTGGTATTTGCCGTTCTTCCATTTAGATACATAGATATCTGTACCACCAAATCCTCCTGGTTTATTCACGTTAAAGTATAGGTTGCGGTTGCTGGTGATAGTTGCATAAGTTTCCTGTTCTGCCGTGTTTACCTCATGAACAGGTATGGGGGAACCCCAGTGCCCATTACTTCTTCTAATCATCCAAATATCAAGGTCTTTTTCAAGTTGCTTACCCGTATCCTTTCTGCTGTTGAATAAAATGGTGTTTCCATCAGGGCTCACCATTGGGTCAATCTCTCTGATTCCCGGTGTGGAGAAAAAAGCAGGAACTGGTACTTGCCATTGCCCTTTAACACGAATGCTTTGCATGATTGATAACCTGGTTCTGCCTCCATATGAACGAACAAAGAAGGCGGTATCTCCGGAATGGCTGAAGGATATGCCAAAAGCCTGGTTATTGGATATATTGCCGGAATCAAATACACGAACCGGATCAGCATTTTGTGCCAATGAACGGAGAGCCACACAAATGGCAACTGAGAATATGATCGCAAATCGAATGAAATTGGCAGGGTTCATTACATCGTTTTGTATTGGATGCAGTAATGCCTGAATTCTTACAAGATCAGCGGTTTTTTTTGAAAAAATGAATCATTCCGAAAACCCAGGTGATTCGTTGATCATACCTGTAGGTTGGTCATTTGACAAAGGAAGAAAGCTTTCTTTTCTGAATTAGGTTCTAACAGTTTTGACAGTAGCATTCAAGGATGCGGCATCAAGAATTATTATAACAATCTTATGCTAATACAGAATAGTTTTTACATAGACTCCTTGCACTGGTCCAAGCTCATCATATGTCCAAGCACAGTTTACTGCCGTAGGCAGAGACTGTGCGCCTTCGGCTACTCTACATTCAATAAGCAGTCTCCCACCGAAGGTGGTGACTGCCTGGAGATCTGCATTAGATCTTTGATATGAATAGCATTGTATTGCATACCATCAATGGGAATCTGATATGCATAAAATAAGCTATGATATAGTGCTTATTGTGTATACACTCTTTAGTGGAGCAGAACCATTACATCCAACGCCTTCAAAGGGAGACTGTAGTGAAATAATTGGGAGAGTTAGTCCCCTAACGGGAGGCTATGCTGAAACGTTTTCGCAACAGTATACATGTCTTGTCGGGAATTAGAGGAGTAAAAGACAAATTATTCCTCCTCTATCGACTCTCGAAACACGATGTGTAAAAAAAGTAGTAGTAACGGGTGGTTTGCAGCAGAGCAAATATTATAGCATAAAAAAAGGATCATCTGTGTTGAGAACAACTCGGATGATCCTTTTATCTAAAACCCTGCATGAAACGCCTTTCAGCATTTACAAGTTAAATTTACGGAGGGTTCAAAAATGCTTTTTCTTAATTAGGTGAGCAGCGCTTTATAATCGGGGAATAAGGTGTTATTTTCCTTTGGAGATATCCAGTAACTGATCGTACACATTGCTGTAGCTGCTGCCAATTGGAATTTCTTTTCCACCAATCCAAAGCTTTGATTTACTGAACTTTTCAATCTTGGCCAGGGGCACTATAAAAGAGCGGTGTACGCGAACAAAATCCCTCGGAGGTAGTTTCTCCTGAATACTCTTCAGGGTCATGAGAGTAAGAACGGGATTGGGCTTGATGTAAATTTTGATATAATCGTCAAGTGCTTCAATCAGTTCTATGTCTTTCAGATTGATTTTCATGATCTCATAATTCACTTTAACGAAAAGTGAATTGAGCTGAACCTCCTGAGAGCTCAGGAACTCGATGTATTCCTTGGCCTTGTAGGTGGCTTTTAAGAAGCGATCATATTCAAAGGGTTTCAATAAATAATCAACAGCATCCACATTAAACCCCTCAACAGCAAAGTCTTTGAATGCTGTGGTAAAGATAACAGGAGGCTTTTCAACCAAATTCTTATAGAATTGAATGCCGGTAATATCTGGCATTTGGATATCCAGAAAAAGCAGGTCGATTTTATTTTCCTTCATAAAGACAATGGCCTCGTCCGTATTGGTAAAGGTTTTATCCAGTTTCAGGAAAGATATCTTAGCGCAGTATTCCTCAATGAGTTGGAGCGCCAGTGGTTCATCGTCGATGGCTATACAATGTATCATGTTGTGATCTCCAGTTTAACAATGTAGTGATTGTTTTCAATTGTTGTGATAAGTGAATGCTGCTCCGGGTACATCAGTTCAAGTCGTCTTTTTACATTGTTGATACCAATGCCTGTATTTTCCATGAGGTTACTTTCTGCAGTTACGATTCTGTTGATGGCAGAAAAAAGGATCACATTATCGCGTGCTTCTATTTTAATATCAATGGTAGAGCTTTCCTTGGTACTAACGCCATATTTGAAGGAGTTTTCCACAAAGGGAATGAACAGGAGAGGAGCCACCAGAATAGTATCAATATTTCCTTCTGCTGAGAAGTTCAGGCTTACTTTATCGGTTAGCCGAACTTTTTGTAGGTCAATAAAATTATGGATGAAATCGACTTCATTATTTAGTGGTACCAGGTCTCTTTCGGTTTCAGTAAGTATATAACGCATGATAGAAGACAGCTTCATGACTGCGGGCGCCGTTTTCTCACTTCTAACCACTGCCAGTGAATAGATATTATTGAGGGTATTAAAAAAGAAGTGTGGGTTCACCTGTGATTTCAGGAATGAAAGTTCGGTATTCAGTTTTTCATTCTCAGTTTCTTTTTTGGTTCGCTCTGTTCTAAGCCAGCGTTGTGTTACTGATATACAGGTTCCGAAAGCAAATACCAGCAGGAAGAGTACGGTATTATATCCATCCGCAATGGGTCTTCCTTTTCTTGGAGCCCTTGACAGTTTGGGTGTACCCGTAAAGCGGGGATTTCGGATGTATTCATTGTCCTTCAGGATAAATTCCGGCTCTGCAAAGAAACTGGCAACTTCTCTGGGAAGAGATAGGAAGATGAACATACAGATCAGTATAGAAATAATATACCATCCCCACTTTTTGTTAATGAGCAGTCTGGGTACCAACACCTGTGTATTGAGATAATAGAAGCAAACAATGAACACATTATTACAGATGATGGTAGCAAGCATGTGATCGCTGATATTGAACTCCCTTAACCTTGGGAAGAATACAAGGTAGGGCACAGAGAAGAAACATGACCATGCTACAATATGGGCAAGCAGGGTAACAATTTTTTTGTCGCTGCGGATAAGTTCGGCTTTTAAATTCTTAGCAGACATAAGGCAATCCGGATACCCCTTTTACCTGGGGTACTTATTCAAAACTATCCTTCCTGACTCAAAAAGGGAAATCATTTTGGGTGAATAGGGGGTGGGTGTCGGTAAAATCTTAATATGACTCCTGCTCAGATGGGAAGCCCCCTGTTTTTACATCAGTTATATATGATTGAATTGCACCATTGATTTGCTCTTCCAGATTCAGGTACTGACGGAGAAATCTGGGTTTGAATTCATTATTGATGCCCAGCATATCATGCATCACCAAAACCTGCCCATTACAACCAGCCCCTGCACCAATACCAATGGTTGGGATGGTGAGTATGCTACTTACTTCGGTAGCCAGTGCGGCTGGGATCTTTTCCAGTACAATGGCATAGCATCCTGCTTCCTGTAATAATAAGGCATCCTGCTTCAATTTATCGGCCTCAGCCTTCTCTTTGGCCCGCACATTATAAGTGCCGAATTTATAGATCGATTGTGGCGTAAGTCCTAAATGTCCCATAACGGGTATGCCGGCAGATACAATTCGTTGTATGCTTTCTACCACTTCTTCTCCACCTTCAAGTTTAATGGAATGGGCACCACTCTCTTTCATGATACGGATGGCAGAGGCCAATGCCACATCTGAATTAGACTGATAAGAGCCAAATGGCAGATCAGCTACTACCAATGACCTGTTCACACCTCTCACCACACATTGTGCGTGATAAATCATTTGATCGAGTGTAATGGGTACGGTGGTTTCATAGCCTGCCATTACATTGCTGGCACTGTCTCCCACCAATACCACATCAATTCCTGCACGATCGAATAAACGCGCGAACGAATAATCGTATGCAGTGATCATCGATATTTTTTCTCCTGCTGCTTTCATTTTCAGCAGGGTATGGGTGGTTACTTTTCTGATCTCTTTTTGAACAGACATATAGCTTGCTTGAGGTTACTGCAATGAATAATTGCCCTGCAAAGTAGGATGTTTTGGCAAGCTGCGGTTCCGATTAGTGGAAATTATCCGGTTTGATCATTGTTTTTTATCCTTCAACTGGGCATACAGGTGTTGGATGAGGCCATCGGCCAGGCCAATTTTTGGAACATAAATCTCTGCTGCATCAGCCCATCGCATCACGTTGATATAGATCTGAAGTGCTGGTACAATCACATCGGCCCTGTCTTCCCTGAGCTTGTATACATTGATTCTGTCCTGGAGGGTGTAGCTCGACAATTCCTTATAGTAATCCTTCAGCAAATCGAGGTGCAGGGGCTTGCCATCTTTTTTCTTGCTCAGTGAAAATACCTTATTGATATTTCCACCTGTACCAATAGCTACCAGTTGTTTATAGCCTTTGGTGCGTTGTTTAATGGTATCCTTCATACGATCCCAATGGCTCTCGGTCACCATATCTTTCAGTAATCTAATGGTACCTATATTGAACGACTCTTTGAAGATTAATTGTCCATCGGCAAAAAAAGTAAGTTCAGTACTTCCCCCGCCTACATCGATATATAGATAGCTATGATCGGTATCCATATTCTCTGCAATATGGTTTTCATAAATGATGGAGGCTTCGAGATCACCGCTAATCACTTCTATATTAAGTCCGGTTTCCAGTTTTATTTTCCGAATAAGGTCAGCACTATTCCTGGCATCTCGCATAGCACTGGTAGCACAGGCAATGGTATGCTCAACACTATAGGCATTGATGAGGTGTCCATAGGCTTTCATGGTTTGTAATACCATGCCTCTTTTTTCCTTGGAAATTTCACCATTGGCAAATACATCGAAGCCAAGACGCAGGGGAACCCGAACCAGGTTCAGTTTGTTGAAAACAGGCCTGCCTTCCCGATCCTGACTAACCTCAGAAATGAGTAATCTTGCTGCGTTACTACCGATATCAATGGCTGCCAGTCTCACGATGGTTCACTATGTTTTTCCGTTGTAGGTATTGATAGGTCTCGACCTGCGATCGAACCTTCTTTTTACCGACGGAAGGTACATAGTTGTTACTTAAATCCTTATCGAGTATTCTCGCTTTTACGTTATCTCTTAATTGAATGTGGATAATATCTTTTATTTCTTCCCTGATGGCGGCTTCCGTAACGGGGATCGCTGCTTCAATGCGATGATCCAGGTTCCTTACCATCCAATCGGCACTGGATAGGTATATTTTTTCCTTTCCTCCGTTATGGAAGATCATGACCCTTGCATGTTCAAGGTATTCATCAACAATACTGATGGCTTGTATGGGTTTCTTAAACTTCTTATGATCTTTGATGGCACAGAAAATGCCTCGTACGATCAGTTTGATATCAACCCCTGCTATAGCCGCATCATACAATTTGTCAATTAGTCTGGCATCGCTCAATGAATTGAGTTTAAGGGTAATAGCTGCCTGTTTGCCTGCTTTTGCATGCCTGATTTCCTGATCGATTAAATGGGTGAGTTCCCTGCGCATATTGTTCGGACATACCATCAATGTTTTACACTGCGAAAGCTGGGTAATGCCTGATCTGGGATTTTCGAGGAATTGGAAAATCCGGTTAATATCTGCCATCACCATTCTGTTAGCAGTTAGCAAACAATGGTCGCCATATACCTTTGCTGTTTTTTCATGCAGGTTACCTGTACTCACAAAACCATATTGGATGGTTTTGGTACCCTTCCTTTTTTTGATCACACAAATTTTGGCATGCACTTTCATTTTGGGGATGCCCAATAATACTTTTACCCCTTCTTCCTCCAGGATTTCTTTCCATTCAAGATTGGCCTCCTCATCAAATCGGGCCTTCAATTCCAGCATTACTGTTACCTGCTTGCCATTTCTGGCCGCATTGATGAGTGCATTGATGACTTTCGAATTGGAGGCGAGCCGGTAGGCTGTTATTTTAATCGAAATCACATCCGGATCCATGGCAGCTTCCCTAAGCAGATCAATTACATGATGAAATGAGTGATAGGGAAAGTGTAACATGATATCTTGATTGAGTACAGCTTCTGTTACACGGTTGGTTTCACCAATAGCAGGATGGGTAAAGGGTTGCCTTTGTTTTTTTCTGCTATTGAATACATCGGGGAAGTCCATGAAATGCCTGAAATTATGGATCCTTCCGCCGGGTATGATATTACTTTTCCGGTTTAGGTTTAATCTGCGGATCAGATATTCCAATAGCCCTGCATCCATTTCCTTATCATATACAAAGCGAACGGGTTTCCCTTTTCGCCTGTTCTTTAATCCCTTCTCCATCTTTTCCACGAAGGATGTACTGACATCATAATCGATATCGATCTCTGCATCTTTAGTCACTTTGAATACATGCGCATCAAAATGGTCGTATTTGAAGTAACTGAAAATATTAGGAAGGTTAAACCTGATTACATCTTCCAGTAAAATAATGTGCTGTTCGCCCGATCGGGAGGGTAGCAGGATAAAGCGACCTACAGCTTTAGCTGGTATTTCAATGAGGGCATATTTTTGATCGTAAGCTGAATCTTCCTTTCTCATTACAACACCCAGGTAAATGCTCTTGTCGCGCAGGTAGGGTAACTGGGGTAATGATTCGATCATTAACGGAATGATGTTGGAGCGAACCTCTTCATCAAAGAAGTGACGCACAAACTGTTGTTGTTCCTTGTTGAGTTGTTTTTCATTTACCAGAAATACTTTCTCCTTCCTCAGCTCTTTTAGTATGCCTTGCCAGATGCGGTTAAATTCGTTTTGTTGCTGCAGTACAACCGTTTGTATCTGGTCAATAATATCCTGAGGAGCTTCCTCCATATGCATGTTGAGCTTACGGCGTTTATCTGCGTATTCTACCATACGCTTGAGAGCAGCTACACGCACGCGGAAAAACTCATCTGTATTATTGGAGAAGATACCGAGGAATCGGATGCGTTCCTTTAACGGAACACTGGGGTCATTGGCTTCCTGGAGTACTCTCGCGTTAAAACTCAGCCAGCTAATATCTCTTTGAATCAAATGCTTCTTCACGGTCATTAAAATTGGTTACAGGGTTTCCATACCAAATATAAAGAAGCTCTTGCGAGGGCAATGTTAAGTTTAGCAGGGGCTAGGAATAAGACGCCTTGATCTGCTGTATAATTCCTGTAGTAGAAAAGCCGGGTACTATCGGATTGATGACTACCCTGCCACCATTGGCCATTACTTCTTTTGCACCAACAATTTGTTCAATGGTATAATCGCCCCCTTTTACCAATACATCTGGTAATATTTGGCTAATGAGTTGTAGCGGGGTATCTTCTTCAAAAATCACTACTGCATCTACCAGTACAAGATTTGCCAGTACCAGTGCGCGGCTATGTTCATGGTTCACTGGGCGGTCGGGACCCTTTAATCGTTTAACGCTGGCATCGCTGTTTACACCTACAATCAGAAAGTCGGCCTCACTGGCAGCAGCGGAGAGGGAAGCAATATGACCTTCATGCAGTATGTCGAAACAACCATTGGTAAAAGATACTTTTTTGCCAATGGTTCTCCAGGCATGCACACGATGCATGAGTTGTGATAAAGTATATATCTTTTGCTGTACGGCATCTATTGCTTTCATGCTGGATCTGTTCTGGGTTTGTTGTAAATGGGTAATAGTAGGAGGCTGGCACATCCAATCAAAATAACGATCAGGAATTGGGCAAACCATTGCAGGGTACCATTGGCCAGTCCGACTTCATATAATACCCCATTTTTTTCCAGGATTTTTCCAATCAATAAGGCATAAGCTCCAATGCCGCCAGGCGTTACAATCATGCCAATACTGCCAAAGGCAAGCGCTGCAATGGCCACATCCCATCCAAGATGGCTGGTGCCTTCCATGGCTTTTAATCCTACCCAGGTACCCGCAGTGTACATGAACCAGATACCAATGGTGTACAATATGAACAGCCCTTTCTTTTCGAGTTTGCGAATGCTGATCAAACCTTCCCAAACACCATTAATGATGGTACGGATTTTTTGTATGATTGAAATATGTGCAAACTTTTTGAAAACAAAGCGGGTAACGAATATGGCAAGTACTATCATCAGGAAAATGATCAATAGTACAGTCCCGGAAAAACCAGCTTCTGCTTTATTGAATAGCTGCGATAGGAGTTCTTGTCCATATCCCGCCAGTACACTGGATTGAAACAGTAAGGTCAGGAAGAAAACAATGAGTAAGGATATTACATCCACCGCTCTCTCCGCAACAATAGTACCTACCAGTTTCTCTGCAGGTACTTTTTCATAACGAGCCAGGGCAGTACATTTCAATACCTCACCCAAACGGGGAATAGCCAGGTTGGCCAGGTAGCCGATCATGACAGCAAAGAAACAGTTTAGTACACCGGGACGATAGCCCATTGGTTGCATGAGTATGCGCCAGCGCAGTGCTCTCAGTAAATGGCTCAGGGCCAAAATGATAGCAACAGGCAGCATTAGCCAGTAATTGGCAGTTCGTAGGCTGTCTTTAAACTGGTCCCACTTGTCGGCAGGGATTTGACGTAAGCTCCACCATACCAGGAAGATGCCCAGCCCCAGAAAAAAAACATATTTTGCTATGGATAGCAATTGTTTTTTCATACTGCCACGCTTTTAATACAATGGGTTGCTGATGGGCAACCGATTATAGTTTGTTACCCTCTTTTGGAAATACTACCCAGGGATTAAAGCTTTTGGCTGCTTCAAAATCCATGGTAGCATAGGAAATAATCACTACCAGATCACCTACAGCACCTTTACGCGCCGCTGGACCATTCAGGCACACAATACCACTGCCTCTTTTTCCTTTGATAATATAGGTTTCCAGTCTTTCTCCGTTGTTCACATTCACTACCTGAATTTTCTCATTGGGAATCAAGTTGGCTGCATCCATCAGGTCTTCGTCCAGGGTAAGGCTACCTACATAATGTAGATTGGCCTCAGTGATCACGGCACGGTGTATTTTCGATTTGAGTACTTCTATTTGCATAACGGGTGTAAAAATAATGAGTTAATTGCTTCTGGTCTAATTGCTTGTGTTGAGCGGCATGTTATCAATCAGCCTAACGCCTTCTATAAATGCTGCTGCCAAAACCACCAGCGATTCTTGTCCATCCCATTTTAGTACAGGTTCCAGTGTTGTTGCATGGGCAATGCTAACATAGTCTACCTTACTAAATCCAGCTTGTAACAATGAGTCAATGGCTTTTGTTTGTAAATCACTAACAGGTCCGGCTTTGATGTTTTCTTTGATTGCTTTGAGCGCAGTATAGATGGCGGTTGCATGAGCCCTGCCTTGTTCGGTAAGTCGCATATTCCTGCTGCTCATGGCTAACCCCGATGGTTCCCGCATAGTGGGTACAATGGTGAGTTGGGTGGAAAGTCCTTCCAATTCAATGAGCTTGGCAATTACCATACACTGCTGGTAATCCTTTTGACCCAGGAATAGCCAGGTAGGTTGAATAATCTGCAGTAATCTGCTTACCACCTGACAAACACCCTGGAAATGGCCGGGGCGGTAAGCGCCTTCCAGCAGGTTTTCCAGGTGGCCTAGCGCAAAATGTGGTTGTTGGGTTTGATCGGGATAGATCTCCTGCACTGAGGGCAGGAATAAAAGATCACAACCTGCCGATTCCAGTTGTTGAATATCCGACTCAATCGTGATCGGATATTGTTGGTAGTCGGCCGGGTCATTGAATTGAGTTGGATTAACAAAAATGCTACAAATGGTGAAGGGAGCAGTCTGTTTGGAAGCCGCTATCAGGGATAGGTGTCCGGGGTGTAAAGCCCCCATCGTAGGTACGAAGCCGATCGTTTCGGACTTGTTATTTAGATATTTTTTTAATTCGTTAATCGTTCTAATTAAGATCATTACTTCATTTTTAGGAGGGCTTTCATCATATTCAGCAGAGAGTTCCTTATATTTTCTTTACCTTTGCCCACTCATTTTAAGTTAAACTTCCCGCAAAAAAACGGTGCAAGGATGTCAACAAAGAAAAGAATTTTATTCATAGCCACAGAAATGTCGCCTTATCTGGAGCTCACAGAGTTCGCAGAAGTGATTAACAAACTGGCTATCAAGAGTAATGATAGTGGTCTGGAAGTTAGATGTATCATGCCCAGGTTTGGTGTCATCAATGAAAGGCGTCATCGCCTGCATGAGGTGGTTCGGTTATCTGGTATCAATGTAACAGTCGATAACGACGATTATCCCTTACAAATCAAAGTGGCATCTCTTCCCAATGCCCGTTTGCAGGTATATTTCCTCGAAAATGAGGACTTCTTCAAGCGTAAGCAAATCTTCCATGATGAGGAGGAGAATTGGTTCGATGACAATGCGCTCAGGACTGTATTCTTTTGCAAGGGAGCGCTGGAAACAGTGAAAAAATTTGGCTGGCCTCCGGATATTATTCATTGTAGTGGCTGGATGACAGGACTGATTCCTGCCTATATCAAGACTGCGTATAAAAAGGAGCCCGTATTTGGTAATAGTAAAGTCATTTTTACTATTGGCTCAAACACTTTTGAGGAAAACCTGGGTGATGATTTTGTAAAGCAGGCCGTGATTAATGCCAATATAAAGGAAAAGGATCTTGATGCATTCAAGGATGCCAATAATACCGCCCTGTTTAAGGGAGGTGCCAGTTTTGCCGATGCGGTAACCTTTGGGGCTGATAAAATTGAGAAAAAGCTTACCGACGAGTTCGGAAAAGTGAAAGGGAAGAAGGTCGTTCCATTCAAAGGCTGGGATTCCGATTTAACAGAGTATTTAGAATTGTACAACGACCTTGCGAAGTAATCTCATCAATCCATGCGTTCATTTTTAAAACTGTACAGACCACTTGTTCTTTTCGTTCTTGCTGGTCTTTTATTGATAGCTTGTACCAAGATCACTTCAACCGATTTAGGCGCTGGCCTTATCCCGCCTATTGATGGGGTGAATACACTAGACACCATCATGGAAGTGATCACCGATACCTACGAGGATACAGATTCTGTTCGGGTATACATTACCGATCAGCACGTGGTGGGAACCATTACCAATGATCCTATTTTCGGCAGAACCACAGCATCGATGTACCTTGAGCTTAGGCCGCCTTCTTATCCTTTTTACGTGATAGGCAATAAGGATAGTGTCGTGGTGGATTCTGCTGTATTAATTCTGTCTTATCAAGGTGTGTTTGGTGATTCTACACAACCCGTTCGCTTAACCGTGTCGGAAGTAGATCAATCAACGCCTTTAGATCCTGTGCGTAATTATCCTGTTCGCTTTCCCTCTGCTTATCCCATCAATATAGGAGCACCATTGGCTTCTCCTGTTAATGTAGATGTTCGCCGACTGGCAGATACGGTTAAGAACAGGTATGAAGTGGCAACGAATCAAATCAGGATCAAACTCAGACAGGATGTGGCCCAACGTTTCCTGCAAAGTTATGATTCGACCAATGCGTATAAATCTGATTCTTTGTTCCGGAAAAATTTTGCCGGATTTGCATTGACTGCCGATCAGAATGCACCAGCAAATGCACTCATTCAGATTAGCTTGAGCGATACCAATACAAAATTCGCTTTGTATTATAGCACTAGTTCTACAGGAGCTACAGTGCGTGATACGGGTGTGAGTTATTTCAGGTTCAATACAACCAACGGCGGTAGTGCCTGCTTTGTAACGCGTAACCGTGCAGGTTCTGAAATAGCCAATCGTATTACCACGAATGGCAATCCCAAATCGGATTCGCTGGTATATGTTCAAACAATGCCAGGTACAAGGGTTCGCGTTCGTATCCCCGGTTTGAAAAATTTATCCAATCGCATCATTCACAGAGCAGAACTTATTGCAGAACAGGTGCCGGATGACAATAACTACCTGACCATCGATCAGCAAATGAGGCCTCCCCGCTATTTGTTGCTCAGCACATTTGACTCTGTAACTAATAAACTCAGTAACCTTCCTAACGATTATATTTATTCTACCAGTGGAGGAGGACCCAATATTGTTGATTTTGGTGGTGCGGCATTTTACAGAACTATTGCTCCTTACAGCAGGGTAGCTGTTTATAATTTTAACCTGAGTCGCTATGTTCAGGGCATTGTAACACGCAAGGATTCTGTACGACTGTTACAAATATCCGCGCCTGTGAATGACTCTATCCAGTATATCAGACCTCATCCGCAGGTTTCTATTGCTGATGAACGATATTTTCTCGTTCCCGGAATGGGTAATGATTTGGCCATTGGCCGTGTTCGTCTGGGTGGAGGTACCCACTCCAGGTTCAGGATGCGTTTGCGCATCATCTATTCCCGTATTTAACGAATCATTATATTTGCACCCATAAAATTCTATTATGCCTTATCTTTTTACTTCCGAAAGCGTATCTGAAGGCCATCCCGATAAAGTAGCCGACCAGATATCCGACGCCCTTATTGATAACTTTCTCGCTTTTGATGCTCAGTCAAAAGTAGCTTGTGAAACCCTTGTTACTACAGGTCAGGTTGTACTGGCCGGAGAAGTAAAATCAAAGGCATACCTGGATGTTCAGGAAATTGCTCGTGGTGTAATCCGCAAAATTGGTTATACCAAAAGTGAGTACATGTTCGAAGCAAACAGCTGTGGTATCCTTTCTGCTATTCACGAACAATCTGCTGATATTAACCAGGGCGTTGATAAGAAGAAAAAAGAAGAGCAGGGTGCTGGTGACCAGGGTATGATGTTTGGTTACGCCACTAATGAAACTGATGATTATATGCCGCTGGCTTTGGATCTGGCACACAAAATCCTGATCGAACTGGCAGCCCTTCGCAGAGAAAATAAGCAAATCAAGTACCTCCGCCCCGATGCCAAAAGTCAGGTTACCCTGGAGTACGACGATAATAACCGTCCAGTAAGAATCGATGCAATCGTGGTATCTACCCAGCACGATGATTTTGATACAGAAGCTAAAATGCTGGCTAAGATCAAGTCTGATATCATCAATATCCTGATCCCCCGCGTAAAAGCCAAGTATAAGAAGTACGCTAAACTCTTCAATAATAATATCAAATACCACATTAACCCTACTGGTAAATTTGTGATTGGTGGACCACACGGTGATACGGGTCTTACCGGTCGTAAAATCATCGTAGATACTTATGGTGGTAAAGGTGCCCATGGTGGTGGTGCATTCAGTGGTAAGGATCCCAGCAAGGTTGACCGCTCTGCTGCCTATGCTACCCGCCATATTGCCAAAAACCTGGTAGCTGCCGGTGTGGCCGATGAAGTTTTGGTACAGGTGTCTTACGCCATTGGTGTAGCGCAACCAACCAGCATTAACGTAAATACATTCGGTACTGCTAAAGTGAACCTGACCGATGGTCAAATTGGTAAAATCGTTGAAGGTCTCTTTGATATGCGTCCTTACTTTATCGAGCAGCGCCTGAAACTCCGTAACCCTATTTACAGTGAAACTGCTGCTTATGGTCATATGGGTCGTAAGAGTGAAGTAGTTACCAAAACCTTCAAATCACCCGATGGTAAAGAGAAGAAGGTAAAGGTGGAACTGTTCACCTGGGAAAAACTGGATTATGTTAGCAAAGTGAAAAAAGCTTTCAATATCAAATAAGCTTTTAAACGATAGAAAAACCTCCGGCACTAACCGGAGGTTTTTTATTGGTACCCATTGAGATGATAGTAATGAACTATTGCTAAAAGGAAACCCGATCTTTACAGATATCAGGTAGTAGTACAATTAATGCTCATAATCCCTATAATATGCAAGAGAATCCATGGCAAAAACTCAGTACCCGGTTGGTATACGATAACCAATGGATTAGGGTAGAAGAAGATGCAGTGATTAACCCCGCTGGCGGTAATGGTATTTATGGTAAAGTGCATTTCAAAAACAGAGCTGTTGGCATAGTAGCTTTAGATGAGGCAGGATGCATTTGGCTGGTAGGACAGTATCGTTATGTATTGGATGCCTATAGCTGGGAAATACCTGAGGGGGGAGCCGGTTTTGAGGAGGATCCATTGGAAGGTGCCAAAAGAGAATTGAAAGAAGAAACAGGGCTGGTAGCCGGGAACTGGCAGGAGATATTGCGCATGCATCTCTCAAACTCAGTTAGTGATGAACTGGCGATTATTTATCTGGCAACAAACTTATCTCAGGAGCAGTCTTCTCCGGAAGAAACCGAACAACTCATGATCCGCCGATTACCCCTTGCCGAAGCTTGTACCATGGTTGATCAGGGCCAGATTACCGATTCCATTACAGTAGCCGCACTACAGAAAATCCGTTTAATGCAACTGGAAGGTCGTGTTTAGTGGTACATTTGCATATGCCCGTTAAACAAAGTTCACTAATCATAGGCCGACAGCCCCTGGTGGAGGCACTGGAAACAGGACGACCTATTGATAAGATTTTACTGCAGAAGAATGCCACCGGAGAAGCCATCGCCCAGATCAGGCAACTGGCCCGCACCCATCAGGTACCTATTCAACTGGTACCCCAGGAAAAACTGAATTCATTAACCCGTGCTAATCATCAGGGAATCGTAGCTTTTGCCGGATTGGTTCAATATATGGACTTGCAACAGGTGATTGACCATGTTGTGGCTAAAGGTGAATCCATACTCTTTGTGATGCTCGATGGCGTAACCGATGTAAGAAATATTGGAGCAATAGCCCGGAGTGCACTTTGTTGTGGTGTACAGGCGCTCATCATTCCAGATAAAGGCGTAGGCGCTTTAAATGAGGAAGCCATGAAGAGTAGTGCCGG
>VFQP010003415.1_pt1 | contig 16135 bp, 16 predicted proteins | sample 3512351 | NCBI WGS metagenome assembly VFQP01 (sample SAMN10412372, study PRJNA504923) | tailings metagenome | isolation source: Relicate 1 Philex TSF1 revegetated site | place: Philippines: Tuba, Benguet | collected 2017-08-29 | reverse complement strand
CACGCGTCTCTTCGATCCGCGTCAATATTCAAAAGTCTGGATTGCATAAATGCTGCTGTGTGACTCCGTACGCTATAGAGATGGCACACTTCGCACAACTATTTTGTAGTTAAAGAATTTAAGCTGACAGGTGGGGAAGGGGTAATGGGGTTTCAGATTCAATCCATCCGCGGATCGCACGGATCAATCGGCCTGAGCATGCCGGTGCATGATGAGGGCAATGTTTTCACAATGCTGGTGGGGCGAAACGCAATCGGAAAGACGCGTACGCTCGGCAAGCTATCAAATGCCTATGTTTTTTCGGGCGAGAGATTACGTTCAGAAATCCAGTTAGTACCGCGTTCACGCCAAGTACCAAGTAAGGTGATCACGCTGTCGAACAGCAGGTTCGACAGGTTTCCCGATTCTTTTCAAGCGAAGAGAAATCCAGAAAGATCCGATATCGAATATCGCTACCTAGGGCTGAGTGGGTGGCGCGGCGGCATTGGGACGATCTTGAATCCAAGCATCGCATCCATGCTGTCCGAATTATCCGGGCCAAGCAAGAGAGGTATCAATTTTAGTGAAATTCTCGACTATCTTGGATTTCTTCCTATGATGGATCTGGAATTGCGTCGGTCTTTCCAGCGTGGAACTGGGCCCTATATGCTGGAGGATGAGGTCGAGCGGGCGCTTCAGGTGGAGTTCGGTGGAAATGTGGATGAGCTAGTAGGGGAAGCATTTCGCAGTCTTTCCATGCTGGAGCGGTACTTTAAGAATGCCAGAGGTTTTCCGTGTCAAATAGAATTTTCCCGGAGTGGTGCGCTGCATTTTGATGACAAGATGGGGCGCGATTTTTCGGTACTTCTTAGGGCAGGTGTACTTCGGGTGGGGTCGCTGACCTTGATTAACAAGGCCACCAAAGACAAGGTTCCGTTTGGGCATGCGAGTTCAGGGCAGCAGTGTATGCTGCTGATGTTTCTCGGCCTCGCCGGTGCAATGTCAAACGACGCCCTCATTTGCATCGATGAGCCTGAGATATCGCTACATCCGAAATGGCAATCTGAGTTTATCGGACTGCTGCAGGCGGCGTTTTCCTCATACAAGGGTTGCCACTTCGTCATCGCCACCCATTCCCCGCAAATCGTGGCCGGGCTGAGATCAAAGAATGGCTTTGTCTCGGACCTGGCCCGCATGACGCTCGTGGCATCGGAGGAGTATGCCATGCGGTCCGCGGATTTCCAGCTCACGGAAGTTTTCCACGAGCCTGGCTTCAAGAACGAGTACCTGATTCGCATCCTGCTTACGACGCTTTCCAAGCTATCGCGCGGACAGGAGCTATCGGATGAGGATCATAAGCGGATCGATTCCATCGAGCAGATGGAAGGCAGGCTGGATGTTGCCGATCCCGTCTTGCATCTTCTGAGTCAGATCAAGATGATTGCGAAATAAAATGCACAAAGTCGTATTTTCCGGTGAGCATCAGGTATTCGTTGACGCTTACGACAAGCAGTCGTATACGATCTGGAATGCAAAGGATGGGCAGGTGGCAGCCACACGGAAATTTATCCGCGCGCATTATATGGAAGCGCAGGAATATCGCTGCGCCTACTGTCGCATCGATAAGAAGGAAGGGCACGGTATGGCCTGGGATGTGGAGCATATTCTTCCCAAGTCGCTGTATCCGGCGTTTTTGTTCGAACCAGGCAACCTGAGCCTGGTCTGCAAGGATTGCAATACAGCCAAAGGGAATGTTGAGGTGCTTTGCAAACCCAATATGAAGCTGAAAGAGATGCCTTGCGGCAAGCAGGACTACCTCATCGTTCATCCTCATTTCGACACCTATTCCGAGCATTTTGAGGTTTCCATCGTCGCCGGGAGGCGCAGATATCGGACGCTAAACAGCGGAAAGGCGAAGTTTACCTATATCAACTGCAATTTTTTCCGCTTTGATCATCAGTTTGCTGAATGGGAGAGCTTTGATGCGGCGCTGGTCGAGAAGGTATCCGAATTTTTGGACCGCTGTCCTGCGGACGCCAACCCCATGGAGATCAAGCGTATGCTCGGTCATCTGAAGTGCGAGACCAAGGTCGACTTTGTCTAGGCCCGCAGGGATGTGCCGAGCCCTCCAATGTCCCGACGGCGCTGCGTGGCCCGAAAGTCGGCCTGTATCGCGGACCACATTGGGACAAAGTCGATGCTGACCGCCGGGCATGCATCGACGCCATCCAACGCAGCAAGATATTCGCGCACCGTGCGGCTGGGACCTTCGCAAAGCCTTCGCCTTGATCCAGACCTTCGGTCATGCAGCGGCGGAGGACCGTCTCGAAAACGTGACGCAGCGCGCCGCTATCTCGAATGAGTATGCGGACCATCAGTTCTGGATCGATCGAAGGACGTCTGGTGTGGCTGTACCAGATGTTGGCGCAGATCGCCAAGATCAAAGAATCGATAGTCGGGTGGCCGGCCTGTTGTTCCGGCAATGACGCATGATGCCATCAATGCACTTGCACCCGGCGGCGACGCAACGATCGGACCCTAGACCTGCGTCGCCTCGGGCACGTCGTAGGTGACCGCGGTGACCTCGCTGAGCAAGCGATGATCCAGCAGGACCTGCATGATGGTGCGGGCCGTGTCTGCACACGGGACCAGCTGCCCGGTGGCCGGGTCGAAGTTCAGGCCCCACTGGCGATTGTTGCTCACGGCTTGCAGGGTCGGAAGGAAGTTCGGCCGGTTGTACAGGCCGCGCTGCTCGATGCGCGCCATGCGGCGCAGTTGCGTGGAATTGGTCCCGACGAACTGGACCAGAGGCTGGACGTCGGTGAACAGGCCGACAAACTGCGGCGTGGCGGCCAGCGTGCCGAATGCCGCGGTGTAGGAGTTCCGATGCTCCAGCACGGATTCGAAGGCGCGTTTGCTCGCGATTAATAGCGTGTCGTGAACCGCATAAAAATCGAAATTCCGTTCGATCGAGAAGGAGTCGTCTTCCATAGCCGAAAGCTCCCCCTGCTTGAACACGAAATTGATCCGTGTTTTCAGGTAATTCGTCTTCCAGTTCGGCGCGGAACGCCTGACCGCATAGATTGTCTGGCCATTGTGCGTGAACTTCGCCACATAGCCGGCGGCATTCTTCAGTTGCTTGATGTCGGTGAGGCGGTGATCCGGTTCGGGACGGTCGACGATGGCCTTCATGCTCGGGAATTCCGTCCCGACGATACTGGTCGTCAGGCAACTATTTTCATTGTTCTCCGCGAGGTAGGTGTACTGGGCAAATTCCGTCAGTCTTGCCATCTCGTCGCGGGCGACGTTACGCAACATGCCATTCAGGGCATCATCAGTTTGCGCGTAGTGTGCCGTGTATTTGCTGGCAGCACTGGCGCTCTTTTTGAAGATCCAGAGATGAACGGCCGCCGCCTGAAAGTCGAAGGTCTTGAGGAAGTCGAAGTCCTGTTGCATGGCAGTATTAGATGATATAGAAATCCTGAATCGTCTGCGCCTTGTGCGGGCCGATGGTCAAGGCGCCGCGACATAAGACACGGACATCCCGTTCAATGCCGCTGATCACAATGGTGGCCTCATGCAGCCGCCATCCCAGAATCAGTAACAACGGATTCATCAGGATTTGTCCGGATTTGTAGGTGATGGCAAACATCCACAGCAGAAAGACAATAAATCCTGAGAGCTTCTGTTGTTCCCCATAGGCAATGCCCATGAACGAGACTACATACGGAAAGGTGTAGTTGATGATCTCGTTCGGAATGGGTTTGGCTTTTTTGACTTCGATATCGAACGGATAGGTGATTTTCCGCAGTGTCATGCGGGCGAGCAGGATCGCGACACCGGCAGTGGCCAGGAACGTTAGCGACAGCCACGGATGCTCAAAGGGAAGGTAATCGCAGGTACCCGCGCGCCAGCCCTGCCATTGGCACAGGGGGCGGGGCCACCAGGTGCTGGGAATATCCTGAATGGCCAGGATGATGGCCAGTGGCAGGTACGACCCGAGGAAGATCAGAAATGCGGGCGCAAGATGGAACTGCATGCTCTCCCTTGGATGGAGCAGGGTTCTGGTCGATCAGTGAAGCTATCGCACGACCACGGAATCCTAAGTCGGGTTGACGGTGTGACGGAAATGCGCGAGCCCTGCACAAATGTGTTTTTTGTCAATATTATCGACGGAAGTGCGGGCTGGTGGAACGCTAGCCAATCCCCTCCGTGGGAGGGACTTGCGGGCTCAATGCCAATTCGAACTGATCGCAAAAGCGGGAGAAGTGGCGGTCAAGGCCGTGAAGAAAGCGCGGTGGTCTTGATTGTGTATCACGGCAGGAAACCAGCCGAACGACAAATATCTCTATGTCGTGAAAAGCGACCTTACCGTATCAAGCTATGCAATCGATCGTACGACGAGTGCGCTGACACAGGTCGGGGCGCCTGTTGCCACTGGCTGGCAGCCGGAAAGCATCGCGATCGACGCGTCTGGTCGGTTTGCGTATGTCGCGAACCACTCTCAGGCTTCTATCTCCATATACCGTATCGACGGACAGACAGGTGTGCTGTCTTCACTGGGACCGGATGTGGCCACCGGACCAACGCCAAGTTCGCTGGTATTCGATCCGAGCGGAAACTTCCTCTACCTTGGTGCATTTACGGCCGGTGCGATATTGCGTCACTCTTTTGATCCCGTGACAGGTGCCCTTGGCGTCGGAGAGACGATCTCCTTCAGTGGCGCTCCCTTGTCGATCCGGTTCAACTCAAATTAGCGGCATTTACACATGACGGCTTCAGTGCGCCCGAAGCGATAGGCCGCACTGTTTGCCTAGAACTGGGGGCGGGGCGCCTCTGATTCCCCTGCAATTTGCGCCCCCGAGCATCCACGCGGGTTTCCGCGTGGTGCTAGCCCACTATCCCAGTCGAATCATTCGCTTGCTGACTGGTCCTTTTCTCTCCTCATGATGGGCCGTTGAACCTCTCTGGGTGCGGTGCCCCTCCCGTAGAACCGTGCGGTGGCTTGTTTCGGCAAGATTGGGAATAATCCCTTGCTCGCCGTTCGCCACGTATTAAGTGGCGTCCTAACGTTAGGATCGTGCGTAATAAAGGACGATGTGTCGTTGCAATCCGCGCGATCGGCGGGGTCCCAAGCTCTGGCATCGGGAGTTTAGTTGGGCTAGGGAGTCCTCGGTACAAGGACAGGCCCAGGGGTCGTAGCTATATTCCAGGCTTTATCTCACGGGGGTGACCGAGACACGGTCTTGCTCGAGTCGGCAGGGAGAAGTTCACCGCCTCTTCGCTTAAGCACTTCGATATAACGCTTCATCATTGCCTCTGTCGCCAAACGTTGGTCTAGTCTAGGCAATCAAAGCGCTTTCACACTGCCAAGGCCCGCTGCATCCGCCGTCGGCCGGTTCGGAGGCAGCGATGCTGTCGAGTCATTGCAAAAGTTCGAAACACAGAATCGCCCAGAAACCATTGCGTCACGGTTAGGGTCTGCCCGAGTGTTAAGCTTTGAGTATTGCGTTAGCCATTTTTGACCGGTGTCCAATCTACATCCTTCGGAAGTTAAATTTATCAAGCTCGGCTTTGGTGGCGAGTGGGAGGCCCAGTGCTTGTCGTCTGGAACGATCAGGTTCGGATATAACGAAACGCCGGACGAACTCTGCGTTCGAGGTAATTGGGACGCGGTGCGTGGGCTCTGGGTTGGCCTGCGGAATGGCAACGGCGGCACAGCGACTCGCGACACTGATCAGATCAAGGCGTTCTACACGACCGGTCCCGAATCAATCTTCATTACCTTCTCTAGTGGGTACCTCTATTGGTGTCAGCCGGCAGGGCAGGTTGAGGTCCTTGATGACGGTAGCCGCCTGCGAAGGACTGTAGATGGCTGGCACAACCGCAGCTTGGCGGGCATGCTGCTGACGACGGATCGCCTTAGCGGTCACCTGCTGAAGGTTCAGGGATTCCGAGGGACGATTTGCAATGTTGACGCGCGTGACTATCTGGTCCGCAAAATCAATGACGAACCGTTACCCGAAGTCTCAGTTGCCATCGCCGCGGAGGCGGCTCACAAGGTTGCGATTGTTGACTTGTGCCGGTTGCTTACCTGGCAGGACTTTGAATTGCTTGTGGATCTTCTGTTTTCGACGAGCGGATGGCGCCGGACCGGAGCGGTAGGTCGTACGCAGAAGACCGTTGATCTTGAACTGGAGTTGCCGACCACAGGGGAGAGAGCATTCGTGCAGGTCAAGTCGGACGCGACCATGGCGTCCCTCCGAGAGTATGCGGAGCACCTTGGATCTAGCGCTGCGTATGCTCGAATGTTCTTTGTATGGCACACCGGCCCTCTTTCCGAGGACACAGTTATCGATGGCGTCACGTTAATCGGGCCCACCCGGTTGGCGCAGTTAATTCTTGACGGTGGACTGTCGAGATGGCTTCGTGAAAAGGTCTCATAGCACAGGGGTCATCACGCAAAGCCAACCGAGCCGATCGCTCCGCAGTGCTGTTCTTGAAAACCGGGCCCGTAGATCCTGGCATTACGTCGCAATTGATGAACCCCTCCTCGACCGAGATCAACTGCGCTTGAGCCGGTCGAACTGCTGCCCCCTGGCGCAGCAATGGATGGCCGGCAGCGAAGGGTGGTGCGCGAGACAAAACATCATTCCGACCTACGCACCGCATTTAACATAAATTGCGATCGAAGCCGGCGCTCATCGAGCCATCTGCCACCGAGATGGCAATTCGCGACCCTTCTGCGCGTCAGTCACAGGGCCTGTGCGGCTATTGACTGAACGCTGGCGTGAGCAGTCGTTCAAAGTACGGTCTGCGGTAGCTTCGCACGCGCGACAAGTGATGGGACCGCCCTGTTCACGCGGCCGCGTCTTTGCCCCAGAGTGGCTGTCGATGAGTCCTGCGCCAACCGGCTGTAGTCGCTCCATCTCAGCCGTTTCAATTCTTTGGAAGCGGCGGGTGCATTTACTTGAGCTGCTGCCATTTGGCCTGCCAAGCCAACATGTTCAATGAACATATGAGGCGAAAACCTAGATCACATACATATCGAGGTACTCATTGACAGCCATCGCCTCCAGCCTGGCCTGGTCGAGCGATACGGCAAGGATCGCCGCCTGCTGTTTGGGCGGGAAACGGCGCGCCAGATTGGTCCGGAACTTCTCCACCAGCAACGGGATGCCTTCCGCGCGCCGGCGCTTGTGGCCAAGCGGGTACTCGACCAGCATTTCGTCCAGCGCCGTGCCGTCGTCCAGTTCGATCGTCAGGGCATTGACGATCGAGCGCTTGTCCGGATCATGGTAGTCGGCGGTAAATGACTTGTCTTCTACGCAGACGATCCTTGCGCGCAGCGCATCGATACGCGGGTCGGCCGCTACCTTGTCCTCGTAGTCATCGGCGGTCAGGCGGCCGTACAGCAGCGGCACGGCGACCATGTACTGGATGCAGTGGTCCCGATCGGCGGGATTGTTAAGCGGGCCGGTTTTGTCGATGATGCGCAGGCAGGCCTCGTGCGTGCGGATCGTGACCCGCTTGATATCCGCGGCGGTCTTGCCGGCGTCGGCCAGCGCGCCATGCAGCGCCAATGCGGCTTCCACTGCGGTCTGCGCGTGGAACTCGGCCGGGAACGAGATTTTGAACAGCACGTTCTCCATCACGTACGCGCCATAAGGGCGCTGGAATCTAAAAGGCTGTCCCTTGAACAGCACGTCATAGAAGCCCCACGTCTTCGCCGTCAGCACCGACGGGTAGCCCATCTCGCCGGTGCGCGCGATCAACGCCAGCCGCACCGCGCGGCTGGTGGCATCGCCTGCGGCCCAGCTCTTGCGACTGCCGGCGTTGGGCGCGTGGCGATAGGTGCGAAGGCTCTGGCCGTCGACCCACGCCAGCGACACCGCATTGATGATCTCGTCGCGCGTCAGCCCCAGCATCTGCGCGACCACGGCGGTGGAGGACACCTTGACCAGCACCACGTGGTCGAGGCCGACCTTGTTGAAGGAGTTCTCCAGCGCGATACAGCCCTGGACTTCGTGCGCCTTGATCATGGCCGTGAGCACAGCCTTCATCGTCAGCGGCTTGCGGCCAGCGGCGATGTTGTTGCGCGAAATCCAGTCGGCGGTGGCCAGGATGCCGCCCAGGTTGTCAGACGGATGCCCCCATTCGGCCGCCAGCCAGGTATCGTTGAAGTCCAGCTAGCGGATCATCGTGCCGATGTTGAAGGCAGCCTGGACCGGGTCTAGCTGGAACTGGGTGCCGGGCACGCGCGCGCCGTTCGGCACGATCGTGCCCGGCACGATGGGACCCAACAGCTTGGTGCACGCCGGGTAGGACAGGGCTTCGAGCCCACAACCGAGGGTGTCGATCAGGCAGTTGCGGGCGGTGTCGTAGGTGAGGTCGCTCTTGATCTCGTAGCCGGTCACATAGTCGACGATGTCGACCAGTACCTGGTCCGGAGCGGGGCGTTGCGCGGACGGCGTGTCGGTGGACATGGTCAGCCTCGCGGGAGGGTAAGTATCAAAACGCGTCGCTTGGCACGCGCACTCAGTCTTCCATCAGCACGCGTGCGCTTGGTCGGGATGCCGGCGTCGATCATTGTGGCCTTGACGTGCGGGTGCCCGGACGCTTCCAGCGTCGTCGACGACTTTACCGGTCGGGGAATCGCGCCGCCGGCGCCTTCTTCCTCTGCGGCCGTTTCCATGAACTCGACCTGACTTCGGCGGCCGGGAAGGTGACTGGAATTTTAGGAGATCGTCGCCCAAGAACCCGCATGGGTGCTAGTGGTGGCTATACCGGTAAATTGCACGGGAATCAAAGGGACCCCAAAGATGTGCAAATTAGCTCGAGCCGCTTCTTGACCCAAGATCTGCCTCGGCGCTTGATGCAGCCATACGCGACTGGTTGCAGCTGGTGCCACATTTCCTAAACTGTCTCTCGGAACCGGCCCCGTCAGGCCGCATCTACAGGAGGGCATTATGGAACTTCATATGCACTCACACCACTTTACGCGGCGGATACCTGACTGGCGTGCCGCCGCGATGGCCGGCTTCGCCGCCGGGGTGGTCTTTCTGGTCGTCGAACTGGGCGCGCTATCGCTGACGGGTGACAGCCCCTGGGTGCCGCTGCGGATGATTGCTGCGATTGTCATGGGTCCCAGCGAAGTGTCGCAAGCCGCATTTAGTGTTGGGGTCATGCTCGCCGCGTTGGTCGTGCATTTTGCGCTGTCCATCGTGCTTGGGCTGATCCTGGCAGGGATCATGGCACCGTTCAGCTTCGATTCGAGCGTTGGGATGGCTTCGCTTGCTGGCGCTGTATTCGGCGTCGCAGTGTATTGGACTAACTTCTATGGCATGACCCAGGTCTTCCAATGGTTTGCCGAAGCACGCGGCACGCTAAGTTTCCTGGCACACGTGGTGTTTGGCCTGGTCGCAGCAGATACCTATCTGAAATTGGAAAGAAAGATCGATAGTGAGATCGAAAGCCCCAGCGGGGCGGGCTCCACCGGATAACCTGTACCCACTCTGGAAATGGCCGCCCCTGGGCGCCGGCAAAGTCCGCCAGCACCGGATTCGACGCTGGCCGCTGGTCGACCTTGAGCCTGACACGCTGTTGTTCCTGGAGGACTTCGCGCAAGCTAAGATTCGGACGTTTGCTGACGCTATTGAGAATCTTTTCATCAAAGCTCTGCGCAACATTGAGCGCACCAAGTTGATGGGCACCGGCGGCCGTGTGCATTCACGGCTGGGCGGACTGCTCAAGGAGAACGTGGTCGGCGCTGACGGACAGCGCTAACGCGCCGAGGCCGCAGGCCGTTCGGCTCTCCGGCTGCGGTCCCCGGCTGCCCTTTCCGGCGGCCGGTTCCGCTTCGCCGGTATAATTCGGGCCGCATCTATTACCCGAATTCCTGTTGTCTGAAGTGATGTCTCGATTCTGCGCGCCTGTGCCACCCGCAGCGCGCAATGAACGCGTGAGCAGCGGCGTCATCACCTACCCCCCACCAGCCCGCGCCAAAAGATGGCGAACGTTCGGCTCAGGATTCGCTTTACAAGGATCCTTGCAATGCTGAAGGCAATGCTGGCCACCGTGCTGGTGGCCTGTGGTCTCACCACCACGCCCGTACAAGCCCAATCCGCTCACAACCCGTGGCCAGCCAAGCCCATCCGGCTGGTGATTCCGTTCCCGCCGGGCGGCGGCACCGATATCCTGGCCCGCCTGGTGGCCAACCAGGTGTCGCAGGACACCAAATGGACTTTTGTCCCCGACAACAAGCCGGGGGCTGGCGGCACGCTGGGCATCGCGGAAATCGTCCGCGCCGCGCCGACCGGGTACGACCTGGTCATGGGACAGAAAGACAACCTCGTGGTCGCCCCCTGGCTGTACAAGTCGGTGTCCTATGTGCCAGGTCGCGACCTCATTGCGATCAGCCACGTCGCCTACACGCCCATCGCCATCGTCACGTCAGCCAATTCGCGCTTCAAGACGCTGGCCGACGTGGTAGCCGCCGCGAAGGCGCATCCGGAATCCATCAAGTATGGGTCGCCCGGCAATGGGACGACCATCCATCTGGCCGCCGAGATCTTTAGCCAAGCCGCCGGCATCAAGTTGATGCACGTTCCATACAAGGGATCCAATGCTGCGATGATGGACGCCATGGCAGGCAACGTCGACCTGATGGTGGCATCAGTCCCTTCCGCGCTGGCCCAGGTCAAGGCCGGCAAGCTGCGCGCGCTGGCCGTGACGTCGGCCACCCGCAGCACGTCGCTGCCCAACGTGCCGACGGTTGCGGAAAGCGGCTACAAGAGCGTGGACGTCAGTACCTGGTACGGCATCTTCGCGCCGGCCAAGACACCGGCGGATGTTGTCGAACGCATTGGGACCGAGGTCAACAAGGTTCTCGCCCGGCCTGACGTCATCCGTGCCATCCACGAGCAAGGAGCCGAGCCCAAGCTCCTGACTTCCCAGCAATTCACCGATCTCGTGACATCGGAATACAAGGCGTGGAAGCCCATCGTGGAACGGTCGGGCGCCAAGCTCGAGTAGAAGCGTCCTGCTGGATCCGGAGGGCGGGCGCACCCGCCTCCGGATTCGCGCGCGGGAGCACAACAGCGACGAAGCGAGCCCCCGTCCCAAACCTCCTCCCAAATGCAACAGGAGTTTTCCAGTTTGCACGCACGGAGGAAACGGATTTGTTGGCCGCCGCAAGGGGTGGCCGGATTCGGATAGGCGGGTGCGGTAACGTCAGTGCCCAGATAGCGCCTGAGCGTATTCCTAGAAATGCCCAGGCGCCTGGCGATCTCGCGCAGTGGGATTTGGTCGCGAAGATGCCAGCGTCGAAAGTGAGTACATGAACCACGTCCAGGCAGTCCAAGATTTTGTCCGCATCCCCGAACACCTTTTGACGTCTGAACACGTAAGGAGGCGGCACTCGCCAAGCAAGCCCATGCAACCTTGCGTAACTGCCGTCGTCGCAGGTATCCCAGAAAATCACCGGATTTTCCAGCAGCCTCAGAGTCTCATTTGCATGCTTATCCGAAGAGGAATAGCGAAAGTCCAGGAAAGCCGAGCCGGCGGATTGGGTAGCCTAGCGATGCCTCACCGCTCGCGGTTTGGCCCGGTTCCACCGCCGAACGATCGTGATAGAGATCGGTACGACGCGCACGAGTTGATAGCCTCCGGAATGCTCCGGTGCGACGCGAAAGAACTGGTACTCCCGTGAGTCCACCGACGTGACGTCTTGCCTTGACGCCTTGGCGGCGCAGATGGTTGGCGCCCACCGTCCTACCGCCTCGTACTGGCCAAAACGTATCGATTCAAGCAGCGCAAAGAGCGTCGCATCGGGATAGCGATCCCTTGCGGCAGGAACGTTCGACGGTTCCACGGACGGGGCATCCGGCTTCACGGCACGTTGCGCTCCCAGCTCATCGCCCAGCCATACAGGGCAATGCAGCCAAGTATGATCAGCGTCGGGCCGAATACAAACGACAGCAGCGGCATCATCATCAGCGAACCACGCGACAAGAGATACACGTGCAACGCCATTTGAAGAGGTACCGCAATCATGACGAATGCAATGCTCAATGCCGTCAGTAGTATCTTCTTCGCCCACAAAAAATCGAAAATGTAGTACACCAGCGCGTGTCCCCAGGGCAGCACGAGCAATAGTACGGCTGAGGTCTTGACCCCGTTGTCGACATAGCCGCTCACGGTGTACGGAAAGCCTTTCCCGCCCACGGCAAAATACGCCAGGGCCGTCGCTTCGATGCATATGGCGAACAGCAGGAGGTAACGAAGCGGCAGGAAGCGACCACGGATATACCGCGTGAGTATGCACGCGAGCAGCGTGACGACAAGTGTGGTCCACCAGGTCCGTGCATCCGGCGCGCTGGCCGCGACGTCCAGGTAAGGCAGGGGCAGGTTGAACCATACGAACGAAACGTTGTGCTCCGCAGTGGTGCCGTCGATGCCCAGCTTGTCGAGCCAGAAAGCCAGCACGCTGGCCCAGTTGGAACTCAGCTGTGCCCTGAGGCGCCATTCGATCGCATTGAACATGATGGGAACCAACACAATGCCGAGCATCGTCGGGCGGGACAGCGTCAGGCGATCGAGCGATCGGTGTCTGGCCAACGACAATGTCGTCAATCCTAGCGCCCGGCCCCGGTCCGGGGCGGTTGTCGAGTCACCGGGATCGTCAGTCATGGCTAGAACTCAACGAAAAAGCCTATTTCTGCCTGCTTGCGCTTGTAGGATGGGTTTTCGTAATAGACGGCGCGCAAGTTGATACCGTAGCGTTTGGTAAACCATTTTCTCCAGTTCAGCGAAACCTCGTGACTGGTAAAGTCGCTGAGCAGCGACTGCTCGCCTGTGAGTTGGTAGGCTTCCCGGCCGCCGTCGTATCGCAGCGTGATGAACTGGTCTTTGTCACGACCATAGGTAACCGCGATGGTGCCGCGATTGGAGCGGACGTTTCCAGGGTCGCTACGGTTGAGCCGGGCACCGAGCTGGACAATCCACGGCGCATCGAAGTAATAGGTCAGGCCCAGAAGCAGGGCTTTGTCTGTATAGACTTCCTTGGCGCGATAGTAGGTAAATCCGGCGCTGGCCACCAGGTTCCTCTTTTCCAGAAGCTTTCGGAACAGCATGCCGTCGACGCGGAATTCCGGCAGGAAGAAGCCGCCACTGCTCGTACCCGCGCTAAGGAATGCGTACCAGTCCTCATCGATCGTACGGGTGTAGCCCACGCCAAAGAATGTGCCCTGATCCCCGAAATGACTTTGGTGGCTGATTTCGCCCGTTACGTAGTCTTTCGGCGTCAGGTGCACGCCGCCGCGCAAATACTGGTCGTTCCAGTTTGCATTGTTGCCGGTAAGATTTGCGTGACCGAGGCCGCCTTCAATGAATCCGGTCAGCAAGGGCACGAAAGTCCTTGGAGGCGTGGCTTCAGCCTGGGCGGTGGCATCGGTAGCGATCAGCAGCGCAAGCAGGCTGCTCACGCAGGTTATCGGGCGAGCGAGGCGGGCTTTGTTATAAGAGGGCTTCACCATGCGTTTTCCTGTCGTTTCCATCGATCAAGAGCAAGGGATCGCTTCAGGGCCCACGGGCCCAACGTCAGTCTCTGCATACTCCTTTCAGCGGCATTTGACACCGGCTGCCGGCGGCGCCAGGGCCTGTTCAGGGGTGAGGCGTTGCTCGAACGAAACGTACAGCGCCTCCTCCAGAACATTCCAGTGGCTGCCGTGGCGAAACTGGACCGAGCGCATTCTCCAACAAGCAATCGCGTCCTTGTCATTCATCTTGTCGGCGATCAGGGCCACCAGCCCCCAGGGAAAATCGACTGCCGACATTCCTAGCCACGTCATGCGGTACTGCTGCATCCATAAGCTGTAGTCGGTGGAAAGCGGCCGGCCAGCAGGACGGATGTCGGCAAGGATCGGGAAGATCTGCGCCACCGCGTCCGGATAAAACTCATTCGTGTTAGGCTGCTGCGTGCTCACAAGGTAGCCTTCTTCGCCGCGCCAGAACACGCTCAGAATGTCCCGATCCAGTTGCTCGGCTTTGCGCACCCATACCCCGGCCCCCGCGATGTCTCCGTGACTCTGACGATATCGGCCGACCGCCTTGAACGCGCTCGAAACCTCCACGTTGTCCATCAGCAGCGCTACCGGCAGCGTCGCAGAGATCTGATATACCCGCGTCTGCTTGTTACGGAGCGTCTCCAGATGCTTGCTTGCCTTGTCGAAGCTCGCGCGCCAGGCTGGCGGCAAGCCGCTTTTCGGCGCCGATCGCACCAGCAACTCCATCCATGCCGCCATCAGGGCATCGTCCGCATCGGCCGCTTGACAGGTGGTCATCTGCTGGCCTTTCATGCAATACCTGTCGAACCGGCCATCCGGATGCTGGCGCGGCAGCAGCCACTCGATCCAGCGTTTCGCTGTCGCCGAGGTGGAGACGCCCGCGTCCTGAGCGGCCAGCAGCGCCTTGGAAGCAAAGTAGGGGTCGACCGAATCGCCATTGAAATACGTGGTGATCGCGCCGTCGCCACGTTGGTAGCCCTGCAGCGTCAGCTCAGCGCCTGCGGCATGGGCGAAGGGATGACTCAAGCTGGCCGTAAGCAGGAGAAGCAGGACCAAAGTCTTCATGGCGTCTTGGACTCGTCAATCAGTGCTTGTACACAAGGCGCGCTGGCGCGACCGTCTTCGAGCGCACAGACCGAGCCGTGGACCACCGCGCCCAGATGCACCCGCAGGACGGGTGCGACGACGGTGGTGGGCTGTGCCGGGCTGCCAAACGCGCTGTTTGCGCCGACCTCGATCTCGCGCTCGGCGGCGACTGGGCCGGCTACGTTGGACCATTCCCCGATAGTTATCCAGCCGCCAGCAATCAGCGCGCCATCGATGCGCACGTGTGCCGCCAGCGTGATGCTGCCGCTAGCCTTGACGCTTCCTACAATTTGCGTGCCGGTACCAATCCATAGACTTCCGTGCACCACCAGGTCGCCCTCATGGAAGCCGCCGGGAGGCAGCGAGAGGTCGCGCGTCACCAGCCAGCGGCCGTCACGTGCCTGTCCTGCCGAGAGCGTTTCGGCTGCATCCGTATCCGCCTCGGAGACCGGATAGTTCCGGGACGCGTATTCGTCTTCCCTGCGCGGCGAGGACACACCAAACCGGATTACCGGGGCGCTCAGTGACGTGAAGGAACAGTCGCCATCTACGAGGATGGCATGCTGGGCGCAGACAGGGCCCTGCAACCTGCATTGCGGTTCGACTTTCAAGCTGCGCGCGTGCGCCCAGCGGCGCAACGCACTGCCATGGCCTAGCACGATCACGCCATCGGACATGAGCGACTCCAGTATGTTGTGCCGCCCGGTGAGAAGGCCATCTTGGGCATAGATGGCCTTCGCAAACGTATAGCTGTCCGGGAGCGCAAGTACGCCGCTCGCAACCAGGGTCTGGTTGCACTGGCCTGCGGCGATGTCTGTTTCATCCAGTGCGAACCTGCCATTGACATGCGAAACCGGACCAAGCGTGGCTGTCGAGGCGTCCATGCCGGTTTGCGTCGGACGTCGAGTGTATGTTCGGGGTCGATGGCCAGCGGACGGATATCGCTGCGCCGCTGCCATTCGATTATTGCGGGCATCAGCGGCAGCGTGAAAACCAGCAGGGTAAGCCCTGCAAGCAGCAGGGGCCACATGGTCACCCTCCCTGCCGATACCGGGCGGTCTTGTCCCAGCGCAGTTCGCGGCCGAGGAGGTAATCGACGACGATCTGGTCGAAGATCGCGCGCGAGACGCTCAGCATGCTGACCAGGAACCCAAAGTAATTCAGGGGCAACAACCGGATGCGTTCACGGCTGCCGTCCAGGTGAACGGCTGCAGCGATCTCGAAAAACGCTGCGAAATTCCCCAGGGAGCCATAAGACATCAGTGCGAACAGCATCACGGCCGTGCCAAGCAATGCCAGACCTCCGGAATAGAAGAGCAGAATGGCCAGCAGCCATCCCAGCAACATGAGCGGCGCCATCATGTAGATGCCCAGCAGCGCGACACCGTCGATCCTTTCCATCACGCCGTGGTGCCGGCACAAGGCCATTCTCCATCCGTGACGATAAAGGGCCTGGTTATGGCCTTTGGTCCAGCGCATGATTTGCCGTACGCGTACGGGCCAGG
>VFQP010003414.1_pt1 | contig 16136 bp, 13 predicted proteins | sample 3512351 | NCBI WGS metagenome assembly VFQP01 (sample SAMN10412372, study PRJNA504923) | tailings metagenome | isolation source: Relicate 1 Philex TSF1 revegetated site | place: Philippines: Tuba, Benguet | collected 2017-08-29 | reverse complement strand
CACGCTGCAGCGCGCGACTCCGCCGCTTGACGGTCACGCACGGTCACGCACACGCGAGGGGGCGTGCAGCGCTCCCGGCCGCCCCCCCACTAAGCCCCTACCGGGCCCAGATGCTGGCGTGTCGCGGTGAGCGTTGCACGCGCTCTGCAGCAGGATGAGCTGCGATAGATAGCTGCGTCCTGAGGGGCCTGGTCTGCTCAGCAGGACTGTCCAGGCCGTGCTGCAGCGATGATGCAGCGCACGGCAAGCGCAGCGAGCGGCCGCAGCTTCGCGGAAGGAGTGCCGCAGGCACCAGCGGTGGTGACGCTCGTGCCCCACGCCTCTGACCACGGAGAGGGGCGCGAAGGGCAAGCTGCTCCGCTCGGCGCGTCCGGCTCAGGAGCCCTGAACCGCGCGCCGAGCGCCGGGCAGGACAGCGACGACAATGGCAGTGTCGAAAGCGTGGTCGTCGTGGGCGGCCAAGGTGGAGAGGGGGAGGTGCGCGGCAGAGCTGGTACATGCAGCACACGGGAGGGAAGGGGGGGAGGAAGCACGCGCGCAGATCAGCACCGCACAGCAGCAGAGCTTGCTTCAGGAGGCTGTTGTGTACTATGCTTGCTTGTGCAGGGCGTGATCCTGACGCCTTCGCGGCTCCGCACGCACTCGCTCTCGGTGCTGGGCTTTGCCGTCGCCCAGTTCCTCCTCTCGCTCTTCCTGGCGCTGCTGCTCATCAAGGCAAGCTTGCGAGAGACCCTGGGCGCTGTCACTGGGCGCGGCCTCGTGCAGGCGCCTGCCAGACCCACCGCGGTGCTGGGGGCGCTGTGCATGCTCGTGCGCAGCTGGACGGTACGGTGGACCTGAGCTGGTGGATCGTCTTCATGCCGCTCATCGCGTCCAGCCTGGCGCAGATGCCAATCAGCATGGTCCTGCTCATGAGCATCGTGAGGAGCCGCGGTGCAGATGGGTGCAGGTGCGAACCGTCACGCGCGGGCGGGGAGCCAGACAGAGGCCTGCTGCTGCGTTCGTGGCCCTGCACCCGCAGAAGGACGTCATGACGCTGCAGGTGGGCCCCCCGCCGCCCGCCAACGCCCACGTGGGCCTGCACCTGCAGTACGAGCTCATCCTGGCGCAGCGCACGCGCTCGCACATCTGCGAGCACCTCTCTGTGCTGGTCGAGGGCTCGGCGCACATTGTCGTCGAGGTGAGCACGTGGTGGGGGCAGCGCCACCAGGTGCTCCTCAAGGTCGCAGTGTGCGCAGTGTGCTGACCTTGCGCCCGCGGCACGGCCTTACCCCCCTCTCTGGCCCTGCCCACGCAGGTGCTGTTTGTGTGGGCGCTGTCCTCTGGCAAGCTGGACTCGGTGCCGCTGCGCGTCATCTTTGCCCCCGCCTGGTGAGCAAAGCGCCCGGCGCCCGGCAGCAAGGCGGGGACCCCAAGCGTGCCACCGTGCGTGCCAGGGCCTGTCACGCTCGTGGCGCTGGCCCTGCGCGCGCAGGGTGGGCTGGGGCATCTGCATCCTGCTCAACTGCATGCGCGACCGGCAGGAGCGCAGCCTCATCACGCTGCGGGACCTCTTCTACATCTTCGTCATCATGGTGGCCTTCAAGGTGAGCTGTCGCCTCTCTCTCTCACGCTGCCCCTGGCAGGCTGCACAACCGCGCGGGCGGCACACCTGCCTCTGTGTGCGGGCTGGGCGCCCCGCAGGTGGATGAGGTCAGCACCTCGTCGTGGCGCGTCATCTTCATCTTCCCCTGGATCTACTTCGCCGTCTGCTTCATCCTGGCGGCCATTGTGAGTGTCGCGGCGCTGTCCGGCCTCTGGACAGTGAGCAGACTTGGTCCGCGCTTTGCCCACCAGTGCGCCCTCACCTTGACGCGCACACACAACCGTGCGTGCGCGCAGCTCCTGTCCACGCTTCTGGTGGCGCACGCGTGGACGCGCTGGCGCGAGCTGCTGCTGCCCATCAGCTTCAACGCCTGGCTCATGTGCAACATCCCGCTCTTTGCCGGCGCCACCGCGCTGGTGCAGCTGCTCGACGGCGACGACAGCGTCTCCCTCCTGGTGCGCTTTTTCCCTCTCGCTGGGGCGACGTGGCACGCCTGCGCACGGGCGTGCTGCGTGCATGATCCGCCCCAGCTTGCGCACGGTGCCACTGTCACGCGGCTCCTGACCGCAGAACGTGCTGGTGCCGGCGGCGGCGGCGCTGGCGTCCATGGCCTTCTTCACGCTGCTGCTCAGCTACGGGCTGCACCTCAAGGAGCGCGTGCGCTCGGTGCTGCTGGCCATGGGCGCCGTCTGGACGGCGCACGAGACCATTGCGCGGCGCCTGCACGCCGACAGGGAGGCGGCGCAGCGGCACATCGACAGCCTGCCAGGTGCGCGCGTAAAAAAGGGCTTCTTGCCTGGACCCCGCCCTGGCCCGCGCGTCGGCACGCCCTCACGCATGCACGCGCACGCGTTGACACTGACGCACCGCAGAAGAAGAGGTGGCGCGCATGGTGGCGGAGCTCATGGCCGGCCACAGCAAGCCGGCGGCGCTGCTGCGCGCTGGCGCCACGCTATACAAGCGCGTGCCCGGCGCGCCTCAAGACGACAACGACGCGCCGGGTGCGCATGACCTCTTGGCGTGCGCCAAGGACGGCGCCCCGGCGCTGGACGCCGACGGCGGCCGCGACCATGGACTCATACGCGCCGCGCTGGACGACGTGGCCGCCGGGACCGCGCCCGCCAGCGCAGCCGTCGCGGCGCCACAGCAGCCGGCGAGCCTGGCGGCGAGGCAGCCGGCGCACCTGGAGCTGACGCCGCAGCAGGACCCAGGGGCGCCCGAGGGGCTGCCGCAGCAGGAGCCCCAGGCCCAGGACTCCGCGGCGGCCGCGCCGACGCCGTTTGCGGCTCAGCTGCGCACGAGCGGCTCGCGACGGCTGACGGCGGAGCGGCCGTCGAGCGGCGTGGTCACGCGCAGCTCGCACTCGCTCACGGTGCAGCCGCCGCCGCCGCGGCCTGGCACGGCCGTGCCGGGCCTCGCGCCGCACGCCGAGGACAGCGCGCCCGCGCTCCTGGGCGGCAGGGCGGGTGCCGCCACGCCCGCGGCGGAGCGCAGCTCGGCCACGGTCACCGCCGCAGGGGGCGTGCGCCGCACCTCGGCGCCGGCACACCACGTACGCGTGTCCAACAGCACGGGGCACGGCGTGGCGGGCGCCCCGCCGCCGCAGCAGCAGGGCGGCGGCACCATGGGCCTGTTTGCCAACAGCGCGCTGGCGGGCCTGGTGGACGGGCGGCTTTTGGGCATGCAGAACCAGAACCAGGTGGTGGCCGAGGACGCGGCGGCGGTGGACGACACCACGTGCGTCATTTGCTTTGACCGCGAGTCCAGCTGCGTCTTCCTCGAGTGCGGGCACGGCGGCTTCTGCGCGCCCTGCGCCCGGCTGCTCTTCGTCCGCCCGCCCAACGAGTGCCCGTCGTGTCGCCGGCACGTCACCATGGTGAGCGTCCTTTACTCTCGTGGGCTGCACCGCGACTTGCACGCGAGGGCGTGGCTGGTTCGTGTGGCCCGCCTCATCGTGCTGCGCCCTCACACGCCCGCGCTTGTGCTTTCAGGTGGTGGAGCTGGAGAGCCTCGTGCCAGTCGGCCAGATCGCCAAGGTCAAGCAGTAGCACACAGGATCCGCAGCGGCGCTTGCAGGGGTGGCAGCACTTGGCTTTACAAAGCACGCGCAGCGCGAAAAACTGTGGCACGGAAAGAGTCTGCCTGTGACCGTTGCTTCAGCGTCCGACTGCAAAGGACAATGCTCCCGCAGCGACGACGCCCCGCGCCCACGTGAAGAAACACACGCCGCACCGAGCGCTACCGCGTGCGCGTGGTGGGCCTCGCCCGCCTGGCCGTGGCCGGCGACTGCTCCGTGCTGCTCTGCTGCTGCTGCTGCTGCTGCTGCTGCTTCTTGCCGTCCGCCTGCTTGCTGCCGCTGCCAGGCGTGGCCGCCGCCGACGATGCGCCCCGCCCGCTGGCCCCGCTGGCTTGCTGCTGCCCCTGCTGCTGCTGCTGCCTGGCCGGCGTCTGCGGCGCCTGCTGCTGCTGCTGCCTGCTGGCCTCCTGCTGCCTGCCTCCCCGCCCGCCCGGCGCCTGCGGCGCCGCGCCCGACCCCGACGCGGCCTTGGGCCGCCCCATGACGCGCCCGCCGGCGCCCTGCGCGCCGGGGCCGCCGCCCAGCAGCTGCTTGCGCGCGCGCCTGACCAGCTTGACGAGCCGCGTGGCGCTGAGCGCCAGGCCCTTGAACAGCAGCACGCCCAGCGCCACGCCCAGCCCGGCGTTGGTGGCCGAGCGCGCCGCCTGCGCCATGGAGGTGAGCGCGCGCCGCCGCAGCGTGGTCAGCTCGGCCTGCTGCGAGTCGAGCTGCCGCTGCCGCACGCCCGCCTGCTCACGCATGCGGTAGACGCCGCGCTTGAGGTCCTCCTGCCGCTGCTGCTGCAGTGCCAGCTGCGCCAGCTCCTGCGGCGGCGCCGCCGCCGTCGGCTCGCCTTGCTGGCCCGCGGAGGAGGCGGCCATCTGCACGGCGGCCTGCGCGCCGTCCTCAGTGTCGAGGAAGGCCTCGGGGTGCTCCAGCTCGTAGGCCTGCATGACCTCGAGCTGCGGCTGCAGCTGCTCGCCAAAGAGCTGCCGCGCCATGAAGTCCTCGTGCGCCTCGTCCGAGCCGCCCACGATGCTGGTGCGCAGCAGCCGGCGGTAGTAGTCGAACGACGCGTCCTCGATCTCGGACGAGAGCTGCTCGTCGTTCTTGATCTTGCCCTCGAGCTGCCGCTTGATCACGCGGTCGAACTCACGCGGGATAGACGCGATCTGCTGCACCGCGAGCGCGTCCGCCGCCTCCGGCGACAGCGGGTAGATCGCGTCCGTCGCGGCGTCCAGCAGCCGAGAGCAGATGCGTATCACCGTCACCACCACGTCGGGGACGATCTCCAGCACGCGCGGCTCGGGGAACTCTGCGTGTGCAGGTCAGGGGTGCCGTGCGCGCGATGAGCAGCGATCCCTCGCGCGGCGTGCTGCTGCGCACGCCATCATCGCCTGACGAGAGCGTGTGCATCTGTGGTGGCGGCGGCGCTGCTGCCCCTGCTCCCGCTGCTGCGTGCCTGGAGGGCGCGAGAGCCAAAAGCCGCCACATCGCCCCCATCGCGCACACGCAAGCGCCGCGAGCACGCTGTGCGCACCAATGCCGAAGAACGGGATGTGCACCATGGTGGCGAGCTCCTCCTCCTCCTCCTCTCAAGCGCCCGCTGCACGATGCACCAGCTGTGCGTCCTTGGCAGCTTCAGCAGCAAGCTTCAGCAGCAGCCAGCTGCGAACCTGGTGGTCCTTGTGCGCGATGGCGCTGGCCTCTCCTGTGTGAGACGGCACAGCAGCTGCACCGGGGATTGTGCGCGCTGATCGTCCGCCACTGCATGGCGAATGGAGGCATACGCGTCTTGCGCCCCATCGCTGCAGCAGAAGCCGCAGACTTGCAGGATATGACGAAGCGCACGAGCGGCTCGAGCAGCAGCGTCGCGGCCAAGCTGCTGCAGCAGCAGCAGCAAGAGAAGAAGAAGCAGGATGAGCAGGCTCCTGCAGCAGGAGCGCCAGTGCCTGCGCTGGGTAGCGAGCAGTGGGGCGCCGACATCGAGGGCGCGGTCAAGGGGCTCGGCGCCGACCTGCGCTGCCCCATCTGGTGCGCCCGGGGGCAGAAGCAGCTCGAGAGCAAGCGTTCGAGTCGCGTGCTGAGCCTTGCCCCTCACCGAACACGCGCGCAGCCTGGACCTGATGACGGACCCGGCGCAGCTGCCCTGCTGCCACTTCTTCTGCTGGTGCGCGCGGCAGGGGGCGCAGCGCGGCGAGGGGGCCACCGCGGGGCACGACGTGCGCGCTGTGCGGTGTTGGCGCACCACCACCTCTCGAGCGCCCTTTCGTTATTCACTTGTGTGCTGCAGGGATTGCATCAACCGCGCGCTCAAGAACGCCAAGATCCGCTGCCCGGTGTGCAAGGAGACGGCGCACCGGCGCGACGTGGCGCGCAGCCAGCTGCTGAGCCAGGTCACGCAGCGCTTTGCCGCGCTCGAGGCCAGCCTGCAGCTGCCCTCCTCCACCGTCAAGCGCACGCCGGGCAGCATCAACATCGCCAGCCGGCTCACCCGGGCCGTCGCCGCAACCCCGGCCCTCGCGCCGCCGCCCCCCGCAGCCGCCGCAGCCGCCAAACCGCAGCAGCAAACGCCGCCGCCGCCGGCCCTGGACTTCACCACGCCCAGCGCCACCGCCGCCAAGCACCTGCCAACCGCCGCCGCCGTCGTGGCTGTGGCCGCCGGCACCGCCAGCAAGCCAGCTGCCCTCCGGCTCAGCGCACTGGCGGCCCAGGTGGCGGCAGAGGCGCCCGCCGCGGCAGCAGCGCCGAAGAGGGGCGACGGCGATGGCGGCGACGGGAGCGATCGCGCGGCAGGCGCGACGGACACAGACATGGACGGAGAAGCGGCCCAGGTGGGCGCTGTGGACGCCGAGGACGAAAAGGCACCTCCTCCTCCTGCGGTGGCTTCAGCGGGCAGGCGCAGGGCTGCCAGCGCCGGGCGTGAAGCGCCGGCGACGCACCCGGGCGCCGGCAGCAAGCGGCAGCGCAAGGCGGGCGCTGCGCCCGCCTCCAGCTCGCAGGACGCCGCCATGCAAGTCGACGGCGCGGGAGCGGCAGAGCCCGCGCCAGAAGCGCCGCCCGCCGCCGCGGCGACGGTGATCCCAGGCGGCGCTACCGCGCTGGCCGGTGGCGGGCGGGGCAGCGTGGGCCGCAGCGGCGGCGGCGTCACCAGCCCCGGCGCCGGCAGCGTGCAGTGGGCGGCGGGGGCCCGCAAGCGCGGCCGGGCTGCCGCCGGCGCGACGCCCGCAGCGGCAGACGCCGACACCTGCTCCCCAGCGCCGGGGCGGGTGACGCCGCCCGCCGCCGGGGACGCGCTGCCGACCCTCCCCGCCCTCCAGGCCACGCACGCGGCCGGCGCCTCGCCCCACCTGCTGCAGCCCTCCTCAGCCCCCACGCCGCACGCGCGGCGCGCGCCACCCGCCACCACCGCCAACGCCGCAACCACGTCCCCTCCTGCCGATCCCACCGCCGCGGACGGCGGCGCCAAGAGCAAGCGCAGGCGCAGGGCCGCCAGCGCGGCGCCCGAGCCGGCGGCGCCTGAACAGGCCGCCGCCGCAACGGCACCCCTGGGGCAGCCCTGCTCGCCGGCGGGCTCCACGCTGCTGCTCTCGCCGGAGCAGGCTGGCGCGCTGGGCACGCTGTACGTGGTGGCGGCCGACTCACAGGGCGCGGGGCAGCACCCGCACCGCTCCAGCGGCGGCGCCAGCAGCGGCGCCGCGGCGACGGCGGGCGGCGGCGGCGACGCAGCGGGCGTGGTGATGCGGCGGGTGCCTGCGCGGCTGCTTCCCTGGCAGTGCCCCACGTGCACGCTGCACAACGGGGCCGCCGCGCGCAAGTGCGGGGCGTGCCGCAAGCCGCGGCCGCCCACCGCCGCGCTGGTGGTGCCGTCGGGCGCTGCCGCTGCTGGCGCCGGAGCAGTCGTGCCCGACGGGCCGCACGCGCAGCTCAGCTCGCTCCCGCCTGAGGAAGGCGCGGCAGCTGCGGGGCAGGGCAAGGAGCGCAAGTGCAGCGGTGGCGCTGACGAGGCGCCGCCTCCTGGTGACCAGCAGCAGCAGCCAGGGCGCGTCAAGCGGGAGCAGGCCGTGGAGGGCGACGCCACGGCGGCGCCACCGCCCGCCAGCACCACCGCAGCCAACAAGCGGCAGCGGCAGCGCCGAACGGAGCCGCACGCCGCCACCGCCGCCGACGCCACGCCCGCCCCCAGCCCGCCGCGTGCCGGCCCCACCAGCCACCCACCGACCTCCCCCCCGCACGCCGCGGAGGCCGCCGCCCTCACGGCGCCGCGCCCCACCGCCCGCAAGCCCCCGGCCAAGGCAAAGAGCGCGCTGCTGCCCACGGCAACCACCAAGCCACCCGCCGCCACGGACGGCCGCAAGGCCAAGCGCGCGGGCCGCTCGGCCTCCCCGGCGCCCCTCCCCGCCGGCGCCACCAAGTCGGCGCCTGCCACCCCGCTCGCCGGCAACTCGCCAACCAGGGCTGCCGCCGCCGCGGCCCCGGCAGCGGCTGGCGCAGCCGCCCTCGCAGCCAGCACGCCGGCGGCAGCGGCGGCGGCGGCCTCAGCGCCGGCCAAGGGCCGGGCGGGGGCGGGCAGGTCGCGGTTGACGGCGCCGGCGTCCGCGCCAGCCACGCCGGCTGGCGCGGCGGCGGCGGCGGCGGCGGGGGCCGGCGAGGCGCCCGGGTGGGGCGAGGCGTCCCGCCAGTGGGTGCTGATTGGCTCGGCGCTCAGCGACAAGGAGGGGCAGGTGCTGAGGCGGCTGGCGGCGCTGGCAGGTGCGTGCTGCAGGACGTGACCTTGGCAACGAGACACCTGAGGTGCTGACGCTGTGGCGCTTTCTGCGTGCGCTGTCGCCGCCCGCCCGCAGGGTGCGCCGTGGCGGACGAGTGGCGCGCGGGCGTGACGCACGTGGTGTGCGGCGTGGACGCGCAGCTGCAGGGGCGCGCGCGGCGCACGCTCAAGTACCTGCTCGGCATCACGCACGTGAGAGGCACACATGGGCAGAGCCCGCTTGACCAAGCGCCCCCGCTGTCCTCCTCGTCGCGCGCGCCCCGTTGACGCAGAGCTCTGCTTCGCCCCGCGTGCGCAGGGCTGCTGGGTGGTGAGCTCCGAGTGGGCGCAGGCGTGCGCGTCGCAGCGGCGCGCCGTGGACCCGCTGGCGTACGAGTTCCAGGCCGACTCGGGCGGCGGGCGGGGCGGGCCCGAGGCGGGGCGGAGGGCGCGACGGCAGCGGGAGGAAGCGGCTGAGAGCGGCGGCGGCGGCGGTGTTGCGGCGGGGGCGCAGCTGCTGGCCGGCTGCGAGGTGCTCTTGGCAGGTGCGGTCGCTGCTCTTTGTTTTTCGTTCGCTGCGTCCGCAGCGCACGCTCTGCCTCACCGGTCCAACGGTGCCACCTGGTTGGTGTCATTCTTGCAGGTCCATTTGGCGACAAGGCCGGAATCACAGCGCTGGCGCGCTCGGCCGGCGCCACGGTGCTCGCCCGCGCGCCGCCCGCCGCTGCCGCGCACGCGCCGCGCGCCGCGACGCCACCCCCTCCTGTGCCGCCGCCGCGCGGGGCCACCGTGGCGGCGCAGCTGTTTGGCGAGGAGGTGGCGGCGCCCTCGCCGGGTGTTGGTGATGCGGCGGCGGCTGAGGGCTCGGCCTGCCGGGTGGTGCTGGTGGACGTGGAGAGCTGCCACGGCAAGCGCGTGCAGCCGGCGGCGGCGGCGGCGGCCGGTGTGGCCGCGGGCCTGCAGCTGCTGTCCTACAAGTGGCTGCTCGACAGCGTGGGCTCCTTCCAGCGCGCGCCCACCGCGCCGCACGTGATCGCCCCCGGCCCCGGCGCGCCCTGAATAAGGGGTCCTTGATGGGTGGGGGCACAGGCCTTTGGCCGGAGCTCCCTTCCCTCCCGGTTCTCGTTGCATGGTGAGGGCTCGCGGAGGGCTTGCGATTTGTCATGGCCTCCCGCCGCTAGCAGCAGGGAGAGGTGGCCGTGATGCGGCTGCACCGGTTCGGAGGTGAAGCCCAGCACGCCAGCAGAGTCACGATGCCGCAGCGTGCACGGCGATGATGAGCGGCGAGCGTCCACCGTCCGCGAGCTGACCAGTGCAGCGGGAGAGAGTCGCTAGCCCTCGAGTGGCAGAGGCAGCGGCTCTCTCGTCGTCGTGGGGATGAGCGCGCCCTCAGCCGCTGCAGCGGCGCCGGGCGGCCCTGGCGCTGCTGCCCCAAGCAGCACGGGAGCACCAGCCGCGCCTGCACCAGGAGGAGCGGGCGCGAGCGGCAACGCAGCAAGCAGCAGCACGGCCAATGTGGCGAGCAGCTGCGAGATGCAGCCGGTGTCGCTCACCTTTCGCGTGCCCGGTGCGATGATGTGGAGGGGGTGGTGGGGAGCGCGAGCGTGTGGCCGAGAGCACGACAGGGACTCCCCCACCGGGTCGACCCCCGCGCGGCAGGCGCAGCGGCGGCACGCCAGCGAGTTGAACAGTCGCCGCCGTGCAGCGGGCAGCGCGCGTGGGCGCTCGGGCCGCCCGGCTCGTGGAAGCTTTGAAGCGCCGGCCGGCCTGGGGCGAGCACCCAGCAGCAGCAGCAGCACGCACGCAGCAGCGAACAGCTCTGCGATGGTGACGCAGTAGCGTGCGGGCACGCCTCTGTGCGTCTGTGTGGCCGCCACACAACTATCCTGGGGCAAAGTGTCAGAAGCAGAAGCACCGGCCTCCGCGACGCGTGCCGTGCCCGTGCGCGTTCGCTGCGCGCAGCGGTGGAGGGCGAGTACCTGATGGACGTGGCCACGAGCCGATGGCCCGTGCTGGCCTTCGTCTTCTGCTTCGATCTGGTGTGCTACTTCATCAGGTTCCTGGCGCGGCTCCTGGCGCTGCTGGCCACCTCCAGCGCTGCAGCAGGCGAGTGCACAGGGCTGACTTTGAGATGCAGTGGGCACGGGGCCGCGTGTGGGGGGGAGGGGGCCGCCGGCAACGTGCACTCGCTCGGCGCGTGTGGTGCTCGTCGCACGTTGGTGGGTTGCACCCTGGTGCTCCCACTCACCTGTCCGAGCCACCGCCCTCCCCAGCGCCCCTCCAGGCCTCCCAGCTAGCAGCGCCCGCCGTGCCTCTCGCCACGGCGTGCGCAGATGACGGCGGGCAGGGCGCGGGCATGGGCGTGCCGGCGGCTGCGCTCTCCATCGCCACCGAGATGGGGCCGCAGCTCGCCAACATGGCGCTGCTCTACATCGCCATCAGCCTGCTCAACAGGAGGTCGCGCAAGCACGGTGACACGGCGGCGAGACAGGTGCGGCAGCAACGCACGCCGGCACACGCCGCCACCGCCACCCTGCACCGTCAGCAGGCGGCGAGCAGCAGCTCCGGGTGGCGTGGACGCCAGCCACTAGCGCCTCACAGCGAGCTCGAACGCGCACACGCACAGCGTTGTTCCCGCCTGCACGCCCTGTGCCTCTGAGCAGGAGGAGTTGCTGCTGTCGGTGCTCATGGCCATGGCCATCTGCAACCTCTTGGCCAGCCTGGGCGCCGGCTCGCCCCAGGACTACGTGTACGCCGCCTTTTTCCTCGTGTGCACCACCACCTTCCTCAAGATCCGGTGGTGGGTCGGCACGCTGGTGCTGGCCACGCCGGTGCTGCTGCTGCACATGTGGCAGCGCGGGCGGCACCTGCGCGTGGAGCTGCCCGCCGACGCGCAAGTGCACATCGTGGTGGCGTGGGGCGTGGGCGGCCTCATGAGCTACCTGGCCGAGTGGTACCGCCGGCAAATGTTCAGCAGCCAGCGCATGGCGGCGGCGGCGCACCAAAAGGAGCTGCTGGAGGCCCAGGCGCGCGTGCGCGCGCAGCGGCAGCTGGCGGCGGCGCAGGCGCAGGCCGCGCAGCGCGCGCTGGTGGTGGCCAGGGAAAAGGCGGCGCACGAGGCGCAGATCGAGTTCATGAGCCTCATGTGCCACGAGGTGCGCGGATGTTGGGCGAGGATGGTGGGCTCAGCAGGCTGGGCATGGCAGCAACGGCTGCAGCGTCCTCCGGCGGGCGTCAAGGAAGCGCCCTCCAGCGGGCCATGAGGGAGCAGGCAGCAGCTCGCTGGGCGCGGGAGGAGAGGGATGTGGGCAGGCGTGTCCTGACCAGCGGTGCCTGATTGCTGCGACGGCAGGTGCGCACGCCGCTCAACGGCTGCCTGGCCAGCGCCGAGATGCTGCTGGAGACGGTGCTGTGCGCCGAGCAGCGCGAGCTGGCCAACACCATCAAGGTCTCAGGCTCCATCCTGCTCTCCACCGTCAGCAACTTCCTCGACTTTTTCAAGGTGCGCCGCCGCTCGCCCACACCTCGCGCGCCGCCACCTTTCCCTGCTGCGCCGCGGCCGCTGAGCAGCGCGTGCACGTGGGAGCAGCGAGCGGCCGTGCGGCGGCACAGCTCCTGAGGAGGGCGACGGCACAGAGGCGAATCCGGCGTGTGGGCGTGTGCGCTTTGTGCGCAGATGGAGGCTGGCAAGGCGCTGGACATAGTGCGCACAGAGGTGGACCTGGTGCAGCTGGTGCACGACGTGCACTGCATCATTGAGGCCATGGTCGGGCGCAACGGCGAGGTGCGGAGCACCTCTGCAGCACCGCCCAGCCGCTGTTCGCCGATTTCCCTGGGCGCAGTGACTGAGTTTGTGCGCGGCGGTGGCGGGGCGAATGATGGTTGCGCGGCGCAGGTGCGGCTGCTGCAGCCTCAGCTGGTGCTTCTGGGCCCCGACGGCAAGCCGCAGCCGGCGCCGCCGCCGCACCCGGCGCACCAGCCGCCGCCGCGTATCATGTGCGACCCCGACCGCGTGCGGGGCATCCTGCTCAACCTCTACACCAACGCCGCCAAGTTCACCAAGCAGGGCCACATCGGCCTGCGCGTTCAGGAGGTGCGCGAGCCGGCCTCTCTCCCTCCTCTGTGCCCCCACGCAAGCAGATTTTCTCCCAGCGCAGCGCCCGGGGCTGACTGCTCCCAGCGCAGCGCCCGGGGCTGACTGCTCTGCCTCCACACCAGGTCCGCGTGCACCTGTGCTTGCGTGCGTGTTCCAGGTGAGCGGGCAGCACGACCCAGCGCCCGGCGACGGCTACGGCAAGGTGACGCTCACGCCCGCCTACCAGCCCAACCCCGCCAGCCGCGGAGGGGCCGGCGGCGCCGGGCCCACGCCGCGTCCGTCCTCGGCGGCGCCGCCGCCCTCAGTCAGCCAGTCGCAGCCGCCGGCGGCCGCGGCGCCCTCCACATCTCAGCAGCAGCAGCAGCAGGCGCTGGACTTTGCCGGGGCCAGCATAGACCTGACAGACATGGCAGGCGCTGCTTTGACGGCGGCGGCGGCGGCGGAAAGCACGCCAGGCACGCCTCTGTCGGCGAGCGCAGGGGGACAGCAGCAGCAGCCGGCGGAGCCGGCGGCCGCGTCGTCGTCAGGGCGCGCGGCGCGCGGCGCGGGCGCGGCAAAGGCAGCGGCAGGCGGCGGCGGCCAGGGCGCACCGGGGGCGAGCGGCCCTGGGAGACCTGGTGGGGAGGCGGCGGCGGCGGCGGCGGCGGGCGAGGCAGCGCCGTCAGCAGAGGCAGCGGCGGAGGACGCCACGTCAAGATGGCTGCTCTTCGAAGTCATGGACACGGGTGAGCGGGCGTTTCTTGAGGCGCTCCGGTTGCCAGCGAGGCACGCAGGCGGGTGGGCTGGGCGAGGCGCTGGTGGTGAACCACATGATGCATGGCGGCGTCGCTGCCGTGCAGGCGTGGGCATCACTCAGGAGGGGCTGCAGGCGCTCTTCAAAGAGTACTGCCAGGGCACAGAGGACGACATGCGAAAGCCCCGCAGCAAGGGAGGCACCGGCCTGGGCCTCTCCATCTGCTCCAAGCAGGTGCGCGCCGCGCTTCACCCAACCCCCTCCAGCATGTGATGTTCGTGAGGCGGAGCTCTGGCCCTGCTGACGCGGGGATGTTAGCGTGCACCCCACGTCCTCATTTCGGCCGCCTCCACGCGATTCCAACTGCAGGTGGCCGTGCTTGGCGGGCGCATCGGCGCCTACTCGTCCCCCGGCAAGGGCTCGGTGTTCTGGTTCACCATCCCCATGATCCTCCCGCCGCCGCACCACGACTCGCCCCGCCCGCCCTTTTCGCTGCTGGCGCACGCCGCCGCCGCCGCCACGCCCGAGGCCGTCTCCATCATGGACACGGGCAACAGCCTGCTCTTCGGCGCGCCGGGCGCGCCGCACGCCGGCGGGCCCAGCCCGCCCGCAGACCTCGGCGCTGCGGACCTGGCCGCCGCGCCAAGCGGCGTCTTGCTCCGGCCGGGCACGCCGGGCTTCCCCGACGGCGGCGCCTCGGCGGCGGCGCTGCTGGGCACGAGCGCGCCGTCGCCGGCCGTGGCGCCGCTTCACCAGCCTCGCCCGCCCTCGCACCACAACGTGCTCTTCGCGCCGCTGCCGCCCTCGGCGGCGGCGCCGCAGCCCTTCGTGGCGGCGGCGGCGCTGCAGCCGCCGCTGCCGCCGCCCGCCGACGGCGGCGGCGCGGCGACGGTGGCGGCGGCCGTCGCAGCGCTGGCGCGGCGCGGGCACGCCAGCCTGGACATGCCGCCGCACTTCACCATGGACACGTCGCAGCCGTCGCTGTCGCACCTCCTGCAGCGGCGGTTGGTGGGCGGCGGCGATTTGGCGGTGGCGGCGTTGCCGCCGCACCGTGCCTCGCACGACGTGGCGGGCGGCACCGGCGGGTTCCCCCTGGCGGCCCCCGGCGGCTGGCACCCCGCCGGCGGCATCGCTCCCCAGCACCACCACCACGGCGGCGGGTCATCGCCGCCTGTCAGCGAGCAGCTGCTTCCCTCCACATCGGCGCCACCGCTGGCGTCCTCGCCCGCCGGCGGCGGCGCGCGCGGCGGCGGCGCCGCGTCGATGCAGCACCTGATTGGCGGCGGCGCGCAGGGCGGCGGCGGCATCCATGCGCAGCTGCCGCACCCATACGCCATCTCGGCCGCCAACGCAAGCGTCGGCTCGTCGGCACTCGGGGGCGACGGCGGCAGCGGCAGCGCCGGGGTGCCCAGGCTGGGTGATGCCGCAGCCGCCTGGGACGCCGCGGCCCTGGGCAAGGCCGGCGTGGCCGTTGGGCCGACGCACGCGGCGGCCGCCGCACCGCCGGCGACGGCCGCGCTCGCCATCCCCGCCGGCGCCCCCCCGCTGCCGCTGCACGCGGCGGCGCTCCAGGGCGGCGGCAGCGGACCGCCGCCGCCCGACCTGGCCGCCTCGCCCAGCGCCTCGTCCGTCGCATCCTCCCTCGCCTGGCCCATGTCGGCCACGGCCGCAAACGCCGCCGCCGGGCCGCTCTCCAGCTCCATGCACGCGCTCTCCACCAACTCGCTCACCGGGCTCATCGGCGGCAGCCACTCCAACCTCGCCGTCCTCGCCGGCGGCGGCGGCGGCGGGGCAGCGGCGGCGGGCGGCGCTGCCGGCGTGAGCCCGGTGGTGGCGCTGCTGCGCGGCAAGCACGTGCTGCTGGTGGAGGACAACCTGATCAACCAGACGGTGGCGCGCAAGATGCTGGCGGGGCTGGGCATGCGCTGCACCGTGGCGAGCAACGGCCTCGAGGCCGTGCGCGCCGTGCAGTCGAGCTTTGACGCGCTGGCGGCGGCGGCGGCGGCGGCGTCAGCGACGAACGGCGGCGTGGACGGCGCGGCGCAGCAGCAGCAGGCGGCGGCGGCGGCTCCGTTTGATGTGGTGCTGATGGACATGATGATGCCGGTGATGGGCGGCGTGGACGCGACCAAGCACATCCGCGAGCTGGAGGCGCAGCTGCCGGCGCGGCTGCAGCAGCCGCCGGCGCAGCAGCCGGCGGCGGCGGAGAGCGGCGGCGGCGGCGTCGAGGCCGAGGCCAATGGGCAGGCGGGGCACGGCGACGGCGCCGCGGCGGCGGCGGAGGGCAGCGGCGGCGGTGTTTCCGTCGAGGGCAAGGAGGCGTCGGCGGCGTCGGCGTGGCCCGGCGGCGCGATGCGCATGCCCATCCTGGCCATGACTGCCAACGCGAGCGACCGCGACCGGGAGGAGTGCCGGGCGGCGGGCATGGACGGGTTTTTGAGCAAGCCGGTGCTCAAGGACCGGCTGGCCGACGCCATTTTGCAGGTGCTGGCGGGCGGCGCCTGGCACTCGGCGGCGGCGCAGCAGCAGCCGGCGCAGCAGCAGCAGCAGCAGCAGCAGCAGCAGGCGGCTGCGGCGGGCGGGCGGTGACGGCGCCTGATGGCCTCGCAGGCGCGGTTGGGTCCAGGGCGTTGGCGGCGGCGGCTTTGCAGGCGGCGCCTTGTTGCCGTGCGTTTGTTGATGCTGCGCCGGGGAGGGGTGGGCGTGCGTCTCGTGCGTGGGGGTGTCCTGCGTGTAACGTGATGGGGTTGGTGCGGCGCGTGAGAGAGAGCCGAACGATGGCTTGAGGCCGTCGGGGGGGAGGGAGGTCTGCGCGGTTGGCGCGCGGCGGGTGCCCCTGGCGTGGTGGCGGCGCCTGGTGGCGAGGATCCTCCTGCTTGCTTGCTTGTTTGAGAGGAGGGAGGCAGGCCAGCGCGCACC
>VFQP010003413.1_pt1 | contig 16142 bp, 21 predicted proteins | sample 3512351 | NCBI WGS metagenome assembly VFQP01 (sample SAMN10412372, study PRJNA504923) | tailings metagenome | isolation source: Relicate 1 Philex TSF1 revegetated site | place: Philippines: Tuba, Benguet | collected 2017-08-29 | reverse complement strand
CGCAGGTTTGGTCGAAGTGGGTGGGGCATCTGTACAACTGGTTCTTCCTATCGACAATACAATCGATGTTGCAAGAGAAGATATTGTTAGGGTAACTGCTTATGGACAACAATTTTTACTCTATGTGCATAGCTTTTTAGGCGCTGGTCTGACAGAGGTTGCTAAAGAGGAGAATATACCTGCTTGCTACCCGATAGATTATCCATTCTCAAATGGTGAATTTGCTTCTGGAAACGCTTCAGCTTGTGAGCAAGTACTCCAGCAAACCCTTCACCTTGATGGCAATATCAGCCAAAGTGCTAAAGCTGCTATAAAGAACAACCCAACCTCTCAGTGGTACACAGTCGGTGCCGCAAGCTTCCTTGCTCAACAAGCCCCAGACTATTTTAAATCCGCTGGTCTAACGCCTCAAACATTGTTAAATTATGTTGACTCGACATATTGTCAGAAAAACTGGTCAATTTTACAAAATTTATATCCAAAAGACGTATATTTACAACAAAATTGTTTATCAGGCTCATTGTTTTATAGCTTAACCGTTGATAGCTTTGGCCTTGCTTCCGATCAAATAATACAAACGCTAGGAGATGGCATATCAGCCGATTGGACTTTAGGTGTCGTGGTCCATCAAGTCACAGAATAACTATTTCAAAACGCCGTTGTAGCTCAGTTGGTAGAGCAATTGATTCGTAATCAATAGGTCGTGTGTTCGATTCACATCAACGGCACCAGTTGTGGTAAGGGTTGTAGAGAATTTGCCAAAATATCAAACATCGCCATGGGGCACTAGTGGGGCGGCTAATAATAACAAATCGCAGTTTACTGCAACAACTTTATAACGCGAGAAATGGGAATAAAGCCATGGTTGAGAGTTGTGTTTGCATGATCTGAAGAGCCTACTGTAGCTATGCCAACAACCTCATTATTAGCATTTAGTATAGGTCCCCCACTGTTTCCATGGACAATGGGAATATCTACTAGCCAGACATCCAATCCTAGCACTTCTTTTTTTCGTGTTATTTTTCCAATTTGACAATGATATTCGTCGCCCGTGTTGTAGCTTGGAAACCCCATTAATTTAATTTCGGTTCCTCGCTTTAACTTCGAATCATCACCCAGCTTAAGAGGGGCGATGTCTTGAAAGTTATTGGATTTAAATATTGCTATATCATTTTTTTCACAAAACTTAAATAAAGTGGCTTTTCTTTTAATATCGATTTCATAAAATCTGAAGAAGTCTAGAAAGCAACAACTCTCTTCTGTTATTCCCTCGATAACATGCTGTGATGTAACTAGGCCGATACTTTCAATTAAAACAGCAGTTCCTTGATGCAAATCTACGCTATTTTCTATAATAAATATGCTATCCGATAATATATCATCTACAGTCTTTTTTAAATTCTCATCAGGTTTGCCAGATAAGCAACTATATTTATAGAGTGCTTTCTTATAGATGTTATCGTGAACCCCTCTCACCATTCCTATATAATTAATACGTCCTTTTACCACCTGCTCAAAAAAAATTGGAATATTGCTTAAAATTCTTCTTTTGTCGTATATTCCGTTTGTTTTGTTTAAATATTTGGTTAAATATTCTTTTCCCGCATTTTCTAATCCGAAATTCTCCCACGCATATAGCATAGAGCGAGTTGTATTTATGTAGCTTCGCGGGAGATTAATTTTCTGATTTACCACTAATCCAGTAACTTGTTGACGTTGAGACTTCGCTTGAAATCGAGTCTTTTTATTATTTATTTCAAATCCATTTCTTTCTATAATTTGAGCTAATTTATCGCCAATTGTTATTTCTTTATTTTTGTTAAAATATAGAATCTCTTTTGGTAATTTATTTTTGTTGCATGAAAAAGAAAAAGTAACATCGTCTACATATCTTGTTACAGAACATTTATTTTCTAATGATAGCTTCCGTAATTCATTATCTAGTTTGAATGCAATTATGTTGGTTAGGATGGGGGAGGTTGGTGCTCCTTGAGGTAATTTACCATTATGGCAGCAGATATGAGCTAGAACCGTAGAAACTTCGTAAGTAAAAGAAAATAAATCGCTCATAAATAAATTTCTCACTCTTCCAAAATGGATGGAGGAGAAAAAATCTTTGAAATCTAAATTAAAAATATATTTTTTGTTAATGTGCGGATGTGCATTTGTAACAATATTTTTTCCAGAAATAAAACCATGTGAATTTTTTCTAGGGTTATAGATTTTATTGAATTCTTTAGATAAAACACGTTGAATAGACTTTAATTGGGGCTTAGGAGCATCAATGGTTCTATCTGCCCCATTCTTTTTAGGAATTACAAATCTTATGTATAAAAGGTTGGTGCTTGGATAAATAATTGATGCCAGTTTAGCGTAACTCATCCCGAGAAATTTGGCTAAATCTTTAACTGTCCGACAGTCTCTAAAAGAAATTTCAACCATTAATGTGCTCATTATATTTGTGGGGCGGTAAAAATTTTTCTTTTATAAGTTAAGCGAACCCATTAGCATGCATAAGCCGCGTAATAGACAATAATCATCATAAAAATAACCATCGCAGATAGACAATGGAAAGTTAATTAATGCCGCCCATTAGAATTAAAGCTCAAGTTAATGAATAATTCAAACTCTTAACAGAAGAATAAATTCATTGTATATTTATTTTGCTGGCATAAAAATCAATCAATTTCTTTAATTCGCTTAATTTTTCGAATTGCCACTAAGGTTTTTTTCTGAGGAAAAAATTTCTATCATATCTTTTTGTGCTCGAGACAGAAAATCAATGGCATAAGATACGCATATTTCTGTGTAACGCTCTTCTACTTCGCTATGAATACCTCTTCCGCGACTTCCGTCGCCCATTCGATAAAAACTCAATGGCAGCGAATGGATTTGAGCCGAAAGAAATTCATATATCCCTCGAAATATATTTTTTTCAATACCAATGCGAGCCGCAATGTCATCTTGAGTAAGTAAAAATGCTTTTCTACCTTTCAAAAACTCCTTTTGAGAGCCATCAGATAAGGACAAAAAATAATTGTTTGTTCGTAAGCGCTGTCTTAATTCTTCTGCTTGAGTATTAAATTGCTTTGCGCTTTCGGTTTCCTCAAGCCTTAAAAACAATCTATATCTTGCTGTACAATCATGTAAATTTAAAATATTCCAACGACAGTACCATTCCTCAGTATTTATGCGCTCAATACATAGGTAATAAAAAATGAAGTAACACTCTATTATGCTTCGCGCTAGAGAGGCTGCGGCAGAAAAATCCCAATGCTCTTTATGCCGAGTTGATGTTTTGTTTTCAGGAAGAACTAACGTTAGGCTAATGGCCGTTGTGCATATCTTTGTAAAAAGAACTGAAGCATGGAAATGTTGATTTGTAGGAGACTTGATACCCGCAAATTTTTGAGATGTTTTTGTGCACTCAGAGACAAGTGATTTGTATTTCTCTAGAGCTTCAATATATGCCATGTTTGTCTCGATTCAAATGCTATTTCTAGAATTTCAAAATTTTGATAGCGATAAATTATATTAACTGCCCCTAGAGTGCCCCGCAACCAATTTAATTTCAAATAAAGTGAAAATAAATCAATCTATTAAAGAGAGAATTGATTTGATTGTATATCATACGTTGTTATTTATTGGCACTTATTGTAGCCTTCCGCCATGAATAATAATCTATGATCATTAAATGGCCAATATAGAAAAACGAATTAGTAAAGACGGGAAAGTAAGTTATAGAGTCAAGGTGCGACTAAAAGGCCACCCTCCCCAGCAAGCAACCTTTAAACGGATAACTGATGCCCATAAATGGGTACAGCAAACAGAATCCGCGATACGTGACGGGCGGCATTTTAAAACCAGCGAATCTAAACGTCATACTCTTGGAGAGGCAATTGAGCGTTATATCGCTGATGTTATGCCAACAAAACCCAAAAATACCGTAGCTCAAGTTGGTCAGCTTAAATGGTGGAAAGAAGCTCTTGGCGATTACTGTCTTGCTGATGTTACCCCCGCATTAATAGCGGAGCATCGAGATAAACTTGCTAAAAGCCCATCTCCTCGTGGTAAAACGCATAGCCCTGCTACAGTTAATCGATACTTGGCTGTATTAAGTCATCTTTATACGATGATGATAAAAGAATGGGGGTGGTGTGAAGATAATCCTTTGCGGAAAGTCACAAAACCCAAAGAGCCTCGTGGCCGTGTTCGTTTCTTATCTGATGAAGAAAGGGTCCGCTTATTAGATGAATGTAAAAAGAGTGACAGTCGATATTTATATACCGCTGTAGTGCTTGCTTTATCAACTGGTGGGCGTCGCATGGAGATTCTTGGCTTGAAATGAAAGGACGTGGATTTTGCTAGAAATGTGATTATATTGCACGAAACAAAAAATGGAGAGCGTCGAATTCTGCCTTTAACTGGTCACGCACTAGAATTAATACAACAACACTCAAAACTACGTCATGTAAAATGTGATTTGGTTTTCCCCAGTAATAATCTTAAGAAGCCTGTTGATTTGCGCACTCCTTTTGAAAATGCATTAAAGCGCGCCGAAATTGCTGATTTTAGATGGCATGATTTAAGACATTCTTGTGCGTCATATTTAGCTATGAGTGGTGCCAGCCTTGCTGAAATTGCAGAAATTTTAGGGCACAAAACGCTGCAAATGGTAAAACGATATGCTCATTTATCCGACGCTCATACCAGCAAAGTAGTCGCGAGGATGAATGAAAGAATTTTTCAGGTGTAAACATGAGCAATTTACCGATAAAAACCATGACGCTTGAATAACAATTACTCGAGGTTTTTTACTCATTACTATTCCTCCACCTAATAAAGGCCTAAATTTCAGGTTCGTAAGATTCAAAAATATATTCGTAAATTATAGTCCATCAATCAATTAAGAGGTGTCTAGCTTATTAATTACAATTTGTTTCTTAAACAACATCGTTTGTATTTTTTTCCACTGCCACATGGGCAGGGAGAATTTCTTCCGGTTTTTTTCTTTTTTATGGGAGAAGTAGGCTTTGATTTACTATCAATTAATATTTGCGTATCAGGATCATATTCCCAAGGGAAAGCTAAATAATTGGCGGTATTAACTAGATGATCAGAATTATTACATAAAATGCCAAGCCCAATTGCTCTATTAGCTTTATAGCGATACTTTTCAATAACTGTTATTGCTTGATTTTGAGTTTGAAGGTCTAACAACGATAAGTCATGTGATGCGATTAAAGATATAACCATTTTATCGGCTGTTATGGGTATTACACATCTTCTTATTTTTCTTCGTTCGCTGGGTTTGTAGTTCGATAAATTTTTAATAGCCTGATCAATGGCGTATAGCATACTATTGTCTAATTCTAGTAGCGAAAAAATAATCCATTTCGCAGAATCATCATTGTAAATACTGTATTCAGATATAATTTTTTTAATAGAGTCTGGAAGTTTTAAGCTAAAATCAGGTGGGTTATCTAATAAACCTCGCTCATAAAACATTAACTCATCAAATTTAGGAGAAGATGAAGTGTAAATTATATCGGGTACAGCTTCATGATTACCTGAAAAATTTGAATATCCTAATCTGGTATCTAAATACATCGAAAAAAGTGATAATTCATCCCCATGCCAATCTTGTTCCAAGGATAAAATACATAGTCTTCGTTCTATGTAATGTAAAAATGCTTCTGGAAATATATTTGTCTTTGTAATTAAATCCAAATCAGCTAAACATATAGAAAAAGGAAAATTATTATCATGGAAAAGTCCAAGCTCTTGTAATCGCTTCATTTCAGTACCAAGCCCAGCTAAATGAAATAATGATAATGAAATTGGATATATTTTTTGAATGGAGTTGCTAGCAAAACTTAATGTTCGGTCAGTTCCTTTTTCTTTAAACGTAACATGCTTGTTTGAAGCTATATATTTTATGGTTCTTATATTCTGAGTAAAGGCTTCAACTATATTACTAGTAATATCAGCTGTTAATGTTTTTTTATTTCCTCTCTGTGACTCAAATCTAAATTGTTTGGATTTTGCTTCAAGCAGTATTAAAAAGGGACCAAACTTAATTGCAATATCAAGCTCAGCAATGCCTGTTTTTTTCTCTGGATTGGGGTAGGTTAAATTCTCGAAAACACAATCTTGAGGAAATATCCTTTTTAAAGCATTCGCCCCTTCTTTTTCTAACCATTCTGCCCTATGTTTTTGGTATCTTGAGTAAAATTTACCATCAGTCTTAGCTAATAAATCAAATTTTTCCCAAACCATATCCATAAGATTTGATAAATGTGAAAACAAGACCTTTCCGCAAGTCAGAATGTACATAGGATGCTTTTGAATAATAATATCTCTATGCCAATCGCTTTTAGAAACTCCGATTAATTTTTTTAAGGCATTTATTTCTTCTGAAGTTAATAAGTAATCTTCAAGTGCTATAGGTAATATTTCTGGCATCGCAGAAATTAGTTCTTTTAAAAAGTTATATGCATAATTTGCATCATGGTTTTCTGATGCGATAGGGTTGTTAGGATCACTTTTAAGTTGATTTAACCATTCACTATAATTTTTTTCCAGATCAGTAATTATTGATGATATTGCTCCAACTATCTTAGTTGGGCTGATACCTGCTTTTTGTGAAAACCATTTATCAAAACGACCTTGAATTTCTAAAATCATTCGCTGTGTTTGCTCAGGATATGCATTGCCCCGAACTACCTCCGATGACATGCGCAAAGTATATATAATAGGATCGAGTTGATTATCTAGGTGATTTTCAATAGGAGATATAGTATTGAATTGAACTAGTTCATCAAGTAAGTCATAACAAGTAGCAAGCATTTGTGGAGTAGTAGTTTTGTGGAATAATTCTCCAAAATTGGGGATGAGAATTTTAGCTAATACTTCGAGCATAGCCGGATGTTTTCCGTATTGATCTCCAATTTGTGATTCAGGACTTAAAAAACAGATATAACCAATCATGACTGTAAGCAATGTTTCGGCATCAGCTGAATTAACTAAAGATTCAAGTTCTGCTTTTGCTTTTTCTGCTTTTTCTTTCCAATGCAATTCAATGTTGTCCAATTAAAATCCATTTTAAGAGTTTGTTTAAACAATTGCGGCTATATTTAGCTGTTATGTTCATGGAATAAGGAGGTGCTTATATAATGAACCTATGCTGCTCTAATTTCCATTAAAAGTGCTAATCCATCAGGTGTCATCAATTCCTTTATAAATTTAAAACCAATTTTTTTATAACAATTGATAGCGAGAAGATTATTGGGATCAACGTCCGTGATTATTTTTCTAATATTTGGGTTTTCAAATAGCTTTTTTATAAATTGCTGTATCATTTGAGTGCCATAGCCAAGATTAATATATTTTTCTTCGCCAATGAATTGATCAATGCCAATAGTTCCCTCAATTTCGTCTGGCCACCAACCATCACCCACTTTGTTTGCATGATAATATTGAATGAAGCCAATAGGGTTATCTTCTAAATAAACGACAAAAGGAACGACAGTTTCATCACCAATTCTTTCGCGGTATTTTTCTTCAATTTTTTTATGATTTAAGCCATCATCCCACCATTCCTTTACATGGGGTTTATCTAGCCATTTGCACAGTAATTCCAGATCATTTTCTTGTAGGGGTTTAAAGCTGATAATGTGGTTCATATTAAGTCTTTTCGTAAAAAATAAAATACTGAATTTTTATCAAAGCCTTTACGCTTAAATTCTACATAAAAACCTAGCTTCTTATAAAAATCCAGGGCTTCCCAATCAAATGTATTGACCGCAATAAAATTACATTTGCTCTCTTTCGCCAAAGCTTCTGCTTTTTGCATCAATTGAGTGCCATAACCTTTGCCACGCAATTCTTCAGCCATCCATAGTTGACCCACATATAAGCCACCATACATATTGTCACCGCTACATCCACCAATAATTTCTCCATTTTCATTGCGAATAAAAAAAGCAAAAAAATTGAGTTGTTTCATTCCCTTTTTTTGTTTAGCTTGTTCCATGATGCCGTCATTTAATATTTGTATATCTTCTGACTTCGGGTTTATTTCATAACTTATTTGATAGTTCATTAATTTTCAGCCATTCTTTAAAATTTTTTAATAATGCTTCTGCTTGCGCAATACAAGTTATTACGGTACTTTCAGGAATAATATCCCCTGAATAATCGGCGATATTGCGCTGTTTACGCATAGCATCCAGTATAATTACTGTTTTTTTATCAGTACCTAAAGTTTGAGGCAATAATTGAATCATCGTTTGATGATGGCCTGGCTTAGAAGTTAAGGTTCGATATCCATGCGCTTGTAGTGCTGCATTGGCTAATTGCATAATTGCTTTATAAGCAGCGTCAAAACGATTTTCAGCGCTGACTAAATCAATTTTTGAATCTCCAATATTGCGTTCAGCAGCATGTAAAAGTCGTTTTATTGCATCGCGATGGGGTGTTATTTTTTCCAGGCTGATGCCAATTAAGTTATCCAAGGTCATGCTCAGCCCCCATAATAAATAATTTTGAATTATTTAAAACCTCTTGGATAAAGAGATCTTGTTTTTGTAGACAGGTTTTCCATTGCTCTCTTGAATATACTTTGGGGTTAATTTCTCTTCCTAAACTGCTTTGAGCAGGATAGAGAGCGGTCACTATTTCTGTAAAATCAATATCACCAATGACTAGTACATCAATATCTGATCCCAGGTTTTCAGTCCCTTTTGCTACAGAACCAAAAACACAGGCTACTTCAATTTTCTCAGCTAAGGGCGCTAAAGAATCAAACAAAACATCCACCAAACCAGACGTTTTTTTCAAAATGCTAGTAAGCTCTGTGTAAATAGGGAAATTACGATTTGCTTGATAGTAAACCTGATTGCCGCTAAGCTCGCGTAGAAGTACGTTAGCTTTAGCAAGTTTGGATAATTCTCGATGAAGTGTGCCTGCGGTAGTATTCGTTAACCGTGCAATCTCTCGGACGTGATAGTGCTTGTCTGGATGAAGTAATAATAGTCCTAGCACTCGTCGTCGATATTCAGAAAACAATATTGAAGTATCTAACATAATTTTTTAATTGAAGCCAATTTAGCTTCAATCATAGCCTAAAGAGCTACAATAATCAATTTCTATAATGGTATTATCAACGGCCATAGATCATCTCTTGAGCTTAAGGCTATTTTCTAATGCCTTTATCCTGCGATTTAATTGATTGATTAACTTTATTTGCTCTGTCTGAGCTTCTTTAGCTTCTCTTTTCCATACTTCCTTTATGAGAAGCGCCGCCTCATCTTCATGCTCACCGATTAATAATTGATCAATTTTCTTGCGCATCTTCTTCCTCTTCATTGGTACCGCGACTTGTTTTCTCACCATCTAATAATGTCGACATCCTTTCGTCAATAATGAAGGGGTCAAAAACTTTAGCAGTAGATGTAATTGAACCATACCCAGATAATTATCCAATTCTTCTGTTTTCCCCCAGCGCTGTGCAGCAAGCAGGGGTGTTTTGTTAGCGTCCATTCGTTTTAGTACCTGATGATCCCACATGATGGTTGTCCATTGCTTTAATACAGAATATTTTAAACGGTTATTATTTTTGATTGAACAATCAATTGATTTTGCGTTATTTAACACTATCACTGCCATAAGGACGCGTAATAATTTCAAGAAAATGGCCATCAGGATCGAGAAAATAGCAGCCACGGCCACCATCATTATGATTGATTTGTTGCGGTTTCGTTTGTCCAGGATCAGCCCAATATTTTAATTGTTTTTGTTGAATGCGATTAAAGATCTCGTCAAATTCTGGTTCACTGACAAGAAATGCGAAATGCCGTGATTTGATTTCGCTTGAGGTTGTTCTGAAATCAAGACTTACTGCATTACTCGTTTTGACGACAATAAATGGACCAAATGGAGTAGGGGAGGGAAGGCCCAATATTTCTGATAAAAAGCTTGCTGAATGTTGTGCGTCTTTAGCTTGGATAATAGTGTGATTTAGTTCAATCGCCATAGGATTGATTCCTTTATGTAGGTATAAGATGATTAAAGCTTAACACGTAAAAACCATTTAAATAACAAGGGAATAATGCTTTTCAAACAATGTAATATCGATAAAACAGATCGAATCAACCGTATGGTGATAGGCATTACCCTATTTCTTGCAGCGCTGATTGGAATGGGCAAGGTATTTTTTATGATGATTGGGCTAGTTTTGATTGTTGAAGGGTGGATTGGTTGGTGTTCAATTCCATATTTAATTAGCCAATTTAAGCCGCGCAAATAAAGTTATTGATTACCAATGTCCAATATTTGGTGCAGAGACCCAGGGTTCTTGTTCAGGCAGAGCCTTCCCTTTTTGCAATAATTCGATTGAAATATTATCAGGCGAACGGATAAAGGCCATGCGACCATCGCGCGGTGGTCGGTTAATAACAATACCGGCATCTTGTAGTTGTTGGCAGGTGTCATAAATATTATCGACACTATAAGCTAAATGACCAAAATTACGTCCCTCGAGGTAGGGTTGAGGATCCCAATTATAAGTTAACTCAATCATCGGTCCATGCATTGTTTCTATTTGATTGAGATCATTTGGTGCTGCTAAAAATATCAACGTAAATCGACCTTGCTCATGTTCTGTTCGCTTTACTTCAATGAGTCCGAGTTTATTGCAGTAAAAATCAAGCGACTCATCTAGGTTAGATATTCTGACCATAGTGTGTAGGTAATGCATCTTATCTCCGATATGACAGATTTAGTTGGTTGATTTTTACCCGGTTTTTATGTGGGTTTATATGGTACTGATCTGAATTTTAGTTGAGTTTATTCAGGTTCAGAGGATAATTCGGATATTATTTACGATCTGGATTATCCTGTATGAAAATAGCATATAAAAAACAAATGATCGAACGTAAAAATAGTGAAAACTGTGTTGTGATGGAATATCCAATGATTGATTCGGATATTGATTTTACAATTGTAAAAATTATTGGGCGCTATCCTGAAAAAAGACGAGCTGTTAATATTACTTGTAAAGAAGTTGTTTATGTTCATGAAGGAAAAGGCACCGTAGAGGTGAACGGAGAAGGCTACGCTTTGAGTGCCGGTGATTTGATACTTATTGAAGCGGGTGAAAAGTTTTGTTGGGAAGGTAGCATGACGTTACACATTTCCTGCCATCCTCCATTTAATGTTGATCAACATCAGCATATTGACTAGAGAAATGAATTGAAAATCGAACTATTGACACATTGTCCTGAAAAAATTCCGGATCTGGCTAAATTATGGCATGAGTTATTGGGTCAAATTTGGGTGCCAGATATTACGATTGAAACTGCTGAGCTTAAATTTAAGAGCCATCTTAATGAGACAAAATTACCATTGACGTTAGTTGCTCTTGAGGATGATAAACCCATCGGGATGTGTTCTTTGCGTGAAAACGATGGGATTCGTGAGGATTTGAAACCATGGTTGGGAGGAAATTGGCAAGGATCTTTTTAGAAATCACGCTGTGACTGTGATGAGATTGTCGTTATGAAAATGCTATAACCATGAAATGTTCGTCATAAAACTGGTCCTTTATTCCGATATAATCCTATTTTATTGGATTTCTCCGTTGTTTATTTTGTTCTGCATAACGTATAGAGAAGCGAATCATGACAACTGAGTCTGACAATCTAAATAAAGAAATTGTCCAATTGGGTTGGGCGTATCTTTCATCTCATGGATATACACTAAAAAGCAGCTTGCCAGAAAGTGTAAAAAATATACCTTGGTCTTATGTAGTCCGTTTTGTTACATCTGATGGCTATATTTACTTGAAACATACGCCAGCATTACTTGCATTAGAGGCTATTATTACCCGGATTTTGCATGAGCAATTTCATGCTCCTGTTCCGGAAATTATTGCACACAACGCAAGGCTAAATTGTTTTTTAATGAAGGACGCAGTTGAGCCACTGCGTGAAATTTTGAAAAAGCAATTCGATGCAACATTAGTTTGCAAAGCTATCGATCAATTTACATCGATTCAGTTAGACGTGGCAGATCATGTCAATATTTTTCTTGATATTGGTGTTCCTGATTGGCGATTAGATAAACTACCAGATTTATATAAGCGTTTGTTTTTACAAAAAGACGTATTGATAGCAGATGAATTATCAGAAATAGAGATTAGTGAATTAGAGAAGCTGATTCCGACATGCAAAGCTTCATCATGCGATGACAGATGAGTATGATGCGTATCGAGGACTTACGGATGCTTGTCTTAAAAACTATATGACTTTTGAATCTAAAAGACATTTATTAGATGCTTTTGCGATAGCAGATATATTATGGTTTGTTTATGAAGCATTAGCCCAATGTAGGTTGAGACTTGCATGTGACAAAGAGAGATTTATATCATTTCAAAGATATGGAAAACTCAGTGATCGGTTAAAAGAATTTATGACCGCATGCATTTTAATTGAACAGGAGCCATCAGCAGAATGAATAAAGAATATTGGCATCAAAAATGGCAATCCAAAGAAATTGGATTTAATCAATTACAGCCCAATAAGCTCATGCAACGCTATTTTTCAGCGTTAAAACTTACTCCTGGTTGTCGCATTTTTGTGCCATTGTGTGGTCAAAGCATTGATATGCTCTGGCTTGCAGGACAAGGGTATAGGGTGATTGGAGTTGAGCTTAGTCAAATTGCTTGTAACAATTTTTTTAAAGAAAATAAAATTCCTGTCAAAATAACGGAAATAAATAATTTTACAATTTATAGCAGTGATGAGATTATTATTTTTTGCGGTGATTTTTTTAAGCTCAACCGAGCAATGCTTGATAAAATTGATGCTGTGTATGATCGAGCGGCATTGATTGCCTTACCTGTAGAGGATCGCAAATCTTACTCTGAGCATTTAATCGAATTGATGACGCCACTATCAGCAATGTTTTTGATTACAACTATGTATAATCAAAACGAGATGCAAGGACCACCATTCTCTGTTGATAAAGACGAAGTTATCGCACTTTATAGTGCTTACTTTGATATCAATCCGTTGTATAGAAAACAATTCGAAATACCCGCCCATCTCCAAGAAAAAGGGTTGCTTCAAGCTACAGAGCAAGTGTATTTGTTGACTAAAAAATATTTTTTCAATCATGATAGAAACAACTAGACTATGTATTTGCCGACCAACCAAGATACTTTTTGTTTAGATCTAGATGGGTTGGTTTGTTTAATGTTGTCAGAGGAGTAGCGCTAGTCTTAAAATATTTATCTCGCATTTTTAAGAACGGTATTTCAATGCATGTATAAAGTACCCAGCCACTAAATCTTTCGGGGGAGTCTTTTAGTGCGTCAGTGTGTATTGTTGCTTCATCAACCACTGGTTGTTTATTTTTGCTGGATAATAGGCGTTCATAATATAATTTATCAATTTGGCGATCTAACGCTCTAACAGTCCATGCATTTTCTATAGCTTCTTGAGCATACCACTCACGTGCCTTAGAATCTTGAACTCGTAATAAAATGCGATGATGTGTCCAAGTCAATTTGGTACTCACTGAGTGCCAAATTGGATTTTGTAGGTAAAAAGCAGGCATATTCAATAAGTTTCGTGTAGTAAAGCCTTTACCAAACTCCTCAAAAATCAAACGACCTATTTCCCAATAAGTCTTCACCATTGCATGATTAACGGTTTGTTGTAATTGGCTTGTTGCTTCTGTACGTAGCGTACGAATAGCTGAAAGCAGTTCTTTTGCAACTAATCAATTCATCTTAAAAACTCCTTTTTTCTTGGTTGGGTAGGGTAACAACTTCAGCAGATTCCAATACCCCTATGTATTTAAGCAAATAGTCGATAATCAGTTGCATCGGTTTCCTTAAGCGTTCAACGTCGGCAATACGACGCAACCCCGTAAATAATATCAACAACAAATAATCTTGAAGCGTTATATTTGTTAATTGCTTTAGCGCTTCATACCATGGGGCAATTGAAGATAACAAATGGCAACAAACCTCAATAAATATTGAATCTCCTCTGTTATACTTAACGTCTGCGGTTAGGGTGTTATTTATGCAAAATTACATATTTCAAACGAAACGGCTAGGCTTTCGTCTACTACAAAAAACAGATCTTGATTATTTAGTAGAGCTAAATAGAGATCATGATGTGAGGCATTTTTTTCCTGATGGGGTTCAAGATCGAGAGCAGACTGAAGCTAGAATGAATGATTTTTTCTCATATTACGGAACAAAGGGGTTACCATGTTTTGTAATGTTTGAGCTAGAGACTAACGATTTTGTCGGACGCTGCGGTTTTGGTCCTATTGAAACAGGTGAAATCGAAGTTGGATATTTACTTCAAAAACGCTTCTGGGGTAAAGGATATGCTTCAGAAGCTTTAATGTTTCTTTTAGAATGGGCAAAAGAAAATATCAATGCAGACTACATTATTGCTTTTACACCCGTTGATCATATTGCCTCGGAACGGGTGATGCAGAAATGTGGTATGGAACATTATAAAAATGATAAGGCTAAAGGTGTTGAGTGTTGTTTTTATAGGATTAAAAACGATGGTAGGCGATAGAACCTACATTGCTGACTTTTCAACATTACAATATATGCCGGTATATGAAGCCTCAAGGGCATATGACCGTTCAAAATCATAGACTGTTTTCCATGGGCATAGTTTTTCAGGAATATCACGCCAAGGGGTAAAGGCTAGATTTTATAAGTCTGCCCTTATATGCCTTCATTTTCATGATAATTATTTCTCATATTTTGAGGAGGCGTGTAGTTTGATTCTACCATTAGATAAGGACAGTAATTCTTCAGGATTGGTTGCTTATATTAGTGACCGCATGGGTAAACGCAGTATGATTGACCATACATATAGGCATATTCACCCCATTGACCAGACACATTCCAGCAGCATTGACTATAACCCATCGCGTTCGCAGCTGATTTTCGATCTGGTGATTGCGCTTTTAATTTCAACAAACACGAATTGATATCTGTATAGTTTTTGTCACAAAAACTCAATATTTTTGCGTATATTTCTGGCTTTACTCTGGAATGCCCTAAAAAACTTCGCGCAGAGCATCCTGTAAGTAACCAAAATAGATTAAATGATACAGTCCATTTTGAGTTTACCTTTCGAAATTTTTGCATCAGGACGCAAGTAGGGAGCCCTATGCCTCATAAGGCCCATTACTTGAAGTCTTAAAAACGCCCAAAAAGCTGTCTTTTTTTTGTGGTATCGATTGCAGAGGCAACGCTTGTTCCGTTATTTTCTGCAAAGTAACCGCTTTGAGTGATTGCTTTAGCTGAAACAGCATACTCTTCCTCATTTTTTATACGCAGTGTTTCGGTGAGTAGGCACAATTGTTTATCTTGGCGCTCTAGCTGTTGCTTTAACCAACGTATTTCTTCGTTTGCTGCACTAATGCTAAGATGGTTTTCATGATTGGCTAGTATTTGACCCCTTTGACCGTTAACAGGAATATCAGATTGAGCTGTTTTAAAATGCAGTTTTGCAATTTCTCTATCAATCCGATTAAGGTCTTGTTGAGTTGGTACATCGGATTTTAATGCGGCTTGGATTTGGAGTTCAGCAAGCTGCTCTTGCAAGGCTTTACGAGCTGTTTGCTCTTCCAGCAACGCTGCTCTCAAGTCAATTACTATGCTTTCTTCGATGAGGGCTTTTGGTGTTTCTGCCTCAGAAATACCCCTTCTTTTTTGCTCAAACCTAATGTCTGTAGAAGGAATTTCTTCAATGCTAAAGGATGTTTCATTCCAAACAAGTCTGAACAGTTCGAGTGCTGTATAGCTATCAGATTTTGCTTTCATAACACCGCAAATTAACCTTCGGGCATCGCGTTCTGCTGCTTCTACTGACAAAGGTCGAGTAGCATGATAATAGGCGCGGACTAAAAGGCGTGCCAACTCCTCACCCAAGAGATCGGCTTCACTCACTGTTGGCCCGAGCACACGAATTGATTTGAGAAAATGCTTGCGATAAGTCTTATCTAGTTGATTTATGCCTCCCTTAGCGATCGAGGTCACTGCAGAAAAACCAGGAAAAGCAGAAGACATTGCATCGCAAACAAAACCAACCGCTTTC
>VFQP010003412.1_pt1 | contig 16144 bp, 10 predicted proteins | sample 3512351 | NCBI WGS metagenome assembly VFQP01 (sample SAMN10412372, study PRJNA504923) | tailings metagenome | isolation source: Relicate 1 Philex TSF1 revegetated site | place: Philippines: Tuba, Benguet | collected 2017-08-29 | reverse complement strand
GGCGTCGGCATCGTCAAAGGGCCCGGCACCTTCGCGCTCAACATGGGCATGTCGAAGCAGTTCGCCATCACCGAGAAGATCGCCTTCCGCCTGGAAGGCAGCTTCACGAATCTGCCCAACTGGGTCAACCTCGGCGACCCCGTCCTGAACGTCAACGACAACGCCTTCGGTATCATCCGAGGGGCGCGCTCGGTTGACTTCGGCGGCGGCCGCACAGGTCAGATTGGCGCTCGCTTACAGTTTTAGGAAACAACAAACCAAACGCAACGAGGCCGCGGTTTGCGCCGCGGCCTCGTTGCGTTTAAATCTGATAGAGTTCGCCCAATGAAGCACGCTTGTTTGATCTTTCTGCTTGCCCTGCCAGCTTGGATGCAGACGACACTTGGTACCGCGGGCCTTGGCGGCACGGTTCGCGACAACAGCGGCGCCGTCGTTCCCGACGCTCAGGTGGAACTCCTGGATGGAGTCCGCGGCTTACGCCGCACTACTCCCAGTAACGGGGAAGGAGCCTTCTTGTTTCCGGCCGTCACGCCCGGGCCATACAGCCTGAGGGTGACAAAGACGGGCTTTGAAACTTCCGAAGTGAAGAACATCCAATTAGAGGTCGGCCAACGCGCCACCTTCGACATCGAATTGAAGCCAGGTCAGGTCTCCACGGTGGCAACCGTGTCGGCGGAATCCATCCCGCAGTTGGACACCGAAAGCAATGTGATCGGCACAGTAGTGGACAGCTCCCGTGTACAAGAGCTACCGCTCAACGGCCGCAACTTCCTCCAACTCGCTCTGCTCTCCGGCGGCTCGAACCAGAGCAATGGACGAAGCGATGCTATCGGCGGCCAGACCGGGCGCAGCGACAACGTCGTGTTGCTGGGCGGCAACGTGGGAAGCTCGACAGGCTACCTGATCAACGGCATCGCCACGCGCGGTGGCCGGCTGGGCGAGAGCGCTTTCAACATCTCCCCTGCGGCTATCGACCAGTTCAAAGTGCAGATGAGTTTCTTCATGCCAGACCAAGGTCCGAACCCCGGCTTGATCAACCTGACAACCAAGAGTGGCGGGAACGCATTTCATGGGGAGCTTTTTGAGTTCTTCCGGAATGAAGTGCTCGACGCGAGGAACTTCTTCTCCCCGGGACCGGAGAAGCTGCACCGCAATCAATTTGGCGGATCCTTTGGAGGCCCCATCTGGAAAGACCGCACTTGGTTCTTTGGCCACTATGAAGGGCTGCGCGAAATCACCGCATTCACCGCGCAAGGCTACGCACCGACAGCCAATATGTTCGGCGGCAATTTTCAAGAGACCGGCCTGCCGATCTTCGACCCGGCCACTTACTCAGCGGCAGCCGGAACACGCGTCGCGTTCCCGAACAACGTCATTCCCACCACGCGCATGAATGCCGTATCTCGCCGCTTGCTGGACTTTTATCTGCCCGGATCTAGCTTGGCGCAAAGACCGAACAACCTCTTCGCCAATCCAAGGCGCAGCGTCAACGACGACCAATGGAGCATTCGCGTCGACCACGCGATCGGCCAAAACCAGAATCTGTTTGCGCAGTATATGCGGCAACGCAACCCCATCGTCGCCCCCGCCCTAATGCCATTCGCAGGCTCGCGATTTCCGTTGGAAGTCGATTACGCCACCTTGCAGCATACATGGACTTTGGGCTCGGGGCTGGTGAACAGCCTGCGCGCTGGATTTGTCCGGAACTCGGTCTTTAGCGGCAACGAAGGCGCGTCGCTCGGGGATGTCCTGCCCACCATCGGCATCCCGAACACACTGGATACAAAAGGCATCACGGGAATTGGCATCCAGGGCTTCGCGGGCTTTGGGCGATCCGCCGGCAATCTCGGGAACATCGACAACAGCTATCAGTTGGACGATGGCATGTATTGGACCCGCGGCGCCCATGGCTTTCAATTTGGCGCCAGCCTTCGCTACCGCCGCACCTGGCAACAAAATGCTAATGCTAACGCCCTGGGCAGCTTGACGTTTCAGCCCCAATTTACGGCACAGCTAACTCGCAACGCCCAAGGCCAACTGGTACCGCAGGCCAACACCGGAAATTCCTTCGCGGATTTCCTGCTGGGAGTGCCCGCGACCGGGCAAATGATCGGGCTCCCCTTGCTGCCCTACCGCTTTACTCAATTCAATCCCTATTTCCAGGACACATGGCGCGTCTCGCGAAACTTCACGTTGAACTATGGCGTGGCCTGGTTCCTGTCGACCGTCCCGAACCCGGTCGGCAACGCCGCCAACTTGGTGCATGGCTTTGACCGGAATACGGGCTTGTTGACTTACGCCGCACTGGGCCAAGTAGACCCCCGGGTGATCTCCATGAACTGGCGGAACTTCACACCGCGAGTGGGCTTTGCCTGGAAGATACTGCCAAAGACAGTGCTGAGAGCGGGCGCCGGGACCTTCTACTCAGATACGAAGCTCATCGAAGCGCAGTTTGCGATGGTGGGGCCACCCTTCAATTCGCCCATCACCGTAAACAACCCAGCGACGAACCCGATTGCGCAGTTCGAACTGGGCCGCAACATCTTCCCGGCTCCACCGAACTCTCCGTTGGACTCGAATTACGCCGCAAACCTGCCGAACGGCTCCAGCGCCTTTCTCCTAAACCCGAGCAATCGCACGCCGTACGTGAACCAATGGAACATGTCCCTGCAACATTCCTTGCGGCCGGGAGATTTAATCGAGTTGGTCTACTTGGGATCCTCCGGACACAACCAGCAGCACCGCTACGAGGGGAATCAATGCCGGGTAACGGCAGACCTGCGCTGCGACCCCGCAACAAGGCCCTACACGCGCTACAGCACCTTGCTAACGGCGGACTTCAATGGGAATTCCTCATACAACGCGATGATCGCGCGCTACCATCACCAGACCGCAACGGGCTTGGATTTCCGCTTCGAGTACACCTTCGCGAAAGCAATCAACGACCACTTCCAGGGCGGCTCGAACGAAAGCCAGATTGCCGCCTGCCGGAGCTGCGATAAGGGTGTTGCTTCATTCGACGTCAAGCACCGGGCGGTCTTGAGCGCGATTTACCGTTTGCCCTTTGGCAAAGGACGGCGCTTTGGTGGACAAGCGCCTATCCTGGCCGATACGCTCATTGGCGGATGGAACTTGACGAGCATCGCTACATTCTCGGCCGGCGTGCCGTTCGACGTCACTGCGGCCAATACGACTGGCTTCAACAACATTACGCACCGAGCCAATCGCCTCTGCGATGGAGCGAACTCTGCACTCCAAGACAGCTTGCGCAGCAACGGCTTGAGGTGGTTCGACACATCTTGCTTCTCCGCTCCCGGAGCGGGATTCTATGGCAACGCCGGCCGCAACATACTCTACGGGCCCGGAATCCACAACTGGGATATCGGGATCGACAAGAACTTTGCGATCCCCTTGCGGGAAGCCATGCGCCTGCAATTCCGGGCGGAGATGTTCAACGCCTTCAACCATGCGCAGTTTGGCCAGCCCAATGGCAGCGTGGTGGCGCCGACCTTTGGACAAGTAAGTTCCGCCAGGGCGCCAAGGCTGGTTCAATTGGCGCTAAAGTTAGTTTTCTAGCATGAATCGACGCTCGCTATTGTTGCTACCCGCCGCGTTGCGGGCGAACTGGATCGCTTCGGCAGATCGCGCCTTCCGGGGTTGGCCTACGCTGATCCGCAGACGGAGTGGCGAGCTCATCGCCGTTTACTCCGGGGGCCGCGAGGGCCATGTTTGTCCGTATGGGCGAGTGGAATTGATTCGCTCACTCGATGACGGCCAGACCTGGTCGCATCCGCAGATCGTCTGGGACACTCCTATCGACGACCGCGATGCGGGGATTCTGGAGACGGCGAAAGGCACGCTACTCGTTACAACCTTCACCTCGCTTGTATACGAGAAGCAGCCCAAGTACCAAGGCTTCCAGCAGGCAGTGCCGCCGGAGAAGCGTCAGGCGCTGCTGGACTCCTGGATGCTCCGCTCGATGGACAATGGCCTCACCTGGTCGGCCCCGTATCGAGTGCCAGTCAACAGCCCGCATGGGCCTATCGCATTGTCCAATGGGCAGCTTGCCTATCCAGGCAAAGTACTTTATGGATCGAAAGGCGAGATCGGCGTCAGTTTCTCCGGCGACGACGGACTCACATGGAAGCGCTTCTCTCCGATCCCCACGCGGCCCGGCGACGATGCGAACGAATACCACGAGTTGCACGGCGTGGAGGCCAAGCCCGGCCATCTGATCGTTCACATACGGAACCACAACAAGACGAACGAACGCGAGACCTTGCAGACGGAATCGACCGATGGCGGGAAGACGTGGAGCGTGCCGCATGCCATCGGCGTGTGGGGACTGCCGAGCCACTTGCTGCGCCTGCGAGACGGCCGCCTCGTGATGACCTACAGCTATCGCCGTAACCCGCGCGGTAACCACGCCCGCGTCAGCGCGGATCTTGGTAAGAAATGGTCCGAGCCGATCGTGCTTTCCGAAGATGGCATCGGAGACCTGGGTTACCCATCAACAGTTGAGCTCGCCAACGGCGAGCTCTTGAGTCTTTGGTATGAAGTACCAAAGGCCGGCGAACCCGCCGGCCTTCGTACGAAACGCTTCAAATTATCTTAGGCGTTAAGCCCAGGAGAAACCTTCCTTGGCCATGGGCAGTGTGCGAACACGGTGCCCGCTGGCGGCGAAGATCGCGTTGGCGATGGCCGGCAGAGCGGGGGGCAGAGGCGGTTCGCCGACGCCGGTGGGAGAGTTATTCGAAAGCACGAAGTGCACTTCGATCTCCGCGGGCGACTGCTTCATCCGCACCGCCTGGTGCTGATGGAAGTTGGACTGCACGGTGCGGCCCTTCTCGAAGGTGATCTCCTGATTCATCAGTTCGCTCATGCCATCGACGATGGCGCCTTCGACCTGGTTCTTGGCGCTGGAGGGATGGACGATGTCGCTGCCGACGTCGCCCACGGCCCAGACCTTGTGGACCTTGACTCGCTTCTGCGCATCGACGCTGACTTCAGCGACTTCGGCGAAGTAGCCAGAGTGGCTGTAGTGGAAAGCGACGCCCATGCCACGGCCCTTGGGCATCTTTCGCTTACCCCAGCCGGAGACTTCGGCGGCCTTGAGCAACACGGCGCGCATGCGGCCGGCGTCATAAGCCTCAAACCCCTTGCCCACCACGCGCGGGTCGCCCAGCAGGTCCAGACGGAACTGCACCGGGTCCTTGCCCGCGGCGTGAGCCAGTTCATCAATGAAGGAGTGGAAGACCCAGGCGAGCGAGTTGCTGCGCGGCGCGCGCAGCGGCCCGGTGGGTACTCCAGTGGGAATCAGGGTCGCTTCAATGGCCAGGTTCTCCACGAACTGCGCGGGGAACTCAGCCGGCCCAATGTTCGACGAAGACACGAACTTGTCGCCCTCGCCGAAGCTCACGAAGTGATCGTGCCAGGCGATCAGCTTGCCGTTGGAGTCCACGCCGCCGCGCATGTGCTGGTAGCCACCGGGGCGATAGAAGTCGTGACGGAAGTCGTCTTCACGAGTCCAGAGCAGCTTCACGGGAACGCCGGGAAGTTGCTTGGCGATGTAGCTGGCTTCCACGAGATAGTCGTTCGCCAAACGGCGACCAAAGCCACCGCCGGTGCGCAATTGATGAACGGTGATGTCTTCGGGCTTCATGCCCAAGGCCTGGGAGGCCATCTGCAGGCCGCGGCCCGGCGTCTGGCTGGGCGCCCAGATCTCAAGCTTGCCGTTCTCAAACTTCGCCGAGCAGTTGCCCGGCTCCATCTGCGCGTGCGAGATAAAGGGGAACTTGTACTTAACGTCGACGACTTTGGCCGCTTTCGCCAGAGCCGCTTCCGGGTCGCCGTCCTTGCGGATGCTGACGACCGGCTTCTGCTTGAAGAGTTCTTCGGCTTTAGCATCGTAGCCGGCGCTGGAGTGAGCCGCCTGCGGGCCCTCGTTCCAGACGACCTTCAGCTTCTTGCGCGCCTCGTTGGCGTACCACCACTTGGTCGCGACGATCGCGACACCGGCGGCGAGACTGGATACGTCTCCGTTGCCTTCCACCTGGAAGACATGCTTGACGCCGGGAAGGGCCTTGATCTCGTCGATGTTCGCCGAGACGATCTTGCCGTTGAAGACGGGGCACTTCTCGTAAACGGCGTAGAGCATGCCGGGCATCTTGAAGTCGATGCCGTAAATCGCCTTACCGCTAACCATTTTGTCGAGGTCGATGGTCGGCACGGACTTGCCGATGAGCTTGTAATCCTTGCGGTCCTTCGGTTTCACCGTGGCCAAGTCGGGCGGCGGGAGGGCAGCAGCCTTGGCGAAGATTTCGCCATAAGCGACGCTCTTGCCGGAGGCCTTGTGATGGACCTTGCCGAGTTCCGTGCTGCATTCGGCGGGCGAAACGCCCATGGCTTCCGCGCCGGCCTGGACGAGCATTTGGCGGCCTGCGGCGCCTACGCGACGCATGAGGTCCCAGTTGTTTGGAATCGAGCGGCTGCCGCCGGCGGACTGGCCACCGAACTTCACTTCGTCAAGGTCGCCTTGGACAACGCGAACCATCTTCCAATCGACATCGAGTTCATCGGCGAGGATGACGGGCAGCGCAGTCTTGATGCCTTGCCCCATTTCGGGGTTCTTGCCGGTGAGGGTGACGATGCCACTCGGGTCGATCTTGATAAAGGCGGAGGGCAGGATCGGAGCGGCGTTGCGGCGACCGGGGCCCTGAGCGAGGCCTTGGGCCTGGAGCAACAGTGCGCCACCGGCGCCAATGGAAACTTGGAAGAAAAAGCGGCGGTTGAGTTTCGTGTTGGACATTATGCATTCCCCTGTCCGGCAGCTTGACCTGCACTCGAAGGCGCGCCTTGATTGCGCATCAATTCCGCCGCGCGGTGCACGGCCTTACGGATGCGGATGTATGTACCGCAGCGGCAGAGATTGCCGTCCAGCGCGGTGTCGATGTCGGCGTCGGTGGGATTCGGATTCTTCTTCAACAACGCGGCGGCGGTCATGATCTGACCGGCTTGACAGTAGCCGCATTGCGGTACGTCGAATTCCTGCCAGGCGACTTGCAAAGGATGTGTAGCGTCGGGGGACAAACCTTCGATCGTCGTAATGGTCTTGTTAGCTGCGGCTGATACGGGGGTGATGCAACTACGGATCGCCACACCGTTCTGATGAACCGTGCAGGCTCCGCATTGGCCTGCGCCGCAACCGAACTTCGTACCGCATTGGTCAAGTTCGTCGCGCAGGACCCAGAGCAAAGGCATGTTCGCGGGAACGTCGACGCTCACCGCCTTTCCATTCACGTTGAGTTTGTATGCCATTCGATTTCCTTCAATTGTGTCACACTCATACCTATTCGTTATGCGTGGACTATCGCTCTTGATCCCGTGTTTATTGGGCGCCCAGACCTTCAAACATGTCGATGACTTGTTTGAACGACAGTTCCGGGAGGCTCGCTATCCGGGCCTGATCTATGGAATTGTGATGGACGGCAAACTGGTCCATCAAAAGACATTCGGAACGGCCAAGCCGGAGACGATCTTTCGCATCGCTTCGATGACGAAGAGCTTCACCGTGTTGGGGATATTGAAGCTGCGGGATGAAGGCAAGCTCTCGCTGGACGACCCGATCGTCAAGTACATTCCGAAGGCGCGCGGCATCAAGCCGCCAACATCGGACTCGCCCGCCATTACGATTCGGCATCTGATGACGCATGGCGCGGGCTTTCCGGAAGACAACCCTTGGGGAGACCGGCAACTCGCCATCAGCGACGCTGAACTGGACGAGTGGCTGGAGAAGGGGCTTCCCTTCTCTACTGCTCCCGGCACGGCGTATGAGTATTCGAACTACGGATTCGCCTTGTTGGGGCGCATCGTGCAGGTGGCCTCGGGCAAGAACTATAAGGCCTATATGGAGCAGGAGATCTTCCAGCCTTTGGGTTTGAAGTCGAGTTTTTTGGACGCCAAGGATGCGCCGCAGGCGCGGTTGGCGAAGGGCTTGGGTTACCGGAACGGTGCGCTCATTGAGATCCCGTCGCTGGCGCATGGCGCCTTTGGAGCGATGGGCGGCTTGATGTTGGACGGTCAGGACATGGCCAAGTACATCGCTTATCAATTGGCGGCTTGGCCGCCGCGGGATGAAGCCGAAAAGGGTCCGGTGAAGCGTTCGAGCTTGCGCGAGATGCAACAGTTACAGCGGCAGGGCTTCTTTGGGACCGGCGGGCCTCGCGGTGTGGCCTCCGGCGGTTATGGCTACGGACTGAACATCAGCCAGGACTGCGACTTCGCGCATGTCGTCGGCCATGGCGGTGGTTTGCCGGGCTTTGGCTCGTACATGATGTGGCTGCCCGAGTATGGAGTGGGCATGTATGCCATAGCGAACCTGACCTATGCGAGTACGGCGGGAACGATCCGGACGGCCTTGGTGCATTTGCAGAAGGAAGGCTTGATTCAGCCGAGGAAGTTGCCGGTGATGCCCGTGCTTTCGAAGACGCGTGAGGCGTTGATCGATCTTTACAAGAAGCCAGCGCCCTTGGCACTGGACGCGCTGGCGGCGGATAATCTTTATCCGGATCTGCCGCGGGAGATGCGGATTGCCGAGATCGACAAGCTCCGTGAAAGTCACGGTCAATGCAGTGCGGGGCCGTTGCAGCCGGAGAACTGGCTGCGAGGCCGCTTCCTCATGACCTGCGACCGCGGCCGCATCGAGGCGAGTTTCACGCTCGCGCCGACCCAGCCGCCGCTGGTGCAGTACTTGCGCTATCGCGAGGTGAAGGCGGAAGAGAAGTGGGGCGAGGCGCCGCGCTGTGCCACTCGCTAATGGTAAATACCATTAGCTAATGGTATTTTTAAATCATGAGTATCACCATCGACAAAGCTGGGCGTTTCGTGTTGCCAAAGAATGTTCGCGAGCAACTCGGGCTTAGCGCCGGCGATGAGTTGGAACTCACGGTCAGCGACGATGCAGTGACGCTTCGCGCCAAACCCAAAGGCTCTCCGCTTAAACGGGTGAACGGCAGGTGGGTCTGGTCCACTGGTACGCCAATAGATCCGAACCTTTTGCTCGATCAAATCGAAAAGTCCAGGACCGACCGCATTAAGCAGATTGCGGGCTTGAAGTAGTGGAAGCTTTTGTCGATAGCTCTGTCTTGGTCGCGGCCTTTCAGGCGGACGACGTCCGTCACAAATCCAGTGTCGCAATCCTGAACGCTTACTCTCGATCCAAAATCTCCACAGCAGGCCACAGCCTAGCGGAGACTTACTCAACGCTGACCGCATGGCCAGGGATCCATCGTGTGACACCCGAAGCGGCCTCACTTTACTTGGCTGACCAAAGACAACAAATGACGATCGTCAGCCTGGATGAAGAAGAGATTTGGGCCTCTATCGAAGCGTCGGCAAAGCTAGGATTGCGAAGCGGTATGGTCTACGACGGACTGATTGCAGCTTGCGCGAGGAAGGCGGCGGCGAAGTCCATCTATACGTGGAACCGCAAACACTTTGAGCGCTTGGGGCCGGAGATTGCCAAGCGGGTTAAGGAACCGGGCCGTTGAGGCGCTGATTACCGCTAGGAGACACGCGCTGCTCGATCCAGCGTTTTTCCACGGGATCGTAGTAGCTCATGGTGACGCTGGATCGGCCGGAGCCGGGACTTTGGATTTCGAGGAGGACGCAGCCTTTGGAATACGTCTTGATCTCCGGAGCGCTGAGTCGAGCGTCATATTGACGAAACTCCGTGGCGCTGCATTGCGGGGCGATTTCATTTTTGGGCTCAAAGTTCTTGGGTGCGGAGGGGGGGCGCATCGAGCGGCGCTCGGGCGGGCTCCAAGTCTGGCCGCCATCGGTGGACTCCTGGTCGATCAGAAAAGGGCCTTGGGCGTCTTTGTCGTAGCGGTACTTCATTTGGGCCTTGTCCGCCGTAGCAGTGAAGGCAAGGGCTTGGCCTTCGATGGTGGCTTTCGCGTTGCGTTCGATGAAGCCGGGGCCGACGTATTCGCGCTTCCACAGCTTGGCGGCAGGGTTATAGAAAAAGAGGCCAGTGCCTTCGCCGCCGCGCACGCCTCGCCAGTGCTCGACGATGGCGCAGCCTTCGGCGTGGGACTCGAAGCGGGACCAACCCATCATGCGGTCCTTGGAGTCACGAACTTCCCAATCTCCCAATAAGAAGTCGGCGGCATGGTGGGCCGGAGTCGAGCATGGTTTGGGCTGTGCGAAAAGAGAGAGGCAGAGAAAGAAGGCGAGACGCATCAAGGACAGCATACTTGCGTGGGACGAAATGGCTACAGAATGGCGGATTACTTCATAACGATGATTTCGGCCGCGGCTTGCCGTTGGAGCTGGGCGACGCGGCGGAAGAGGCGATCCGCTTCGAGTTTGCGGCCACTGGCTTGGAGGGCGCGGGCCCATTGGTAGAGGACAGGCGCTTCGTTGGGCGCCCGCTTGGCGGCTTGAGCGAGAAGAGGGAGAGCCTCCTTGGCGTTGTCGAGCGCGAGTTGAGCCTTACCCAAGTAGTAGGAGGTGCCCCAGAGATCGGGGCGCAGCTTGGCTACGGACTCGAGGTACGGACGCCCCTCCGCATAGGCTCCCGATTGGACGAGGGCGGCGCCTAGGAAGTAGCCGGCTTCGAGGTCCGTTGGATCCTGGGCGATGGCAGCGCGGAGCGCGGCTAGCGCTTTGTCGTAGTCACGAAGGCTCAGGAGAGTCTTGCCGGTCTCGCGATCCAAAGCCGGCATGCTGGCGTCGGCGGCGCGGGCACGCTCCAGGCTGGCCAGGGCTTGGTCGAACAAACCTGCGTTGTACCAGACCTGGGCTTCGAGGAAATGCGCCTGGGCGGGGGGAAGTTGGCCAAGCAAGCGATCAAAGACCGGTTGCGCCTTGTCCTTGGCGCCAGATTTTACGTGGGCCAGGGCAAGCGCGTAAAGCACATTGGGTGTGGGATTCAGGGCTTCGAGAGCAGTCAGCGCTTCGGCGATCTGCCCGAGTTGGACCTGGCAGGTGGCCTTGAGCTCCCTTGCTTGCAGGGCAAGTGGGTGCTGCCGGCCTGCGACGCTGGCAAAGAGAGGTAGCGCCTTGGCGTGGTCATCGAGCTTCATGTAGGCAAGGCCGAGGTTGAGCTCAAGACCCGGCTCGCGGGGCGCCAAGAGGAGAGCGCGCCTGTAGACGGCGATGGCTTCATACGGGCGATTGCGTCGATTGAGCAAAACGCCAAGGTTGCCGAGGGCGCCGAGATTCCTGGGCTCTTGGGCGAGCACTTCACGAAAGCCACGTTCCGCGGCCTCCAGATCGCCCGCGCGCAGGGATTGTGTGGCTTGGTTGAATAGCTGCTCTGGGCCTTGACCAAAGGCCAAGGCCCAGAGAGCGGCAATGAACACGGGCACTAGAACAACAGCTTAATGCCGAACTGGATGGAGCGCGGGTCGCGGGTGGAATTGACCTGACCGAAGGTGCCACGAGTAGCGGCGGTGGGCGAGGTGTTGGGGTTGGGGACGCTGAGGCCGGTATTTACGCCAGCCCATTGCGTACGGTTGAAAGTATTGAAAGTCTCGAAGCGGAATTGGACCCGGACCTTCTCATAGAAAGTCGTGGTCTTGATCATCGAGATGTCCCATTGGTTAATGCCAGGTCCACGAATGATGCCTTCGCCGGTGTTGCCGAGGGTTCCTTCGGCGGGGCGGGCGAAGGCGAAAATGTTGAAGTAATCGAGTTCGGACTTCGGAGAGGCCGCGGTATCGCCGCCGATGTAGTTGGCGCGAGGTCCGCCGCCAAGCGTGCCTGGGTTGCCGTTGGAAGTGATCGTGAGCGGCGTGCCACCCCAGAAGCGGGCAATGCCGTTCACTTGCCAGCCATTCATGAGGCCCTTGGCGAAGGCGTTGCCCTTGCCGAGATTTGGGAACTCGTAGATGAAATCGAGAGTGACGATTTGCTTGCGGTCGAAGTTGAGCAGTCCGTACTCACGACGCCGGTCAAAGGTATAGGCAAGCGAATTGGTGTCGCCTTCATTTACGCCTTGCGCCTTGGCCCAGGTGTAATTGAAGTTGCCCGTAAAGGACTTCGCAAAGCGGCGGCTGACGCGCGCCTGCAAGCCGTTGTAGTTCGAGGTAGAGCCAAACTCGGTGAAGTTTACGCCGGCGTATCCGCGATAGGGACGGAGGGCGTTGGAAACGCCATTGACGGAAGTCAGAACGCCGGGCTGGAGGGTGGTGCCGAGAGGCAATTGGTTCAAGTCGCGCCGGTATTGTAAATAGCGGCCGCGATTGGCGACGTAGCTAACATCGAGAGAAGTGCGAGCGCCGAGTTCCCTTTGTACGCCCAAGCTCCAGGAATAGATGGTGGGGATTTGCCCTTGGGAATCGATGGCGACGATGCCGACGGGGGAGCGGCGGCCTCCGGCAATGAGGCCAGAGTTGATCTGATCGACGTTGCCGACGAAGACCGTGGGCTGGAATGTAAGAGGGGGATTGCCGAGACCGTCGAAGTTGTTGGCGTTCTGGCGAATGCGTTCATAGAAGATGCCGCCTCCGCCGCGAATCGACGTCTTGCCGTCGCCGAAGGGATCGTAAGCGAAGCCGAAGCGCGGGCCGAAGTTATTCCAGCGATGGTTGACTCCACCTTTGGGCAGATTGCCCTTCCCTTCCTCGATCATGCCGTTAAAGGGGTTGCCTTGTCCGGGAACGATGGTGCCGAGGGTCAGACCGGGATTGAGGTCGATGCGAGCGGCCTGAGCGGGATCGTAGGCGCGGGGGTCGAAGTAGTTTTGCAGAAACTTGCCGTAGGTATAAGTGGGTCCGAGGTAGGCCCAACGAAGGCCGTACTCGAGGGTGAGCTTGCGGCTGACGCGCCAGGAATCTTGCGCATAGCCTTCGAGACCGAAGAAGCGGAAACTGCCATAGAAGCGGCCGTTGGTCTGGGTGACGGAAGTATAGTTTCCGTGGAGCATATTGGCAAAGGTATTGCCGGTGGAGAGCGGGTTGTCGGCCGAGTCTCCAAAGTTAAAGTTCATGGCGTCGGTCCAACTGGGTTGCTGGCCGTTCAGGTTCATGTTGAAGAAGGCGCCGAACTTAAGGGTGTGCTTGCCGATGTTGTGGGTGAGGTTATCGGTCCAGGTGAATTGCTTCGCTTCGCTGAGCCAGCCGGCGGCAAAGCCAGGGTAGTTGCAACTCCCGATGCCGCAATTGAAGCGAGGGAAACGGCTGCGCAGATTGGCTTCGGGGAAGAATTCCGGGAAGGTGAAACCGAGTTGGGTTCGATCATAGAGCGCGGGATTCGCATCCTCTTGCACGTCGACCAACTGTGTGAGGCGGTTGTAGCTGAAGATGAACTCGTTGGTGGTGGAAGGGGAGATGACGTTAATGAAGTTGTAGCTCCAGGAACTGCCGGGCTTGCGGCGAAATTGCGGGAAGACCGGATAGGGTGTAGAGGCGAAGATGCCGAGACCTTGTTCTTCGTGGTTGGCGTCGTCGGCCCAGCGGAAGAAGAAGTTCATCCGGTCACTGATGGAGTAATCGACGCGGGCGACTTTGCCTTCTTTGTTGAACTGGTAGGTATCCTGGAAAAAGCTGCGAACGGTTTCCGGCACATTGGGGGTGGGAACAGTACCGGCGTAGTTCGCGCCGCGCAGCACGTTGAGGAAGCCATTGGTGTTGCGAGCCCAGACGCTGCGGGGAATGATGTTGCCAGGATAAGGCGTGCCGCCGATGATGCGGCCGCCGGCTTCGCGAACGAGGGTACCGGGCTGAAAGACTTGGCCGATGCGATAGCCGGTATCGACTCCTTGCGCCGTCAAGATGTTGCCGGTGCGGTAGAGACGGCTCAAATCGCCGTTAAGAATGTCGGGGTGCGGCAGATCGACGAAGCTGCCGCCGCTGGGGCGGGTGGCGAGAGTCTTTTCGTAATTGAAAAAGAAGAAGAGCTTGGGGTCCTTGCGCGAAGAGAACTTGGGAACCCAAAGCGGGCCGCCCAAGTTGCCGCCGAATTGATTGAAGCGAAGCTTCTGCGTGGTGCCCGTACGATCGAAGGGTTGGCGGGCGTCGAAGGCGTTGTTGCGCATGAACTCATAGAGAGTGCCGTGGAAGGCGCGGGTGCCGGCCTTGGTGTTGGCGGAGATCATGATTCCGGGGTTGCGGCCGAACTCTGCGTTGAAGGTGGAGGTTTGGACTTTGAACTCGCCGACGGCGTCGAGTGAGATTTGAGTGTATTGGCCGTCGTTGGCGCCGACGTCGGTGTTGATGGCGCCGTCGAGGAAGACGTTGTTATTCGAGCCGCGAAGGCCGTTGACGTTGAAGGCGTCGGTGTTGTTAAAGGCCAGGCGGAAGTCGGTGCGATCGTTGGATACGACACCGGGGAGAGTTCTCATTAAGGATTGAAAATCTCGCCCGTTTAATGAAAGTTCCGTAACTTGCTTGCCAGTAATTGTGAAGCTTTTGTTAGCTGTGCTGGTTTCCACTAAGGGAACGTCGGCGGTGATCGTGACGGAATCGCCTGTGGCGCCTACTTGGAGTTGCATCACGCCCAGATTCATGTTTTGGTTTTGGTCTAGCGTAAGGTCGGTGCGCGTGAGCGTTTTGAAGCCGTTTTGCTGGATCCTAAGCGTATAGATACCGGGCAAAATATTAGCGATCTGGAAGGAGCCGTCGCTGCCGCTGGTGACTTCGCGGGCCACGATGGCCTTCGCTTGGTCCGTGGCGGAAATCTTGGCACCGACGATGACGGCGCCGGAAGGATCGGTAAGTATGCCTTGGATTGTGCTGGTTTGAGCAATTAGCGTGGCGAGACAAAGATGCAACCCAAGAAGGGCACGAAGCAACATAGCTATGTAAGTGTATCGGATCGACGTAACGGCTGCAATAGAGGATAGTAGGCCGGAGCGGCATGGGAGGATGAAAACATGGGAAACAGTCCCGTGGTGCTCTTCGACGGCGTTTGCAATCTTTGCAACGGCGCGGTGGCATGGATTCTGGAGCGGGACATAAAGGGGGAATTTCGATTCGCCTCCTTGCAGTCGCAGGCGGCGCGGGAGGTGGTGGGGGATCAGTTCGACGGCTTGCCGGATAGCATTGTGCTGGTGGATGAGGCAGGGGTGCATGTGCGGAGCGAGGCGGTTTTGCGGATTGGAAAGCGATTGGGGTTTCCTTATTCGCTGGTGAATTTGGGGCGGGCGTTGCCGGGATTTTTGCTGGACTTGGCGTACCGCTTTGTGGCACGGAATCGTTACCGGTGGTTCGGCCGCATGGAACAGTGCAAGCTGCCTCGCCCGGAGTGGAAGGAACGCTTTCTGGACGCGGGGGAGAGTCTTGAAGTTGCGGCGCCGGTCCAGGCGGAGGCGAGCGAGAGCCTCCTTACACGCTTCGTTGCTTGGTATTTGATCCTGTACGTTGCTTCTCACATTGGCGCCGGCAGGCTTTGGCGAGGAGCGGTGCAATGGTTTTCCGCGACTGTCCTGGGACTCGACGCGAGTACTTTGCCGGCGGGGAGTGGCGACACTACCTACAGCTTCGTCGAGATTTTGTTGCTCGCGCTAATCGCAGTGCCCTTGGCTGCGTTTTGGAAGTGGCGCTTGGGGGAATGGCCGAGATTGATTGTGCGGTATTTTCTGGCGTTGATGATGCTGGTATATGGCTGGGCCAAGGTGATACCCATGCAGTTTCAGGAGCCCGGGCCAGAGCGCTTGATGGATTCGATTGGCGACGCTTCGCCGATGGGGCTGTTGTGGACCTTCATGGGAGTGAGCACGGCGTATCAGATTTTCGCCGGGGTGGGAGAAGTGCTGGGCGGGGCGCTGCTTTCGTTCCGGCGGACGAGCGTTTTGGGGGCGTTGGTCAGCGCCGTGGTGCTGGTGCAGGTGGTGGCGTTGAACCTTTGTTATGACGTGCCCGTGAAACAGTTTTCGGCGCATCTGCTGTTTATGGCGATTTATGTATTGGCGCCGAACGCGGTGCGTATCTTCAGTTATCTGGCATTGGGAGTGGCAACGCCAGCGCTGGCGAGCACGGGAGTGGCCGTGTCGCGGACTTGGATGCGGCGGGTGGGTTATGTGCTGCAAGGGCTATTCGTAGCGGGAGGGTTGGTGGCGGCTCCGGTGTTTGGGTATTTGGGATACAAGGAACGCGCCGCGACTCCGGAGAAGATTCCGCTGCATGGACTTTACTCGGTG
>VFQP010003411.1_pt1 | contig 16144 bp, 12 predicted proteins | sample 3512351 | NCBI WGS metagenome assembly VFQP01 (sample SAMN10412372, study PRJNA504923) | tailings metagenome | isolation source: Relicate 1 Philex TSF1 revegetated site | place: Philippines: Tuba, Benguet | collected 2017-08-29 | reverse complement strand
TTGCTGGCGGGCATCAGCAGCAGCCTGAGGACGGCCATCTGCGGGCCCGCAGCTGTTGGACCAGCGCATGGCCCTGGCGCTCCTCACCGTGCTGGGCGCTCTGCCCTGGACGGCGGGCGCAGGACGATGCATGGGCCCTTCCGCGGACTGTTGAGCAGGCGTACAATTACGATGTGCATGGGCTCCGGCTCGCCTGTTGCTTCGCGAGTTTTGATGCGCTGTCGCCACGCATCGCAGGCGCCGGGGGATCCGTGCGCGCCACTGTCAGGCAGCGAGCGCCACTTCCCGTGCTCCTCGCGCGATGGTCAAGCCGAACGCTCGACTTTCAAGCTTCTGGGACTCGGCCAGTCCAGCCGGCATCGAGAGCATGGAGGAGGCGATTGAGGAGAGCCGTTGTGCGCGCTGCTGTCCGAGTGTCAACCACTGTGGTGCGCGGTGACGAACTCTTACAGTGGCTCAACAAGTTGATGGCCAAGAGCGCACGAGCACTGCATCTGTTGGCGTCAGCAAGCAGAGGAGTCTTCAGAGGACGCACTGCTGCCAGGTCGACCACTGCGCACACGCCTTGTCCCCCGGCACGCACACCACCATGGCAGAGTTGATCGCGGCGGCGCCGGCCAGAGCAGCTGGTGGGGGGCTAGGCATGGGCGTGTCTCCGCGGTAGCAGATCTTGCCCCACGAGACCATCAGGTTGGAGCCCTGCACGATGCCGGCAAACCACTGCCCGCCCGCCACGATGCTGGACAGGCCGCGCGACGCCAGCGTGGGCACGGGCAGGAAGGTGGTGGGGTAGTAGGCGTCGGCGCTGACGCCGTTCTTGCTCGCGGTGGGCGATTGCGTCCTGTGCCCACCACGCGCAGGGCAACAGGACTCGGTGAGCGCCTGGGTCCTGCGCGTTTGCGGAGCACCGCACCAGCGTCCTGCACCCCACGCCCTCCCACAAAAGCGTGCGGTGCTGCGCCTCACCAAGAGATGGTGGTGCCGTTGGCCAGCACCGCCAGGCCGGCCAGGCCGTGTTGCACGGCAATCTGGACCACAGGGACGTTGTTGAGCTGGTCGGGCGTGGGGCAGTTCCAATACAGGCCCCAGCAGATCATCTCGCCGTCGCTGGTGAGCGCCATGGACACGTTGCTGTGCGCGTCAATGGCCACGATGTTCTGCAGGGCCGCGTCGGGCGGCGTGGCCTGGCCCCAGTCGTTGAGGCCCCAGCCCACCTGAGCACACAGAGGAGGGCAGGCACGTGGTCAGGGTCGGTGCTGGGAGGCGCCTGGCCTTTTTCATGGGCATGCAGCATCGCACGAGGTGGGCCATCATGGACGCGGCGCTCACCACTGAGCCGTCGCTGAGCAGCGCCAGGGCGTGGTAGTCGCCGGCGGCGACGGCCTTGACCGTCACGGTGGCGTCCGGCGCGTCGCTGACGATCTTGTTGTTGTCCTGACCCCAAGCCAGCAGCTGCAGCGACAGAGCATGAGCAAACACACGCCATGATGCCAGCTGGCGCGTAGAGAAGCGCGAGCAGCACGTGCACAAGCATCTCACGTCCGCACGCTCACCTTGCCCGTGTCCGTGACGGCCAGGATGAAGTTGCCGCCGCCCGCCTTGATGCTCACGGCGCGCTCGTCAGTGGGACAGTTGAAGTAGGGCGAGTCGTTGTAGAGGATGCTGCACGGCACGTTGGCCACGGCGGGCCCGGGGCTGGAGTAGCTGCCGTCCTGCGTCTGGACCGGGAAGTCACCCCACACCACCACCTTGCCGTTGTCACGCAGCGCCGCCATCAGCGTGCACCCTCCGACGTAGTAGGGCGAGTAGCAGTTGACCAGGCCCGCGCCCGTGGCGATGCTGACGTCGACGACGTTGGACTTGGCGGCTTCGGGAACGTTGATGTACTCGGCGCTGCCCAGGACCTTGACACGGCCGGAGGGCTTGGCAGGGGGCGCGGGGGGGCGGGGAGGGGGAGGCGAGGGGGGGGAGGGAGAGGGAGGGGGGGGGGGGGGCGCGGGGGAGGGTGGCGGGGGAGAGGGAGGGGGCGGTGAGCCGGCCGGGCTGGGTGGGGGGGGGGAGGGAGGCGGAGGCGAGGCCACGGAAGCGGGGGGCGGCGGGGGAGGCGACGGCTGGGGCTGCGTGGGCGGCGGAGGGGGCAGCGTGGACACGGGCGCGGGCGGCGTGGCGTTGCCGCCCTCAAAGAGGCACTGGTTGGAGCAGCGCGGGATCCAGCCGGCCGACTGAGGCTGGCACGAGCCTTGGATGCTGAAGCAGGTGTAGTAGCCCTGGTCGTGGGGGCAGAACCGGCCCTGGTCGGCGGGGCAGGGGGGCGGGGCGTAGTCGGGGTTGTTGGAGTTGAACAGGCACTGCGCAGGCGACATGGGTGCAAGCACGCGAGGGTGAGTGGGAGGGAGGCACCGCCATGTGACGTGGGCGCCTGCAATGGCGAGCTCACGCACCGAGCTGGTGCAGCCGCTGGAGTAGGAGAAGCCGCCGTCGCTCATGAGCGCGCACCCGCCCGCGGCCGTGCCGGCCGTGCACAGGGCGTAGTCCTGGCCGTTGGTGGGGCTGCGCACGCGGTGGCAGCAGGAGGGGGCAGGGCTTGATGTGCGCCAGGTGCGCACAAACGCATGCTTCGGACCATCACCGCAGAAGCTCGCTCAAGAGGAGCGCCTGATGACGCACCAGGACTTGGACCAGGCGACGTCCCGGGAGCAGGGGGCAGGCTGCTGCGCGCTGGCGAGGCCGGCGCACGCCACCAGAAGCGCCAGGACGGCCCACGCGCGCCCTGCGGTCGATGCGCGAGCGAGCGTGCGTGTGAGTGTGGGAGAGCGAGCGCGCAATGCAGGTCATCGCCTGCATCGAGCAGCGCTGTCCTCACCTGAGCGCGCACGGCCAGGGATCGTCATGAGGTTCGCGGCGAGAGCAGGGTTGCGGAGCACGAGTTGCGGAGTTTTGGCGATTGGGCAAGGTCGACGCTGTTGGTGTTGTCTCGAAGTGAGGTACAGGGTCGTCTTTTGTACCCCTCTCCAAGTAGGCAAGGCTCCTCATACACACGTGCAGCTCGAGCCTCACTCGGTCACGGCCATCCTTGCCTGTGACCCAGAGGCCTGCCGGCACGGCACCGGCCTGTTTAGCTGTCCCAGCACGGGGCTCTCACTCACTGCTCTGCGCGCGCGGTACACTCAGCAGCGGCACTACGTGTTGCTCCGCTGCGTCCTGGCGAAGGGAGCATGGTGTTGCGCGGCTAGTCGTCTCGATCCACATCGGCCGGGAGATCGCTGGCCGCGGACCCCCTGACTCGCCATCGGCCCCAGTCGGACGAGAGAGAGGAACGATGCGCGCACGGTGCTGCTTGCGACATGAGATGATTGCTTGCATTCCGCATCGCTGCGTCGTCTTTCTCGCGCGGTGTCCTCGTTCCCTGGCCGCAAGGCCACCTGGCCAGGCCCGGCGCCACAGCAGGAGACGGCGCTGCTTGCGCACGCTGCAGTGCTCTTTGAGTTGATCCCGGGCGCACAGCCACGCAGCAGCTCCTCCCTCCGGTGCTGGCAGGCGAAGGCCACGTCACGCCCGCCCGAGCATCACCCGCTGGCAGCCCCACCTGCTCCCGCCAGCCCCCCCTCAGCCCGCGGCCGCGTGCACCGCTGCAGGAGGCCCCCGGAGCTAGCCACCATCATCAGCGACGCTCGCCCCGCCGCGTGCTGCCGAATCGCGCAGTGATGGTTGCTGGCGCGAGTCCTTGCCGCACGCTGCCCTACTGGCATGCTGTCACACGCTGAGGCACAGAGCGTGTCACCGGACCAGCAGCGGCGGCTCCCGGCACGTCTCGTTGCGCCACAACGAAAGGATTTGAGGGCTGCTCGTGTTGCCTGTTCGTTGTTGGGGAGGCCAAAGCTCGCATCATGCTGACCGCTGGTTCACGCGTGCAGCAAGCGCAAACGCGTCCGGCTTGCACGATGAATAGAAAGAATGGGGCAGCCAGTCAGGGGCTGAAGGCAGGGAAGATTCTGTACAGGGTGCAAAAGCCAGCTGCGCTAGGACCTTAGGTGGCAGCCATCATCGGAGCTTGCCCCCGCTGCTCACGCGGGCTGCTGGCCAAACTGGGGGCCCAGGCCGCAGCGCGTCAGGCACTGCGCGTCGTAGGCAAAGAGGCCCGTGGCTGCCTGGATGCTGGCCTGGTTGGCGGCGCTGGCGTAGGCGGCAAAGGGCGAGCCCGGCAGGTTGAAGGCGGCGGCCGCCACGCCGACGGCAAACTTGTTGACGTTGGTGAAGAAGTTGAGGGTGACGAGCGGGTGCTTGCAGTTGGTGTTGATCTGGTCGTGCACCAGGTTGCGGGGGAAGCCAAAGGACAGCGCGGGCGACAGCTGCGCCGTCGTCACGGTGCCGTTCTGCGCGCAGAGGAGGCAGGACGGCGCACGGACGCACGCGGTCAGCCCCCAGTGCCATCCGTACAAGCAGCAATCCAGCCTGATCAGGGCCTCTGCAAGCTCACCGGGAAAGTCGTGCTGGCGCTTCCAATGCCCGACTGCACGTACACGAGCTCGTCAACGTCCTGGTGAGAGTGCATCGACAGCACTGCACAGCACGGAACACACAATCAGCACGTCATGTTGAGGTCTCCGTTTGCGTGGGTGCAGTGCAGTCTGTCTGCTGTGCCTGGGCAACGCCCCAGCGTGCAAATGCTCACTGGCGCAGGGTGCCAGCGTGACTTGCGCGAGGTTGACGTTGATGGCAGAGTTGTTCGGGTCGGGCTGCGCCAGGCCGATGGAGCAGTTCTTGGCGGTCTGCGCACACCATGACGTGTGCAGGAACGGTTGAGAGGCCTGGCCAAGTGCAGTGCTGAGGCGGAGACGCGTGGCTGCGTCCAGTGCGCATGACGCGACGCCGCTCACCGCCACAGTGGTGAACTGGAATGCCAGCGGGCTGGGCGCCTGCGCCAACCACACCAGGGGACACCAGGGGACACCAGGGCCGAGAGGCCCAGCGCCAGCAGCAGGGCGCACGACGCCACCAGCGACGTGGAGCGAGCCATGCTGACGGTGGGTGTGGTTGGGTGTGAGACTTTGAACGTGGGCGGCCGGGTGCTCTGCTGGGAGGCGTTGTGTGTTGTGAGTTGCTTGTGTGGCGGGAAGGGCTCCTTTTGTGGGCCCCTTCTGGCCGCCCCAGGACCCGCACGTGCGCTCTCACTGTCGAGTGGGATGCGGGGCTGCCGAACAAGCTTGCCGGCCGGCGAGAGGCACGGCGCGAGTGATTTGCGAAGTTGGCGCGCGCTAGACAACGGTGGGTGCCGAGCTGCTGGACGCAGGCGCTCGGCGCCGGTGCGTGCCCCAGCGCGTGGCGCGTGGTGGAAGAAGCATCGTGCGGTGCGACATCGAATCGCCCGCCGCCAGCGCACTCCACGCGCGGAGGCGTCGCAGTCTCTGTTGATCATCAGCGCGTGTCCATGAGCTGAAGTGCCATGCTCTTGCTTCGTGGCGTGCGCTATGGTGCACTGATGCAGCTGGGATGTGCTTCGCTTTTTTTCCGGCGCAGCATGCGGAGCGCCCCGTGAAGCGGACGGAACCATTCTTGCGCTGCTTCAGGGCACAAAGAATCGATGATGCCCATTTACAAGCCTTCAAGCACATTTGACGTGCTCAGAGGCCGCTCACGGCCTGCAATCTGCGTGTGCCGGTCTGCGTGTGGCTCCACAGCGCACGTCGACGCGCCACGGCCAGCGGCTGCCTTGCAGAAGGGCGTGATCCCTCAGCAAGTGACCCAGCGCAGATGCAGGCTCGCACAGACTTGCAGCGTTCACACGTGCATCAGGCCCCGCTCGGTTGGGGAAGCTCAGCACGGCGGGCGCGACTGGTGCTCGCTCGTCAACCCTGGCCCCAAGGCCCGAAACCACGTCGAACAAGCGTGCCGAGCGCATGCATCCAGCAGCTCGGCACCCACCGTTGTCTAGCGCGCGCCAACTTCGCAAGTCCTCGGCGCGCCTGTCGCCGGCCAGCAAGCTTGTTCGGCACCCCCGCGTCCCACTCGGCAGTGAGAGCGCACGTGCGGGCCTGGAGCGGCCAGAAGGAGCCCACAAAAGGAGCCATTCACGCGCAGAGCCCACACAAGCAACTCGCAACACACAACACCTCCCAGCAAGCACCCGGACGCCCGCTTTTTAAAGCCTCACACCCCGCCACCCCCACTTGCTCAGCATGGTTCGCTCCCAGTCGCTGGTGGCGCCGTGCGCCCTGCTGCTGGCGTTGGGTCTCTCAGCCCTTGTGTCCCCGGCGCTGGCACAGGCGCCCAGCCCGCTGGCGTTCAGCTTTGCCTCGCAGCCGCCCATCACGGTGGGGGGCAGCACCATCCGCTTTATCCAGATCATGCAGCAGACCAACCCGCTGTTCAACGTCAACATGGCGCAAGTCACCCTCACGCCCTGCGCTGGTGAGCCATGGTCGTCCTGATCCAGGGCCTGGGCTGCCCTGTTGGGACGTGTACAAGCTGTCCATCTGACACGCGTGACCGCGCCTCACTACGCCGCGCGCTTGCAGTGCTGTCCATGCACACGCACCAGGACGTGGATGAGCTCGTCTACGTGGTGTCTGGCACGGCCACGACGGGCACGGCCTACGCGGTGAGCCTTGCACGCTGCGACAGGCAGCCACGCTGCAAGCGGGCTGTCGACCACGTCGCCCTCAAGCCCGCTGCCCCCGCTCGTTCTTGCCCCGCAGAACGGCACTGTGACCACGGCCCAGGCGCTGCAGCCGGGCATGTCGTTCGGCTTCCCCCGCAACCTGGTGCACACCCAGGTCAACCCCTCGTGCACCAACAACCTCGTCACGCTCAACTTCTTCACCAACGTCAACATCAACGCTGTGGGCATCGTGGCGGACGCGCTGGCCGTGCCCGGCTCGCCCTTTGCCGCCTACGAGGCCAACGCCCTGGCCAGCCTGCAGGCCGCCTCCAACATCATCGCCTACGACGCCACGTGCCTCACGCGCTGCAACCTGGGACCCCAGGGCGGCCAGCAGCCAGCGTGAAAGCTCCACGCGCCCTTAGCGGCAGGTGCCCCGCCATCGTCTTCTTGTACAGCAGTCTTGTGAGCCTCCTGTGCCATCATCTGTGCGCCCATTCTTTTCGGACCTCCCTGCCACGCGATGCATTTCATCCCGCTGGCACCGGACCGCAAGCTGCTTGTGGCTGCAGCAGCAGCAGCAGCAGCTGCTTGCATGACGGGGCGGCACGCTTCACGCTGCCGCCCTGCAACGCACAACACAACCGGCTCGCCGCTTCGTTGCGCTCTCGTGGTTGCACTGATGGCTGCTCCACGCACATACACGCGAACCCACCAAGTGCCTGCACCGGCAGGGGCAACAAAAACCCACAGGTCCCCACTCGCCAGCGCGCAGAGTCGGCCATGCGTCTGGCGAGGTGCATAGAGCCTTGGAAATCAGCAAATGAGGCCGCTCCCCGGAAGCAGGCAGCACGCTCGTTGCTCAGGAGGAGGGGCGTCTACCAGGCAGCGTCACGCTGTGCGCGCTCTGCCCTTCCCACACCGCGTGGCATGCGCGCCGCACGCACGACCGCCTTGGTGCCACGCTCTGTTGTCACGCGCTGTCCCTGTCTTGTTGCTACAAACGAGGGCGGAGCCCGACAGCCACGCATGGCAGGCCTCCCTGCCTCGACTCGAAGACAGAGGGACCGCCTCAGGTCTGGCGTGCGACGCACCGCACACGGAAGGTGCGCTTTGCACGCAGCCCCACAAACAGCATCACCAAACAGTCTAATGAGCGTGGGCGCGAGAGGGCAGCCCCAAGCGCCCTCTCGGTCATGCCCCACGTGAGAGGAACAGCCCCCCTCGCTCTGGTGGCAGAGATGTCCGCCCCGAATCGCAGTCGCAGTCGCAGTCCCCCCACGGGTGCAAGATGAAGCACAGGTGCACGGAGAAGCGTTCATCGTCAACCCACTCTGCACTGGCCAGATGTGGGCTGGCGGAAACACAGCGCCCGCAGGTGCCGCCGCCTGTGCGGCTGTCACCAAGCAGGCGCGCAACCCCCCCCATACCCACAGACGCTCCAGCCGCGTGCCTCCCGCGCCGCCCCGTGCGCCGCTCCCATCCAAGCACAGCAGCCGCCCCGCCTCCGCCCCGCCTCCGCCCCCCTGCCCAGAGTGGCCGCCTGTGTGTGCCTCCCACAAACGTCCGCCACGCGGAGGTTCGCTGTGGGCCCACAGCGGCTGAGGCCGCCATTCGAATTCAATGGCGCCACACGCTGCCACCGTCCCATTTTCAGTCCAATGTTCAGTTCAGTCGAGGTAAAACAGCGTCACGATCTTGCGCAGGTCCTTGGCGTGGTGGCACGTCTCGAGCAGCAGCCGCGAGTCGTGGAAGGCAAAGCAGATGATCTGCTGCACGCGGCTGATGATTTTCTGGTTGCAGATCCTGCGCAGCGACGGACGTGCGCGGCGCGCGGCAAGGCACGTGCACGTGGGTGCTGGGAGCAGCTTGCAAGGCATGCTGCTCTGCGAGAGAACGCTCGTCGTTGGGGCGCGTGCTCGCTGCCGCTGCCGGCGTGAGCTGCATGGTGGCACAGGAGAGAGCGCAAATGCGGGCGGCAGCAACGCAAACGCGGGCCACCACACACGCGTACAGGGTCCTCAGCCCGGACAGCCGTCCGGGCTGAAGCGCGCGCAACATCGACGACACGCACGCACCGGCTGGCTTCGAGCAGCGACAGGTCGTCGTTCTCGGGCATCTCCACCAGGTTGGACACCTGCGGGTGCGCGGCGCGGCATGGCAGGGCAAAGCTTGCCAACGCACAGGTTGCTCGCGCACCGTCGCCACGTGCGCGCCCCCCTGCCTCCCTAATCAGGCTGCGCTCTCCTCACGTGCGCGCCGTTCCCCTGAGCGGGGCCGCACTGTCATGTCGTGAGCGCGTCCCAGGCCTCATCTCCCTCCCTGGCTTGGCCGCTGCCCCCCTTTGAGCCACCCGCCACCTCGCATGCTGGAGCGGGTGCCGCCCACCCTGTGGCCCCTGCCTGCCTTGCAGACGCCCAACCTCCCTGCCTGCACCCTCAACCGCCCCAACGTGCTCCGCCCCTCGCTGGCCTCAACTGAGCAGGTCCTGCCCACCCCAGGCCCCACCCCTCCACAACACAACAGCAACCCCCCGCCCACCCTCACCTGCTTGAGCAGGTCCTGGGACTCGGCGGGCTGCTTGCGGAGGCTCTGCGGCAGGATGACGGTCAGCTTGTCGGGGCAGTTGGCCCGCAGCGCACCCTTGATCACCGCCGCGTTGGTGCCAATGGAGCCCGACGTGTAGATGTGGTTGCCCTGCGGACCACCAGCAGGCGAAGGCATGACTAGTCTGTGAACAATTGTGCGGGTTGACGCGTTGGTGCCCCGACGTGCTGATGTGGTTGCCGTGCGAACCAGCAGTAGGCCAGGACACTGGCTCTGCTTGGATCACGCCTCCTGCTAATGATTGGGGCAGGGAGCGTGGGCTGCTGCCGTGTTGCGATGAGCAGTGCAAGCCGCCGCCACCCTCAGCGCCTGCTCCTCGGCTTGCAGCAGCAGTGTGTGCGCCCACAGGCATGCTGCTCCGCTGCGCCAGTGCCGCGCTGCGACAGGAGCGCCCTCTCCCGCTGGCCAGCCCACGCTGCGCCACTGACAGCCCCGACCGTGACTGCGTTCGTGGGCGCCTGTGTGGGGCCGGCGTGCAGATCCCCTGGGGCCCCTGCGCGCGGCACGCTGGACACGCACCGTGCTTGCGTAGGCGTAGCTGAGTATCTCGACCAGTTTCTGGTGCGTGACGCCCATGTTGCGGGTGCCGAAGAAGCCAATGTTCTTGGGCCCATCGCTCTGTTGGATGGCCAGCAGCTCCTGCGCTTGGCGGGGCGGCCCGAAGGCGCCAATCACGCGATGCGATTGGGGCGTGACTCAAGCACAAGGCGGCTGTTCAGGGGCGCGTTGCGCGCTGCGTGGCAGGCACAGTGGGATGAGGGCACGTGCGCAATCGCTGGGCAGCGCTGGCGCGCACGCACCGTCAGGTAGTCGAGGTCCGAGACGCTGCGGGTGGGTGCCTCGGCGACGGGCACTCTGCTGAGCAGCGCCTCGGCGCTGTCCGTGGGGTTGAAGAGCGACTCTGCTTGGCTGGGCAGCCTCCCCGCGCTGCACAGCGCCAGCGCGCGAGATCCTGGGGCTGCGGGGCCGCCTGCTGCGGGGCTGCGCCGCTGCCATTGCCGCTCGGGCCGCTCAGGCTGCCAGCACGAGCAGTGATGGAGCGCGTGCGCTAGCTGCGCCGGCGGGTGCAGCGCCCGATGCTCGCCAGGGCGCCCTCGGCGCAGCACGCCGGCTGAAGCGCCAGCAGCCGATGGGCCACGCGCTTGGCTGCTGCCCACGGAGGACTCGAGCTGCCTGGGCGCCTGCATCTTGCTGCGCGTCTGCTGCGCCAATCGCTGCGCGCGATGAGCCAAGTCGCCAATCAGCCCTCGCCATGTGCTGCACAGGAAAAGCAAGGCGCAGGGCGAGCAGCTCGACCGGCAGATCAGCGCCGCGGTGCAGCCCGTCAGAGCTGTGTCGGGAATTGGGCGTCCCCACGCTTGGTCTTGCTGGTCTTTGCTCGTCGATCTCTCGGTTGTTGGTCGCGTGCTCGAAGAGCAGCAGCGCAGCATGGCAGGCTACGAGGCTTACGGCGCGCCAGCGGCGGGATACTACGCCGCTCCTGCGTACGCCGCGCCCCTGCAGCAGCCAGGCGCGCAGCCTCCTCCCGGCGCATACGCTCTCGCGCCCCCAGCGCCGGCCTATGGCGCGCCACCGGCCTACGGCGCGCCACCGCCAGCGCACCACCACTACGGCGTGCCTCCGCCCTACGCGCAGCCAGCGCCCGTCGCGCCAGCGGCCTCCTCCGACGAGGTGCGCACCATCTTCATCACGGGCTTCCCCGCAGACGTCAAGGAGCGCGAGCTCAACAACATGCTGCGCTTCATGGCCGGCTACGAGGTGCGTGCCGGTGGGTTGGCAGCCACTGGAGGGGGGCTCTGCGTGCCGGAAGCGTCTCTTCACCCGACAACCGCGCGCCCTCCACCGCAGGCCTCGCAAATGACGTGGAGGATGGGCGCGGCACAGGGCTTTGCGCTCTTCGCCACGCCGCAGCTGGCGCGGAGCGCCTGCGACGCCATCTCCCAGCTCATGTGAGCCGCCCCGCGCCCAGCGACCCGCCGCCCTCGCTCCTCCACTGCTCACCAGCTCACCCTCTCTGCTGTCCATCGTGGGGACGCAACTGCGGCCGCAGGTTTGACGAGACGTCGTCGCTCCGCTGCGAGATGGCGCGCAAGAACATGTACGTCAAGGTGAGGCTCCGCTGCCACTCGGGGGGGCGGAGGGCGACCCCCCGCCCCGAGCTCCACGCACCGCACCTCACCAAGCATCGGCAGCTGAGGGCAGAGCGCTACCACTCCCACTCCTCAGAGCAGCAGGGCCCGAGCTGCAGGAGGCCCGCTCGCGACCTGTGCCGCTGCACGCCCTCGTGCCCTCGCCGCGTCGTGAGCAGGACATGGACCCGTCAGGCAAGCGCGCGCGCACCGGCCCCGGCGGCTACTCTGGCGCCTCGTCGGCGGCGCCCGTCGGCGGCGGCTACGGCGGCCCGCCCGCCGGCGCCGGCGGCCCCGCCGGCGGCGCGCCCGACAGAGCGGTGAGCGCTGTTCTCTCTCTCCCGCCCGCCTGCCCGCCCGCCCATCTTGCGCGCCAAGTCCGCCTCACCCTCCCTCACTGTCATGCCCGCGAACGGCGCCGCCTTGCCGTTTGCTGCGCCAGGCCCCCCAACGTCGTGCGCGGCGCGCTTTGGCATGCTGCTGTGCTGTCACGCTGCAGGCGCCCTACTCGACGGGCCCGGGTGGCGGCGGCGGCGGCGGCGGCGGCGGCGGGCCGTCGGGCGGGGAGAACCCGCCGTGCAACACGCTGTTTGTGGGCAACCTGGCGGAGGGGGTGAACGAGTCGGAGCTGCAGGCCATCTTTGCGCCGCACCAGGTGCGTTCGGGCGCAGGACAGGAGGCCGCGCGTTTGGACGGCGGCGACTTGCTCGCCCCGCGTTAAGGGTGCGCCGAATGTGGTGCGACGTTGCCGCCCATCTCTTTGGCGTCTCGTCACGCCACCGCGCAGGGCTTCCGGCAGCTGAAGGTGGTTCGGGGCGCGCGCAACACGACGGCCTTTGTCGAGTTTGACACGATTGACAACGCGGCCAAGGTGCGCCGCAGTGTGTGTGTGTCGAGCTTTACATCTGGTGGAGCCATCTCTGGCAAGCAGATGAGCGCGTGTGCACTGGGGATTTGCATCTGTTTGGACGCCTCGGAGGGGCCGGAGCCCAGCTACCGGGCGGCGTGTGGGCGGCAGTGGTGGGCAGGGCAAGCTGGCCCACTGCTGCGCGCTTGCATGGCGCTTGCACGGCGCAGGTGCACGCGTCGCAGCAGGGCGTGGTGCTGGCCTCCAACGGCGACCGCGGCGCCGTGCGCATCCAGTTCAGCCGCAACCCGTTTGGCCGCAAGCGCGACCTAGCAGGTGAGGAGGCGGCGGTGGTGGGCGGCAGCGCTTCAAGTTGCACGCGCGCACGCGCCCAGTGCGCTCTGCTCGCGCGCTCGCTCGCCACCGAACGCGGACTCCGCGCCTGCATGGGCCGCGGCCCGGCTGTGCGTGGGCGGCGGCTGGCCGGGCGGCGCACTGCGCATGCGCGCCTTGGACGCTTGCGTGCGATGCGGCAGCGCAGTCCTGTTGTCCGCTGGCGGTGAACGGCACGCCTCTTTTTGGTGCGTGCGTCTTGCTGCAGGCGCGCCCGTGGGCAGCATCCACCCGCAAGGTGCGTGGCTGGGTGCGGGAGGGCTCTGCTTGGGAGCAGACAGTGCGCTGCGCTGCGCTGCACAGTGGTGCGGGAGCGCTCGCTGCCGTCGAGGCCGCTGCCGCCGCTCGCCGTGGCTCACGCGCGCAGACGGCGCGGCCGCTCCAGGCGGGCACTGAGGCAGCTGCGGCCCCTCCCGGCCCTTCCCTCCCCGCTAGCGCTCATTCGGTGAGTGGCGGCGCGCGCCCTCCGCGCAATCTCCAACGCAGCACGCAGCCGTTCGCAGCATTCGCTCCCTTCGCCGTGCCAGCTCCTCGATCAAGTCACGCGTTCACCGTCATGGGGAGGAGGCGGGGGGCGGCATTTGTGCGATTGGGGTGCGTGCACCGCATGCGCCTGGTGTGTGCGCACCCGCCCGCACGCTGCTGCACCCGCGGCCCCCCCTCCCTGCACCACAGGCACCACCCACGTCATGCCACGCCACGCAACGCCACGCACCAGCAGAACCAGAGCACCACCCACCCACGCCACCACCCCACGCCACCACCAGCAGCAGCACCGTGAGGCCACGGGGTGCTCTGCCACCGCACCGCCACCCGCGCCCACCAGCACCCACCACCACGGCCTCCTCCCACCAGCGCGCGCTCCATGCACGCACGCCACGCCCGAGCACCGAGTGGAGCCACCAGCGAGGGAGAGCAGGCAGGCACGCACCGCGCGAGCGTGTGCAAGCGCACCGCGCGCTTCGTTTGGGAGGCAGACGCAGCGCAGCCGTCAGCATCGGCAGCAGTGACAGCGGCGGCAGTGTGGGGGTCACAGGGCCGGCCAGGAGAGTGCACACGCTGGGGGAGGCGTGTGGCGGCAGGGTGCCGCAGCACCAGCACAGGAGCAGTCGGCCGCTGGCGCAGCCGGGCGCGCCGTCGGGGCATCACGGAGCGGAACGGTTAGTTCAACGGTCAGTTCTTGAGTCATCATGCGTGGTTCATCTCGGTTCGCGGCTCAGCTCATCGGACTTTTGGGGACCTTGCTTCGTGTGCGTTGGTTTACTCGCTGGCTGTTGTTGTTGTTGGTAATGGCGTTCGTTCGTTCTCCCTCTCGGAATTGCAACCTCAAGACCAAGGGGCATGCAGAGGTAAACGCGCAGCCGCCGTCACCGCCCCACCGCGCCGCGCGCAGTGCTCTTGCTTCGAAGGGCCCCAACACAAGGCAAAAAAAGACCAGAAGCACGCGCAGCAGCACTCAGAGCCCCTCTGGCAGGTTGTCCACGGTGGTCTGGTCCACCACCTGCTGCCCGGCCCCGTCGGTGAAGGAGACGCGCAGGCGGATGGCCAGCGGCTTGGAGCCCTGTAGCGTGTTGGTGAGCCAGATGCGCTGCTGCACGCCGCCGGCGCCCGCCGCAGGCACCGTGGTGCCCGAGGCCGGCTCCAGCTTGAGCGTGATGTACTTTGGCACCGCCGCCTGCGTGGGGAGGGCAAGGTGCCAAGGCTTGCTGGGTGCTGCGCGCTTCTGCAGCCAGTCCCTGGTGGGCGCGTGCAGTGGGTGGGGTCGAGGGAGAGCCGTTTCGAAGTGCATCGGCGCCCCCGCGCTCGCACGCGGCATGGTTAGGGTTAAGGGTTAGGGTTTAGCTCACCTGCAGCAGGAAGCTGGTGATGGGGGAGGCGCCCGAGCACGCCACCGCCGCCTGGACCAGCGTCACGTCCGGCCCTGCAGCACGCACGCACGCGACCCAGTCACGCGCTTTGACCGCGCGGCGCTCGCACAGACGCCGCAAGCGCAGCCCAAATCGCCGCCTGACGATCCGCCACGACTGCGGGCGCTGCGCTCTGCCAGGTGGAAAAGGAAAGCAAGCACGGGCTCGTGCTACCGCGCCCGAGGGCGTCCAAGCGCTCCCCTCGCCTCGGGGCTTGCTGCAGGCGCACCGGATGGTGACGCCTTGCCCACCCCGCGCCCGTTTGCTTTCCCCCTGCTTTCCCCCTTGCTGCTGCTCACCTTGGGGCTTGCTGTAGGTGAACCGGATGGTCCGGCCTCCCCCACCCCGCGCCCGTTTAACCCTGCTTTCCCTCCCTTCTGCTCACCTTGGGGCTTGCTGTAGGTGAACCGGATGGTCAGGCCTCCCCCACCCCGCGCCCGTTTAACCCTGCTTTCCCTCCCTTCTGCTCACCTTGGGGCTTGCTGTAGGTGAACCGGATGGTCAGCCCCGAAGCGTGCTGGTACACCACCTGCGGCTGGAACTGCTGCTGCCCCCCTGAGGGCGCCGCCGCCGCCGCCGGGGCCTGTGCGCGGGGGAGCGGGGGGCGAAGCGTCGCTCGCTTTGCTGCGTTGCGGCAGCCAGGCGCTGGAGCCGGTGGCGTCTCCCCAAGCCCCGCTGAGCCGTGGAGTCGCGCGCGCTTGGAGTGAGCGCTGGGCCGTGCGTGCGTGCGTGCTTGGTTCGCGGCTCAGCAAATTCAACCAAAGAGTGTAAGCGTCAGGGGCCATCCGCCACGAGAAAAATCTTGTCATCCCCGCCGCGAGTGTGCAGACTGGCGCTGTGCGCCCCGATTGCTGAACGTGCATGCGGCGTGGTGGCCATGGTGGTGAGCTCAACTGCTGTCGCTTCGGCCGGAGCACCGACGTGGACGACGAAACAAAGCAAAGCCCCAAAGCGGCGCCTGCCCCACACCTGTGCCGGGGCAGGGGACCCTAGCAGGTCCAAGAGCCCCGCCGCCGCCGCCGCCGGCGGCGCCGCCGCCACTGGCGCCGCGGCGGCCGCCGGCGCCGCGCCCCCGCCTCCCCCTTGGAGCAGGTCCTGCAGCGCGTCGACGCCCGCTTTGCTCGCCGCCGGCGCGCTGCCCAGGTCTGCGCGGCGCAGCACAGCACAGCACGCGCAGCACGCCAGGCTCTTCCCACAGGCCGCGAACACGCCGCCACGCGCTGGCCGCGACGAAACGAAAACGACCGCAAACGGCGCGGGAGCGCAGCGCACCTAGGTCCCCCAGCAAGTCGATCGGTGACTTGGCCGCCGCCGCCGCCGCCGCCGCTGCGCCGCCGCCGTTCGCCGCCGCCGGCGTGGCGGCGGCGGCGGCCGGCGCTGGTGCCGCGCCGTCGGCGGGCGCGCCGCCGCCCTGCGAGCCGGCGCCGGCGGGTTTCGCGTCCGCCCCGAGGTGCGCCCAGTACTCGGCCTCGTCCAGCGCCGGCATGCGCTCCAGCAGCTGCGCGCGCATGGGAGAGGGCTTAGCCAGGGCTTGGTGTGCGACCGCAGGTCTGAGGTCGTGCACGGCGGGTGCACAGGGACCCTGCGTGTGCCCGGATGCTGCTGTCTCCCTTCCCCTGTTCAGACGTCCTCACAAGCGCCTCCCTCCCTCCCTCCCCCCCTC
>VFQP010003409.1_pt1 | contig 16149 bp, 16 predicted proteins | sample 3512351 | NCBI WGS metagenome assembly VFQP01 (sample SAMN10412372, study PRJNA504923) | tailings metagenome | isolation source: Relicate 1 Philex TSF1 revegetated site | place: Philippines: Tuba, Benguet | collected 2017-08-29 | reverse complement strand
GTCGGAAAGGCGTACCAATAAATGGCTAGGATTGACACGCTCAAGCAGCAAACAAATACGCTCGTATGCTTCAAGGCGTATTGGTATTACAGTTTTGTCTAATTGTAGTTTGGTATCGAGGGCTTTTTGGTCAAAATCTTTTTTGATAAAAGAGCTAATAGTGAGATACATAGCCCCAAGAACAAGGCTGGCAGGTATTAATACTTTTACTAAATCGGCAACTATTTCCATAAAGTTGGGGTTTAATTAAATAATTCTCTCCAATCAGAACGATATTGCGAAAATATCAGGCACAAAATATACGCTTACCATGTAATTTGTATTCATTTGTGGAAAATCTTTCAAAAATAGCTATTTTCGCCCTGAACTGTATAAGTTTATGAATAGTACAAAAATAATTCCAATTACTATTACCCAAAACGCCAAGCAAGAAATTCAAAAAGCGTTAGAAATCAAAGGGATTCCTGCAGACTATTTTTTAAGGGTTGGCCTTCGTGGAAGTGCTTGTAGTGCTACCTACATTATTGGGTTCGATAAAAAAGAAGAACACGACGAACTTTATGAAATAGATGGAATTTCGCTCATTATCAATAAGCACCACCTGATGTACCTGATAGGTGTACAGTTGGATTTTGAAGAAGAGGGTAATGGATTCACTTTTATTAAATAAGCCAGATTGTGGAACAACATACACAGTCGAAATAATGAACACATGAAAATTGCTGCCATTGACATCGGCTCTAATGCCGCCAGAATGCAAATATCGAGGGTTCTCGAAAATGATGGTAAAATAAGTTTTAAAAAGGTAGAATACGTACGGTTTGCATTAAGACTTGGTCATGACGTTTTTAATGACGGAGAAATTAGCCCAGAATCGGAAGTAAGAATCTTTAAATTACTCAATGCCTATAAACTATTGATGGATTTGCACGAAGTAAAAGATTATTTGATCTGTGCAACTTCTGCCATGCGCGAGGCAGGCAATGCCAATGCTATAGTAACACGTATCCAAAATATTTTGGATATGAAAATTCATATTATCGACGGCTCAAAGGAAGCCGAGCTTATCAACGATGTGGTGGTGCAGGCTCTCGATGATAGCAATTATTTGCATATCGACGTAGGGGGGGGCTCTACCGAGCTTAATATTTATTCGGGGCGTAAAAAAGTGGCTTCTCGTTCGTTCAAAATCGGTTCTGTACGTTTGTTGGAACACAAAGAAAGAGAAGGCGACTGGGAGAAAATGAAGAAATGGATAGAAATGCATATCGATCCCGAAAAATCAGAAATTACAGCCGTAGGTACTGGTGGAAACATCAATAAGCTGTTTAACTTATCGGTTAATCATGAAAAAGATACTTCTATCTCTATCAAAGAACTTACTCGTCTGAAAGATTATGTAGCAGGGTTTACTTACGAAGAACGTATCAATAAACTACGCCTCAATGCCGACCGTGCCGACGTAATTGTGCCTGCGGCCGAAATCTACCTGAATGCCATGAAATGGGCTGGTGCCAAGTATATCTTAGTACCCGACCTTGGGCTTAAAGATGGGATTATCAAGATGGTGTACGAAAAAATTCAAAATCGTAAAAAAGGGGCTTAAATACCCCTTTTTTTATGATAAATAAACCCCACATCGAACCGAATAAGTATTTTGAGGAGCTATAACACGTAAGTTTTCAGTAGAGTTGAGGGCGTTGGTTGGGGCAGTCATAGGCTCAATAGCAATACTGTTGCCTGTATCGGGCGTATACACAACTGTATAATTAAACTGCTGTTGGGCTGCCTCTTGCCAAACATGAATATTTAACGCTTGTTTTTTAGAAGAAAGAACCGCTTCTACAATTGGGTGTTGCTCTACTGCAAATACGGCATCAATCGTTTGTCCATCTAAATCAAAGCCATTTTTATAGCTTTTTTCTAGTCTATCTACAGGACACATCTGAGCATCGAGGAGGTACTCATGCGTAGAGGGAAATTTTACCTGCCAGTCATTTTTAGTTTCACCCTCAATACTAAAATAAGGATGCCAGCCCAAGCTAATCGGCAAATTGCTATCGCCAATATTGGTAATCTGATAATGGAGTTCTAAGCCTTTCGACGAAAGAGTATGTTGGATATTGAGCTGAAAAGGAAAAGGATACCCAACATAGCCTCCTTTGTACACATACTGAATGGTTAAGCTTGCTTTTTGGGCATCGGTATTTGTTTCTATTACTTGAAAAGCAGAAAAATACACAAAGCCATGAAGAGCATTTTGTAATAATACTTCATTCAGTGGTAATTGATATTCTTTTCCTTCAAACGAATATTTGCCACTTTTTACCCGATTAGCCCAAGGAAAAAGATGGGTAGATGGGTACGACAGTAGGCTTGCCAAAAGTTCTTCTTGGGTATTTCCACAATTAATTACCTTATGAACACCAGTGGTATTGTGAAGGCTTAATTGATGAATGATACCTCCTAACTCGGGTAGGATTTGTACTTTTTCGTTAGTCAAAGGGTTTTCGAGAACATACTCTTTAAAACGGCCGAAGGTTTGTTGCGTAATTTTCATGATAGTTTTATATAGTAATTGAGTATTTTCTGCCGAATCACTTACATTTCTTTTTCAACACCTAGGCCAAACAACGCAAAATCGTATTTTACAGGATCTGTTGGGTCTAGTGATTTTAGGTTTTCGGTCAATTCCAGAGCTGTAAGCCAATCGGTTTTTGGGCGTTGAATCAAGCCAAGCTTACGAGCTACTCGGTCGACATGTACGTCGCAAGGACAAACCAACTGGGAAGGTTTGATTTGTTGCCAAATACCAAAGTCTACGCCCATGGTATCCTGGCGAACCATCCATCTCAAAAACATATTAATGCGTTTACACGACGATTTTCGTGCAGGCGTTGCAATATGCTTTTGGGTGCGTTGGGGGTAGTCGTCCAAGCTAAAAAAAAGCTGATAAAAGCCCAAAAGAGCTTTTTCGATATTAGTATCGTTAGGTTGCAAAAATCTACTAAAAGCCGATTCTAGCGAATCGTTACTTAGGTAAAAGTTTTTGAACCATTCTATAAAATAGAGGGTATCAGTAGCGTTGAAAGTACGATGCTTAAAAGCCAAGAAACGTTTTAAATCGGAAGATTGGTGTTGAGTAATAAACTGATAAGGAGCTCCATCCATCAATAATACCAATTCATTGCATTTATTGATAATGGTTTTGCGTTGTCCCCATGCCAGAATTGAAGCCCAAAAGCCCATTATTTCAATATCTTGTTTAAGGGAAAACCTGTGAGGAATACAGATAGGGTCGTTTGGAATAAAGTTGGGTTTATTAAACTCATGGAACTTTTCGTCCAGAAGTTGGGCAACGTAAGAATTCATCGGGTGTGGTTTCACTTGAAAAATACACAAACTAGGCAACAGCCCATGGTATCATTTCTTAATTTTAGAAGCAAAAAAAGCAATTACTTTGGAAGGGATAGAAAATATCCAAACCAAAACGGTATAAAGAAATGCAAATGTTGCAATAGCAGGAAAAGCTAAAGTATAAAGGATATTAAAGATTATCCCACCAGTAGTCAAAGGACGTTTTTCTTTTGGCATAATTTGGGGTAATACAAGGGGATATAGGGTAATATCCCCTTGTACTTTATGGAGTCATGTAATTAATTTCTGTTTTAATTCTTTTATCGACAGGGTTGAGTTTTTCAAAAGCCCTTGGCGACAACTTGATTACTACTTTGTCAGAGCCAATGTCGGGAAGTCTTCCAATCACCTTCACCCAAATACTCTGTCCATTAGCAACATTTTTTACATTTACTAAAGTTCCCACAGGAGCCGAGCGGTGAAGTGCCAAATACTTACCCGATTTGTCTTCTACGTCAATCAACTCTGCTAGGCCAGTCTCGATTGTCTTTTTATAACCAGATAACGAGCGACTTGTTTCGATAGTGGGTTTACTATCTATTTCCGAAGGCGTTGTTGAGGCCAAAGGAGGTGCCATAGTAGCCTGTGTGCTTGTAGGAGTTGGGTAACTTGGTGGGTCTACTCGCAATATATCGTTACGCCCAACGGTACTAGTAGTATTGGCTCTTTTGGCATATTCAGCCGCATCTATAATCAATACTTGGCCTACCTCAAGGTTGTCCGACGACAAACTGTTCCATCTACGAATATCACCAATCGAAATTCTATATTTGGCTGCAATACCGTATAACCCTTGTCCAGGTTCCACAACGTGAGTTACTGTTTTGGGTAAACTAGCAGATGCTGGAGAGCTGGTTGTTGACGAAGGCATAGGAACTCGCTGAGCAACTACAGCGGCATCTTGCCGAGGAGGATACGCATTGCTTGGAGGCGTACTAGCCACCAACCCTTTATATGGAATACGGATTAATTGCCCAATTTTTACAGTTTCAGAAGCTCCAGGGTTGGCGTTTTTGAACTCAGAAATAGAGCTACCGTATTTTTTTACGATAGAATACAAAGTTTGTTTAGGTTGTACTTTATATATGACAAAAGTTTTGCCACCCTCTTTGCTTAAACCAACCGAATCTTTTACAATTCCTTCAGCTAAAGAGGTAAGAGACGTTCCTGCAACAACCATACAGGTTAGTAAAAGTTCATAAGCGGATTTTTGATTATAGCTCATAACCGTGCAATTGGCATTTGTTTTTAACATATAACAGAATTTCGGGTTTTATAGTAAAGGTGCTTATACCCAAACCTTCGGACTCAGCAATTAGCTCATGAAGCAGAATTTCACGTTTTCGATTTACGACAAGTAGGTAATTACAGAGTTTATTTTCACAGTAAAGATAATAAGAAATAATAATCTTGTCCTTATATTCGAGATAATCTACACCTTTTTGGATGTCAATACTTAGTAAACGATACAAAAATTTGAATATTGCTGGAAAAAACTCATTATCGTCTGTATAATGCAAAGGATGTAAAGCCAAAACGGTGTTTTTTCCCTCAAAACCCAAAATTTTACTACTTTGTTCTACACGATTGCCCGATTGGAGTTCAATGTAGTAATTATCAATTACTTCGGGCTTAGAATCGGCCGAAAACTCAACAATATTGGCATACCCTTGCTGTACTTCTACCAAACTTTGCCACCATGTTTTGTTGGGGCTAGGCTGTTGCCATAATAATTCGCCTGAGTGTAAATCTATTGTTGCAAAATACACCTTTCGGGTAATATCATCTCTTAATTCTGCCACAAGAAACTGGTCATCAAACTTGATATTCCATATTTTTGCGGGAAAAGAATGTTCAAATAATTGTCTCACGCTATTACCTGCTGTTAGTTAGTCATAATTTTGCTGAAAACACAAAAATACTAGAATACTTTTAAAGAATTTTATTAATCAATATAGTCTGGCTATATTTAAGACCTATATTCATCATAAATTTAACCAACTCTTTATTGAGTATGATGTTACCTTTTGTTGATGGTTGCTTCATTTATTATTTCATAAATATCCATTACTGTGATTAAAATTTTAGGAATTATCCCGGCTCGATACGCCTCTACTCGTTTTCCTGCCAAGCCCTTGGTAGATATTGCTGGCAAATCCATGATTCAACGGGTGTATGAGCAAGCCCAACAAGCCCAAGTTTTGTCGAAGGTAGTTGTTGCTACCGACGATAAGCGAATTTATGACCATGTTTTGTCTTTTGGTGGAAATGTTGTGATGACCTCTACCGAGCACCCTAGTGGCACTGATAGATGCTTTGAAGCTTATACTCGTGTTTGGGAAGAAGAACAGTTGGCCGCAAAAGATACCTTAGTGCCTTACAACTATGTTATCAATATTCAGGGCGATGAGCCTTTTATTCAGCCTGAACAAATTAGTATTTTGGCCGATAGCTTAGATGGCACAACCGAATTGGCTACTTTAATCAAACAGATTGAAGATGAAACAACGCTTTTTAACCCCAACACTCCCAAGGTTATTTTCGACAATCATTATCAGGCTATTTACTTTAGCCGTCAGACTATCCCGTATTTGCGGGGTGTCGAAAAAGGGCAATGGCTGGGTTTGTATAAGTATTATAAACATATTGGTATCTATGCGTATCGTACCGATATTTTGGCTCAAATAACCCAACTTCCTATGGCATTGCTCGAACAGGCTGAGTCGCTGGAGCAACTCCGTTGGTTGGCCAATGGGTTCAAAATTAAGGTAGCGATTACTCCATACGATAGCTTTGGAATAGACGTCCCCGACGACCTGCAAGAGGCTTTGAGGCGACTGTCGTAATACTATAAAGCAAGCTAAAACAATCTCTATATAGCATGAAAAACCAGAAAAAAATAGTACTTATCCTATTGATGCTATGCAGTGGCATATTGTGTATGGATGCACAATCACTTACGCAGCAGGTTTTTAGGGGAACAATCAATGGTAAGATTGGCGTAAGTTTACAGCTTGTAGTCCAGAATGATGTAGTATATGGAACGGCCTCGTACACCCAAAAGGGTATTCCTATTGATGTGATAGGTTCGCTGAATCAAGGCCAAATAGTGGTACATGAGCTAATGCCCGATGGGAGTGTTACGGGTATTTATGCTGGGATTTTGAAAAATGGTGCTATCAATGGAATATGGGTTGCTGGCAATAAACGAACCGCTAAAGACCTAAAGTTATCTCTGAAAAAAGTAAGCGAAAGTACCACAACTGTTACTCCTAACAAAGATGTAACGGGTACTTATAGATATTCGTTTGGCGAAGAATTAGGTACGGGGGCGTTATTGGTGCAGCAAATAAGCCCAACCAAAATAGCTGTAGCATTTAATTGTTTTACGGCAGGGCCAGCGTTTAATATGGCTATATTGGACAAAACCGTATTATCTCTCAAAAATGGAGAAGCTATTTATAGTAGTAACGAGTATGGAAAATGTAAGTTCAAAATATCGTTTCTTCCCAAAGGGGCTCAGGTAAGTTATATGGACGATGCCTACGATTGTGGCTTTGGCAATGCTGCTTCTACAGCAGGAAGCTACATAAAAACTAATTCGTCCAAACCAACATTTGCCAAGCTAGATGAATAAACGAAGGCTTGTAGAAATTTCAGTTGTTGGGTATTTGCTTCCTTAACAATTACGGTTATTCTACTTTGTCAAGAGAAGAATATGCTTTTTTATCTAAATTCTCCAATAGTATCAACACTAATATTGAAGGGTCTTATTTACGTCTGTGCAGAATATCTATTTTAACCACTTACTCAATTAGCCTATTTAGTTGTATTAATTTGATGTACTTTTATCGTTTGAGTCATAGAGTTATATATTACTTTGTATAATATTTTAGTAAACAAATTCCATAAAAGTATGAAAATTAAACTATTATTTTCCGCCATTTTGTTTGTTGGGTTATTTAGCTTTGGGCACCAGTCGCAGGCACAATTGTACAAGTCGGCATTGGGGTTGAGGTTGGGTGCTGCCAATGGTATTACTTACAAAACATTTGTTAGTAACAATGCTGCATTTGAGGCAATTGGTACATTCAGATACAAAGGCTTTGGCCTTACGGGGTTGTATGAAGTACATGGGCGGGCTTTTGACTCAAGAGATTTCAATTGGTTTATTGGTGGTGGTGGTCACGTTTATTTCTGGGGCGACAATCACCCAGGTTTTATCAACAACGATAACCGAACAGTGGCCGGTTTGGACGGTATTTTGGGTTTGGAAGGTAAAGTAAGAACAATTCCTTTGGCCATCAGTTTAGACTGGAAACCAACGATCAATATTATTAATTATTCTAGTTTTTGGGGCGATGAGTTTGCTTTGTCATTTAGATATACTTTCTAAAATGTCGACAAATCATTGAATGATAAGGATTCTTGATTTTTGTATAGAATAACATACTAAAAAAACGTAGGTCTCAAATTTTACAACTGTTATGTAGAATTTGAGACCTACGTTTTTGTGGAAAAGCAAAAGGTAGTTTAACACATTATCGTGTCATGAAGCTGAGGTAATAATTGTATCGTAAATTAAAACGACTTCAATTATTGAATTACAGATGTAGCATATTGCTTGTTTATTTGAGCAGGTATCGTCCGTTGTTGTCAATTTGAATATTGGGGAGTTTTTGACTATTTTCAAAATAGCTAAAGCCAGCCTGTAAGCCTGTCCAGAAGTTAATCAAATCGTCTTTTCCTTGATTAGCTTGTTGAAGAGCCTGCAAATTAGTGTCGGTAAGCTTGGTAGGAAAAATATGAACAGGAATTTGTTGTCCATTAGATTTGGCACGTATAGCCAATATATAGAGTTCTTTTATCATTTCGTCGCCAACAGGAATACAGCCAATTGTCAGGCATGAGCCATGAATAAAGATATTGTCGCCAGGATTGACAGGGTCGGCAAATTTGAGGTCGGAGGCATTAGGGTAGCTTACCCGAAACGAAAGATAATATTCGCTTTGTGGGTTAAAGGCATCTATATGATAAAAACCTTCAGGCATTTGGCGGTCGCCAGAGCGGCGTTTGGGGCCTAAATTGCCAGTTGTAGCACAAAAACTATAGGTTTTTAATAGAGTGAATTTTTCAGAGCTTTTGTTTTTTGCCCAAACCTCAATGATTTGTTCTTTTTTGAAAGCCCTAAAGAACACCTCAAAATTTGTTGTACTTATCCCTTTGGTACTTAATAAATCATCAATAACTTTACCTTTGGTTCTGACGGCCTCACGTACTTTTGGAAAGCTCATTTGGCTTTGATAAAATGATTTTGGAGGGTCAACAAAGCTCGATAATGATATAGTAATAGATACTAACAGTAAGATGTTCTTCATAATCGTAATTATTTATGGGTTAAATCAATAACTGTAAAGTTATTATGTTTATCTCTATTTTTTTAAAAAAACTCCTGCATTTTTACCGCCTAAGTATTCATAAAACAAAGTATGTCTTGTAGCGTATTTGTCTTAATAGAGGGATAGGTACGGTTAAGCAAATTCGTCCTAACTTTATGTGTATATCAAAAAAACATTATTCATTATGATTACTCTCGAAAACTTCAAAATCACTCTTTCCGATGCTGAACCGCCCTTACACTGGAATGTATTATTACAAGCTTTGTGGTACGATGCCAAGGGCGATTGGGATGCCGCACACGATATTGCTCAGTCGCAAGAAGGCACACAACTATATGATAGATTACACGCCTATCTGCATCGTAAAGAAGGCGATAACTGGAATGCCAATTACTGGTATACCCGTGCCAAAGCAAAGATGCCCTCTGTATCGCTAGAAAAAGAATGGGAAAGTTTGGTGATAGCTTTTCAAAACAACTGAGCAGATGAAAAATATTCAAACCATAGATGACGTTTTGCATGCTTTAGATGCCATAATTGTACAATGTCATAAAGACCGCTCGGCAATAGGATATTTTGCGTGCCTATATCGAAAAATGACACTGGCTGTCAAGAAAGGAATAGACGATGGTATATTTGCCGATGCCACTCGGATGACTCGCCTAGATGTGATATTTGCCAAAAGGTACTTGAAGGCTCATGAGTTATATATACAAAAAAAACAGCCTACTCGCTCATGGAAAGTTGCTTTTGATGCCTGCCAAAAAAATGAAATTACCGTAATTCAACATCTTCTTTTGGGCATAAATGCTCATATTAATCTGGATTTGGGAATTGCTGCGGCACAAACAAGCCTCGACAAGAGTATTGATACCTTGGAAGGCGACTTTAACAAAATCAACGATATAATTTCGTCGCTGGTAGGTGAGGTACAAAACGAACTGACCGAAATTTGGTTTCCAATGCGTTTTTTAGATAAAATTTCAGAAAATTGGAATGCCGCTGTAATAAATTTTAGTATAGGTATTGCCCGACAAAAAGCATGGGACGTAGCCACCAGCTTGGCTCATTTGCCAAGTGCTCAGCACGATGTATTCATTGAGCATCTGGACTTAAAAATAGAAGCATTAGCCCTAAAAATTCGTAACCCAAGTATATTGAAGCGTATGTATCTGACAATGCTAAAATGGACAGAATTAAGCGATGTGAGGCAAATTATTGATATACTCAAATAAGCAACCTGATTTTTGGTGTATCTTTGAACTCCTAATTCCGCACTCCAACTTATTACCACAAAATGACAAAAATTACACAGTACATTGAGGAGGCCAAAGGTAAAACCCTCTTTTCGATCGAAATTATTCCGCCTGTAAAAGGAGAAAGTATTCAAACCTTGATGGGTAATATCGAGCCTCTGATGGAGTTCAAACCTCCTTTTATTGAAGTAACCTACCACCGTGAAGAGTTTATTGAAAAGATTATCAATGGCCGAATAGAGCGTATTCCAACCCGAAAACGCCCCGGTACAGTGGGTATTTGTGCTTCTATTATTAATCGTTTCAAAGTAGATGCAGTGCCGCACGTAATTTGCGGAGGTTTTACCAAAGAAGAAACCGAAGATTTTTTATTTGATCTACATTATTTGGGTATCGACAACGTGCTGGTACTACGTGGCGACCCCGTGAAAGGCAACGCCGCTTTTGTGCCTGAAAAGGGTGGACATGCTTATGCAAGCGATTTGCTTCAGCAGGTTGTAAAAATGAATCAAGGGGTATTGCTACACGAAGAAACCGAAATCAGTCCTACTAATTTTTGTATTGGTGTGGCGGGTTATCCCGAAAAGCACTTTGAAGCACCCAATATTGATGTCGATTTTGAATACCTTCGCCAAAAAGTGGCTTTGGGGGCTGACTATGTTGTGACACAAATGTTTTTTGATAATAAAAAATATTTTGACTTTGTCCAAAAATGCCGTTCTGAGGGTATCAATGTACCTATTATTCCAGGATTAAAACCATTAGCTACCAAAAAACAATTAACGGTTTTGCCAAGAATTTTCCACCTCGATATACCTCAAGATTTGGTAAAAGCGGTTAATGAATGCAAATCTGATAAAGACGTAAAGCAAGTAGGAATTGATTGGTGTATACAGCAATGTAAAGAACTTATTGATTTTGGAGCTCCAATTTTACATTTTTATACCATGAGCAAATCTGAAAGTACCAAAAAGATTGCTGAAGCTATTTTTTAGGTCATTATTCAGGTTTTGGGGCGAGTAATATTCAGGATATATAGCACTAAAGTATAATAAGTACTGCATTTTGAAGCAGAAAATGCAGTACAAAGCCCTCCTAAAATTGTAGATGTGGGTTGAGTAAAACACTTTTGAGGTATATTTTGTAAAACACCCAACTACTTGGTATTGGGGTGAACTATACCTCAAACAAGAGTCATTCTGTCTTTTTTGATTAATAGTCGAGAAATACCTATTATTTGTGTACTTTTTTTCCAATAGGGCGAGACCTAAGCCGCACACTATTGGGAAAAAAAGTACGATGATCTACCTCATAAATCCCAATCAACACCAATAGGAGGTTTCTTTTAATATTACCTAAAATTCGAGATGACTCATGTTTGAAACTACATTTTATTGAATATGAGAATATTATATTACTTTTGAGAAATATTACAGGAAACTATACAATACCGTAATCTGTACGGAAATAGGCTTGGAAAACTGTAAAAAACAGATATTTTGCCTTTAAATAATACAATCTGCCAGTTAATAATCCTTATGACATCAACTTATCAATCCTTTCTTCGGCTTATTTTTAGTAAAAGTAAAGTATTTCTTATACTTGCTATACTAACATTTAGTTTAGCATTTTTTATGTATTTTTTTACGGAAAAAGGCCCAATCAGTGCTACCGAAGACAAGTATCTTTACGATGTACAAATCAAAGCTCAGGAGGAGGTAAAAGTTTGTAGTGAAGATGCTAAACGTATCTATGCAGTTATTCAGCAATTACCTGCCAATCCGCAGTTTTCGCATTTTAGCCTAACTACACAGCACCCTTATTTTGTTTTTAAGAACCAACAATTGGTGTATTGGTCAGACGAGCGGTTTGTGCCAGATTATGCCATGATTCGAGGAAACTATGCTATCAAATCGTTGGATTTGAATGGGAGCAAGTTTTTGATAAACCATTTTATCGAACGAGGTTTTGAGGTTTTTTCGCTGATAGAACTTTATCATTTATACGAGTCAGAAACCAACCATTTAAAATCCAATTATAATCCTGCCATTTTTTCGATTGACCCCCAACGGCTTGATATTTCACGAGCACCCGCTACGCATTTGAATGTTTTTTCGGAAGAACAAGCCTTTTTGTTTTCGGTAGTACCTCCCAAAGTTGATAACCTCAAAAACCAGTCGATTCCTGTCAATGTTATTCTTTTAGGTATTTTGGGTTTATTTTTTCTGACAGTATTTATCTTGGCGTGTATCTGGAATTACAATCACAAGCACAAATTTGAGAAAGCCTTTATCCTTTTAGCAGTTTATTTGCTGACTATACGAGGTGTTATGTTATTTTACTCGTTGCCATTTATTTTTTACGAATCCCATCTATTTAACCCCAAATATTATGCTTCATCGGCCATTATTCCGTCGTTGGGCGATTTAATACTCAACTCGATCGCCTTTTTTATCCTGTTGCTTTATCTGGTCAATTATTATTACAAGATGAAGTTTTATTTTTGGATGATGCACCTTTCCGAAACCTCCAAAAAGGTATTGGCAGGGGTTTTGATTGTATGGAGTTTTTATGTGTTCAATATTTTGTACCATGTATTGGTCAATATTTATACTCATTCGCAATATCGCCTCGACTTGTCGCTTAGTATTGATTTTTGGGAAAGGCCACTCAAAGTGTCTTGTATCGAAGTATTTATATTAGTCAGTATCATTTACTTTTTATCTATTCATCTGTTAAGTAATCTGTTTATTAAATTACTTCGTCGTGCCAAGCTTTTATTTGTGGTGGGTTTGATTGTGGTTGTTGGCTTGGCAGTAATGGCTTTTTATGTATTTACAGAGCAAATGAGTGTGTTTGTACTGAGCTTACATTGGGTGTATTTTTTGTTGGTATATTTGCTTCGTTTTCCCAAATACCTTTATACTTTTCGTTATCAAACTTCCATTTACTTTTTCACGGTATCGATTATATGTGCGGCTTTGGCTACGTTTGTAATATATAATCAGGCTATTAGACGAGACACCGTACAGAAGCAACAGTTTGGCAAAAAATACCTTGCCGAGAATGACGAAATAGGCGAGTTTTTACTGAGCAAAATTAATACCCAAGTACGAACAGATTCAACCTTACAAAGTTTGACTCGATCGGCGGTATTACCTCGTGAACAAATTCAGAATTATATCAAAAAATACCTTTTAGATAGTTATTTTGACTATTATGATGTCGAGATTTCGGTGTTTGATTTACAGGGTAATTCGCTTGATAATTCGTCGGGAGCATTGAATTATAATGATTATATAGCTCGTTATGGCAATCCCAAATACCGAACAAACTATACTAGTTTGTATTTTGTCAATGAACCCCATAATGGCTTTTTGAAGCAATATGTCGAGTTTATTCCAGTAGCAACAACTAGCGAGAGTCAGGTTGGTTTTGTGATATTAGATTTACGAGAAAGAGACGGTATCGCCCGTGATGGCGTTGCCGAATTTGCATTGAGTGGCGAATCTCAGCCCGAAGTAAGCAATTTTAGCTATGCTGTTTATGAAAATAACCGTATTGTTAATATTGGAGGCAAAGACTACAATTACGAGCGAAAAATGCCCAAAGATATTTTGGAAAATCCCGCTCTTTATACCGAAGGCGTAACTTACAGTGGCTATAAGCATTTGGCCATAAATGGTAAAAACCATCGTAAAATTATCGTTTCGTCGGAAGTACTCAGTCCATCTACGATTTATTCTAACTTTTCTTTTTTGTTTTTGATATTGGTTGTAACCATTATTTGTGTGATGCTGATGTACAGTACACGATATGGGTTTATGAAAATGAATGTAAATTTGGCTACCAAAATTCAGATTTATTTGAATATAGCCTTTTTGCTTCCATTGATATTGGTTGTCGGTATTACGCTCAGTATTATTGGTACAAAGCTTGGCGAAAGTCAGGCACAAGCGTATTTGAGTCAAACCGAAAATGCCAGTATTAGTATTTGGCCTGCCGTCGAAAAATATGTACAAGGTAAAATGAGTAAACCCTTTTTGTCAGATACGCTCATCAAAATTGCAGCCAATAGCAAAAAATACGTAAGCGTTTTTGATACAACAGGGCGTTTGTTGGCTACCAACAAACAATTACCTTACGAAACGGGCATGGTGTCGCCTTTTCTGAATCCCAAGGCTTATATCAAACTTATTGAAGAAAAAGAACGAAAAGTGAGCTTAACCGACCAGCTAGGCAATTTGTCGTTTATGAGTGCTTTTGTAGGAATTCGCTCAAACGATGGGCGTTTGTTGGGCGTTGTGAGTGTACCCTTCTATGACTCGAAAGTACTGTACGAAAAAGAAGTAATAGCCGTAATAGGCTCGTTGCTCAATACTTTTACTACCATATTTTTGGTATTACTATTGCTATCTTATTTTGCCTCGAATGCCCTTACTGTGCCTTTGAGAATGATTACCAATAAGCTGAAAAAAATAGATTTGAACAAGCCCAACGAACCCTTATCATGGCGTTCGGACGACGAAATAGGCGTTTTAATCAAAGCCTATAACCAAATGTTGGTAAAGCTAGAGGAATCTAAAATGGCCTTGGCCGACTCCAACAAACAATCGGCATGGCAGCAAATGGCCAAGCAGGTAGCTCATGAAATTAAAAACCCATTAACTCCCATGAAGCTTTCTTTGCAGCTTTTACAACACAAGTTGTCTCGTGGGGCAGTTATTGACACCGTACAAATCAAAGACCAAATAGAGTCGCTGACAGGGCAAATAGATAACTTATCGTATATTGCTAATTCATTTTCTGACTTTGCTCGAATGCCTATTCCTAAAAAAGAAGTATTTGATTTTGTGTCGGAAGCAACCAAAGTTATCAATCTATTTTTGGAAGATAAAAAGATCAAACTCATCAAAGATATTCCCAATTCGTCTATTTATGTAGTCGGCGATAGGCATTTGACAGGCAATATTATCAAAAACCTGATTGTTAATGCTATTCAGTCGGTACCGCCGTATCGTCATCCTACCATTTTGATAAAGCTAACAGTAGGTATCGAAGCAATAACCTTTAGTGTAACCGACAATGGCATTGGTATTCCTGAAGACGACAGAAGCAAGATATTTATGCTAGATTTTAGTACCAAAGAAGAAGGCTCAGGCGTGGGGTTGGCTTTGGCCAAATGGGTAGTTGACAATGCCAAAGGAAGTATCTGGTTTGAAACCAGTAATAATGGAGGCTCAACGTTCTATTTTACGCTACCACTAGGCTAAAATCCTACAAAAGCAAGGTAGTGAGAATAAACAAATGATTCGTGCATATTACCCAAAAAAAGCTAGCTGATAGAAGAGGCATGAAACCACCTCTATCAGCTAGCTTTTTACTTTTCGTCATCCAATTTTACATGGCCCCAGTTTTCGCCAGAACGAATTCGATTGAGTTGGGTGTGTGTAATGCCAAACTGTTTGGCAATCATTTTCAGACGGTTTTTGTCAGAACGCAACATCTTTTTAATCATCAAGACTTTACTTTCTGTCAGTTTGTAATTTTTGGTTCTTCTCGGAATAACCTTATCTCTAACAGCAGGATTGTCGCGGTTATGGATGGTCATTTCATCACGAGTTACCCATTTGAGATTTTCCCAGTGATTATTGAGCTTGTCGTGGTCGAGATGAATAACAAATTTCTTTTCCTCAGAGTCTTTTTTGAGGAAAAATTCAGCTACCAATTTATGTACGTACCGGTTGAGTGACTTGTTGCCTTTAGCTCTGATATTGAGGGATTTGTATCCTTGTATTTTAGAGCCAGCAATAACATCGCCATTTACAGGGTCATTTTGAAAACTTTTCAAACGGCCATAATTTGATACCTGATAACGTGGTGGGACTTCGACTTCAGTGAACGGAATATCCACCCATTTCTCGTTCCAGAAACTACTGATTTTGTTGATTTTCAACGCCGATTTCTTTTCAGGCATGGGTGTAATGTTTAAAAATTAAAATGGAATTGATTATATTGATTAAACTGATTATTTTGTGCGTTTGTTTACAATAAATTCAACATTTTAGTATATACTC
>VFQP010003408.1_pt1 | contig 16149 bp, 15 predicted proteins | sample 3512351 | NCBI WGS metagenome assembly VFQP01 (sample SAMN10412372, study PRJNA504923) | tailings metagenome | isolation source: Relicate 1 Philex TSF1 revegetated site | place: Philippines: Tuba, Benguet | collected 2017-08-29 | reverse complement strand
GGAGACCACGACGAGCACGCCGTCGCGGCCCTGGTTCAGTGATGCGAGTTTCATGGTTCCTACCTATTCGTCTGTTCGCGTATGGGCTGTCCTCCCCTCTCCCACTTGTGGGGCGGAAGCGGAGAAAGCGAAGCACTGCTTCGCCCGCTGTAGCGCCCTGAGCTCTGCGAAGGGCTGGGGCGCGAAGCGGGGGCCGGGGGAGAGGGTATGTTGCCAGCCCCCTCTCCCTAGCCCTCTCCCCAAGGGGAGAGGGGACGATTGGTGCCCGCCCTTAACCTTGTGTACCCGGCGCGCGCCAGGAGTTGACGTACTCGGCCACGTCCACCGCGCTGGCGGCATCGGCCACTTCCAGCGCGCGGCGGGTGTCGATCATCACCGCCACCTCGTCGATGAAGGTCGCCGGGTCCTCCTGGCTCTTTTTCAGCGCCTTGGGGTGCGGCCCGTGGGGGAAACCGCAGGGGTGCAGAGTGACCATCCCGGCCTCGATGTTGTCGCGGCTGAAGAAGTTGCCGCGGTGATAGAACAGCACTTCGTCGTAGTCGTCGTTGTTGTGATAGAACGGCACCTTGAGCGCGCCGGGGTCGGATTCGACCGGCCGCGGGGTGAAGGTGCAGACCACGAAGCCGTTGGCGACGAAGGTGGTGTGCGCCGACGGCGGCAGGTGATAGCGGTGACTGAGCAGCGGACGGATGTCGCGCCAGTTCAGGCGCACCACGGTGTTGTCGCCGTGCCAGCCGACCACGTCCAGCGGGTTGTACGGGTAGGTCACGGTGCTGATCTGATTGCGCCGCTTGATCCTGATCTGCCAGGTGTTCTCGTCCTGCTGCGCCTTGAAGGCCTCGTCGAGCCGCGGATGATCGAGCACGGCGGGGTCGAAGATCGCCTGCGGCCCCAGCAGGCCCTTGTCCGGCAGCTGGTAGGCGCCGTCGCTGTTCTCGATCAGCAGGAAGTAGCTCGGCGTGCTGGCCTCGATGCGCCAGGCGGTGCCGCGGGGGATCAGCAGGTAATCGCCGTCGCGATACTCCAGATGACCGAAGTCGCAGTACAGGTGCCCTGCCCCCTCGTGAACGAACAGCAGTTCGTCGCCGTCGGCGTTGCGCACCAGATGGCGCATGGCGCCGTGGGTGCGCCACACGCGTAACTTCACATCGGCGTTGTGCAGGGTCAGCGGCGCCGCCAGCGGGCAGTCGCGCTCGCTGGGGATGTCGTTGAAGTTGAACGCATGCGGGCGCAGCGGGCCTTCCCAGTCGATCCAGCCGGTCGGCGGATGCTTGTGGTGCAGGTGCGCGGTGGGGCCGAAGAAGCCCTCACGGCCCATCTCGCGCTCGTAGGTGCCCTGCGGCAGGTCGCAATGCGCCTGGCGCGAGCACTCGCCTTCACGCAGGGGAAAGCGGATCCATTGGCGGCTCATGGCATCACTCCTCGGAGATCACACCGCGACGCAGCTGGTCTTCCTCGATCGACTCGAACAGCGCCTTGAAGTTGCCCTCGCCGAAACCCTGATTGCCCTTGCGCTGGATGATCTCGAAGAAGATCGGGCCGATCACCGTGTTGGTGAAGATCTGCAGCAGGATGCCGTCGTCGCCCGGCGCTCCGTCGATCAGGATGTTCAGCTCGCGCAGCACATCGGTCGGCTCGCCATGGCCGGCGACGCGGCTGTCGACCTTTTCATAATAGGTGTCCGGGGTGGTCATGAAGTCCACGCCGTTGGCGCGCAGCTGGCGCACGGTGGCGTAGATGTCGTCGGTGGACAGGGCGATGTGCTGAATGCCCTCGCCGTGGTACTCGCGGATGAATTCCTCGATCTGCGACTTGTCGTCGGCCGACTCGTTGATCGGGATGCGGATCTTGCCGCACGGCGCGGTCATGGCGCGGGAGAACAGGCCGGTGAGCTTGCCTTCGATGTCGAAGTAGCGAATCTCGCGGAAGTTGGCGATGCGCTCGTAGAAGCCGGACCATACGTCCATCTGTCCGCGGCGCACGTTGTGGGTCAGGTGGTCGATGCACTGCAGGCCGACAGCGTTGTCGTTGGCACTGCGGCCTTCGATGTACTCGAAGTCGACGTCGTAGATGGTCTTGTCGCCATAGCGGTCAACCAGATACAGCAGCGAGCCGCCGATGCCTTCGACGCAGGGAATGTTCAGCTCGCCGAAATTGGCGTGGCTGCCCACCAGCTTGGCGCCCTGCTGCTCGACGTAGGCCGCGGCCTGGGCGGCGTTCTTGACCCGGAAGGCCATGGCGCAGGCGCTGGGGCCGTGCTTCTCGCCGAAGGCGCGCACGTGCCCGGTGGGGCTGCCGTTGAGCACGATGTTGATGTCGTTCTGCTGGAACAGCCACACCTCTTTCGAGCGGTGCTTGGCGGTTTCGGTAAAGCCCATGGCGGTGAACAACTGGCGCAGTTGCTCGATGCCTTCGGCGGTCGGTGCGGTGAATTCGACGAACTCGAAACCGTCGGTTCCGATGGGGTTGTGCTGCTCGATCTTGGCCACGGCGTTCATCTCGCCTCCTCATTGTTGTTGTGGGCTGCGCCGCAGGGCGCGTTTGGATGAACCCATGACAACCCGATGGCAGACGGCGAACAAGGCGGTGCGATGGCTCGGGCAGGTCGCTGGCCGCGAAGCCTTGGCAAGTTTTTCTTACAGCCAGGCTGGCAGCATGGCTACCCCTGCAAATGTGTAAGGTTTTCTTGCCAGAGTGGTTCGGCAGCCTGCCAGACGAGCTGTCGCGGTTGTCTTCAGGATCGGCAGGAAGGCGGTGACAGAGCGGTGCCAGCAGCTTTTCAGGGGGCCGGCGGATTTCACCAGCCGCCCCGGCGCCGAGGGCAAAGCGCAGCGAACTGAAGGTTGGAGCGGTGCAATCAACCCTGCTGCAGATGCCCGTAGAGCTTGGCGTAGAGACCGCCATCGGCGATCAGCTGCTGGTGGTCGCCGTCCTCGGCGACGCTGCCGCCATCGAACACCAGCACGCGGTCGGCCTGCTTCACCGCGCTCAGGCGGTGGGCGATGATCAGCGTGGTACGGCCGCTGAGGAACTGCGCCAGCGCTTCGTGCAGGGCATATTCGGTGGCAGCGTCCAGCGCCGAGGTGGCTTCGTCGAGGATCACCACCCGGGGCTCGGCCAGCACCATGCGGGCAATGGCCAGGCGCTGACGCTGGCCGCCGGAAAGACGCACGCCACTGCGCCCGACCACGCTGTCCAGCCCCTGCGGCAGCGCCTGGATGGTCGGTGCCAACTGGGCAATCTCCAGCGCACGCCAGCAGGCCTCGTCGCTGCGCTCACGGCCCATGCACAGGTTGGCGCGCACCGTGTCGTTGAACAGCGCCGGGTGCTGCAACACCACCGCGACGTTGTCGCGCACGCAGTCCAGGCCTATTTCCTCCAGCGCACTGCCGCCGAAGCGGATGCTGCCGGCCTGCGGCGTATACAGGCCCAGCAGCAACTGCACCAGGGTACTCTTGCCGCCGCCGGAGGCACCGACGATGGCCACCTTCTCGCCTGGCGCGATGGACAGGTCGAGCCGGTCGAGCACCGGTTCCTCGCCATAGGCGAAGGTCAGCCCCTGCACCTCGATACCGACCGTGTCGCGCCCCTTGAAGGGATCGACGCGCCCGGCGTACTGCGGCTCGTCCTGGCGCGCCAGCAGCTCGTTGATCCGCGTCAGCGCACCACCGGCCGCGTAGAAGGCGTACTGCAGGCTGAGCAGCTGCTCCACCGGGCCGATCATGAACCACAGGTAGCTGAACACCGCGAGCATCTGGCCGATGGACAGGTCGGAGAACAGCACGGTGAGCATCGCCGCGGCGCGGAACACGTCGATACCGAACTGGAACAGCAGGCCGCTGGCGCGGTTGGAGGCATCGCTCTTCCACTGCGAGGCCACGGCGTAGTCACGCACCTCGCGCGCGCGCCCGCCGAGGCGGCCGAGGAAGTAGCCCTGGCGGTTGCCGGCGCGCACTTCCTGGATCGCATCCAGGGTCTCGGTCAGCGCCTGGGTGAAGCGCGAGGTGCTGTCGTTCTCCAGCTTCTTCAGGTGCTTGACCTTCTTGCCCAGCAGCACGGTGGCGTAGATCACCAGCGGGTTGAACAGCAGGATCAGCAGGGCCAGCTGCCAGTGCATCCAGATCAGGATGGCCGAGGTGCCGACCAGGGTCAGGATCGCCACCAGGAAGCGGCTGAGGGTCTCGCCGACGAACTTGTCCAGGGTGTCCAGATCGGTGACCAGGTGGGTGGTCACGGTGCCGCCGCCCAGGCTCTCGTACTCGCCGAGGGAAATGCGCTTGAGCCGTTCGATCAGGCGCATGCGGATGCGGTAGACGATGTCCTTCGACAGCCTGGCGAACAGGCGTGCCTGCAGCACGTTGAAGATCAGCGCCGAGCCGCGCAGCAGCAGGGTCAGCAGCAGCATCAGGCCGATGTAGCCGGCGGCGGTTTCCCACTCGGCGGGCAGGAAGTTGTCCATCACCTTGAGCGCCGCATCGCCGTCATGCAGCAGCACTTCGTCCACCAGCAGCGGCAACAGCAACGGGATCGGCACGCTGCACAGGGTCGCCAGCACGGCGACCAGATTGGCCAGAATCAGCGCTTTCTTGTGACGCAGGGCCAGGCGACGGACTTCTGCCCAGCTCAACCGATCAGGCATTGGCAGCGCGCTCCAGCCAGCGTTCCAGCAGCGGCGAAAGCGCCTCGAGCGGCTGATAGCCGTTGGTCAGCAGCGCCAGCTGGCCATCGCGCTCGGCCAGCAAGGTGGGGAAACCGGCGATACCCAGATCCTGCACCCAGCCGAAATCGGCAGCGGTAGCATCAACCATGGCTTGACTGTCGAAGGCCTCGGCGAATTCGATACGCGGAATGCCGGCCCGCTCCGCCAACTCCACCAGCACGCTGGCCTGGGTGACATCGGCACCCTCGGTGTAGAAGGCCTGCTGGATCAGCTTGAGCAGGGTCCAGGCGCTGGGCGCATCGAGCTGGCGTGCGGTGACCAGCGCGCGGCAGGCCGGCTCGGTGTCGTACACCATGCCCTCGGGCAGGCCGTGGTCGAAGTCGAACAGCTGCCCGGTGCTGGCGTTGACCGCCTGCCAGTAGCCCAGGTAACGCACCCGCGCTGCCGCATCGATCGCCACCTGATCGCGGCGCAGGCCACCCACCACGATCTGCAGCGGCACGCCGGCCGCAGCCGCCTGCTCGGCGAGGGCTTCGACCACGGGCGAGAAGCCCCAGCACCAGGAGCACATCGGGTCCATCACGTAGAGCAGGCGGCTAGCCATGGTCAGGCCTCGTTCAGTTGGCGGGGGTCGCGGCCGATGGGGTGCGGCTGGTTGCGCGCACGGGCCAGCTCGATCTGCTTCTGCCGCTCGCGGGCGCTTTCACGGGTCTTCTCCGGCAGCGAATCCCAGCAATGCGGGCAACTGACGCCGGGGCTGTAGTACTCGGACTGGCGATCTTCCACGGAAATCGGATTGCGGCAGGCGTGGCACTGATCGTAGTCGCCTTCGGACAGGTCGTGGCGCACCGTCACGCGGTTGTCGAAGACGAAGCAGTCGCCGCGCCACTTGGTCTGCTCCTGCGGCACTTCCTCGAGGTATTTGAGGATGCCGCCCTTGAGGTGATAGACCTCCTCGAAGCCTTCGCCGAGCATGTAGCTGGAGGCTTTCTCGCAGCGGATGCCACCGGTGCAGAACATCGCCACCTTCTTGTGCTTGCTCGGATCGAAGTGGGCCTTGACGTACTCGGGGAACTCGCGGAACGACTTGGTCTTGGGGTCGATGGCGCCCTCGAAGGTGCCGATGGCCACCTCGTAGTCGTTGCGCGTGTCGATCAGCAGCACCTCGGGGTCGCTGATCAGGGCGTTCCAGTCCTGCGGCTCGACGTAGGTACCGACGCGCTGGTTGGGATCGACGCCCGGCACGCCGAGGGTGACGATTTCCTTCTTCAGCTTGACCTTGGTGCGATAGAACGGCTGCTCATCGCAATAGGATTCCTTGTGGTCGATATCGGCCAGGCGGGCGTCCTGGCGGAACCAGGCGAGCAGCGCATCGATGGCGGCGCGGCTGCCGGACACGGTGCCGTTGATGCCCTCTTCGGCGAGCAGCAGGGTGCCCTTGATGCCGTTGTCGAGCAGGGTTTGCAGCAGGGGTTCGCGTAGCGCCTGGTAGTCCGGCAGGGAGACGAATTTATACAGCGCCGCGACGACGATCTTGTCGGTCATGAATGTTCTCTCAGTAGTCACCCACGTAAAGGGCGGACTGGACTTCGATCAGCTGCGCGTCGGCCCTGCTGCGTTAAAAACAGGCTCGGAATGCTCATGTACAAAAGTACACTGCGCTTCCTCGCCTGCTTTTGCCTTGCATGGCTCTAGCTCGCTAGATCGAGAATCTAAACGAAAGCGCCGGCGTGGGCCGGCGCGGGAGCGATTGTAGCAAAGCAGAGAATCGCCGGGGCGGGTTGGCGACAAGGCGCGACAGCCTGTCACGTAGCCCGGATGCAATCCGGGAACTGCCGCAGGTCGTCCCCGGATTGCATCCGGCTACCTCAATGCCCGCCGCGGCAGGTCGGCGAGGCCGGGGCCACGCCCTGCTCTGCCCATTCCTGCGGGGTATAGGTATGCAGGGCCAAGGCATGGATCTGCCCCATCAGTTCGCCAACGGTGGCGTAGACCTTCTGATGTCGCTTCACCGCATTCAGCCCGGCGAACGCCGGGCTGACGATCACCGCCTTGTAGTGGGTCTCCAGACCGCGGCTGTGCATGTGGCTCTCGTCCAGCACCTCCAGGTGCTCGGGTTGCAACGCGGCCAGGGCGGCGGTGATCAGGTCTTGCTTGGACATCGTGGGCTCCATCAGGGTTGTTTCGGCAGGCCGAGCTCGCTGCTCATGTCCGCCAGCAGCTTGTTCACCTCGGGCACGGCGGTTTCCAGCTTGCTCTGGGTGATCTGCGCGGACTGCGCAGTCAGGGTCGGCATCTTCTGCAGCACCTTCTGCCCCAGCGGCGATTCGTAGAAAGCGATCAGGTCCTTGAGCTCCTGCTCGTTGAAGTTGCTGGTGTAGAGCTTGACCATGTCCGGCTTGAGCTTGTCCCAGCCCACCGCCTTGTCCAGCGCGGCATTGGCCTTGGCCTGATAGCTTTCCAGCACCGCCTTCTTGCCATTCGGCGCCTCGGCGAAACGCTGGGCGAACATCTGCTGCACCTGGCCGTACACCGGCACGGTCAGCTTGTCGGCGTGGGCCAGCTTGAGGAAACGCTCGGCATCGGCGGCGTGACTGGCGGCATCGGCCATGGCCAGGGATGCGCTCGCGCTGAGCAGAACGGCGGTGCAGAGTTGGGAGAAACGGAGCATGAGAAGGCGTCCAGGGCTATGAATGAGTCTGGGTAGACTGCGGTGCCGGCATTTTGTGCCCTGCGCCAAAATCCCTCAAGAGACGCGATTTGCGCACCACTTCACAGACAGGCTGCCCACTGGCGCACCCACTGGTCAGTTGCCAAATTGCCAGTACTTGCTCATGCTTGAGCTGGCTCTGCATGCTTGCGATCTCCGCTTTCCATACCAACGGCTTGCGCAGCGCCCGCTCCGGCACCTGATCGCCAACCCGCGCACACACACGGACGTGCCCGATGACCAGTCTCGCCTCACACGCCACCTTTCCGCTCCAGCGGCTTTGCGACAGCAAAGGGCGACTGCTGGACGAGGCCATCGGCTGGTCGAGTCGCCCGCAGGTGGACTGTACCCTGCACGGCCACGCCGGCCGACGCAAACGCTGGAATCACTGGTGCATCACCACGCCGCAATGGATGCTTGCGCTGACCCTCGCCGATCTCGACTACGTGGGCTACGGCGCCGCCTACTTCCTCGATCTGGACAGCGGCCAGTCCGTGGCCCATACCCAGCTCCGCCCCTTCGGCCTGGGCTGCCAGCTGCCCGATCTGCCGCTGGAAAGCCACGCTTTCAATCACTCGCGCCTGCAACTGCGCATCGATGAGCATTCCGGGCGCCTTCGTCTCTCCGCCACCGCGCCGGACATCGGCGGCCAGCCGCTGCAGGTCGCACTGGACATTCAGCGCCCGGCCCACCTGCAGTCGATCAACCTGGTCGCCCCTCTGCAGGGCGGCGGCTTCCACGCCACCAGCCGCCAACTCGGCCTGCCGGCGGCCGGCAGCGTGCAGCTGGGGCGCAAACAGTACAGCTGCGTGCCCGGGCAGAGCTTCGCCGCCCTGGATTTCGGCCGTGGCGTCTGGCCAGTGAACAGCCACTGGCAGCGCGCGGCCTTTGCCGCCGCCGGCGGCATCGCCGGGAATTTCGGCTCCGGCTGGCTGGACTACAGCGGCCTCTCGGAAAATGCCCTGTGGTTCGGTGGCGAACTGCAATTGCTCGACAGCCCGCTGCACATCGAACGCAGCTCGCAGGCGCCGCTGGCCCCATGGCGCCTGGACAGCGAGGACGATCGCGTGGCCCTGCGCTTCACCCCGCGCCAGCTGCACAAAGCCTGTCCCAAGCTCGGCCCCTTCCATGCCAATACCATCCAGCGCTTCGGCCATTACAGCGGTGTACTGCGCGGCCCCAAGGGCGAACGCGTGCCGGTGGATGGCGCCCTCGGCTGGCTGGGCGAGACGCACGCCCGCTGGTAATAGGCGCGATAGATAAGTTGCGGAACCAGTACCGGGCGGCACGACCTAAACTGCCAGCAACCTTGCAATTGCCCCCGGAGAACGCCATGAGCCGCACCGAAACCGACAGTATCGGCCCCATCGAGGTCCCCAACGAAGCCTATTGGGGCGCCCAGACCCAGCGCTCGCTGATCAACTTCGCCATCGGCCAGGAGCGCATGCCCATGGCGGTGCTGCATGCCCTGGCGCTGATCAAGAAGGCCGCCGCACGGGTCAACAGCCGCAGCGGCGAGCTGCCGGCCGACATCGCCCGGTTGATCGAACAGGCTGCGGACGAAGTGCTCGATGGCCAGCATGACGCGCAGTTTCCCCTGGTGGTCTGGCAGACCGGCAGCGGCACGCAGAGCAACATGAACGTCAACGAGGTGATCGCCGGCCGCGCCAACGAACTGGCCGGCGGCAGCCGTGGCGGCAAGAGCCCGGTGCACCCCAACGATCACGTCAACCGCGCACAAAGCTCCAACGACTGCTTCCCCACCGCCATGCATATCGCCGCCGTCCAAGGCGTGCGTCATTGCCTGCTGCCGGCGCTGGCCGAGCTGCGCGACGGTCTGCAGGAGCAGGCGCAGCGTCACGCCAACCTGGTCAAGACCGGGCGCACCCACATGATGGACGCCACACCCATCACCTTCGGCCAGGAGCTTTCCGCCTTCGTCGCCCAGCTTGGCCATGCCGAAGCGGCGATCCGCGCCGCCCTGCCCGCCGTCTGCGAGCTGGCCCAGGGTGGCACCGCCGTCGGCACCGGGCTCAACGCCCCGGCCGGCTTCGCCGAGGCCATTGCCGCCGAGCTCGCCGCACTGTCCGGCCTGCCGCTGACCAGCGCGCCGAACAAGTTCGCCGCGCTGTCCGGTCACGAGCCACTGGTGCAGCTCTCCGGGGCCCTGAAAACCCTGGCCGTGGCGCTGATGAAGCTGGCCAACGACTTGCGCCTGCTCGGCTCCGGCCCGCGCGCCGGGCTTGCCGAGGTGCGCCTGCCGGCCAACGAGCCGGGCAGCTCGATCATGCCCGGCAAGGTCAACCCGACCCAGTGCGAAGCGCTGTCGATGCTCGCCTGCCAGGTGCTGGGCAACGACGCCACCATCGGCTTCGCCGCCAGCCAGGGACACCTGCAGCTCAACGTGTTCAAGCCGGTGATCATCCACAACCTGCTGCAGTCGATCCGCCTGCTCGCCGACGGTTGCCGCAACTTCCAGCAGCACTGCGTGGCCGAGCTGCAGCCGGACGCCGCGCAGATGGCCGCGCACCTGGAGAACGGCCTGATGCTGGTCACCGCGCTGAATCCGCATATCGGTTATGACAAGGCCGCGGAGATCGCCAAGAAGGCCTATGCCGAGGGCAGCACCCTGCGCCAGGCCGCGCTGCAGCTCGGCTACCTGACCGAAGAGCAGTTCGAGCAATGGGTTCGCCCGCAGGACATGCTCGGAGCCGGTCGGCATGACTGAGGGCAAGAGCGGCGCCACCCCGCTGGAAGGCGACGGCAAGCGAATCCTGCTGATTCTCGGCACGCCAAAAAAGGACAGCCTCTGCCATGCCTTGGCCGAGGCCTACAGCCACGGCGCACGCAGCAAGGGCCACGTGGTGCGCCAGCTCAGGCTGGGCGAGATGCAGTTCGACCCGATACTGCGCGACGGCTACGACCAGAGCCAATCCCTGGAGCCGGATCTGCTCGAGGCCCAGCGCCTGATCCACTGGGCCGAGCACCTGGTGCTCGTCTATCCGGTCTGGTGGGGCGGCCTGCCGGCACTGCTCAAGGGCTTCTTCGACCGGGTATTTCTGCCCGGCTTCGCCTTCCGCTATCGCAATCGCTCACAGCTGTGGGACAAACTGCTCAGCGGGCGCAGCGCCGACCTGCTGGTGACCATGGATACGCCTCGCTGGTACTTCCGCTGGATCTACGGCGCGCCGGCGCATCGGCAGATGGTGCGTACCATCCTCGGCTTCTGCGGCATCAAAACCCGCCGCCTGACCGAATTCGCACCGGTGCGCCCGTCCGACGAACAGCAACGCCAGAACTGGCTACGCAAGGCCGAGGCGCTGGGTCTCAGGGCGTGACGTTCTCCGGGGCGCCCGCTGCCAGATAGTCGCGCGCCTGCTCGCCAACGAAGCGGCGCCCCGGGCTGGTTGCACTGGCCATCCATTCTTCGGGGCTGAACAGGCGGAACAGACCGACGCGGCACAAGGTCGGCACCGCCAGGCGCAGCTCGCGCTCGACCTCGCCGCGCGCGCCCTGATCGTAAAGCCCGATGTTATGCAGCATGGCGGCCACCGTACCGGTCTGCACGCGCCTGCCGTCCTGCAGCGTCACCGCCGGTAACGACTCCCCCGGTGCGAGGATCTTGCGGTTGATCTCGGCCAGCTCGTTGTCCTGCTTCACTTCATCCATTGCTCTCGCTCCGTCTCGTCAAGGTGTATGGAGGCCGCTCGCGCACGCCAGTTGGCCATGATCGATGGCCCAAGGGCAGTCAGCGCCGAACCGAGGACCACCACCACCGCACCGGCGTAGGCGATCCAGTTGACCTGCTCGGGCAGCACGTGGTCGGGCCACCAGCTCGCCGCCAGGGCCACCGAAACGAAGGTCACCAGTGGCGTCAGGGCCAGGGTCGCGCTGACCCTGGAGGCTTCCCAGTGCGCCAGCGCCTCGGCGAAGGCCCCGTAAGCCACCAGGGTGTTCAGGCAGCAGGCGAGCAGCAGCCAGCCCTGCAGCGGGCTCAGCTCCAGCACTTGCAGCGGATGCGCCCAGGGCGTCAGCAGCAGTGCGCAGGCCAAGTAGATTACCATCATCACCTGCACCGAACTCCACAGCGTCAACAACTGCTTCTGCGCCAGGCCGTAGAAGGTCCAGACGAAAGCGGCCGCCAGCACGGTAAGCACACCCGTGGTGTAGGTGGTCAGCGAAGTCAGCAGCTCGCCCAGGCGCTGGTTGAAGAACAGGCCGAAGCCCAGCAGCATCACCAGCAGGCCAATCGCCTGGCCCAGGCTGAACCGCTCGCGGAAAACGAACAGGCTACTGATCAGCAGCAGAATCGGCGCCACCTGGATCACCAGTTGCGTGGTACCCGGGCTGAGCAGGTTGAGCCCCATCAGATAGAGCACGTAGTTGGCGGTCAGCCCGGCGACGGCCAGCGCCAGCAGCCAGCCGCCCTTGCGCCCCAGCGGGCGAAAGCGCGGCAAACGACGCGAGGCGGCGAGGTAGGCCAGCAACAGCGAACCGGCCACCGCCAGGCGGTACCAGGTGACGGTGATCGGGTCCATCACCTGAAGAACTTCTTTCAGTTTGATCGGCAGGATGCCCCACAACACGGACGTGGTCAGGGCGAGCAGCAGGCCGTATAGCCAACGGCCGGAAGAAATGTGCATGGTGACCTCTAGCTCGCGGCCGGCAGAGCTTGCCAGCCGCAGCAGGTCATTCTAGGGAAGGCCGGACGATCGACACAGTAACAGTTCCACCCCGCTGCTGGCCGTAACTGTACCTGTCAGCGGCGAGAAGACGTCAGCTATCCGGCGCCAAAATCATGGAAATACCACCAAAAACTGCGATCAGGTCGGCAATTTCGACCATTGGTCGCCTGCCCCTACGCCGCGCGGCGCGCGCAGTAGACTCAGATCATCCAGCACCTGCAGATGGAGCTCTCGTCATGTTCGGCCAACGCAACGTCGACCCCCAGCCCGGCACGCATTACCGCAGCTCGCGCCTGAGCGCCGTCAATGGCCAGTACTTCTTCGCCACGCGCGAGGGCACGCTGGAAGGCCCCTTCACCTCACGCCACGATGCCGAGCAGAGCATCGTCCGCTACATCGAGCGCATGGCCATGGCCGACAAGCTGCTACGCCACAGCAGCGAGCACATCGACCAGCTGCAACGCCGCGAAGCGATCAAGCACAACCAGGAGCTGTGAGCGCCCCTCGCCTCACAGACGCGCCAGCCCCAGATCACTGCGGTGCGCTGCCAGGTGCGGCAGCACCGCGGCCAGCAACGGCTCCTTGAAAGCATCCTGAAAACGGTGAGCCAGGCCCGGAATCAGCTTGAGCTCGGCACCTTTTATGTGCGCCGCCACGTGCACACCATGCATCACCGGCAGCAAAGGGTCGGCGGTGCCATGCACCACCAGCGTCGGCACCTGCAGGCGGTTGAGCAGTTCGACCCGACTCGATTCGGCCAGGATCGCCAGCAACTGTCGCTGCACGCCTTCGGGGTTGAAAGCGCGGTCATAAGCCATTTCGGCCTGATGCAGCAGCATCGCCCGATCATCACGTACCGCCGGGCTGCCCAATGCGGCGAGCAGGTCGGCCTGCTGCTGCAGGGCCGCCTCCCGGCTGCCGGCCTCGCGTCGGGCCAATAGCGCCACTAGGGCATCGCTGGGTGCAGGCAGGCCCTGGGCGCCGGAACTGGTCATCACCAGCGTCAGGCTGAGCACTCGCTGCGGCGCCAGATCGGCCAGGTGCTGGGCGATCATGCCGCCCATGCTCGCGCCCAGCACGTGGAAGGCATCGACACCGAGACTGTCCATCAACCCCAGCGCGTCGCCGGCCATGTCACGCAGGTGGTACGGCGCGCCGAGCGACAGCCCCAGTCGGTAGCGCAGCACCTCGTAAGCCAGATTGATGCTGGGTGCCGGCTTCTGCCAGGCGCTCAGACCGACATCGCGATTATCGAAACGCACCACGCGAAAACCCTGCTGACACAGGCGCTCGACCACTTCGTCGGGCCAGTGGATCAGTTGCCCACCGAGCCCCATGATCAGCAGCAATGCCGGATCGTGCTCACTGCCAACGCTCTGGTAGGCCAGGCGCACGTCGCCCACCTCCGCGTAACGGGTCGGCTCGGACAGGTCGCAATGATTGGCCGCAAAAGACGGCAGGCCGCACAGCAGCGCGGCGAAGAAAATGAACGCACGCATGGAAACACCAGAAACGCAGAACCCCACTGAAACGCGAGTCTGATGAAAGACGTTCGACGGCGCTGCCACACAAGCATGACAGTTTGATGAAGGGGGACGAGCGGTCGCTTCCCAGGTGACGGCAGGCGCCACCCAGAGCGTCGCGGTCGTCCTTCGTTTACCTTTGGCGGGCCGAGAGAGCAGTCAGGCCAGTTCGGCACGCAACTGCCTGGCCGCCGCCACCATGTTCACCAGCGCCGCCTCGGTCTCCGGCCAGGCACGGGTCTTCAGGCCGCAATCGGGGTTGACCCACAGACGCTCGAGCGGGATTCGCCGCGCCGCCTTGCGCAACAGACCGGCCATCTCGGCGCTGTCCGGCACGCGCGGCGAGTGGATGTCGTAGACGCCCGGGCCGATCTCGTTGGGGTAGGCGAAGCGCTCGAAAGCCTCCAGCAGCTCCATGTCAGAACGCGAGGTCTCGATGGTGATGACATCGGCGTCCATAGCGGCGATGGACTCGATCACATCGTTGAACTCGCTGTAGCACATGTGGGTGTGGATCTGCGTCTCGTCGCGCACGCCGCTGGCGGCCAGGCGGAAGGCCTCGGTCGCCCAGTCCAGGTAGCCTTGCCAGGCCGCCTGGCGCAGCGGCAGCCCCTCGCGAAACGCCGCCTCGTCGATCTGGATGATGCGGATACCCGCCGCCTCCAGATCCACCACCTCGTCGCGAATGGCCAGCGCCAGCTGTCGCGCCTGCACTTCGCGGGAGACGTCCTCGCGCGGGAAGGACCACATCAGCATGGTCACCGGGCCGGTCAGCATGCCCTTCATCGGCTTGTCGGTCAGGCCCTGGGCGTACTTGATCCACTCCACGGTCATGGCCTGCGGGCGACTCAGATCGCCGACTATCACCGCCGGTTTGACGCAGCGCGAGCCGTAGCTCTGCACCCAGCCGAAGCGGGTGAAGGCGTAGCCGTCGAGCTGCTCGGCGAAGTACTCGACCATGTCGTTGCGCTCGGCCTCGCCGTGCACCAGCACGTCCAGACCGAGGTTCTCCTGCACCTCAACGGCGTGGCGAATTTCGGCGTGCATGGCCTCGGTGTACTCGGCCGCACTCAGCTTGCCCTGCTTGAACGACTGTCGCGCCAGGCGGATGGCCGAGGTCTGCGGGAAGGAGCCGATGGTGGTGGTCGGCAGCAACGGCAGCTGCAGGCATTCACGTTGTTGCGCGACGCGTTCGGCGAACGGCGATTGGCGCTGGGCATGACGCGGACGAATCGCCGCCAGACGCGCCTGCACCTCGGGTTTGTGAATGCGCGTCGATGCGGCGCGGGCGGCCCGCACCACACGGCTCTGCTCTAGCGCGGCTTGCACCGAGGCATCATCCGGCGCCTCCAGGGCCCTGCCGAGCAAGGCGACCTCCTGGCACTTCTGCACGGCGAAGGCCAGCCAGCTCTTCAGTTCGGTGTCCAGCTGATCCTCGCGTTCCAGGTCCACCGGGCTGTGCAGCAGCGAACAGGACGGCGCGACCCACAGGCGCTCGCCAAGACGTTCGTGGGCATGGCGCAGCAGCTCGAGCACCTTCTCCAGATCGCAGCGCCAGACGTTGCGCCCGTTGACCACGCCCAGCGACAGCACTTTATAGGCTGGCAGGCGGTCGAGAATGGTCGGGTACTGCTCGGGCGCACGCACCAGGTCGATATGCAGACCGTCCACCGGTAGGTTGGCGGCCAGACCGAGGTTGTCCTCCAGGCCGCCGAAGTAGGTGGCGATCAGCTTCTTGCACGGCTCGCGCTGAATCAGGTTGTAGGCACGCTCGAAGGCGTTCTTCCACGCCTGCGGCAGGTCCAGCACCAGAATCGGCTCGTCGATCTGTACCCATTCCACGCCCTGCGCCGCCAACCGCTGGAAGATCTCGCCATACACCGGCAGCAACCGCTCCAGCAGATCGAGACGATCAAAGTCGCTGCCCTTTTCCTTGCCCAGCCACAGATAGGTCAGCGGGCCGATCAGCACCGGTTTGACGCGGTGACCGAGGGCATACGCCTCAGCCACTTCCTCGAACAGTTGCTCCCAGCTCAGGGCGAACTGCTGATCAGCGCTGAATTCCGGCACCAGGTAGTGGTAGTTGGTATCGAACCATTTGGTCATCTCCTGCGCGTGAGCACCACCGCAGCAACTGCCACCGCTCTTGTTTGCAACGGCCCCCCGCGCCATGGCGAACAGGGTATCCAGCGTCGGCTTGCCAGCGGCCGGGCGAAAGCGCTCGGGAATCACGCCGAAGGCCAGGGAATGAGCGAGCACCTGGTCATACCAGGCGAAATCGCCCACCGGCAGCAGGTCGATACCGGCGTCCTTCTGCAGCTGCCAATGCTCGGCCCGCAGGCGCTGACCAACGGTGCGCAGGCCGGCTTCGTCCAGTTCACCTTTCCAGTGGGCTTCGAGGGCTTTCTTCAGTTCGCGGTCGCGGCCAATGCGCGGGAAGCCGAGGGAATGGGACAGGGCCATGTCGGAACGCTCCAGTATGAAATCGAGATGGCGCCATTCTCGGCATCGATACCGAGTGAGACAAACTCAAGATTTTCGTCTTGATCTAAAGATTTACTCATGTAGGCT
>VFQP010003407.1_pt1 | contig 16152 bp, 24 predicted proteins | sample 3512351 | NCBI WGS metagenome assembly VFQP01 (sample SAMN10412372, study PRJNA504923) | tailings metagenome | isolation source: Relicate 1 Philex TSF1 revegetated site | place: Philippines: Tuba, Benguet | collected 2017-08-29 | reverse complement strand
GACATCACAATTGGAATGGCAAGAGATTAGACACTGTGTGTGTGTGTGTGTGTGTGCGTGTGTGTGTATACACACGCATATGTGTGTGTAAAAGGGTATGTATGTCTCTCTCATCCCTGCTTGGCTGGGCTGACTTTGTATGTATTTTTGTATTTCGTTGTGTATGTTGCATTGATCAGCTCGCAGTGGTTGATCCAGTGACAACCTGGTCGAATAAAACATCCCACATTTTAAATAAATTGTAACTATTGCATGACTGTACATGAACTGTACTTCAGGACATGTTTATTACAATATGTGTTTATTGCAAACCACAACATCAAAATACATACCCAGCAAAATACCGCATCATCACCCAACCCCTTGCCCTACACGACCACCACCACCATACTGCCCCGTGTTGCCGATCGACATCCCCAACACACTCCCCCCACCCCCCGAACCCCCACCCAAAATTGTCGGCACCGCCGCCTGCCGCACCACCTCCACACCCCGGGCGTTGACCACATACTCAAACGTGGTCAACGCACAATCGGGTGCTTTCACTACATGAATGCTTCGTGTTGTGTTGGTATACTCGAGAACCAGTCGACTGTGAACAGCATGGGCCCATGCAGTACCAAGGGAGGCTGTTATGTGGGCATCTGCACTTGGGTTGGTTGTGGTGTCGTCTTGGAGGTCGGCGGTTGGGTGGTTGGTGGGGTTGGGAGTGGCGTGGGTAGGGGCGTCCTGAGGAGGTGTGTGGGTTGATGTTACATGTTGTGTGTTGGGGGGTGTTGCATACACCATACACACCCTCATACCCCAAATGCTGTGGTTATTTGATTGGTCACCACTACTGGCACATGCCACCCTTCTGCATATCGCTTGAGCAGCCCAGCAATCTCACCTTGGTTGTGGGTGTGTTTGTGGGTGGGTGTGTAGGTGTGTATTTGGGTGTGTTTTTTGGGTGTGTTTTTGGTATTTGTTTTTGCATAGCCAGAATCACCGCCCCCCGCCACAACCCCCCCGCACACCAAGTCGTTGTTGTCTAGCCCACATGTGGTCCCCATCAAATTCAGACCTCACAGCAGCTGCAATGGAATCAAACAGAATTAAACATACACGCTCACTTGCTGTGCCTTGTTGTTGTTGTTGTTGTTGCTCCAGGGTGGGCTGCAGTTGCTGGGCGTGGGGTGGGTGGGTGGGTGGGTGGGTTGTGTGAGAAACAACACATAAATATACACACACATGTGTACAAACACACATGTACAAACGCATATGTGTACAAACACACAAATGTACAAATACATAAAAGACAAACACTCACCAACGCATATACAAACACACGTGTATACAAACACACTCATACACCCACACGCAGCTACCTGCAGTGTGTTGAGTACTTCAGCCGAGGAGGTTGGGTGCATCACACTTATGTTGCTCATCATACTGTGTATTGCTGCTGCATCATGCTGGAGGTGGGGGTAGTGTGCCGCTGCCAGCTGATATGCTCTGTGTGACAGTTGGTGGGTTGGCTTGTAATGCAATACAGGGGAACTGAGGGCGACTTTGCACCCGGGGGGGTTGCATACACACACACACACACACACCGGTTGGCACAACACCCCCCCTCCAAAATAACACACCGGCTGGCACTGAATTTGCGCTCTACATCCAAATACAACACCGTCCCTCCTCTTGCGCCATTGGATTGCCCTCCCCCAGCGACAGCAGCAACTGCCAGCATAAAACACAACTGCGTTTTTCCAACACCTGTGGTTTGTGTGTACGCCTTTACTGGGCACTGTATGAACCAATTGTGTAAACAAACAACAAACCGGCAATATGTGTGTATCATTGTTGGACATCCCCCCTTTTATCAAGAATGTACTACATTCGCAGCGCATAGATGCACGTACCAAAGCACTGTACCACCACCACCTCAACGACACACCTGCTGGCCCCACAAGCTCAGTGATGCGTCCACATGGCACCCCACCACGCAACGCATCGTCCAGCTTCTGCAAGAGGATTGAGGTGGTCGTTGAGGTGATCGTTGAGGTAGCACCTGATGCCATCCTGCACTTACCGGTATCAACGTGGTCAGATGTGTTGGTTTGCCCATTCGTGCCATATGGAGGTGGTACAACTGTGTGTTTGAGATGGTAAAGTGGTGGCAACAGTGTGGTGGTGGTGTAATGAGGTGGTGCATCATCGACCATTACACCACATACATTGGTGACATTGGCCTGCATTGCTGCTTGTGAGACATACTCCATCAGCTGTTGTGCTTCTGGTGGTCCTATTTGCAACTTTACAGCAACCTCAAGCACCTGTGCATGGTTGGGGTGGTATGCACATCGATGCGTTGCATGCACTGCTCCCCCTCTTGCCCTCACCCCGAGCTGTAGGAGATCAGCCAATGTATGTATCTGCTTTTGCTGCAACTGTTGGAGTAAATGCTGCTCCAAGGGCAAGGGTGCAAGGGGAAAAACAGGCTCGTTCATCGTTGATGGTGTGATCAGTTGAGGTGGTGGTTTGACGTGCTAGTGCATTGATGAGTGTATTTGAGGTTGGGGATATGGGATACTGTTGTAATCCACATGCATATCTATGTGACCATATCTATGTGACCATATATGTGCAACCATAAAGACAGCAAGAAACTCATAAATGCGCGCCAAACATACGTATTACATTTGGCTTCTGCACGTGCATGTGTGCAATAAAGTGCAATGAGTCCACCAAACCCTGTCACGAAACCCAACGCTCTGTATTTTCCACGGGTTGATTGACCTCGAAGCAACACACACCACCATGCTGCTGTTGCGACGCTGCAGACGTCTAGTACATGCACAGTACTCAATATCACGACTCACACAAGCAACTTGTACAGCACCAACACCCTCATCGACATCGACGCTCCCTCCCACATGGCGCCCCCTCCCCTGGTGCCATGCTATGCTGCATACGGATGATGAGGACACTAGGCACAACCTGCAGCGCAACCACCACAATCAGCGCGTGTATACGCTAGCACACCGGCAGATACACAGGCTCACAGATCCCCATCAGGTCAATTCTGCCGCCCATGCCTTCACCAACCACCACCGCAGCATCCATCACAGCCGCATAACATCAGAGCTGGGTGTTGTATCCAAGCTCTCTATGACACAATTGGCACACAGGCATGAGACACAGTTACTGTCCCATGCACATAGTATTGAAGTGGTAGAGTTTTGTCTAGATGGCTCTGTTGCTGAAAAGGTGTGTGGTTTGAGGGTGTTTCCCACAGAGGTTTGTTTCACTTGTACAACGTGGAAGTGCTGTGTGTGCTGTCCCATTGGGCATAGTTGCCTGGTCTTTTCTCTCCACAACTTTCCCTTTGTTTTCACACCCACCACAGACCATCATATTGGAGTCCCTCCCCCTGCACCCCAAGGACATGCTGCTCTACCTCAATGCCTACTACTCACCACACAGGTTGGTCTGCTTTGTGTAATGATGTGTGTTGTTCATGATATATGCTGCATACAGCCACATACACACTACAACAACACGATTACACTACCATACTGTAGACACACCCATCATCACCATCATCACGCAACACACAACCACGCACCTACAGGGCCATCATGGCAGTGAGGGATGGGATGATACTGTTCAAAACTGAACTCACACGAGCTATTATATTACCCAGCAGGGCATATTTGTTTCCATCACGGTACTACTGGTGGTGGTGACTGGTTTTTGTTGTTATTGCTGTTGGTGGTGGTGATGATGGTGGTGCAAGTGTATGATGGATATTATGTCCCCTTGTTCTTTATGTTACAGCCCTATCACACCCCCCTCTCTTTTTTCACACACCCGTCTCTTTTCACACCTCCAAGGAGACACAAGGACACAGTGGAGGTGGCACAAAGCATATACTCCAACATAGCATCCATCACTAGTACATCCGCACCATTTGAGATCAAGGTGTTGTGATTGTTCTGTTTTGTCTGTTTGTGAATACTGTCTGTTTTGGGGGGGTGGATGTTGGATGTGTTTTTTCGAAGGGTGTTGGGGTTTTCAAACACCACACACCCTCAACAAACACCATGCACATCCACACAACACAATACACACCACGCACCCTCAAACCCCCCATCCCTACAGGTTTTAGACGCACTACTGGCAGAGAGTGCACGATATTTTGATGTCAAGTCAAGACGCCTGGCTGTGGTTGCTGACTCGGTGTCTGACAATATCACACGTTCACTGAATAGCAAGAATAAAGAAACGGCAGGGGAGCTGCAACGACTGCTGCCAGTACAAAAGTATATGTGTTTGTAAGTGTGCGTGTCTCACCAACAATCACCCTCGCACCCAATCACACCCATTCACACCCATACACACCCATACATACATACACACACACACACACTCACACTCACAAACACATACCACAGCAAGTTGGCTGAGATGAGGGAGGATGTGAATGAAACACTGGATGCCATAAACAACATGTTGGAGAGTGAGGAAACACTGGCAAGTGCATGTTTGTCTGACAGAGGGACACAAAACAGGCTGTGGAAGTTTACGTATGTGTTGGTGTATATGTGTTTGTGTGTATGTGTGGGTATGTGTTTGTGTATGGTGTCGTATGTGTTGTGGTGTGTTTTCTCTGCCACTCTGTCCTCCACGTCCCAATTACACAACATGAATACACCACACATACACAAACCCAATCACCCTCACCACCCACACCACATATATACACAGTACACAAGATTCCTTTACAGTGCCCATGCAAAAGCTTGCAAGCATATTGGAGCGATATGAATACCAGTTACGTGCAGTGGCTGGTTCACTGCAGGTGTGTTGGGTGTGTTGGGTGTGTTGGGTGTGTTGGGTGTGTTGGGTGTGATGTATGTGATTTGCATATTATGTATTATTTGTGTGTGATGTTTACTCTGTATGTGTGGCGCACACCAACGATATCCCCAGCCCATATACAACACAAAATAGGAAATACACACCACACATACCATTCATCATAGGAAATACAAGAACAACTGGATGGTGCGCGCATCGTCTGGCAAATGCAACTCGATTCATTACGCAACCGTATCATCCGTGTTAATTTATTTATTAGTTTATGTAGTTTTTCCCTCATGATAGCCAGTCTTCCTGCCACGTGGCTGGGCATGAATGTGGTCAACGGGTGGGAGGAACGCATGGGTATGTTTCCTACTATAGTGGCGGGCTCAGTGATGGCGGCGAGCATGACGTTTTTGGGGGCGTTGTCGTTTTTCTTGTTTTGGCCAAATCGGCAGGTCAAGGTGTGTGTTGGTGGTTGTTTTTGGGTGTTGTGGTGTGTGTGTTGGTGTGAATGTGCAAGTTGGGTATTGGTGTATGCTGTGGGTATTACAAACATCACCACCCCCCACCACACCCTCCCTTTGACACAGAACAAGGCCCGTGAGCTGCAGGTGCTTCAAGACCTGCTCATGTATCACATGGATGACCTGGATGACGTCATTGTGGCGTTGAAGGATCAGCATGGACAGATACAACGACCTGATTTTGAACGTCTGGTGCGGCGTGCACAAACAACTCGAATCATGTACGTGGTGTTTTTTGCGTGGGGTGTGTGGGAGGTCATGTTGTGTTGTGTGAAAGCAAAATGATGCAGGACAAATGATGAGGGGATAAATGTTGCAAAAGGAAGATGGAAAGGAGAGGGGAACATTACCACTTTTTTCCACACCACCCCTTCCAACAGGACCCCCCACGAGGTGGATTTGCTGTGGCGGGTCTTTGATGCCAATCGAGATGCGTTTATTCAACTGGCAGACATTGTTCGACACAAAACAAAGCGGGTGGAGCAGTTTGACTACCCAGCAGATGATGTACAGTAGCTGTTGAGGAGCTGGGGAAGACAATGTGAAATGAGAGGGGAGAGGGTAAACCGGCGGTGTACAATGCATCGAGGTGTAATGGTTGTGTAGATGGCAGTGTGTGTAAAAAACAAGTGCTTGGTATTATCGTGTGTACAAATACAAACACAACTTGATGGTATTGTGTGTACAAATACAGCAGTCCTTGGTGGTACCCTGCGCATACAAGTACAGGAAAACACATACGTCTGTGCATCGTTATTGCAGCACACTCACAGATACAAAATACTCGCGTGTCACAAACACATGTGATACCTCAGTGCTCACGGTTATTCTCTTTCTCACTGTCTCCCACTACCATTACCACTGCACACTCACATTCTCACTCCTGCCCCCAGAGACTCCTCTCCACATGTGTCGTCCCTCCCCACATTGTAGTTTCCCTTAGTATTTCTCCCTCCTCTTCATACTTTTCTTATCTTCGGTACTTCTCCCCTTCATATTTCCCTCAATGCATCCCCCTCCTTTTCCCACACACCCACTCTCAACCCCCCCCCCTCACCTTTATCCCACCACTGGCATGTCCATGAGTGCCAGCACCCCCCCCCCACTCTGTTGCGCCATCAGTGCCACCCCCACCGTCTCCACCAGGGGCTCCATCACCACCCCTGCAACACTCCCCATGGCCACCACCGCCCGCAGTCCATTGATCAGCTGCACCACCCACGGGGCCCACCCACCACCCATTTCCACAATACGCACCGGTGTGGCATCCCCCAATCCAGCAGCATGACGGGCAAGTGCACACGCACGATGCATGCCACCCAGGGCATCCACCAACCCCATTTGCACAGCGGCACGGCCACTCCATACCCGTCCCTCTGCAGCGGCAAGCAGCTGGTCGGTGGTCATGCCACGTGAGGCTGCTGCTTTGGTCACAAATGCGTCATAGGTTGCGTGGGCGGCTGCTCGAAAGACAGAGGCTTGCTCGGGGGTCATGCTGCGGTGTTCGTGCATCATGCCGGCAAGGGGGCCACCTGCTGTGAGTGTTTCTTTTTTATAGCCCATGTGCTTGTACAGTGCCTTTTTGTTGGGGGCGGAGGGGCGTAGTGATAGGTGGGTATAAGGGTGTGCATATGTGGTATTGTCTTGCAAGCACCACCATGATATTGCCATACAAACACCACCATCATTGTCACACCATAGACATACACCATGACACACCACCACAATCACCCCCATAGTCTCCTACCTCCAAGTTGAGTTTGCTGCTCACCACACCAATGCTCCCAGCCACAGTCAGACTCTCAGCCACAATTACATTGGCAGCCATAGCAAGCATGTAGCCACCACTACCAGCTACATCACCCAGGGAGGCCACCACTGGCTTTATGAGGGCAAGCTGTGTGTTTTGTGTTTATGATTGCGCGGTTGTGTATGTGATTGTGTTTTGTATGTGTTGTTAGTGTGTCTGACGGGTGGTGGTTGGGACACACGCAAACTTACACATTTGTACAGATAAAATCGACACACGCACACACGCCCTGCACACAAACACATACAAAACCCAACACCCCCACACACCTGGTGCACCTCGCGCCACATGATGTCAGATGCCAATGCATCCCCCCCAGGTGATTCCACTCGCAGCACCACCGCCTTGATGGTGGGGTCACGACGAGCAGCACGCACTTGTGCCAGTATAGAAGCTGTAGTGGTGATGGTGGGGGGAGAGTGTATGTGAGTGGTGGTATGTGTGGGAGAGTGGATATGTTGAGACTTGTAAGTGGTGGTAGTGATGCTTGGGGAGAAGACGTGTGAATGGGTACGCGATCTATAGTAGCAGAATCACTGCATCAACATGTATATGCTGCACACAAAACACCCCTACACGTCACAAAAAAACACCACGCACCAACATCCATGGTTGACACCACCCCAGCCCCCCCACCCTGTGTCCCAGCAATCATTCCACATGCACGAATAACAGCAATGGTGCTATGGGACGACAGTGCTTGGCCTGGAAACAAGGTGGGTTGCATGGCATATGAGGGGGCCGTGATGGTGGGGAGGGTGGCTTTGGGATTGGTGATGCCTGCGTGTGGGGGTGGGGGTTGAGATGAGGTAGAGGCAAATAGGAAACGCATTACGTAGTACAGACAAGAAATACTAACACACCCGTGCGCACCCTAGCACACCCTAGCACACTTAAACATCAACACACCCACCCACCACCCATTCCTCAACACACTTGTACATCAACCCAGACATATTACCCCCCCACACAAACACACATACCAGCTGCACGTTGTAATTTCCCCACCAGCTCATCTTCATACAGCAGTCCATCCAGCCACCCTTGCTCTACGAGTGCCTGTACATCCCACACACACCCATGCAGGAGCTGCTGCACTTGCTCTGATGTTTTAGCACGACCAGCTGCAACTGCCTGTGTGTGTGTGGTGATGCGTGTAATGGCGATGTGCATAGTGATGCGTATGTTGTATACACACAGAAACATGGCACCTGTTATTGTGCACAGGCAAAATGTACGACACTCACACAGCAAATACACACAACACTCAGGAAGAGCATGATAAATCTTGCCTCCACACACCCCATCTCCTTGTACCCCACACACCCACACGCCCACACGCCCACACGCCCACTATCGCACCTCACTCCACACAGCCACTGTATCATCCAGCAGTGCCTGCAGCTGCTCCTTGTGTTCCTCACTCATGCCCTCAGCAGCCAACATGTCTGCAGCAGCCTTGTATTTGCCACAGCGCACCACTTCTGGTTGGATGCCCACCTTTTGTAATGTGCCCAACCAGTAGCTGCCTGTGTTGGTGGGGGGGGGTTGTGCAACAAGGACAAGTGGGTGGGGTGGGGGCATGTGGGTGGGTCAGGAAGTGTGTAGGGGGTGATGAACGGCATGGAAACAACGTTTCGGAACACCAAAAGAGGGTATCAGTGGTGCACATGCAAACCACACACACACAGGTGCATATAATCACCAACCACCCACATTCACACCTGACATGGTAAACCCGGACAGCACCAGTTGTGCACTGGGCAATGCATACACCTTGTCACATGCAACTGCTACAAAGTATTCACGCTCTGCACCCCGTTCAATAAGGGCCACGGTGGTTTTGCCTGATGCAGCAAAAAACTCCAAGTGTCGACGGACCTCCTGTGTTTTTGTGTGTGTGCTTTATAATACAAGAACAGCAACACATCTGCGCGTCTCCAACATCACTGTTCAACACCCCCCCACTACACCTCCCCCCCCCCCACAAACAAACCTGCAGCTTCCCCCACCCAGCACGCAGGCCACCCGGGCATCGCACCACCACCCCGCTGATGCGTGGGTCGTATGCTGCACTCTTGAGCACCCTGCAAAGCGTGGGCAGGCAGAGCTCAGAGGAGGGGCGCATGGGGATCGTCTCTGCAAGGCGCCCAGTGAGGGACACCTGTATGACAGTCTTGCGCTGCAGACGCAGCCACGGGGGGAGGAGTGCCAGGCGCACATTGGTGATCAGGCGGTGGCGCTGCGATGGTTTTTCATACAGGAGCTCGTGCTGCTGGTTGTCGAGGTTGTCGAGGGAGGTGGGGTAGCGGGGTTTGTGGTCGCGGCTGGTGGGACGCTGGGGCGATAGTGGTGCTGTTTTCGTGGCCTGTGTGGGTGATGGTGGTGTGTCGTGGTGATGCTGGTGTGGTTGAGGTGCTTTTTTCAGGAGCAGCCTACCTGCTTGGTGCCAGGCTTGGGCAGGAAGAGCATCCACAAGATGCTGCCGAGGTATATCGCAAGGCAGCTGCACTCGAAGCAGAAAATACACACACCACAAAACATGCTGTGTCGTGCGTGCGATGTGAGGGCGGGCAGGCAGCCTTTTTTGACAGCCGCTCGGATGGCGCCAAGGCGATGCTCGGTGTTGGATAGTGACGTGCTAGTGTAATGCCTGGTGATTTGGGATGTTTATGAATTGTTCTTTGCGTTGAGATTATTGATTGGCTGTACGATGAATGTGGATCAAGTGTGTGCTGAGGTGTGTTGCTGGTGTGTGTGTGGCGGGGGAAACACAGCAGGCGCTGCTGGGTGGTGCCTGTATGGTGTAGTGGCAATGGGTTGTGTGTGGGATGGCACTGTCATACCTGAAGCGCACGCCTGTGGGTTCATACACTCAAGTGGGGAGTGGTGGTCAACACACGACCGGCACGACTTCAACTAATCTCACAAGGTTTAGTTCAATCTCACTTCAATCTCACCATTATTCCTATCAATATCCAGCTATACAGACACCCCCATCAACAACAACTACAAAACCACCACCACAACAACAAGTGGACGGCATGCTGCTCGCCACTACTGCACGCGCCTGTGCTCCGGCACCCACCAAGTGCCGCAGTAATTGCACCACACCAATGTGTATATCCATTGGGGCAGTGAACAGGCCAACAGCAACCTTCCGACACTTTCACCAACAACAGCAGAAGCATCGTTCGCCTACCAAGCTTTGCAGCACTCTCGCAGAACAGGAAGTTGACAGTGAAAACGGTGTTGCAGATATCGCAGATGAACGTGTGCCAGTAACGGTACATGGTGGGGGGGGTTAAACATGGTTGACAATCCACCACGCACATCATCGCCACCACCCACATAGGTCATCACTGGCTTCTTGGGCAGTGGCAAGACCACCCTGCTCAACTACATCCTCAGCCAGCCCCATGGCAAGCGCATCGCAGTGATTGAAAACGAGTTTGGTGTCGTCGACATTGACAGCGACTTGGTGGCAGTGGAGCAACAGCTTTCAGGTACCGCCGAAAAGGTGATTACACTGAACAACGGCTGCTTGTGCTGCACTGTGCGCGACGACCTGATTACCATGCTCAACACACTGGTACGTATAGCGAGTTTTTGTTATGTTGTGTACATGTTTCTGTCAACAACAACCGTGTCATTTGTTGCGTATTGTCAAGCATTCCATACAAAACATGCATCATGCATTCAAGCACATGCATCACGCAGTCAAACACATGCATCACACAACACCCTCCCCCCCAACACACACATTATACAGTATGATCAGCGTGACAAGTTTGATCAGATAGTCATTGAAACCACTGGGCTTGCCAACCCTGGTCCTGTGGTGCAATCATTTTTGCTCAATGACAGTGTGCGGTGCGTATCTTTCTTTTCATTGTTTGTGTGTATCGTTGGTTGTTGCCGCTCACTTACTGGGTTGTTGTGTTTGTGTGTATTGCTGTGTTGTTGTGTTCGTGGGTCTTGCTGTGTTGTTGCTATCAACTTGCCATGTTGTCATACACCTTTGTATACCGCACCCACGCTCTCTTACCTACACTCTCTCCCCCTCCCCACAGTGAGAAGATGCGCTTGGATGGTGTCGTCACACTTGTTGATGCAAAGCACTGTGAGCTTCACCTTGATGAGGAAAAACCAGAAGGGAAAATAAACGAAACAGTGGAGCAGATTGCCATGGCAGACCGTATTTTGCTCAACAAGATTGATTTGGTGGATGAGAATGATTTGGAGCGTGTGGAGGGGCGTATTCGTGCAATCAACAGCCTGGCAGAGGTGTGTGAGTGTGTTGTGGAATGGGATGATTTTTGTTTTTGTTGTTGTATAGAACCAACAACATCAACATCCCCAACATACACACACACATACATACATACACATACATCCTCCCACTCTTCAGATTGTGCGAACACAACGTAGTGTTGTGGACATCAACTATGTACTGGGCATGGGTGGCTATGACCTCACCCGAGTGGAGGCTGATGTAGAAAAGGCAACAGAACCTTCCGTGGCAGCTGCACATGACCATGACCATGACCATGAATGCAGTGGTGCTGATTGCACACACGAGAGCCATGACCATCATCATCACCATGAGCATGATCATGAGTGCAGTGGTGGTGATTGCACACATGAAAGCCATGCACACGACCATGAGCATGACCATGAATGTGCTGGTGCTGATTGCACACATGAGAGCCATGCACATGATCATGCAGCACCTGCAGTTGCTGCTGGGGCAACACCCAAGGTGAATACGAGTGTGCATGATGACCAGATTGGGAGTATTAGCTTTGTTATTGATGGGGACATGGACCTGGACAAGGTGAGTGTTGTGGGTGTGTGGTGGTGGTGAGTAGTGGTGGTGCTTATGTATATAATATTTGATGTGATGTACAGGAAACAATAGCAGCAACAATGCCGGGTTAGTATTGTTATTGTTGTTATGTATTGTCATGATTTAGTATCATTGTTCGTTACAATCCATCAACATAGTCACCCCCTCACACTGCACCCCCTCTTAACACTAATACGCCCCTTCTCAACTAACAGATCAATTATTGGTTGAGTGGCATTGTGGAATTGCGAGGGGAGGACATCTACCGCATGAAGGGGGTTCTCTCCATCAAGGACTTTGACCAACGATTTGTCTTTCATGTATGCTGTACACTGTATTGTATGCACTGTGTACACTGTGTTGTACATGTATTGTTTATGTATGCTAAATGTATGCTATATGTATGCCATATGTATGCACAAATCCCCCCCACCCACCCTCACCCCCACCAACCCACCCACCAACCCACACAGGGTGTCCACATGATCTTTGACGGCACACCTGACCGCAAGTGGAAGGAAGGTGAAAAGCGTCAGTCAAAAATGGTGTTTATTGGTCGTGACTTGGATGCTGACTTGTTCAAAGAGGGATTTGAGCAGTGTGTGGTCAAGGATGAAGAGAAGGCAGAGGCTGTTGCTGCCTAGAAGTGGGAGCAGTGTGTGGTCAAGGAGGAAGGTGGGAAGAAGCAAGACGCTGATGCAGAGGCTGTTGCTGCATTGATGAGGGGAGTGCTTTTGGTGGTGGAGCAGTGTGTTTTTGGTGGTGAAGCAGTGTCGTGTGTTTTGAGTGGTGTGCGTGTATGTGTGGAGGGTATGTTGCCTGCGATGAACAACAAAGGTGGTGGTGAGAATGTTCTACATGTGTCAATACGTATTCTTGTGCGTGTGTGTATCGAGATAATACATCGGTTGCTGGTGTCTGTGTATGCCCAGGTGTTTGCACAGGGAGCTCATTGTAGTGGGATGGATACAGTTGACATCATCAGTGTAAATGAACAAACATGTGTTAATAACATGCTGGTTTGAGAACAGTACAATACCAGGGCACGGTGGTGATACATGTGGCTATTCACAGTGGCTGGGGTACCTCTGAAAGTGCGGGTTTACAACACAGGGAAAACAGCACCAATTAGTCAGCAATACAAAGGTCAATTGTAAAAACTGTCGATTACGTGTTATTGTTGCAAACAAAGAAACAACACAAAAAACAAAGAGCACAATGAGACATGAAATGAGCACTAGTCATCATCAACATTGCAATGTATGCACAGCCTCAACCACCACCTCAATCATCCCATTGCATCTCAACCACCACCTCAATCATCCCATTGCATCTCAACCACCACCTCAATCATCCCATTGCATCTCAACCACCACCTCAATCACCAGCTCAATCACCCCATTGCATCTCAACCCACCTCAATCACCCCACCTCAATCCTTGATGCACCACCCCGTTTCACCACCACATCCAGCACATCAAACACCTGTGTTACAAAACTGTGTGCCTGCCCCACCACCAGTATGGTATCCACTGGCAGGGATTTGAGGAGTGATGCTACCCTGGAGCACCCTTCTTCATCCAGGTGCTGCAAGACCTGGTGTGGTGTGTAGTGGTGGTATGGTGTGTTGCGGTGTATTTGTGGTGTTTATATTTACTTGTTTTATGTAAAAAGTGTTTAGCAAAGTTTTTCTGTCTATTGTACATACATGGGTCATGAAAACACATGTAAACACACCTCAACACACCTCAACACACCTCAACACACCTATACACAAATCAACACACCTCAACCCACCCCAGTCCAACCCACCCCACCACCATACCTCATCCAACACCAATACATTGGCAGCAAAACGTCCACGGGTGGCAGCCAATTGCCTGTACCCCAAAGCAAGCGCCAGTGCCACTCGTCTTCGTTCCCCACCACTCAACTGACGCACATGACGTGGGCGCAGGGTGCCATCAGGGAGACGTGCGTATACAGCCTGTTGTTGGGGTTGTTGTTGTTATTGGTGGTGGTGGTGGTTGTATTTGCTGTTGTGTGTTTTAGTGTATTATGATGTTTAATATGTTCAGAGTACTTGTTGTTGGTGTTGTGCTGTGTGCTTTTCATGTCGTATTGTGTTGTGTGCTTTATTGTGTTGTGTTTAACAGTGTGTACACTGACGTCATAACATATATATATATATACTAAACACACATACCCACAATCCACCACACATACCCACAATCCACCGCACCCAACCCCCGCCCCCCCCCACCATACCTTGCCAATACGTTCCGCCACCCCCCCACCCCCAGTAGTACTCGTTGCCTCCAGCACAAGGTGCATATCAGGTGCCAACACACTCAAATACTCACCCGAGCACTTTTGCATCTCCCCCACCACTGCCTCCAGCAGGTAGCTCTGTATGCCTGCACGCCCAAATGCCTGGTCGAGTGTTGCCCAGTGGTTTTGTAGAGTGGTGGTGGTGTCGAGTTGGGCTTGGGTTTGTTGGAGTGAGGTGTGTTCTTCGTGATACTGTACGTGGGTGGGTGGGTGTATGGGCGTGTTTTGAGGTGTGTATATGGGTTGTGGCAATGCTTTCGTACGAGTATTGGTGCAACAAACACACACACACACACATGTGCAACACATTACCAAAGAAAACAGTCATGCACGTTGTACATCATCCCTCAAATCATACAGCCACACACAAACAAACCAAAAACCCACATCAACAACAACCATCATACCAGTTGCTCAAAGTGTTTCACATTGCCAGCATGTGGATCCACCTCCTCCCCCATAGCCTCCATCATCCGCACTGCCATCTTCACATCTCGAATGCCATCCTCCACACACTCGAGTGCCTGCTCCACTGCTGCACAACACCCCATCACAATGGACAGGGGGGTGGTGGGTGATAGAGGGGACGTGGGGATTGATGTTGAGGATGATGGTTGTATGGGAATGGATGGTTGTGTGGGAATGGACGATGTGGATGATGGGGTGTTGGTGTCTTGTTGGAGTGTGTGGAGGGAGGCGGTGAGGTGGGCGTGGCGGGTAGCAAGGGCATGTATGCGTTGTACAGCGTGGAGTGTTTGTTGTGCTTCCCTGAGAGTGTGGTGTTGTACATGTGTGTCTATATCCACAAGTACTTGCACACCCTCCCCACCCCCACAACACCCCCATCCACACCCACACCCCACACACACCGTGCAGCCGCTGCTGCTTGTTGTTTCGCCACCGTCATCTCCTCCTCCAACACAGCTCTCCTTGCCGCCTCTTGCTCTTGCACTGCCACCAACGCAGCCCGTGCTGCTGCTGCTGTTGCCGTTTGGTGTTGCTGCTGTCGTGTGGTGATGTCACGCACCGCAGCGTGCGCATCGTGGAGGGCGGCGGTGGTGGTGGTGAGGGTGGAGAGGAGGTGTGTGTGGGTAGCGGCCTGTTCATTGACCTGTTTTTGTGCTGCTGCTAGCTCGTTCTGTGGTTGTGTTGGTGGTGGAGTGGTGTTGTGTTGGTGTTGGGAACAATGCCACTTGCTGTGTGGTGTTGGAGTGGTGTTGCATGTCTGTCGGCATGTTGTTTTTTGTACCGTGCCGCGTGTCAAACATAGAATACCAGAACACCACAGTCACACTATTAACACGCATCTCACACCACACACCCATATGCATTTCACACCATACACACACATCTCACCACACACCATACCTGCATGCGTGTGAGATTGGTATGGTATGTTGTCTCATCAATTGGCTGCAGACATCTATCACATGTAGCAGCAGTGATAGTGTTAGTGGTGGTAGCAGTGGCAGTACTAGTGATAGTGTTTGTACTGCTATACTGTTGGTGGATATCAGTATCAGGGTGTGTGCGGGTGTGGGTGGATGGATGGGTGTCAGCATCAGTGTGGGTGTTGGTGGTGAGGGATTGGTATTCATTCAGCTGCTGTTCCAATGCCTGTGTGCAGGAAATGTGTAGTGTGTGTGGTTTGGAAGGGTTACCATGGTAACAATAGTAATGGTTGTGTTATACTGCACCCACATACACACACACACACAAAATGGTTGTGACATCTACACACACACACACACACACACACACACACACACACACACACACACACACACACA
>VFQP010003406.1_pt1 | contig 16154 bp, 17 predicted proteins | sample 3512351 | NCBI WGS metagenome assembly VFQP01 (sample SAMN10412372, study PRJNA504923) | tailings metagenome | isolation source: Relicate 1 Philex TSF1 revegetated site | place: Philippines: Tuba, Benguet | collected 2017-08-29 | reverse complement strand
CCTTGTTGTGGGGAGTATTGGTGGTTTTGTTGTAGGGCGTAGATGGAAGCCGTGGATCGGATTGATCGGCTCCTTTCTTCTGCCTCGGTTTGTATTTGTAGGATGAGAGTATCGCCGGTTTGGTAATGGTGTCCGATCCAGTTGCGGTCATTTGTGATGGTAGACTGGTGGGTGATGAAACTGCCCATGGAAAAAATAGCGAGGTAGATGAATAGTCCCTGCAGTTTCCTGAAGCGATAGCGATAGCCAATGGGTAAGCGAATGAGTATGGCAAGGATGCATACACAACCAATGCCCATTGTAATGGGTAAGAGAATCTTATGTGGGTAGTAATGCTGTAGCCAGATGCCGGCGATTAAAGCGGGTAAGATTCGTAAGAAGGGCCATATTTTCCAGGGGGGTAAATGCTCCATACCCCGAACCTAAAAGAAAAGGCCCTGCGAGCATGCAAGGCCTTTTCTTTTCAGTATGATTACGGAGTAATTTCCGAGGGATTTATTTAGAAAGATTCATACTTCTTTCTTTATACAGGGTTCTGAAGTAAGGATCACGAAGATCTTTGATGAAGCGGATGGCTTCTCCTGTACTCTTCATTTCGGGACCCAGTTCCTTGTTCACGCCAGGGAATTTCTCGAAGCTGAAAACGGGCTCTTTAATCGCATATCCGTCGAGTTTCTTTTCCATGGTGAACTCGGTCAGTTTCGCTTCATCTAACATCACTTTGGTGGCGATATTGAGGTAAGGAATCTGGTAGGCTTTCGCAATAAAGGGGGTGGTACGTGAAGCCCTTGGGTTGGCTTCGATCACATATACTTTACCATCTTTAATGGCAAACTGGATATTGATGAGTCCTTTGATGTTGAGGGCCCTGGCGATTTTCTCACTGTAAAATTCCATGGTCTCCACCACCATTGGGGTGAGGTTGAAGGCAGGAAGTACGGCGTTACTATCACCACTATGAATACCAGCGGGTTCAATATGTTCCATCACACCCATGATATGGAAGTTTTCCCCATCGAAGATGGCATCTACTTCTGCCTCCTGACAACGATCCAGGAAGTGGTCGATCAGGATGGTATTGCCCGGAATATGTTTCAGCAGGCTGATGACGGCTTTCTCTACTTCCTCATCATTGATTACGATACGCATGCGCTGACCGCCCAGTACATAACTCGGACGAACCAGTACGGGGTAGCCTACTTTGTTGGCTACTTCAATGGCTTCGTCGGCAGTGAAGGCAGTGCCGTATTCAGGGTAGGGGATATTGAGTTCTTTCAGCAAATCGCTAAATCGGCCACGATCTTCGGCAATATCCATGCTTTCGAAAGAAGTGCCGATAATGCGGATGCCTTTTTGGTGGAGGCGCTTGGCGAGTTTGAGGGCTGTTTGGCCACCCAATTGTACAATTACGCCATAGGGTTGTTCCAGCTCAATGATCTCCCAAAGGTGTTCCCAGAATACGGGCTCGAAATAGAGTTTATCTGCGATATCGAAATCGGTCGATACGGTTTCGGGGTTACAGTTCACCATGATGGCTTCATAGCCACATTCCTTGATGGCCAGTAAACCGTGAACACAGCAGTAATCAAACTCAATGCCCTGGCCAATTCTGTTCGGACCACTGCCTAAAACAATGATCTTTTTCTTGCCCGATGGGATTGATTCGTTGGAGGATAAGGTTGGATAGCTCATTTGCGACAAATTGCGCAAAATTAAGGGTATGCAGTTAATTGCCGGCGTTATTTTTTAAATAATCTACCAACAGCTTCAGGCAAGTTCCTCACATTCAAATCCGGCACCCTGTAAAAGCTGTTCAATTGCTTGTGCTGTGAGGCCTTGCTCTGCTTCAATGCGTAATACATTATCACAATCATCAAGATCTACATTCCAGCGTTGTATGCCATTAAGTGGGGAAAGATGTTTCGCTGCATCGTGTACCATAAAGGGGTTACCCAGGTTGGTTCTGAATACAAGGATGTTCATGCTTACAGGTGTTAGGTTTTGGTAGTTGCGGGGTTATATGGTTGTTGGTGGCGGGGATGCTTCCTGTTGTTGTTCCTGCTTACGGCGTGAGCAGCAATTGCGCCACTCCTGTTTCATTTGTTCTCTTTCTTCTGCCGTCATGCCGCTAAACTTTTCTGCCATCTTTCTTTTCCATTGCTGTTTACCAGTTTTGTGTTTTCCACCCCATCCCCCAAATAATAATTTGGCCAGTAGGAGTAATCCGAATGATTGTGTGAAAGTGATTTTTGAAACAGGGGCCACATCGGCCAGTACACTATTCCATAGCAGCATCACAGCCCAGGTGAGGAGAGCCATAAAAGCCAGTGCCATAATGATGAAGCCAATGGTTTTAAATATTTTCTTTTGCATAATCTTCAATTGTATTTAAGACTGATGGAGCATGTCGTTTCGTAAAACTTCTAACCTGTTACGTAAATGCAATACAGCATAACGTTTTCGGCTAATCAGGGTATTAACTGTTTCGCCTGTTTTCTCTGCGATTTCTTTAAATGGAATGCCTTCTATTTCGTTTAGCACAAATGCTTCTTTCTGTGGCTGGGGTAATTCTTCTAATGCGCTGTATAAAGCGTCCCAGAAAAGGTTTCGCAGGTATTCAGATTCGGGATTGTCTTTCTCGTCATAAAACAGATCACTCCAGTTAAAAGCTTCATCGTCATGTTCCTGATATATATCTTCCAGCAGTGATGCTTTCTTCTTTCTTTGTTTATCGGTGATTTTGTTTCGGGTAACCGTGAAGAGCCAGCTGGTGAGTTGTTCAATGGGTTTGGTATTACCAATGAATTGATAGAACACATCCTGCAGGATATCTTCTGCATCGGCCTCACTGTTTACCCTTTTGCGGATAAAGCCCATTAGCCGTTTGCTATAGGTATTGATTACCTCTGTTATTTGCTTTCCGCGGGTATCGCTCATGGTGGCTGTTAGCGGTAAAACCTCTTCCATACTATGGGTTAGACGAATAAGGTGTTACCATATTGTATAAAACCCGATTTTTTTGGAAACTAATAAACAGGTCGCTATTGATGCCAAAATATAGCATTCATCGGGTCTTTTTTTGAATTTTTCTATAAAAAGCCATTTTTGATGTATAAAAGGAATACCTGAATTAATGAATAATTGACGATACCGCTAGTTCATCGCCAGACCATATTTGAGTCCCTGCAGCCAATCTCTCATGGTATCAGCGGGTATATTTGTTGAGCTTACCATTTGTTGTATAAAGGCATTGGAATACCCTTTATCAATATGGGTAGAAATGATATTCCAGACACGGTCTTTCAAAGTATGATTCATTAAACAGATCTTTGCAATTTCTCTGCCAATGACGATTGCAGCGATAACCTCAAGCGCACGCTCTGGTTGATCACTTGCAAAAAGATCTTGGTGGTGTTCATAAATCAGGTTCGATTGCAGGTCAAAAAAGTGCTGAATGATACTGGCGATATCCCTGGCATCCTTTTGTCTTTTTTCCGGCCTATCATCATATGCGATTAATTTCAGCAGCACAATCGCAGGTAATGTAGCCGTTTTGAATTTGTGTCCGGTATCTGTTTTTGCTTCTACTATTCCTGCCTGATACACTTCAGCGAATCCGTTGATACGAATACTGGTCATGCCTTCTCCCGTTATTGTTACACCATCATCCAGGCTAATGGCACCAAATGGGAGTAAATCAACCTGAATACCTTCCGGACTAATCATCACAAAAGCATTCTCCCTTGCAGTGGCAAACTGGTGATCTTTTAAACGCTCTCGTACTGCTTCATATATTTCGCGGCTGGCAACAAATACTGCAAAGTCTACATCCTTGGTTTGCGGTATTTTTTTATTTCCCTGCTTGTACCAGTATTCTCTGGCGATAGCCCCTATCATGTAGAAGTCTACATCAAGTTCCATGAATACTTGCTGCAGTACATCGAGTACCCCCTTCAACTGCGTTAAATTAATCTGCTTCAATTGTATGGATTACATGTGTGTTATATAGTAATTGCGCGGTTTCTATGCAGCGAGGATCATCGGTGATGAGTAGATCGGCGTAGACCAGTAAGGGAGGTGCTAGTGCTTGTATATCTGCCGGCTCATACCAAAACTTTTCATATAAAAGTATATCGCCATTATTGTCGGGGATCAATCCTAACCGATTACCCTGCATAGCTGTGAAGCCTTTTGTATAAAGGGTTAATTCTTGCGCTGTTAGATAGTTGGTCATTAGTTCAGCAGCAGCCTGACCGCCCCATTGCATATCAAGATCCCTTATTTGTACATCAGCCCAATTATTTCTTTGTGCTTCATTGGCCATTCTACATTGCTTGATGAAGAGATCGGGCTTTAGTGTTTCCCTGTAGCCAGCGATCCAGCGATCCAGTAAGGCGCGCTTGTTTTTCAACGCGATCTCTCTCCTATTGATAGGAAGAATATATCCTGCTTCATGCAAGCCATCAATGATGTATTTGATGTTGCCCAATGCTACATTCGTTTCCCTGGCAAGCTCCCGATACGTTCTTCTGATAGCTGTAGGATCGTTTAGCAGGTGAAACACCACTTTTAATCCTGTTTTGGTAAAAGCACGATTAGTAACAGGTTTGGTTGTTTTAATGGGTTTATTGCCATCAATAAATAACATCGTATCTGCTGTATGGATAAAAGCATTTCCATTTGCCTCCAGGTAAGCGATTCCTTTTTTACGCATTTCTTCCCTTGCCGGTTCAGCAATTCTTTCTGCAATGATCATGATGGGCTGCGCAGGTGTTGTTTTTCTGGTAATCTTATCTACCATGTATGTTGGCACATACTGGTTGTACTCAAGAAAGAATAATGTATCCCGATTCTGAATTACCAGATTATACTGTTCACCACCAGCTTTGCCATGTGGTTTAAAAACGATCTGCAGGCCCGTTTTTTCACGGATAGCTTCAGTTCCTTGTTCTAAAATGGTTTTCTTAGCGTTCATAAAAAATATTTGTTCACTTATAATGAACAATCGAATTTAGTGAACTTTTGTCAAGTGTTCAATTTTGTTCACTATTTTATTTGTTCTTTTATTGTGAACAAAATAAAAATAGTGAACAAATAATTCATTATTAATTCGCTATCAGTGGTATATCCGGGAGAAGCTTGTCTGGCAAGCTGCTACTTATAGGCGGGTATCTTGCTTAAAGCAAGGATTAGGCAAACGGGTTTGACTGTAGCTTTGCAGAAAACAGGTAGTATGGAATTCGGACGTGTGCCCATTGCTGAGCTGGACCAGATCAATTTTACCCTTCCCGCCGAGCCTGCCTTCAATGATCAGGTATTGAAAGGTAAGAAAGTTTCAACACCTGCTGTTTACTTGGGTTGCGCCAAATGGGGTAGAACAGAATGGATTGGTAAGTTATACCCGCCGAAAACAAAAGAGAAAGACTTTCTGGAGCATTACGTTAAACACTATAACAGTATTGAACTGAATGCCACCCACTACAAGGTATACGACCCTGCTTCTATCGCCCGGTGGGCCCAGAAGGCGGAGGGGCGGGACTTTAAGTTTTGTCCGAAAATGTACCAGGGTGTTACCCATCGGGGTAGTTTACAGGGAAAGGATTTTATTACTACCGAGTTTTTGCGTGGGGTGTTGGCTTTTGGTGAGTTATTGGGCCCCATCTTCATTCAGGTGAGTGATGCTTTTTCTCCCAATCGCCGTGCTGAATTATTTCAGTACCTCCGTTCTCTTCCGGTCGACCTGCAGTTTTTTCTGGAAGTGCGTCATCCCGGCTGGTTCGATCATGGTGAAGTGCAGGATGCTTTGTTTGGTACCCTCCGTGAATTGAATATGGGTGCTGTGATGACCGATACCAGTGGCCGGAGAGATTGTGCCCATATGCATTTACCCATTCCGCGTACATTTATTCGTTATGTAGGTAATAGTTTGCATCCTACCGATTATCGGCGCATCGATTGCTGGATTGATCGTATCCGGCATTGGATTGACCGGGGTATGGAGGAAGTGTATTTCTTCATGCACATGCATGATGAAACCTATTCGCCGGAGCTCACCGTCTATATGGTCGATCGACTTAATGCCGCCTGTGGGCTGCAGTTGCAAAAGCCGCAATTTATCCAGCAGCAACAAACACTCTTCTAAATCCTTTGTGCTACCCTTTGTGTACTTCGCGTCCTTTGTGGTTTCAAATCTGCTCGCATTATCTGCAGGCTTGCATAACGTCAAAGAGTTTTGAAACCACAAAGGACACGAAGTACACAAAGGGTAGCACAAAGGGGGGTCAGGTGGCGGTTGGGAGTTCGTGCCAGCGGGTAGTGTATCGTGGGCTGCGTAATTCCTGTCGCATTTTCCAGTTGCGGGTAGTGCCTGCTGCAGCGAATTTGAGGATATCATCCCGCATAGAAAAATTGATATTGTCGATCATGCTCATGAGCATGCGCTGTTGTGCCGGTCGTTCGTTCTGGTTGAACAGGTTTCCCTGTACGGCAGAGTCGGGAACGATATTACTGAGCATCACGCCGGCTTTTTTGTACAGTCGTCCTTTTTCATAGAGTTGATCTACCAGTGTAAGGGCAGGTTTAATGAGGTCTTGTGTAGCGGAAGTGGCTATTGGTAAATTGTGGTGAGCGCCAATACTGGGGCCATGTTTGAAATGGGTGCCTTGCATGTCTTCTCTGGGAACTACAAAAACGCTGATGGTGCCTGCGGCGCCCAGTTGCCGGCGTAATTTTTCGGCAGCTCGGGTAGTATAGGTGGCAACGGCTTCGCGGAGATCTTTCAGTTCTGTTACGGGCCTCCCGAACATGCGGGTGGTCATGATCATTTTTTTATTCAGCCTTTCTTTTTCCATTTCATGGCTTATTTCACCTTTCAGTTCGCGAAGCAGGCGGGCACCGGTAACGCCGCCCATATGTCGGTAAGCCCAATCGGTTGGGTATTGACTTAGTTGAAGTGCGGTGCTAATCTGCCATTGCTGCAATTTTTTAGCGTATTGCCGGCCTACCCCCCAGATATCTTCAATGGGTGTATTGGCCAGTGCTTTTTGTATTTTTTCTGGTGTGTCCAGTACAAGTACACAATTGGTACGTTGTTTATGTTTTTTGGCGAGGCGGTTGGCTACCTTACTCAGTACTTTGGTAGGTGCTACACCAATCGAAACAGCGATGCCTGTCCATCGCTCAACCGTTTGTTTGAGGAATACGGTAAACTCATTCAGTTGTGGTAATGGAATATGGGAGAGGTCGATAAAGGCTTCATCTACCGAGTACACTTCAACCGATCCTGCGGGCAGGTGCAGACGGAGTGTTTCCATTACCCGCCAGCTCAGGTCGCCATAGAGATTATAGTTAGAAGAAAAAGTAGCGACACCTTTTTTCTCGATCAGTGGTTTGGCCTGGAAATAGGGGATGCCCATATCCACACCAATGGCTTTCGCCTCATCGCTGCGTGATATGATGCACCCATCATTGTTACTTAGTACCACAACGGGCTGCCTCATCAATTCCGGCCTGAACAATCGTTCGCAGGAACAATAAAAACTATTACAATCAATAATCGCCTTCATACCCTTCAATCTCCCTTCGTGCCTCCCTTTGTGCCCTTTGTGTCCTTTGTGGTTTCAATTTTCTTTGACGGTTAGCGCGCCTGCAGATAACGCAAGCAGCTTTGAAACCACAAAGGACACAAAGGGCACAAAGGGAGGCACGAAGGGTTATGTTTTGTGGATGGAATAGGTGACTACTCCCCATACCATAAAATTCGAATAGGGGTCGATTTCTATGTCGGCGAATTTCTTGTTATCGGCGAGTAGTATGTGTTTATTAAAATGTTGTTGCAGCCGCCTCACCAGCAGTTCACCATTGAGGATGGCTACGATTACGCGGCCTGCGGCCTGCCGGATGCTGCGGTCTACAACCAATACATCTCCCGCATAAATGCCGGCGCCTGTCATGGCATCACTATTCATGCGAAAGAAAAAAGTAGCAGGTTTATTGCTGATCAGTTCTTCATTCAAATCAATCCCCCGCTCCATATAATCATCGGCCGCAGCCCCAAAACCAGTAGCATTCGCGGTAGGTACTTCCCACTGGTCATACTGCTTGGAGCCTTTGTAGGCGGCCCCCTGCCATCTTTCCCCATCCATAGAAATAAATTTTGATTAGCTAAAAATTTTAGTAAATTTATGCTAAAATAATTATCCGAGTAAAATTTTATTCGATGGAAACAATCGCTCCCACTTTCAATCCGCATACCCGTACGGCTCCGGTTTTACAGGGGTTGTATACCTATCGTTTACAGGCTTTGCCCGATGATATGGCACGCAGGGCTATTGCTTTTGAGCATGCTCATTTGCGTGAGCAATATGGCCATGATATTCCCCTGGTGCCACCATCCATTCAACTGATGGAATTCATGGCCCGCGAGGAAATGGAGTCTACCATTATCCGTTGGATGCATCGCATCATCAGCACACAGCATAGTTTCCTGGTACAGTTCCAGGGGTATGGGGCTTTATCGTCGAGGCGTTTGTACCTGCGGCTCAATGACCAGCAGCCCTTCCTGCAAATGACCAGGTCCATGCAGGTCATTGATCAATATATCCGCAATTATGATTGTCCGCCGGCAAAACCCAATATGCACTTGTGTTTACCCGTTACGGGCATATTATCGGAGCCCTTATTTGAGCGGCTTACACTTGAGTATGCCCAGCGCAAAACCCGGTTCAGTCTCGAAGTGCGGGAGCTATCCCTGCTCAGGCTGGAGCATGCCCTGGATCCTGGTACCCCCATCAATCGTTTTGGTTTACAAACACTGTAGTCTGTTATGGTATTGTCTGATTATCCTATGTCCAGTTATCTGTTGATCCTTGAGCCCAATGAAGCAGTCAGGGAATCCATCATGCAGGTAAAACGTCATTTCGCAACGCAGTACGATTGTCCGGAGGCACTGCAGGGCCAGCCCAATATCAGCCTGCTTTCCTGGAAGCAATACGAAATGACGGAAACGCGCTGGATGCCTATGTTACAACGTATTGTACAGGACACTGCCCCTTTTCAGGTAGGGCTATCCAATTTTGGGAGTTTGCCCACGCATAGTATTTTTTTCCAGGTGCAAACACAAACCCATCTGTCGCAGCTGAGTAAGGGGCTTCGTTCGCTACAATCACTTATTAAACCCAATAAGGAGAATAAGCCACATTTTATTGCCGAACCATATATCACACTTGCCCGAAAATTATTGCCCTGGCAATATGAAAAAGGCTGGCTGGAAATGGCGCATACACATTTCAGTGCCAGCTTCATGGTATCGCAGTTGGTATTATTAAGGAGAAGGGTGGAAGAAGAAAAATATACAGCGATCAGGCGAATGCACATGCAGGGCCTACGCGAAGAAGTGGTGCAAGTGGCATTATTTTAAAGGGAAGCAGGAGCGGTAAACGCAAGCACGCTGTAAAAGAATGATCAGGTAATAGCTACAATACAAAAACTATGCTGTATGGAAGAGGGTAAGGAATACCTGAAAGGCCGGGGTGCCCAATTCAATCCGAAGAATAGATTTCTGCAACACGAAAGAGTACGTGAGCATGTAGAGGGTATCGACGACTGGACAACACCCAATACCGCCACCATTTACCTGGAAGACCAGGCCAAGAGTATCGTGAATAAGGTGGAGAGTCCGGATGTGGGTATGATGTATAGCATGAATCCTTATCAGGGTTGTGAACATGGTTGTATTTATTGCTATGCCCGTAATGTGCATGAATACTGGGGCTACAGCGCAGGACTTGATTTTGAACGCAAGATCATTGTTAAAAAAAATGCTCCGCAGCTATTGCGTAAATTTCTGATGCATAAAGACTGGCAGCCGGTGCCCATTAGTTTGAGTGGGAATACTGATTGTTATCAGCCTGCAGAAAAAAAATATCAGCTAACGCGGCAATTATTGCAGGTATGCCTGGAGTTTAATCAGCCCGTGGGTATGATTACCAAGAATGCCGGTGTATTGCGTGATAAGGATTTGTTGCAGGAAATGGCTTCACGTAATTTGGTAAGTATACTGGTGAGCATCACTTCTTTTCAGGAAGAATTACGCCGTGTTATGGAACCCAGAACTACCACTGCACAACAGCGGTTACGGGTGATTGAAGAATTGAGCAAAGCAGGTGTACGCATGGGGGTAATGCTGGGCCCTATGATACCCGGATTGAATGAACATGAAATGCAATCCATCATGAAAGCCGCCAGTGACGCAGGCGCAGTTTTTAGTGCCTATACTTTTATCCGCCTCAATGGTGCCATTAAGCTCATCTTTCATGATTGGTTATACCAGAACTTTCCCGATCGGGCAGATAAGGTTTGGCATTTGATAGAGCAGGGGCATGGCGGACAGGTGAATGATAGCCGTTATGGTATTCGTATGCGCGGACAAGGACCGGTCGCAGATCTGGTGCGGCAGCAATACATCAAGTATGCGCAGAAGTATGGACTGGCTTCCGAGCGCTGGGATCTCACTACCTCCCGCTTCCAGCGACCAGGCCAACAAGCTCGTCTCTTTTAACCCTTTGTGCTATCCTTTGTGCCCTTTGTGTCCTTTGTGGTTTCAAATCTGCCTGCATGTTCTGCATGCCCGCACAAAGTCAAAGAGCTTTGAAACCACAAAGGACACAAAGGGCACAAAGGATGACACAAAGGGAGGGAAAAGGAGAGGGCTGCCTTGAACGGGCAGCCCTCTTTATAAGATCTGTAAAAGATCTGATTATTTAGGATCGAGTGCACGCTTGATCTTTTCAGAAAGATCCTGCAGGTGCATTTTACTCATCTTGTCGGCTGTAGTTGCAGCAGCTGCATTCACCTGACTACGCAGTTGTGTCAGTTGAGCGCGGGCAATGCTGTACACATCGCTGCGGCTGTTGGCACCAGAGCTGTAGATGCTACGGCCACCACCAAAGCTGATGGTGATACCACCTGCTGGTGGTGCAGGATTCAGGAGGTTATCCAGTTTCTCTACATAGCTCTTCTGCAGTAAACGACGATATGTATCGATCGCTTTACCTGATTTCAGTTCGCTGAACAGTTCGCCTTGCAGATCGTTCATGAATTCTACTGTGCTGTATGCTTTCTCAGCACCAAAACGATCAACATTCGCCTGCATGCGGTGCAGTCTGTCGGTAGTTAATAAACCAGCCAGGGTACCTTCTTGCATAGCAGCAACTGGATCGCTGGTGCCAGGAGGATTGATACGATCCCAGATCTTGGTATCGATCAACCATTTTGGAGTTTGGAATACCTGACGGTTCAGGAAGCCAAGCGCATCACGTTGCATAGCTTTTGGTGTGATTTCATAAACAGGCTCAGTTTCTTCTACTGTTCTGAATGTTTCATATACACCACCAATATTGCGGCTTACGTGACCAATATAGCGACGGAACTGTCCCACCAGCTGACCATACATGGTAGCGATGTTCTCGTGTTGGTCGCCTTCTTCTTTGGTCCACTCAGGCAGGTTAGTGAGAATGCGCTGCAGGTTTTTAACACCGTAGTCACTCGCTTTAACAGCGTTGTCACTCAGGTCTTCACTCTGACTGCGAGGGTCGAATTGGTTGCCAGACTCATAAGTACCAAACCAGGCGCGTGGTGTAGATTTCAGGGTTTCAGTAACCAGTTTGTTGCTGGCTTTTTTCAGTTCTTCTTCTGAATTACCTGGAATATAACCATAGCCCCAGCGAATAGCCCAGAGGTCATAATCACCGATGCGGGGATACAGACCAGCTTTGCTGATATTATCTTCAGGCTGTGCTACATAGTTGAAACGGGCATAGTCCATGATAGAGGCAGTATGTCCGTTGGCTTCAACCCATGCTTTATCGCGCAGTTTCTCAACAGGCGTTTTGCTGCTGCTACCCATGTTGTGGCGCAGGCCAAGGGTATGACCCACTTCGTGAGAAGATACAAAACGGATCAGGTCGCCCATCAGGTCATCGCTGAACTTCATGCTGCGGGCACGGGGATCAACGGCTGCTGTTTGGATCATGTACCAGTCGTGCACAAGTTTCATTACGTTATGGTACCAGCCAATATGGCTTTCCAGGATCTCGCCACTGCGGGGATCGTGTACGTTAGGGCCATAAGCGTTCTCTGTAGAAGAAGCGAAGTAACGGATCACAGAGAAACGGGCATCTTCCATGCTCATGGTAGTGTCGTTCTCAGGCCATTCTTTACCAATGATGGCATTTTTGAAACCAGCTTTTTCAAAAGCTTTCTGCCAGTCGTTCACACCCAGGATCAGGTGTTTTCTCCACTGTTTTGGTGTAGCGGGGTCGATATAGTAGATGATGGGTTTCTTGGGTTCAACCAGTTCACCTCTCTTCCATTTTTCTACATCCTCATCTTTAGGCTCCAGTCTCCAGCGAACAGCAAATTCCTTGCTTTCTACTTTCTGCTGGTCATCGCTAAAAAGGGTATAGTCGTCTGTGAAGAAGCCAACACGCTTATCCGCAATGCGGGGAGTCATTGGCTTTTCAGGCAGTAATAACAAAGAGGTATTCAGTTCAATGGTAACAGCACCAGCTGCGTTGGCAGCGGGAATACTTGCACCACCGCCGCCCAGACCTGGAATGGTTGGAGCAGCACCTGCAGCGTTGAAGGTTTTAACCGAGCGAACTTCGGTATTGATGGGATAAGTGCTGATACGCTCGATATAAGACCTGTCTGAAGCGATAGGACCCAGACCAAGGCCACGCTTAACAGCAGCGTTGATGCTTACTACCTGGTTATCGCCTTTGAAATAATCGGTCATATCCAATACCACCGAGCTGCTGTCTTTGCCGAAAGCGGCAATAGGGAAGCTGGAGGCAATGGCATTGAGGTTAGAGTTGGTAACAGCTTTATAGATATCGTCCTTGGGGTCGGCCGCATTGATGAGGGTAACCACACGGAGGAAGATGTTGCTGTTGGGGCCTTTTTCGAAAGAAAGGGTTTGCTGGTTAGCGATTTCGCCACCATAAGAACCGCGGGCACCACCATTTGTAGGAACTTTAATGTAACGTGTAACTGCCAGAATTTCACGGCCTAGCAAGCTATTCGGGATCTCAAAGTAGTATTTGTCATCTACTTTGTGAACCGTCATCATGCCTTTCTGGGTTACAGCTTTATTCGTGATAACGTCCTTATAAGCGCGGGGACCTGAACGGGGAGCAGCGGCTCCACCTCCAAAACCTCCGGGCAATCCACCAGCAGTAATGGGGCCTGCAGGGCGGCGGGTCGTATCGGTCTGCGCTACTGAAACCAGGCTGGCCAGTAATGCGGCTGATAATAGATACTTTCTCATTTTCAGTTATTGTTTTTGAATAAGCGTTAAAGATAGTGTTGTTATCAGTTCAATAAATTTTTTGTTTGGGGGTGTGGGATGAATGGTAAAATCTTTAATTTGGGTCGGTGAAAAGTAATGAGGGGAAATAAAAAATCCCCTTATCTTGCCAACCCTGAAAACGGCAGAGGAATGCGGCTTTTTGCCGAATCAAATTTGTTGCTTTCAGGAAAATTCCTAATTTGTAACCCCTTAAATGTTACTTGTACGATTATTCCTGCGGTGTGTATGGGATTTTATCAGTAGCATTGTGAGGAAAATTTGTTAAATCAACCTGTTATTTAAAAACAAAAATCAATCGAATCATGGCTGAGACAAAACCAACTGCAACAGCTCCAAAGAGTGCATCATCTGTTCAACCGAAGAAGAGCAGTAATCTGGTTGCTACACTTGCCCCCATTTTGTGTATCCTGGGTGGCTATTTTATCTGGCGTTTTATTTTAGGTAATGCTAGCAATTTTACTACCCCCGATCCTGATGGTAGTCATTGGTTCTGGCCAGCACACAAAGGCCCAATCGGTACTTTTACTAAAATGTATGAAGGTGGTATCGTAGTACCTATCCTGATTGGTACCTTCCTTACTGCTGTTACATTTACAATCGAAAGATTATTGACTGTAAGCAAAGCAACTGGTTCTGGTAATGTAGCTGAGTTCATCCGTAAGGTTCAGTTCCACCTGGCTAACAAGGATGTTGAGAAAGCAATTGCTGAGTGCGACAAGCAAAAAGGATCTGTAGGTAATGTAATGAAAGCAGGTCTGCGTAAGTATAAAGAAATGATTTCTAACACTGAACTGGATACTGAGCAAAAAGTGCTGAATATTCAGAAAGAAGTTGAAGAAGCAACTGCTCTTGAACTGCCTATGCTGGAAAAGAACCTCGTGTTCCTGTCTACTATCGCTTCAGTAGCAACCCTGTTGGGTCTGTTCGGTACCGTATTAGGTATGATTCGTTCATTCTCTAAACTGGGTGATGAAGGTGGTGGAGAAGCTGCACGTGAACTGTCACAAGGTATCTCTGAGGCCCTGTATAACACAGCCCTGGGTATCGGTACATCAGCTGTAGCGATCATCATGTATAACGTATTCACAACTCGTATTGATGGTATCACTTATGGTATCGACGAGTCTGGCTTCACTTTAACACAAAGCTTTGCTGCTAACTACAAATAATCGTTTTGCGATTATTCGTATGGAAAAACAGCAGTTTTGAATCTAATTAAGTGAAACCTTATAAATAATTAATAATGGGAAGAGCCAAATTACCACGTAAGAGTACCAACATTGACATGACGGCGATGTGCGACGTGGCATTCCTCCTGTTGTCGTTCTTTATCCTTACAACCAAGTTCAAACCCTCAGAAGCCATTGCGGTTACGCCTCCTCCTTCGGTGGCAGCTAAAGTGGCTCCGGATAAGGACATTGTAATGGTTACGATCGACAAGGATGGTAAGGTATTCATTACGATGGATGACGAGACAGTAAAGGAAACAGTAGGAAATGCGCTGAACTCTAGTTTGAACCTGAATATGGATGTAAATGCATTCAAGAAAGCGGGTTTTTATGGAGCACCCTTCAGCAGCATGGCATCCTTTCTCTCTATCCCTGAAGAACAACGTAAGGGCGATAAACTGCCTGGTATACCAGTACTCGATTCTACTGATAACCAGATGGTTACCTGGATGCGCGCAATCAAAGAAGCCTATATAGGTAAGAAAATGAACCTATTGGTGAAAGGTGATAACGCCGCTAAGTTCCCTGCGTTCAAAGCAGTGATAGATGCTTTCAAGAAGAATGATGAAACGAAGTTTTCAATGATCACGAATCCTGAGAGTGTTCCTGTCGGCACAGAACTGTGGAAACGCACAATGGCCGGTGAGAAGAGGGAAGAATAACCCTGTTCCGAAAAGTAAATTAAATACTCACGAAAACTAAATTCTACCGTTATGGCAGAAATGGATACCTCGAGTAGCGGGGGCCATAAAAAGGGCCCCGGGGTCAAGAAAGGGAAGAAGCTCTCTACCCGTGTTGACCTGACGCCGATGGTTGACCTCGGCTTCCTGCTCATCACATTCTTTATCTTCACCACTTCGATGAGTCAGCCTACTGCTATGAAACTCTTCCTGCCGAAAGATGCAGACAAAGAAGAGGATCAGAACAAGGCTAAGGAATCTGGTGTGATCACGATCCTGCTGGGAAAAGACAATAATGTCTTCTACTATGAAGGACAGCTGGATCCCACTGCTTCCAACTTCAAATCATCTACTTTCAAGGAGATCAGGGATGTACTGCTCGATAAAAAAGCACGTACCCCCGAAAAGGATCTGGTAGTTGTATTGAAACCCTCATCAGAAAGCACGTATAAGAACGTGGTGGATATACTGGATGAAATGACCATCAACGTATTGAAACGTTATGCACTGGTGGATATCCTGCCGGTGGAAGAACAACTGGTAAAAGCGTCTGAAGCAGCTGGTGCTGCTACAGCGTCTAACTAAAAAAAGTTCTTTCAGCCGTATGGAAAAACCATCAATCTGAATCAAAGTATAATAAAGACCTAACAATGGATGTAAACAAAATATTATCCGCGGATATCCTCGATATCATTTTCGAGGGTAGGAACAAGGAGTACGGAGCTTACCAGCTTCGCAAAACCTATAATAAGCGTATTACGATCGCTATTATTGGTATGCTTGCGGTATGTCTGCTGTTCCTGTTGGGGTCCATTCTGGCAAATTCCGACAAAGAAAAGCAAACGCAGATCTTTGTAGAAGATGTACAGTTACAGG
>VFQP010003404.1_pt1 | contig 16154 bp, 14 predicted proteins | sample 3512351 | NCBI WGS metagenome assembly VFQP01 (sample SAMN10412372, study PRJNA504923) | tailings metagenome | isolation source: Relicate 1 Philex TSF1 revegetated site | place: Philippines: Tuba, Benguet | collected 2017-08-29 | reverse complement strand
CCGGAAAAGACCGCAGACAGCAGACCGCAGACGACGGACCGCAGACCGCAGACGATTCGATATATAAGGTATGGTATGTGGCGGAAGCGGTAGTGAACGTCGATCCAAAGTCTCGTCTGCGGTCTGCGGTCCGTCGTCTGCGGTCTGCGGTCCGCGGTCTGTCCTTCCTCCCGCTCTAATCGACTTTTCCCACACCCTACTAACCCATTCAGGCCATTCACTCGAAATTTCGTCAATCCGCCTGCTATCTTCTTAAATTTCATTCCTGTACGACCATTAACTATTGACCTTACCGCGTTTATCTGTAATTTGAATTAACAACCGTTCTTGAAAAAAGCGCTTTCTATACGGCAGTTGCTTTTGGCGATCGTATGGGTTATGATAACCGGTACGGCTGCCGCACAATTGCCCGACTATCATCTCCAGTTGTTTGACTATACTTCCGGTATTCAACCCGGTACCATTTTATCCGTCTCACGCGATAAAAAAGGCTGCCTCTGGGTCTTATACCGACGGCAGGTGCAGCGCTTCGATGGAAAACGCACAGCCACCTTCAAACAAGGACAGTTACTCGACAACCTGCTTTGCGATAATGCCGGCCAGATCTGGGTGACCGGCGCAAACAAAATCTTTCTTTTCTCGGAAGAAAAAGGCGACTTTAAACAAGTGTATCTCTCTTCCACGGATTCATCGATCGTTTCCGGTCCTGTGTTTCAGCTAAACGATAAAAGCATCATTCTCCTGACCAGCAAAGGGATATTTAAATATGATGCGGCAACCGGTACTTTTTTGCAGTGGGAAAAGAAACTGCCGCCGCCTGCCGTCTTTTCTCTGCCTCTCTCCGTTTTCTACGATGATCTGCTCTTTTATCAAAGCGGCCGCAACCTCCTGCGTTATGATATTCACACAGCAAAGATTGATAGCCTTGCTTCGCTCGACTTCAATCGTATCTATCCGGTAAACAGAGATAGTATTGCCATCAGTAGCTGGGATAATAAAACCTACTGGCTCAATTTTGCGTCGGGAACGGAACGGGTAATGGATCTGCCTCCCGCATTAAAAAAGCCGGGCTATGCGTTCTTCTCTGTGAGAAGCATGATGGAGTTGTTGCCAAACCGTTTTCTGATCGCTTCGCGCGAAGGGATCTATGAGTATAATAATAAAACAAAAGAATTCTGCCATCCTCACTTCTTCCTTAATGGAAGAAAAGTGGGAACCAGCGATTATGTGAATCATCTTTATCTCGATAATGATGGCTATGCCTGGATGGCCACTATTGATGGTGTAGCTCGCTTCGCTGTGAAGAATTCTCCGATCGGCCTCACACGCATCCGGCAACTGAATGATGAACTTCCGGCAGGAATAGATAATATCCGTAAAATAGAGGAAGACGAAAAAGGCAATCTATGGCTCGCCACCGGCAACGGATTTGTAGCCTGGAAAGCAAACAGACGTGATCTCGAATTTTTTCTTCCATCTCAAGATAGAAACGATAAACTGAACCATCCTTCAGTCCGGGGACTGATGTATGACGGAAAATATATCATTCTGGGTCCAACTGACAAGGGAATGTGGCTGTATGATCCTGTAACAAAACAATATCGCCGGCCCGACTACGACGCAGATAGTGTAAGAACGCTAAGCGAAGGAGATTTTATCGATGACATCGCCCGCTTGAAGAATGGTGACGGCATTGTGATGGGACGACGAGGCATTTATGTTATCAAAGCAAAAACGTACAAACTTGTTCAATTGCCACTGTCAATGATCACTTTTGAAAATCCAAATTTTGCCCATCAGGGTAAAGACGGCATCATCTGGATCACGACAAATCGCGGCCTGCATTGTATTGATTCGAATTACCATTACCTGCAGAAATCAGTTTTCCCCGATGCATCCGCACAGATCATAACAAGTTCGTTCATGATGTCAAATGACCGGCTATTGTTTTCATGCGAACAGGGGTTGTATACCGCAAGATATCAGCAGGGGAAGATTGTAGTGGAAAAGAAAACAAACGTATTTGATCATATCAATCTTTATACGATCTACCAGGATCAGCACGATGTGATATGGGCCAGTTCACAAAATGGGATCTACCGGTATGATCCGGCAACATTCAAACTAAACCTGTTTGATTATTCTGATAACGTGCAGGGATACGGATTTAATGGTAATAGCTGGTTTCGTGACCGGCAAGGTGTGTTGTATTTTGGCGGTGTGAATGGTATCAATTACTGGAATCCGGATACGTTCACTGCGCCTGCAGAATCGTTCCAGGTGTATATCAACCAGGCTTCCATCGGGAATAAAGACTCGGTGATCTATTCTTTTGCTCAGGAAGTTTTTATCCCATATGCTGATCGCTCAATGGAGGTAGAATTTGCTGTGGCTTATTTCAACAATGCTGAGAAAGTTACCTACAGATACCAGTTGGAAGGATTTGATAAAGACTGGAAATATCTTGGTAACAACAATGTTGTCCGCTTTACCTCACTGCCCCCGGGAAATTACAATCTGAAAGTTCAGGCCAGTCTAAACCGTGTTGACTGGGTTGATGCCAAAAACTCATTTTTTTTCGAAATAAAATCGCCATACTGGATGGCCTGGTGGTTTATAACCGCGCTTATTATAGCTGCAGCAAGTATTATCTGGATGGTTGTCCGCAATCGCAATAAGAAGATCCAGGAAAAACAGGAAGAGCTGGAAGCAGAGCAGGCGATCAATTATTTTGCCGCGAGCATCTATGAAACAAATTCGGTCAAAGCGATTCTCTGGGACGTAGCGAAGAACTGTATTGGCCGGCTTCATTTTGAAGATTGCGTGATCTATCTGCTGGACCACGAACGGAAGGTGCTTATTCAGCGGGCTGCACATGGCCCCAAAAGTCCTGCTTCTTTTGAGATAAAAGAACCGATGGAGATCCCATTGGGCAAAGGCATTACGGGGGCTGTGGCCGCAAGCGGCCGGGCCGAACTTATTCCAGACACTACAAAAGATCCGCGTTACATTGTAGATGATGAGCAAAGATTCTCTGAGATCACTGTACCGATCATCTCTAACGGTCGCGTTTTAGGCGTAATAGATTGCGAACACTCAAAAAAAGGGTTCTTTACTCAAAAACATTTGTCCATTCTTACAACTATTGCGTCCTTGTGTGCAAATAAGATTGTAAAAGCAAAAGCTGAAGCGGAGCGGGCGAAGGCAGAGGCGATATTAATGGATACGCAAAAGAAGATGGCGGATGTAGAAATGCAGGCATTAAGAGCTCAGATGAACCCCCATTTCATTTTTAACTGTCTGAATTCTATCAACCGCTATATCGTGAAAAGCGATCAGGCCACAGCATCACTTTATCTTACACGTTTTGCAAAGCTGATCAGGCTGATACTTGATAACTCAAACAGTAAATCTGTTACGCTGTCAAATGAACTGGAAGCTCTCCGGTTGTATATAGAGATGGAGAGCATCCGCTTCGATAAAAAGTTCTCTTACAAGATCACGGTTGGAGAAAGCGTGCAGTCAGACAGTATTTATGTACCACCGCTGATCATTCAGCCTTATGTGGAAAACGCCATCTGGCATGGATTGCTGCACAAAGAAACAGCGGGCCATTTAACGATCCATATCAGCAGGGAAAGCAATTGTTTGCTCGAGTGTTCTATCGAAGATAATGGTGTGGGGCGTGCAAAAGCGAAAGAACTTAGAAGTAAATCGGCCCCCACAAAAAAATCATTGGGTATGAAGCTGACCGAAGACCGGCTGGCACTTCTCAATAAACAGATACAAGCCGAAGCATCCGTTGAAGTACTTGATCTGATCGCCGCCGACGGGGAAGCTGCCGGAACCCAAGTAATTCTAAAAATCCCTATTGACGCATAAAACCTGATTAGTATGATAAAATGTATCCTGATAGATGATGAAAAGAACGCTCTGGAAATGATGGAGTGGTTGTTGAAAACATATTGTCCGCAAGTGGAGATCGTCGGAATGTGCGGTTCTGCAGAGGAAGGAATCACCGCCATCAATGCCACAAAACCCGATGTTGTTTTCCTCGATATAGAAATGCCCAAGATGAATGGCTTCGATATGCTGGAGCAGTTTGACAAACTAACTTTTGACGTGGTATTCTGCACAGCATACGACCAGTTCGCTATCAAAGCATTCAAGTATGCCGCACTGAACTATTTGCTGAAGCCGGTTGATCCCGATGATCTGAAAGCTACCATCGAGCGAATTGAGGAAAAGAAGAATGTTCCAACCCGTGAACAATTCGACCTGTTGCTGCAAAATATTCATCAACCGGCAAAGCCAACACCGCAACGTATCGCTTTAACTACCGGTGATGGTCTCGTATTTGTTTCAACGCAGGATATTATTTATTGTGAAGCTGAAAGTAACTATACACATGTTGTGTTGTCAGGCGGAAAGAAAATACTTGTATCGAAAGTATTAAAGGAAATAGACGAGGCCTTAAGCGGCCCCGACTTTTATCGCGTGCATAGTTCTTTTCTGATCAATATCAACAGGATCAAAAAGTTTGTACGTGGTGATGGCGGTTATATTGTAATGGATAATGATGCTACTATTAATATTTCCAGAAACCGACGACAGGAGTTTATGGAATTGTTTTCAAGATTTTAACTACCCTAAGCGACAATCGTACCCCTTTGGAAAGACAGCATCAAGCTGTCTTTTTTTTATTGCAGATTTTCTTTTTCATTGATATTGTTCTTCTGGGTTTCCATCTCAAAAACTCTTACAAATTCTAAGACACTCTACCATTTCATAATCAAATACCGATGCCGAGCACTACCATCACAGCCAGTTTGTAATCTTCAAAAAACTATAAAGACAACACCAGCTCTAATGTTTAATCATTTCACTCAAAAAATCACCCCCCGACTCAATGTGAAGACGTTAAGACGTCAATCCCTGATAGCTTCGCGTCACCAAATGAAAATCATTAAACATTAAACCTAAGACGATGAAACTGGTTAAATTTTTCGCAGCTACAATGTTAATGGCTGTTTTCTTTACAGCATGTTCTAAAGACAATAAAGATGTTGACCCTCCAACACCTGCCTTTAACATCATTGGCGTTTGGCAAGGTAAGATCGGAAGCGGATCTGCAATACCAACGGGTTCTTTTGGCCTGGAAGTTAAAGAAGGAGGAAAGATCGATCGTTTAAGTGATGGTGCAATAACCGGCACCGGTACTTGGACTCTTACCGGCGATATCTTCAAAGCAGAGTATACGGCGAAATCAAACGGTGTTGTAGTAACGATCTCTGCAAAGGTCGACAAGATCGCTCACAAGCTCACCAACGGTACCTGGAAAAATGATGCAGAGCTCGATGGCACCTGGTTCGCAAGCAAAAAATGATTAACGACGGTTCTTTTATAACAGTAAGTTTGGTGGTGAAAAGCGGTGTGGTTACCGCTTTTCTTTTTTATCTTACGCTGGAGTCTTTAAGACATACAATACTGTTCTTATGAAATATTTGATTCTTCTTTACTTTTCATTTATGTCGTTATTTGTTTACGGTCAGTCATTCTGCCCGGTACCGCAATATTTCGACAGCGTACAGTTTTTTCTGAAGCAGAATTATGCGGGGTATGATGATAAGGTAAGTTCAAAAAACCGGAAGCAGTTCGAGCAGTTTACTTCAACGCATACGCAGCTTATCCGGAACGCCAAAAAACAATCATATTCATACCTGTTGATCCAACGTTGGCTTCGTTTTTTTAAAGATGAACACTTATCGATGTCTGTTCGTTTTGATACAGCAAATGGAAAGCTTGCAAAGACTATTGCGGAGTCGGAGAAATTTCCGCTGGAGAAGATCAGCGTTGATCAACTTGAGAAAACATCTTCCTCGTCCATAGAAGGTATTTATTATACCAGCGATTCATCCTATAAAGTAGCAGTTGTAAAAAGCGATGATGGTTTCAGGAAATTTGCTGGCATTATCTTATCAGCTAAAGCGCCTGAATGGAAACCTGGTACCGTAAAATTTGAACTTATTCCCGCAAGTGATAAAGGCAGGTTTGATGTGATCTGGTATAACCGGTATCACTACCCGCTGTTTGGAGAACTTGATTTTGGAAAGGAGAATACTTTTCACAAGGAAGGTTGGTATAAAAGTAACTTCAAAAAGGAGACGGCTGTTTCCAAACCATATGTCCCTTTATTTGAAGAGGAGAAACAGCATAACGCATTCTTTAAGCAGCTGGATGATAGTACTTCTTACCTGCGTATTCGCAGTTTTGATGCAGGATTTATACAGCAGATCGATTCTGTTGTGATCGCCAATACAGTATTACTCGAGAAGCTTCCGTATATGATCATCGATGTGCGGAATAATGGTGGTGGCGCAGATATTTCCTACCGGCCGTTGAAGCGCTTTATGTATACAGACCCGGTGAGAAGTATCGGAGTCGATCTACTGGCCACTCCGTACAATATCGCTATTACCCTTGAACTGATCAACAGTATTTCCGGAATGCCGGATGCTGAAAAAAAAGAATACAGCGATCTGATGGAAAAGGCGAGAAACAGCAATCAGCGGATGTTTGATTTTTTCCCGGATACGACCGAGACCTCATCCCCGATTCCTTATCCGAAGAAAATTGGTGTGGTAATAAATGAATATTGCGGCAGCACGACGGAGCAGTTTCTTTTCGAAGCACGACAAAGCCGAAAAGTGACACTATTTGGCAAACATACGATCGGCGTACTAGACTATGCAAACGTTCGTGATAAAAGCTTCTGTGATGGTTTTACACTCCATTATCCCACAACCCGTTCGAGAAGAATAGATATGGGTCTGGCAATCGATAACATTGGTATTTTACCAGATGTACCATTGGATTTTGATAAAGAAGGATGGTTGAAACAGGTGCAGCAGGCACTGTCAAAATAAACAAGGTATATTTTATGATTCTGTTAACTATTTTACCTAAGTGTTTTCCCTGTTGTATAACCTGAAAATCCGGTTATCCCGCTTTTGGTCTGCATCAACCATTTATTCAGTCTTTTTTAAGCGGGCTTTCACTATTTTTGCGCTGAAATTGAACTGATGAAAAAGAGGCTTACGATTTATTGTTTGATCGCATGTTTTTCAATTCTTCTGCCAGTTATAGCAGGAGCTCAATGTTCTATCTGTACAAAAACTGCGCAGCAACTTGGGGAGAAACCTGCACAAGGTATGAATAGCGGTATCTTGTACCTGGCTTTTACACCGATGCTTCTTGTCGGTTACATCAGCTACAAGTGGTGGCAGAACAATAAGCAACAACAGTAGTTTCATTATCACCTACGTTCACCAAGGAAAACCTGGTCAGGGATGATCATCAACATGCAAGAAAGCGCGAATGTATCCGGCATCTCTGTTGTTATTCCAAATTATAATGGGTTGATCCTGCTACAGCAGATTCTTCCTGCTGTCTTTGCAGCGGCAGAAAATACCAATCTCCCTTTTGAAGTTATCATTAGCGATGATTGTTCTTCAGATAACTCCATTCCATTCATCAAACAGGAATATCCCGCGATAATCATACTGGAAAGCAAGGTAAACCAGGGCTTTTCTCCAACGATCAACAGAGGAATTTTCAGAGCGCAATATTCTCATTTGCTTTTGCTCAACAGTGATGTCAGACTGGAGTCTGATTACCTGGTTCGTCTTCTCCGGTATTTTGACAAGCCAGATACATTTGGCGTAATGGGAAAAATTGTCAGTTGGGATGGTGAAAAGGTGTTGGATGGAGGGAAGTTTCCAGCCTTTCACGGATTCAAGATCAAAACATCCGGTAATTACCTGCCTGTTCAAAAAGAACCTGATCATTGGCTTTATAGCATGTATCTTTCAGGAGCAAATGCATTTGTTGACCGGGAAAAAGTTGTTTTATTGGGTGGGTTCAATGAACTGTTTGCTCCGTTCTATTCAGAAGATTATGATTTGAGCTTAAGAGCCTGGCGTATGGGCTGGAAATGTTATTATGACGATTCGGCTATTTGCCGTCATAAAGTTTCTGCATCCATCAGACAAAGCCACAGGAAAAAGAATATCAAAGTTGTCGCTAGCAGGAACAAGATGTATTTACACGCCATTCACCTGAATTCTTTTAAAAGGTTTCAGTGGTTTGTACAATTCAGTTTTGAAAGCCTGATTCATCTGTTTTTGCTGCGGATCACCTGGTTGAAAGCATTACAGTCATTTATTCTGCACTATAAAGAAGTGGTTGAAAGCCGCCGGATATTATTCAAAGCTGCTAAAGACAGACCCTTGCTTACGGTAAAACAGGTGGTAGAGTTTGTTCGCTCTTCTGTTGAAAAAAATGAGATAACACGCTTTTAGAAGGGCTTGCCTTCCCTGACGATTTTTTTATGTCGCTGTTTGTAATGTTTTCTTTTGAACAGCATTCTCAGTCCTTCGATCCATTTTACCAGGAAAAAAAATGATCCGTTATTGATTCTGTTGCTTTGGGGTGATTGGCAAAGCACAAATTTTGTGCTTGGTGTTTGAATAAACCTGCTGCGTAGTTTGTAGCCGTATTTATCCAGGAATTTGCCCTTGTGTAAGGCAAGATCTTTCAGATTTCCAAGGCTGAGATGCTCAACCATAAAAGGGATCACATAGCAATGATAGCCGAGATAGTCGGCCAGCAGACAAAGGTCTGCCGCATAAAAATGAAAGCCGTGAAGATCTGATGATACAACGAGGTTAGCGGAACGGCGGATGATCAGCAGGTTTTCATCCAGGGAAAAAACACGGGCCGGAAGATTTTCGTGTGTAATTGTTTTTCCGTTGTTCACGATATAACGCACATCAAGATGATAGCCGGCAGCGCCGGCATTTCCACACACGGCCCATTGCGGATCTTTGACGGAGAGCTCTTGCAGGATACGGGTCAGTACAGCGGACTGATCAATACACCGGACGTCCTGATGAACGATAACAATGAATTCTCCTTTCGCTTCTTTTAAAAAATGGTTGATCGCTGTGTATGCATCAAACTGATTCCCCTTTGTATTATCGGCAACAAGGTATTCGCAGTTCTGATCAAACCCGCATTTTTCAAAACTGGTTTTCATCTCTTCAAATTCATCCAGGTTGGTCACAATTGTGCAAACAGAGAACTGAAGTGGTGTGAGTGCAGGTGTTGCTGAAAGAAATCTGGGAATAGCCATGACTAAAAATACAAAATTAGAAACGTGTATTAAACAACGCTGCGTTTGTTCACTTCGTTTACAAAAGAGAACAGGTTGAATGTTCCGTTTTTCAGTCTGATATTGATCTCCTGCTCAAGAATCCGCTGATCAAAATCTTTCATCCGGAGTTTTTGCAGAATATGCCAGGCTTTTGAAGCCAGCAGAAAAGCCTTACGCGATGTATTTGTTGCCGATGAATGATTGTTTATCGCAGCAGCAAGCTGATCAATACCTGATTTCTGCGAAGCGACTGTTTTCAGTACAGGAACTTCTTCTTGTTTATTGAACGATGGTGCCAGCATCAGGCGAAGGTTTCTCACAAAATGATCCGCGTCCGGGCGATCTGCTTTATTCACCACGAAAATATCTGCGATCTCCATTAGTCCGGCTTTCATTGTTTGTATCTCGTCGCCGGCTTCCGGAACAAGCACCACTACTGTAGTGTCTGCGAGCCCGGCGATCTCCACTTCGCTTTGTCCAATGCCAACGGTCTCGATAATGATATGATCAAAGCCCGCAGCTTTGAGAACATACGTGATCTCTATGATCATGGGATGAAGCCCACCCATGCTTCCCCGGCTTGCGAGTGAGCGGATGAATACAGAAGGATTCGTGTACCAGTCGCTCATCCTTATCCGGTCACCGAGTACTGCACCAAGATGGAATGGAGACGAAGGGTCGATACATAATACAGCGATTTTTTTTCCGGCAGCAACCAGTTCTCCGATCAACGCATCAACAAGCGTGCTTTTGCCTGCTCCGGGAGGCCCGGTAATGCCAATGATGCTTGTTTTTCCTTCGGGCAGACTTTCTAAAAATGAGTCATATCCGTCAATAGCATTTTCGACAAGCGAGATGGTTCTCGCCAGCGCTCTTATGTCTCCTTTTTGTAATTGTATGGATAGCTCCTGCCACATCGAAAACTTATTGTAGGTTTACAAATGTATGAGGATTCTTGTACAGAATGATTGGCGTAACAAGGCCATTTTCGTTTTGATCATTTTTATGCTTGGAAGCTTATTTGTTTCCCGGGCGATGTTATCCATTGGTGTGATCCTCTTTATTGCGATAACCGTATTGCATTCAGGATGGCAGCAGCAGATCCGTGTTTTTGCAAGATCACCTGTTTTATCAGGTATTTCCATTTTGTTTTTGATACCCTTTATATCTGGTCTGTGGAGTGCAGATCTGAAGGAATGGGCAGAAGTGATGGTAATAAAACTGCCATTGCTTTTATTGCCATTGGCATTTGCCGGAAAATGGCAGCTGACGCGGGAACAAAACAAGAGGATTGCACAATGCTTCGTTATGTTCACTATGCTTGCATGTTGCTGGAGTTTGATCCAGTATTTTATGAACATGGATGCCATTCATGAAAGTTATCTGCGGGCAAAAACGATCCCGACATTACTGGGTGATGATCATGTGAGATTTAGCTGGGTAGTATTTGTTGCGATTTGGGTAATTGTTTTTTTGATTGAGAACGGGGAGGTATCCGCAAGAACAGGATTGCTGTGTGCTATGATATTCCTCGTGATCTTTCTTCACTTGCTGGCTGCCAGGGCGGGACTGGTAATGTTCTATTTTTTTGCTTTTTGTTATGCACTGTATAAAGTAAAAAAGAAGCCGGGTCAGGCACTGTTATTGACCGGCGGATTATTTGCTTTATTGATTATAGGTTGGTTCTGTTTCCCCACATTCAAAAACCGGATCAGGTATAACCTGTATGATCTGTCATTTATTCTTGAAGATAAATACCGCTCCGGAACCAGTGATGGTAACAGGGTTGTATCATTGCGCGCAGGTTGGGCGGTGTTGAAAGAGCACCCTTTTACCGGTGCAGGTGCCGGAGATGTGTGGCATGAAACTGACCGCTGGTATGACAGGCAGTTGAATGGAATACAAGAGAGTGACAGGCTGTATCCGAGTAATGAATGGCTGGCTCACGGATGTATTGCGGGCTGGCCGGGTCTGATACTTTTCAGTATCGTCATTCTATTGCCATTATCTATAAAGAATATACGGCAACGTTTTTTCTGGATCAGCTTTCATTTGTCCGCTGTTTGCCTTTTTCTGGTGGAAACAAGTCTTGAAATGCAACAGGGCATTTTTATTTATACATTTTTTGTCTTGTGGTGGTGGAAATGGCATTGTTTTGAAGAAAAATATTCAGCAAATTGCTAACAGAGATAAATGAATGCTGAACAGATACAATTTTTAGGCTATGACTAATTTTATTCCCATATTCCCGCTTGGTATTGTTGTGTATCCTGGTGAGCAACTGAACCTTCATATTTTCGAACCAAGGTATAAGCAACTGATCCAGGAATGCCATGAACAGAAGAAGCCATTCGGCATTCCAACGGTGATAGACAACAATCTCCAGGATATGGGTTCGCTGGTTGAGATACGGGAGATCTCAAAGATCTATGACAATGGAGAAATGGACATACGCACGGTTGGGGGTAAGGTGTTCCGGATCCTTGAGGTGATAAAAGATATTCCTGATAAATTATACAGTGGCGCGATCGTTAATTATCCCGACAATCGTGAGCAGGGCAATGTGGAGCAAATGCGCAAGGTGATGGCCAGTATAAGGGAGTTGCACGAATTGTTGCATCTCAGCAAGGACTTCGCAAAGCCCGATGACCAGATCTGCGCTTACGATGTTGCGCATCACGTTGGATTTTCATTGCAGGAAGAGTATGAACTGCTTGGTCTGCTGGATGAGCGCCAACGACAGGAATACCTCAAACGTCACCTGGTAAAAACGCTTCCGCTGATCTCAGGAATGGAGCAGTTGAAAGAAAAAGTGAAGCTGAATGGACATTTTAAAAACCTGGGCGGGTTTGACTGGAAGTGGAAGGAGGTTTGAGAGGTTTGAGAGGTTCAAGAGGTTTGGGAGGTTTGATAGGTTTGAGAGGTTTGGGAGGTTTGAGAGGTTTGGGAGGTTTGAGAGGTTTGAGAGGTTTGAGAGGTTTGATAGGTTTGGGAGGTTCGGGATGTTTTAAGTTTTATGAATATGCTCCAATGTCACTAAGTTGGTGGAATGTAAGAGACCCCTTGAACCTATCAAACCTCTTGAACCTCTCAAACCTCTCAAACCTCTTGAACCTCTCAAACCTCCCAAACTTCTTGAACCTCTCAAACCTCTCAAACCTTTCAAACCTCCTAAACCTTATCTTGCATCCATGGTTACCTTTTGCTTTGATTTTGGCAATACAAGAAGAAAGCTTGCTGTATTTAATGGCGATACGATCGGGAAAGTGATTGTGTTGGCGGACGATAATGAAGCGACGATCCAGGAGCTGCTGGATACATACGAGCCGGAACGTTCGATACTTTCTTCCGTGATCGATCATGATCCCAGGCTGGAAGAGCAGCTGGCGAAACATACGCGTTTTCACCGGTTGAATCATCTCACAAAACTGGATTTTACCACTTTGGTGGGCAAGCCGGAGACAATTGGGGCAGACCGCCTGGCTCTTTTGGCTGCTGCTGTGAGATTTTATCCGGGAAAGAATAATCTGATCATAGCGCTGGGAACCTGCATCACCTATAATTTTATCGACAAATACCACCGCTTCGCAGGCGGAGGAATATCACCGGGAATGGAAATGCGGCTGAAGTCGCTCAACCATTATACGGCTAAGCTCCCGGTCGTAAAAGCAGACAGCAATGTGCCATTGATCGGATATGATACCGCTACGAATATCCAAAGCGGGGTGACCCTTGGAATGGTCTACGAAATCGACGGATTTATAGATGAATACGCTAAAAAATTCGACAACTTTAACGTGGTCTTAACCGGGGGTGATATGGTACATTTGGCTTCGCACCTTAAAAACAAGATATTTGCAGACCCTGATTTAATATTTAAAGGTCTTTATGCCATTAGCGAACTCAATAACCCCTAAGAGAATCAACAAGTTAGGTGTGTTTCGTTTTTCAATAAGCGTTCTACTTACAACTGCTGTACTGCCTGTTTTTTCACAGGATAACTCACCTTATTCCCGATATGGCATTGGTGATCTGACTCCCGGAACAAATATTAATTCCCGTGGAATGGGTGGTCTTTCCGCGGCAATTTATGATGCCCCCGCTCCTTTGTCGATCAACTATAGCAACCCGGCGTCGTATGCATTTTTTCAATCAAGAAAGGAAGCAAAATCAAATAAGCTGGCTGCAGGCCGTTCCATCCTTGATATTGGTATTAACCTGGATAACCGGAACCTGGTAGAGCCTAACAACACAGAAAAATTCGGAACAAGCAATCTGCTTTTTTCGCATGTGCAGCTTGGTGTGCCTTTGCGTCAGAATTGGGGATTGTCTTTTGGCATCCGTCCGGTAGCCCGGGTGAGCTATAAGATTTCGACCACAGAGCGTCTGATCGATCCTAATACAGGTCAGGCAATCGATACTGCGGGTACTTTATACTCCGGAGATGGCGGCGCCTTTCTGCCAAACCTTGGTATGGGGTATAAATTCAACTTTGGCAGTAAAGATGTTCTGGCGATTGGCGCCGGAGTCGGCTACCTGTTTGGTTCAAAAGATATCAGCACCCGTCGTTTTTTCCTGAATGATACCGTGTCTTACAATGCCGGTAATTTTCAGTCCAAAACAACTTATGGCAACCTGATCTTTAACGGAGGTTTGCAATATACGCACGTCTTTAATAAAGGATATGCGTTGACGGTTGGCGGTTATGGCAATATGCGCCGTACATTGAATGCTTCGCAGGATGTGATCAGGGAGACTTATTATTATGACCAAACGCTGGGTAATACGAGGATCGATAGTGCTTATGAAACCAAAAATGTAAAAGGAAAGATCGTTTATCCGTCAAGTTATACGGTGGGATTTGCTCTGCGCCGCAATTTTGATTTTGAGCAAAAGAAAGGAGACTGGTTAGTTGGAGTAGACCTTGTTCGTAACAACTGGGATGAGTTCCGTAACTACGGAGCAGTAGACCCGACAGTGAAATCTAACTGGCAGGTAAGAGTTGGCGGACAGGTGCGTCCTTATCCTGAAGCAAATTATTTCAGCAACGTAGCCTACAGAGCGGGATTTTTTGTAGGTCCGGATTATGTTCAGGTAGACAATCAGAAACTCAATACATGGGGTGCTTCCCTGGGCTTTGGTTTACCGGTATCAAACTTTAGCCGAACCACAGCTCCGAACCAGGTTACAGTGATCAATCTTGCATTGGAATACAGCAGGAGAGGAAACAATGAAAGTGCGCTTAAAGAAAGCATGTTCCGCGTTTCTATCGGACTTTCACTGAGTGATCTTTGGTTTATAAAGAGAAAATATGATTAATAACGTAACCAGATCAATTCAACAATATCTTTCTTTAGCAGCTTTATGTATAAGCTGCTTTTTTTTATGGAGTTGTGAGAACGATCCGAAAGTGATCAATGCGCTGACCAAAGAGGTGAATGAAGTAGAAGAGGCGCGGCAGATAGAAAGCTTTATCAGCCAGGAAGGAAAAATGAAGGCAAGGCTGACAGCGCCGGTGATGATCAGGATGACCCCGCATCACTCTTCAGATACTCCATATGTTGAGTTTCCGAAAAACCTTCATGTTGATTTTTATAATGACAGCCTGGTAAAAGAAACCCGGCTTGACAGTAAATACGGCAAGTACTACGAGACATATAATAAGGTTTACCTGAGAGATAGTGTGGTTGTGATCACGTTGAAAGGGGATACATTAAAGAGTCCTGATCTTTGGTGGGATCAGAACCGCGGGATTTTTTATACCGATAAATATGCGGAGTACCGGTCGAAAGATCAGCAGGTGCAGGGGCATAGAGGGTTGCAGGCAACTCAGGATCTAAAGACGGTTACTTTTATTGAGCCGACGGCATTACTGGATGTGAAGAGTAATGGTCTGACGCCTTAGGGTCATTTTATTGTATCCAATACAGGAGGTCCCACGCCAGCACTTCGGATCATATAAGTTCTGGCACCCTTATTCAAGCCGCCGACCGAAGTAATCATCCGCAAGTTGTTTAACCCGCTAAGAACGTTGTATTCCTTCCGGCGGATGTTGACCTTTACAGGTTCACCCTGTGTTGCGGACACCGCGCTTCTTTGCCCGTACACCCGCTCTGCTTCTTTTATTTCAGCTTTTATATACCACACTTCCACATAAGTTCTGAACAGACTTTCCAGCGCCTGTTGCCCTGTCATCTTTTTATATCCCAGCATCTTAAAGGCTTCGCCAACAAAAGCGCGATACATCCAGAATTCGCGAAAATCTTCAGGAAGCGCTTTATATACAGCCGAGCCGATCTTTGAAGCTTTACCCATCAGCCTCGAACATTTCCTGAACTCCGCAAACGTTGGATCCTTCAATATGCGCTTACGGGTGTGCGGAGTAAGAAAACGGCAGATCAATCCGCACGGAAGACGGTAGAACACCATCCCGCCATAACGACCTTTGAGCGGTAGCAGCGGTTTGCGTATGATTGCCATTGTTTTTTCTTTTCTACAATTTACAAAGAAAAAGGATGTGTTTCCGTCAGCTAAGGGGGAGCAGAGGTCAAAAACTTTCTGAAACTCGCTTGAAGATTATTCACAAGAAATTGATAACCTGTTAGATAGGGTCAAAGGAAATATGATCACCGAAGCGTTTGATGAGCGTTTGATCTGTTGATGGTCAAGGTTAGAAGGTGGTTCACGCGCATTTTCTAAGTGTACTGCGTGAGCTGATAAGCTTACTAAACGCGGGTTTGCCAAGATCAAAAGTTGGGGATGGTTAAAAGTTTTAAAGTTTGAATGTTTGAAGGTTTAGGTCTGACATACTTATTAGCGCTTTAGGGGATGTAAACAGGCTGCAGTTCCGAAGGTGGGCCGGGGGTAAAAGTTGGAGAGATCTGACGAGTTCAAGCGAGTGATGGATGGATTCCCCGGGAGTTTTCTAAGTGGCGCGGAC
>VFQP010003403.1_pt1 | contig 16160 bp, 11 predicted proteins | sample 3512351 | NCBI WGS metagenome assembly VFQP01 (sample SAMN10412372, study PRJNA504923) | tailings metagenome | isolation source: Relicate 1 Philex TSF1 revegetated site | place: Philippines: Tuba, Benguet | collected 2017-08-29 | reverse complement strand
CGCCCAGAATTAATTGGCAGACGATTTTCTGCGATGGGTGTTTCTCTGGTCATCCATCCAAATAATCCATTTATCCCAACATCACATGCAAACGTTCGATTTTTGATGGCTGAAAAAGATGATGGTGAGCCGATTTGGTGGTTTGGTGGTGGGTTTGATTTGACTCCCTACTATGGATTTGAAGAGGATTGTATTCATTGGCATCGCATAGCAAAAGCCGCTTGTGACCCTTTCGGTTTGGGAATTTATCCAAAATTTAAAGCATGGTGTGATCGTTATTTTTACATTAAGCATCGTGAAGAAGCTCGAGGCGTTGGGGGATTATTTTTTGATGATTTTCATGAAGTTAGTTTTGAGCATAGTTTCTCTTTGATGCAAAGCGTCGGTGATCATTTTTTAAAAGCCTACATACCGATTGTCGAACGTCGACAGTCTATGTCTTTTACAGAAAAAGAAAAAGCTTTTCAGCGTTATAGACGTGGGCGTTATGTAGAATATAATTTGGTTTATGACCGTGGTACTTTATTCGGGCTTCAATCCAATGGTCGAACTGAATCTATTTTGATGTCTTTACCGCCTGAGGTCACGTGGGAATATCATTGGAAGCCGGAGGCAAACAGCCCTGAGGCTAAGCTTTATACAGACTTTTTGCCAGCGCGAGAGTGGATATGAAGGATGCATTTATTCAATTGGCTTTGAACTGTGGTGTGCTTAAATTCGGTGATTTTACTTTAAAATCGGGTCGTCAAAGTCCTTATTTTTTCAATGCGGGTTTATTTTACCAAGGGGTTTCTTTAAGGCAAATCGGTCAATTTTACGCCAAAACTATTCTAGATAATCAAATCAATTTTCAACATTTATTTGGTCCTGCTTATAAGGGCTTACCTCTGGCAACAACCACCGCTGTTGCTTTAGCAGAACAAGGTATTGAAACAACGGTGACATTTAATCGGAAAGAGGTTAAAGATCATGGCGAGCGCGGGCAATTGATAGGCGCACCGCTCACGGGCAAAACCATTATCATTGACGATGTGATCACCGCTGGTACTGCATTTCGTGAGTCGTTGCAATTTATTCGCAATCAAGGTGCTGGCGTCAGTGCGGTCGTCATCTTATTCGATCGCTGCGAACGCGGTTTAACTGAGCACTCTACCCTTAGAGAGATTGAAGCACAAGGTATACCGGTTTATTCGGTGGCTAATTTTTTTGATCTGATGTGTTATTTAGAGAAACTTGGTGATACAACGCAGCTAGAACGATTAGCAACATATCACGCAGAATTCGGTGCTTTGTGACAGCCATCGTTTTAGACGATAGGCTGTTCTTGCGCTAAATTGCCTTTTTTTTCTAACCAGGTTTTTCGATCTGGTGCTCTTTTTTTAGACAGCATCATGTCCATGGTCGCAAAAGTATTTGGTTCATCTTCTAATGTTAATTGAATCAGCCGGCGCGTGTTGGGATCCATGGTGGTTTCGCGAAGCTGAAGAGGATTCATTTCGCCCAATCCTTTGAATCTTTGCACGTTAATTTTGCTTTTTTGTGTTTTACTGAGTCTGGTGATCGTATTGTCTTTTTCTTCGTTGTCTAATGCATAATAAACGTCTTTGCCTGCATCAATCCGATATAAAGGTGGCATGGCGACAAAGATATGCCCAGCTTTGACCAATGGTCTAAAGTGTTTCAAGAAGAGGGCGCAAATGAGTGTTGCGATGTGTGCGCCATCAGAATCAGCATCGGCTAAAATGCAGATTTTCCCATAGCGTAATCCCGATAAATCTTCTGATCCCGGATCAATCCCAATGGCAACAGAAATATCATGAATTTCTTGTGAGCCTAATACTTGCGAGGACTCCACCTCCCAAGAGTTTAAAATTTTACCCCGTAGCGGTAAAATAGCCTGAAAATCCTTGTTGCGTGCTTGCTTTGCTGAACCACCTGCTGAGTCACCCTCAACCAGGAACAGTTCGGCTTGACTTAAATCTTGCTGTAAACAATCTGCTAATTTACCTGGTAGGGCAGGACCTTGGTTCACTCGTTTGCGAGCGACCTGTTTGGCTTGGCGTAAGCGCTTTTGCGCACGTTCAATCGCCAATGCAGCAAGCTGTTCGCCCTGCGTTCTATGTTGATTGAGCCAGAGTGAAAAAGCATCTTTTACTGCGTTGGCAACAAAACCAGCTGTTTGTCTAGAACTTAAACGTTCTTTTGTTTGGCCTGCAAATTGCGGTTCTTTCATTTTGACCGATAGGACGTAATGACATGGTTCCCATAAGTCATCCGCAGATAGTTTAATCCCTCTTGGTAGTAAATTACGTAGATCACAAAAAGCGGCCATGGCATCAAATAAGCCAGCACGCAATCCATTCACGTGCGTTCCACCCTGGATGGTTGGAATAAGGTTGACGTAGCTTTCATTGAGTATAGCGGATGACTCGGTTGCAAACGCTAATGCCCAATCCACAACACCATCTTCTGTTTGGTATGAGCCAGTAAAGGGTTCTTCTGGGAGATAGTTTTCAGGGAGCGCTTGACGGAGATAATCTAATAAACCATTTTGATAGCACCAATGGGTGGTTTCATTGGATGGTTGATTGATTAATGTGATAGATAATCCGGAGCACAAAACGGCTTTAGCTTGCAAAACATGAGTCAAATGTTTGACAGAAATACGCAGTGTGTCAAAATACTTGCCATTAGGCCAGAAGCGTAAGGTTGTACCGGTATCACGTTTTTTGGCGGTAGCTATTTCAGTTAACTCGCTGGTTTTGTCTCCATTGGCGTAAGTCATTTGATAGACTGTTCCCTGTCGTCTAATGGTTACCTCCAAACGCTCAGATAAAGCATTAACCACAGAAACACCCACACCGTGTAAGCCGCCTGCAAAGCTATAATTTTTATCTGAGAACTTACCACCAGCATGCAAGCGGGTTAAGATCACCTCAACACCACTTAAACCCAGTTGTGGATGTAAATCTACAGGCATACCTCGACCATTATCTGAAACTTCGATAGAGCCGTCGTGGTGCAAGGTGACAATAATTTCTGTGGCAAAGCCAGCTAAAGCTTCATCCACGCTATTATCAACTACCTCTTGTACTAAATGGTTGGGGCGTGTTGTATCGGTATACATGCCGGGACGGCGCTGAACCGGTTCCAGTCCATTTAAGACTTCGATGGCTTCTGCAGTATAATGTTGCGTCATGGTGAACGACCTTAAAATTAAAGTGCGACAATTGGTGGAAATTTATCCGCATAATTAAGCGGGCGTCGACTCAAGTTTGAAGCTAGATTTCTAGCTCCCTGTAACCACGGTTGAGATAATTGTGGATCTGGATTGAGTACGACAGGCATACCTTGATCACACGCTAAGCCAATACGTCTGTCAAGCGGAATTTGGCCAATCAACTCACAACCATACTGTTGGGCTAATTTTAAGGCGCCACCCGTGCCAAAAATATCCTCTTGATGACCACAATTGCTACACTGATAGTGTGCCATGTTTTCAATGATGCCTAGAGTATGAATGCCTGTTTTTTCAAACATTGACAATCCTTTTTGTGCATCTAATGTTGCGATTTGTTGCGGGGTTGTCACTATGATAGCACCCGCTAGAGGGATTTTTTGCACCAGACTTAGTTGTATGTCTCCAGTACCGGGTGGTAAGTCAATCAGTAAGTAATCTAGGTTATCCCATAAAGTAATATTGAGCAGTTGAATGAGTGACTTTGCAAGCATCGGGCCGCGCCAAATTAGAGCGGAGTCATCGTCTTGTCTTAAATAGCCGATAGACATGGCTTGAATGCCATGAACCTTTATCGGTAGACAATGTTCCCCTTGCGGTGTTAATGGCGGCACATCTCCAAGCATCATGGGTACACTTGGACCATAAATATCTGCATCTAAAAGCCCGACTTTGGCACCTTCTTTCGCAAGAGCAACAGCCAAATTAACAGCAACAGTAGATTTTCCAACGCCACCCTTACCAGAGGCAATGGCAATCACATTTTTTACCCCGCGAAGACTTTGGCCAGGGAGTTGAGTGCGATGAGCGCGAATCGAGTCTGAATCTAAAGATGTTTGGGTCATGCTTTTTCCTGCGTTAAAATATCTAAAAACGGTTGGGCGTAATGTTCTAGCTTATGTTGACCAACACCAGAAACAGCAAGCATCTGTTGTGCTGTTTTTGGTTTAACTCTAGTCATGTCATATAACGTGGCATCACTAAAAATTAAAAAAGGTGGTTTGTTTTCTGCTTCAGCCAAGCGACGTCTTAAAGCTCGTAATTTTTCAAAGAGTGGTTGATCCGCTTTATCTAGTCTATCTGCTTCGTCTATTTTTTGTTTTTTAGCTGTTGTTGCAGTCAGTTTCTCAAATACGGTCAAAGACACTTGCTCCTCACCTTTCAATAAAGCCATAGCTTTTGAAGTGAGCCGCAGTACATTGTAATGATCCGTATCCTGATAGCAATAGCCTCGATGTAACAATTGCCAGGCCAACTGTTTCCAATAAGATGTTGGTTTATCACCACCAATTCCGTAGGTTGTTAGTTGCTGATGGCCAATTTTTTGAATTTTTTCCGTTTCACTGCCGCGAAGTACCTCGATCACATAGTTTATCCCATAATTTTGGTTTAAGCGATAAATACATGATAAAAATTTTTGCGCATCAATGGTCGCGTCTTCAGTTTTTGGTGGATGGTCACATACATCACAATAACCACAAGCAGTTTCTACGACTTCATTAAAATACCTCAAAAGAATTTGGCGTCGGCAATAGCTGGCTTCAGCGAAGGCGAGCATATGGTTGAGTTTGTTATGCTCTATTCTTTGTTGTGAGACATCGCTCATGTCCTCAATCCATGAGCGTAATCTGGCACTGTCAGCTGGGTTGTAAAGTAATAAAGCACGAGCAGGTAGTCCATCTCGACCAGCACGCCCGGTTTCTTGGTAATAGCTTTCGATATTTTTAGGTAAATCATGGTGAATCACAAAACGCACATTTGGTTTATCAATTCCCATACCAAAAGCAAGGGTGGCAACCACGATATCAATTTGATCATGACGAAATAACGCCTGAACTTCTCGACGCTCTCGATGTGCAAGACCCGCATGGTATCCCCGTACGCGATAGCTAAGTGCTTGTAGTTTTGTGACCAAGTTTTCAACGCCAGAACGTGTACCGCAATAAATAATACCGGATTGTTGTGACTGAGTATTTAAAAAATTCTCGATTTGTTTAAGTGGTTGTTGCTTTAACATCACTTGATAGTGAATATTGGCTCGATTGAAAGAAGCAATGTAGTGTTTGGGTTCAATATTCAGGCGCTGAATGATGTCTTTTTGAGTTTGAGCATCTGCAGTGGCAGTCAATGCGATGATAGGAATGTTTGGAAAGTGTATTTTTAAAATGCCCAAAGCCGCATATTCTGGTCGAAAATCGTGCCCCCACTGGGAAATACAATGAGCTTCATCAATAGCAAACAAACTGATATGACATGTTGCCAAACGTTGTAAAAAGTTTTGTGCTAACAGTCGTTCAGGGGCAATATAGAGTAGATCGATGTCTTGTTGGTGTAATCTTGCTAAGACTTTACGCGATTCTTCCGCGTTCAATGACGAGTTATAATATGCTGCTCTGATGCCAAGCTCGGTCAGTGCCGCAACCTGATCTTCCATTAATGCAATTAACGGTGAAACAATAATGCCAACGCCTCTTCGCAGCAAGGCCGGAATTTGATAGCACAAGGATTTGCCACCACCAGTTGGCATCAGTACCAAGACATCTTTACCTTCGATGACATCATTTACAATCTGTTCTTGTGGTTGACGAAATGAATCAAATCCATAGAGATTTTTTAAAATGCTTCTTGCGGTTGGTGAGGCTTTGGTCAGAGCGGGTTGGATATCCATCGTGAGTAAGTTCTTTTTTTATTTGATTCGACTGCTAAACACAGTATATTAATACTTGTGGGTGAAGTACAGTATGCTTCGATGCTAAAAGCCACTTCCATTTAAGCCAAGAGCCAACTTATTCGAATGAACTAGCCGCCTTGAATGGGACTTGGGTAGATTGTACACATAGAAACAGAGAATAAACGCTTCTAGGCTTAAAAGAGCGCTCCTGCGACAGCGGGTTTCTATGAACGTTGTATTCCAGAGGATTTGATATGGACTTTGATTTGACACAAGAGCACCTATCTTTTCGTGATATGGCTGCTGATTTTGCAAACCGTCGGATAGCGCCCTATGCTGATGAATGGGATGAACAATCATTTTTTCCCATAGAGGTTTATCGAGAAGCTGCTGCTTTAGGCATGGCAGGCATGTGTGCTAAGCCAGATATAGGTGGTAGTGAATTATCTCGTTTGAGTGCTGCCATGATATTTGAACAATTAGCAGTAGGATGTGTGACCACTAGTGCCTACTTATCCATTCACAACATGGTAACCACGTTAATTGATCGTTATGCAAATGAGTCTTTGCGACAAAAATGGGGACCTCGTTTAACATCGATGTCAGTTTTTGCGAGTTATTGTTTGACTGAACCTGATGCTGGCTCTGATGCTGCATCTTTAAAAAAGCGAGCAGAACGGCTAGGCGATGAGTATGTTTTAAACGGCTCCAAAGTTTTTATTTCCGGTGGTGGCGTAAGCGATGTCTATGCTTGCATGGTCCGAACGGGAGATGTTGGCCATCGAGGAATTAGCTGTATACTGGTTGAAAAAGGCACGCCGGGTTTATCCTTTGGCAAGCAAGAAAAAAAAATGGGTTGGAAGAGCCAGCCAACTACACAAGTTTATTTTGAAAATTGTCGTGTTCCTGTCACCAATCTTGTTGGTGAAGAAGGTATGGGTTTTAAGATCGCACTCAATGCTCTCAATGGCGGGCGTATCAATATTGCAGCTTGTTCATTAGGTGGCGCTTTAGCATGTTTGCGCTTAACTCAGATTTATTTACGTGATAGAAAGCAATTCCAAAAAACGTTAAGTCAATTTCAGGCATTGCGTTTTGAGTTAGCAAAAATGTACACAAACCTTGAAGCAGCTCGATTAATGGTTTATCGAGCTGCAGATGCTCTGGATAACAATCACCCCAAAGCACCGATGTATTGTGCAATGGCCAAACGCATGGCGACGGATTTTGCTTTTGAAATCAGTGATAAAGCCATGCAGCTTCATGGTGGATATGGTTATTTGCGGGATTATCAAGTGGAACGTATTTTTCGTGATTTGCGTGTGCATCGTATTTTAGAGGGTACAAATGAAATCATGCAGGAAATTATTGCTAAAAATATATTGGATGAAGATTATTTAATGGAGTAATTATGAGTGTTTTAAAGTACCAAGTTGAAGAGGGCCTTTTAACCATTATCATCAATCGCCCAGAAAAACTGAATGCGTTAAATCAAGAAATGCTTCAAGAGTTCTCTGTGCTGTTTGACAAGGCGCAACAAGATAAGGAGATTAAAGGTCTTATCATCACAGGAGAAGGGCGAGCATTTTGTGCTGGTGCCGATATCAAGCGTCTTGCAGCATGTAACGCACAAACAGGATATGAGTTTGCAAGGCAAGGCCAAACAGTTTTTAGACAACTTGAAACATTAGGTAAACCATCATTGGCTGCTATTAATGGTTACGCATTTGGTGGTGGGTGTGAGTTGGCAATGGCTGCCACACTTCGCATCGCATCGATTGATGCTCAGTTTGGCCAACCTGAAGTAAAATTAGGTGTTATTCCTGGATATGGAGGTACACAGCGTTTAGCGCGTCTGGTTGGAAAAGGTCGAGCATTGGATTTATGTTTAACAGGACGATTTATTGATGCTGAAACGGCCAAACAATGGGGATTAGTGACGGATGTTGTGACCGCTGAAACACTAACTTATGAAGCAAGACGAATGATGTTAGGGATCACTGCCTTAGCGCCGTTGGCTTTAAAATCGATCATGGAATCAATTGATTATGGGTATACCATGTCGTTATCTGATGCATTACATGTCGAAGCCCTACATTTTGCAACAACTTGTGCAAGTCAAGATAAACAAGAGGGCGTTTCGGCTTTTCTTGAAAAACGTGTGGCTCAATTTGTCGGAGCTTAGTGGGTATGACTGACGTTCTTTTTTCTGTCGCAAATCAAGTGGGGTTGATTACATTGAATCGACCTCATGCTTTTAATGCGTTGAATTTATCGATGATTCAAGCTATTTATCAACAGTTATTGGCTTGGCAGCGAGATGATGACGTTCATCTTGTCGTGATTCAATCTGTAGAGTGTAAGGCATTTTGTGCTGGCGGTGATGTCAGATGGCTATATGAAACTGGGCGTACAGATTTAACTTTAGCACTTTCTTTTTTTGAGCAAGAATATCGATTAAACCAGCTCATCCATGATTATCCCAAACCATATATTGCATTGATGGATGGCATGACGATGGGTGGTGGTGTCGGCATCTCATTACATGGTTCTCATGCAATAGCGACCGAAAAATTTGTTTTTTCAATGCCAGAAACAGCGATTGGTTTTTTCCCAGATATTGGTGCAAGCTATTTGTTGAAGCATTGTCCTGATGAAACCGGTATTTATTTGGGATTAACAGGCCAGCGCTTAAATGCTGAAGAATCCCTGGAACTAGGCTTGGTTAAACAAGTCATACATTCTTCGGATATCCCTTTGATATTAGAGGCATTGATCAAAGCAGATCTCGGTGAAAATACTTTTGAAAAAGTAACGAATGCTTTAGCAGGGTGGGTTAAGCCGGTTTTAAATTCGTCGATACAGATGCATCGCCCTTTGATCAAACAATGTTTTCAGCATCGCTCCATATCAGATATCATGGCGGCTTTGAAAAATACCGGCGAAGATTGGGGGGATGAGACTTATCATTCTTTAACCAAGCGCTCTCCGCTCAGTTTGTGTGTCACACTTCGTCAGTTACGTATGGTAAATGAAAGTTCTTTAAAAGAGTGTTTAAGCATAGATGGAATGCTTGTGAAACACTTCATGCAAGGACATGATTTTTATGAGGGGGTGAGGGCTTTACTGATTGACAAGGATCAAAAGCCTGATTGGCAACCTAAATGTTTAGATGATATTTCGTATCAATTGGTTGATGCTTATTTCACTGAACATGCTAAGCAATTCCAATAAATCAATCACATGGCCTGGATAAATACACAAAGAAGAAATTTTACTTATTTTTTGCCTGCAGGAGACGTTATTAAGGGGGTGTCTTCACCTGGTTGAGAACCATTAAGCTCAACACTCTTAAACATCAGTAACTTTTGTTTCAAGTCGCTAGCAATAGAGGCGTCATTTTTTAATTCGTTACCGATCGTATAGTATTTTTGAGCCTCATCTGTATGTCCTGCTTTTTCTAGGACGTAACCTGCAAAATCCATCATGAGACCTTTTAAGTATAAATAAACTGAAGAAGAGGGTAGTTGTTTGGCTAGCTGTTCTATGGTTTCAGGACTAGCGTCGTGAGATAAGTTCTCTGTCATGCAAAAAATGGTTAAGAGTAGCTTTTTGTCACCTATGTCAGCTAAATGCATTTTCTCGATATGCTCTAGAATTTCTTTTGATTTTTCCTCTTGACTGTTTGATGAGGAGGGCTCAGTTTGATTAGTTAAAGCTTTATTGCGTGAATCAATTTTTTTTTGCAAAAAATGTCCTGCGATCTTGGGTGGACAATTCACATCACGCCAGTTGATTAACCAAGACCGATTCTCATCCTTTCTTAATTCATCAAAATTCTTATCCACATATTTATCAATAACATTCCAAACACGATCAAAATGATGATTCATACCCCTTGCTTTCACCATAGCAGCAGGCGCTTGTAGGGCTCGATCAAATTCTTCCCGCGACAAAGGATGATTGTCCACTTGAAAAGATCGAATTAAATTAAGGTAAGCTGAAGAGGCCGCACCCCTATCAATCGCATCTTTGCAAGAAATGTTGAACGTTTGAGGTTGAAGTTTTTGTAATATAAAATCAGCCAGTTCATAATTGATAAAATGAAACCAAACTGCCTGTTGATCTGCTTCAGATAGCTCTGATTGATCGTTAAATCCCAGTGCTGTAAAGCTTTTAATGAGTAATGCTTCATATTTTTTAGTACAGATACGTTCAAGTTTTTTATCTTCTGACTCATCAGAGCTATCTTTGTTTAATTCTTCCGAAAATAAACGTCGTTGTACTTGTTTGCTGAGATAAAAGTCATTCAATCCATCATTGTTTGTCGCATGGAGGCATTTTTGAAGCACTTCTTTATAAGTATACTGTGGCGTTATTGCTAAATAAGCACCATGGTGCATTAATCCCTCATCTGCAGGCAAGGTTATCACAACAATATCGTTCCGCTCTTCCTCTAATTTGTGCAAAGCCATCGATAAATTTCTTTCTGCAAGACGTTCTGTGCCACTTAGCGAATTTTTGCTTTTGGGTTTACCATACTTTAGTTTATTAATGTAAACGTGAGTAATTTCAGCATCCTGAGATACTAAACCACTGTTTTTTTGTGTCTCACGGGATTCTATCCACAACTTAAACAATGGAGCAACGCGTGTTTCGTCGCCAATACGTTGCGCTTGTGTTCCTAAATGTAACTCTTGAGGTATTTTTTTTTCTTCTTTATAGTCATATTGAATTTGATAGGGTAAATTGGTGCCATAAATTTGAGGCATAAACGTAGGGGCTGTAACATTCCATGCTCTTCGAAGCATGGTCTCTTCTTTTGCAGGCGTATTCTGATTTCGAGTTCGCCAAGGATCGCGTAATGATTGTTTGATTTGATGTGGGACTGATGGGCCAAGTATAGGTGTTGGCGTGTTTGGATATCTTTCAATGAATTTAAATGTGTTTTGGAGACCTTTGTTGGGATTGTTGTAAATCGAGTCAAGAAATTGATGGTATAGTTTAAGTTTATCTTTGGTTTCAGTTTTTGTTTGATTGGGATCACTTTCTAGTATACCTTCTCTATATATAGCAATGTTGGTGTGATCATTTTGTAATTCCCGTAAAAAATCAGACAACAGATTTCCAAAAGACTGTTGTTTTACATCTTCATACTTCTTATCTTTCAACTTTAAAATTTGATCATATAGATTTTGTGTCGTTTGGCTAAAGATAGCTTTAAATGAAGAATCTTCTGGAAGAGTCAAATGCGTTATATAATCAAAGCAGTTTTGATTATGCAGTTCATCACTGCTGATATTGCCTGATGATTCAAATTTTTGTTTCATAATATCACGCAAAAGTTGTCCTTTATTAGAACATTATATACCAAAATGATCATGAATATGGGATAATCCGATTCTTTTTCCCTTAAAAGTAAAATAATGTCTGATTTTTATCAAGATGCAGAAAAAAGGCGCACTTTTGCCATTATTTCTCACCCCGATGCGGGTAAAACCACTGTCACAGAAAAGTTGTTGCTTTACGGGGGTGCAATTCAATTAGCAGGCACAGTTAAAGGAAGAAAAGCCTCTCGACACGCCACCTCAGATTGGATGGCGATGGAGCAAGAGCGTGGAATTTCGATTACAACTTCTGTGATGCAGTTTGTGCATCAAGATCATGTGATGAACTTACTGGATACCCCAGGGCACGAAGACTTTTCTGAAGATACCTATCGTACACTCACTGCCGTTGATTCTGCGTTGATGGTGATTGACGTGGCTAAAGGTGTTGAGGACCGTACGATTAAACTCATGGAAGTTTGTCGTCTGCGCGATACGCCTATCATGACGTTCATCAACAAGCTTGATCGAGAAGGTAAAGAACCGATTGCCTTACTAGATGAGGTTGAGACTGTATTAAAGATTCAATGCGCGCCAATGACATGGCCTATTGGAATGGGTAAACGATTTCGTGGTATTTACCATTTACAGGAAGATACGATTTATCTTTATCAAACAGGCCAAAACGCACAAAAGCAACAGGCTCGCGCAATACAAGGTTTGGATAATCCTGAATTGGATGCCGAAATTGGTGAATTGGCCAAAGAATTACGCGATGAAATTGAGTTGGTGAAAGGTGCCTCTCATCCGTTTGATTTAAAAGCATATTTATCAGGCGAACTCACACCAGTTTATTTTGGTTCTGCGATTAATAATTTTGGTATCAAAGAACTTTTAGATGATTTCGCTCGTTATGCGCCAGGTCCAAGGCCGAGAGAAGCTGTTGAGCGTGAAGTTAAACCAAATGAGTCAACATTTAGTGGTTTTGTCTTTAAAATTCAGGCCAATATGGATCCAAAGCATCGTGATCGCATTGCTTTTGTCCGTATTTGCTCTGGAACGTTTAAAAAAGGCATGAAACTTAATCATTTACGTGCGGGTAAGGATATTCAAATTTCAAACGCACTGACATTCATGGCGGGAGATCGCTCCCAAGCTGATATTGCTCTGGCTGGAGATATTATTGGCTTACATAATCATGGAACCATTCGTATTGGTGATACCTTTACACAAGGTGAATCTTTGAAATTTAAAGGGATTCCGAACTTTGCGCCCGAGCTCTATCGATTGGTACGTCTGAAAGATCCGATGAAAAGTAAAGCGCTCATGAAAGGTTTGATAGAGTTATCAGAAGAGGGCGCCACGCAGGTTTTTAGGCCCTTGAATAGCAATCAGTTAATTTTAGGTGCAGTTGGTGTGTTACAGTTTGATGTTGTCGCCCATCGCTTGAAACACGAATACAACGTTGATTGCATTTATGAGTCCGTCAGCGTAGTCTGCGCGAGATGGGTGTATGCAGAAGATGATAAAGCGATGGCTGAATTCAAGACTAAAGCGTTTGATTATTTGGCTTTTGATGGTGGTGATGCTTTAATTTACCTGGCGCCGACAAGGGTGAATTTATCCATGGCAGAAGAGCGTTATCCGAAAATAAAGTTCTCGGCAACCAGAGAGCATTAGTCAAAGGGTAATCGCATTTGGTTGTTGAGCACTAGGCTGTTTTTTACTTTTTTGTTGTTCTTTATGGTCTCTATTCAGATAGATATGATTCAATAAAGGGGGCTTAATGATGACTATAAGGTTCCGAAAGTAGGGGACTTTATTTAATCTAATCATGTGCGTTTAGATCTATTTCCTCTGCTCTAGTCCTGATGTTGGGCTGTAAAGCCCAATATCATTTGCTTTTTCTGGGTATCAATCTTTAAATGATGATACATAACATGCTAGGAAATAACGCATTCCGCTCGAATCGTGTATTCTCCAATATTAATAAGTTCCATTTCTGCACCAGGAGCCGCAGTAACTTTCATTTTATCTTTTGCATGAAGTAACAGTTGCGCTGTATCGCCAGAAGACATTTTAACGCCATTAAAAACACCTTTTTTCCGTGTTACTTTGAAAAATACAGGGAAGTCATTGGTGTCTTTATTCTCAAGCATGGTACAAGTTGCTGTAGCTTCCCACACGAATGGATTTGAAAATATTTGTGATGTTTTCGCCGGCAATTCAAAATTATACCCGCTACCCATTTGCATGATGAAAGGTGTTGTGGCATGACTACTTGCTAGGTAAAAAGCTGCAGTACAACAGATAGCCATAACAGTTTTTTTTAACATACGAGACTCCTTGATGCGGTGAAAGTGTGAAAAAAACAGCTTTTAGTATATACTCGCTCTAGTCCAAGTCCAATCAAAATTATATGGAAATTCTCCTTTTTTTAAACGGGATAGTCTTTTTTTATTCAAAAAGCCCATTTTCTTGGGTTTTTTTCTTCGCTATTTATTTTTTAAGACCTAGGTATACGCTTCTTGTAGCATTTTTTTGTGGCATGGGGTGGGCTGGTTGTCATCATTTTTATGTTCAACCTCAAGGCATGCCTAAAGTCAATCTGGTTAGACATGCTATATTATTCGGTACGGTAGAATCCTTACCTATAAAAACAGCCAATAAAACACAGTTTCAGTTTTTTGTTAGAAAGTTAAATCATCGACCTGTGCGTGCCAATATCTTAATCTCTTGTTATCAACGATGTCCTACTGTCATTGAGCAAGGTCAACATTGGACCTTGACCGCTAAATTATCAAAACCAAGAGATTATGCAAATCCAGGTGGTTTTGGCTTTGTGTCTTGGTTGGAGGCTAAGCACATCGCTTGGGTTGGTACCATGCAATCTGGTCAATTGAACGAAACAAATCAAAAAAAACTTCCGTTAATAGCAAATTTTCGCAATAACTTAGCAAAAAAAATGGAAAAATTAGGCTTTCAAGAAAACTCTCTTGGCGTTGTGCAAGCTTTATCATTGGGCTTGACTCATCATCTGGATAAAACACTCTGGGACCTTTTTAGAAGAACAGGTACCACGCATTTAATGGTGATATCTGGCGCTCATATTGGATTAATGTCTGGTTTCGGTTTTTCTCTGGCCAAATGGCTTTGGTGTCGTGTTGAATATCTTTGTTTACGTATTCCTGCGCAAAAAGCAGCAGCCATCGTTGGTATGTTATTTGCGTTAGGTTATGCATTATTGGCTGGTTTTGCAGTTCCTGCTCAGCGCTCATGTTTGGCTTGTTGTATGGTGTTGTCTCGATATTTTTTAAATCATCGCTTTAGCACGTGGCAAGCATGGCGATATGCATTACTGGTGGTGATATTGATCGAACCACATGCGGTTTATTTGTCTGGATTTTATTTATCATTTTTTGCTGTGGCAATTTTAGTTTCAATTAATCAAAGAGTTGGTTTGAAAGGCTTATCTAAATTACTATTCATGCAGCTTGGGTGCTTGTTGGGTTTAATGCCTTTGACTTTGTATTGGTTTTCATATGGAGCCATTAATGGATTCATAGCGAACTTGGTAGCGATCCCTCTCGTTGGATTTGTTTTAGTGCCTCTATCACTCTTGACTATCATCATACCAAAATGGCATTTTGCTCAATTTTTAGTAGACTTTCTTCAGCAAGTGATTACAGGTTTATTATATTATCTAAAAGCAATAGATAGCTTGGCTTGGATAAATTTTAGCGCATCTTATCCAAACATTATTTTTCCCATAGCGATACTGATAGGAATGAGTTTATTGTTATTTTTACCGTTGAAACAGTTCTATATGGCGATGAGCCTCCTGATATTCATTGGTGTAAATCCAAAATATGATTCAGTTAAGTTTGGGGAGGCCAAACTAGACGTACTGGATGTTGGACAAGGTTTGGCTGTTTCAATCCGAACAGCGAAACATCAAATGCTCTATGATACCGGTATGAAATTTTACAAAAGTTCCGATATCGGAAAAATGGTCATTATTCCCTATTTGCATGCTTTGGGAATAAAGTCTCTGGATAAAGTTGTTATCAGCCACCCGGATTTAGACCACCGAGGTGGTCTATCCTCTATCGCAGAGATTTTTTCGATTGGTGATTTGATTGTGGATGACCCCAAAAAATATCAACATGCATTACCTTGTCATCAGTATCCAGATTGGACATGGGAGGGGGTTGATTTTCACTTTTTTCAAATTACAACGGATTTGCATAGTAAAAACAATACTTCTTGTGTTCTACAGATAAAAACGCAACAAGGAAGTATTTTGTTGACAGGTGATATTGAAAAAAAAGCCGAATTTTATCTGGTCACAAATTATGGCCAAGAACTGAAATCTGATTTAATGCTGGTACCTCATCATGGCAGTAAAACGTCCTCCACACCATTATTTTTGGAAATGGTTAAGCCTAGCAATGCTATTTTATCTTATGGCTTTGATAATCGTTATCATTTTCCTCATGCTAGTGTCATCGCACGGTATGAATCACAGCATATTACCTTATTTAATACGGTAGATTGTGGTATGGTCCGTGTTGTATTAGGTCAAAATGGCGTACAAAAACCGATTTGCTATCGTTCTCGTTCTTGGATGATGTGAACGTAGCGGTTCTAATTTGTGATGCTGACTGAATGTTGAGTTTTCTATCTACTATGGTATAATTATTGCACATTTTATGTTCTTATTATTGGTTGTATGATACGATTTTTTCTCGCTGGATTGGGCTTATTTTTGAGTGGTATAAATTTTAGTTATGCCAACAATCACGCTGATACAGATATATGCCAACAGCGCAGTTGTTTGATTGTCGTCGATGCTGGAAGTTCTGGTAGTCGGGTACATGTATATGCTTATGATAAAGATAGTCAGTCTAATCCAACACATATC
>VFQP010003402.1_pt1 | contig 16161 bp, 16 predicted proteins | sample 3512351 | NCBI WGS metagenome assembly VFQP01 (sample SAMN10412372, study PRJNA504923) | tailings metagenome | isolation source: Relicate 1 Philex TSF1 revegetated site | place: Philippines: Tuba, Benguet | collected 2017-08-29 | reverse complement strand
CGCATCCCCGGCACGGCCGACACCTTCCCGCACCAGATTGCGCTGGGCGCGGCGCCGCCCGTGCTCAGCGGCGCCGCCGACCGCCTCTTTGCGCTCTACGTGGCGCCCACCTGCGAGGCGGGGTGCGGCCCGCTGCAGCGCTTCGTGCTGGTGCCGCCCGGCACAAAGGTGCGGTGGCCCCTCGTTCTTTTTGCCGCCGCTGCAGACGCTCTGCTTCCGTTTCAGCAGTGCTTGCGCGCCGGCCATCCAAGGTTTCCTTCCTGCCCGAGACGAGTGCGCTTTGCTTCCTGTTTTCTTGCCTCAACTGTGCGCAGCTGCCTGACCCCTCCAAGATCAAGCCGCTGCCCGGGGCCCACCGCGCCGGCGGCGACGCAGCAGCGGCCGACGGCGACGACGCCACGCAGGCGGCGGCGCAGGCGGCGGAGCCGCAGGGGCAGCAGCAGCAGCAGGCAGGCAGCGCATCGGGAGGGGCGCAGCAGCAGCCCGAGGGGGCGCCGGGCAACGGCACGGCGGCCGCCGGCGCCCCTGGCGCGGCGCAGCAGCAGCAGCAGTCAGACACGTCGGGGGAGCCTGGCGGCAAGCTGCAGCCGGGTTCAGAGCAGCAGCAGGGGCAGGGGCAGGGGCAAGGGCAGGCGCAGCGGCATCACAAGCACCACCCTCCCGGGTTCGGCGTGGTGGTGGACAGGCAGGAGGACTTGACCACGCACACCGAGTTTGGGACGGTGCTGGCGCTCCCCGAGGACGGGAGAGGCGGCACGTTGGCGCCGCACCAGCTGCACGGCGTGGGGTGGGGCGCGCGGCTGGGCGCCTTTGTGGTGTTTGCCGCTGTCATGGCGGCGGTGGTGGCGGTGCTCAGCCGCAAGTTCCTCAAGCGCGAGGGCGCGCTGGCGCCGTCGGGGTCGTCGTCGGCGGCCAACCACGGAGGCGCGGCACCCAAGGGGAGGAAGGTGCGCGCGGTTTGTGCGCACGCATGGAAGCGTGGTGCAGCATCGTGCCAGCAGTGCGGCGAGGGCGAGTCCTGCAGCTTTGGTGTGGGGACACGGAGAGCGCCGCGGACTGATGGCTCCCTTGTGCGTGTGTGTGTGTGCGTGCAGCCGACAATTGACGAGCTGCTGGCGAGAAGCGCCGAGCTGGAGGGGTTGGAGGAGGGAGCCAGCGTGGTGCCGTCGCACGGGGGGAGCGGCAACGGCGGCGGCGTGCACTCGCGGGGAGGGCACCACCCGGGCGGCGGCGGCGGGGGGGCGGCGGGGCACGCGGCGGCGCCCTCGATGCTGCTGGGCATGCCGGAGGCGGCGAGCCGGGGGCAGCAGTGATGAGGGAGGTTGCGCGTTGGTGTTGTGACTGTCAACTGTTGCGTTGCGTTCGAGTCGAGGCTTGTTTGTTTGATCTCGCGCGTGCGGCAAGGTTGACTTGGTCAGAGCTGTCGCACACACACACACACGAAAGCACCACCGAAGTCAGGAACGAGCCTGCTAGCAGATGTAGTGCGCGCACACACGAGTCGCGCACGGACGGCGTTCCTCGCGCTCGCGAGCCGCGGGCCGCGATGGCAGAGTCGGGAGGTTGGTCCAACCCGTGGGGAGCTCCTGCTCAGCGTGCACCCGGTGGCGCAGCATCAAGCCAGGCCAATGCCGGAACTTCCTACAGCGCAGCGGCGCCTCATCCCCTGCTGCAGCAGGCGGGGCCGTCGCAGCGCCAGCGCGTCGCGCCCTCCACGGCCGCCAGCACGCGCAGCGAACGGAGAGCGATGACGCCAATCGAACACAAAGAAGGTTAGGACGGATTGCCCATGGCCACGGCCCAGCGTGGGCACCTGACCCAGGCGCACACACACGTCGCCGCACGGACGTCGCCGTGAGCGCGCGCGCCTTGGAGCCCCTGCCTCTCGCAGCGCGCCTGCAAGAGCTCATGTTGACGCACCAGGAGCGCCTGAAGCAGCTGTCGCTCGAGCGGCAGCAGATTGTGCACAGCCAGGCCATGTACCTCGGGCACGTCGAGCCCGTGCCTCAGGCGCGCAAGGACGCCGCCTCTCTGCAGGTCAGCGCTCGCTCACGGCCCCGATAGACGCGCAATGCAGTGCGCTAACACGGATGTGGCGATGGGTGGCACCGTGCACCATTGCACACACGGCGTGGGGGGCAGGCAGGCACACCTGACCAGGTACGCAGGGCGTCAGGGCCAAGCACCGACAATTCGATGGCTTGTGCGTGGTGTGGGTTGCAGGCGCGGGCGGCGCAGCGCCAGGCGCTGGTGGACCGGCTCATGAACGAGCAGGCGGCGGCAGAGACCATGCTGGAGCAGCTCAAGGAGGTGCGCCCGCGCCAGCAGCTACGCCGTGGCGCAGCTATCCCGGGGCGGATGCGCGGCACCACACTGCCGTGCGGCAGCCTCCCCTCACGCGCTGCATCGCACGGGCAGGAAGTGTCTGCAGCCAAGCGCCAAGCGGCTGGCGGCTGGGAAGGCGGCAGGCGCACCGCCCACACCATGCCGCGCGGCGTGATGGTGTGTGTGTGTGTGTGTCTGTGTGCTGACGCAGGGCAAGTCGTTCGATGAGGCTCGCAAGGCGAGCGTGGCCGTGCACTCGGAGCTCAGCGCCATCCGCGCAAACGCCCACGCACCCGACCAGCACCCGCCGCCAGGCCATACGCACCGGCAGCCCTCCCCCGGCGGCCTCACCCACCCCCGTGGCGGCGCGCCCGCCGCGCTCCACGCCGCCAACACCTCCCTGGCGGCGTCGCGCGGCGCCGGCGCCGGCGCGCAGCCGCACCACACGCAGACGCTCTCCACCACGCCGTTCACCAGCGGCGCGGCGCCGGCGCCGCACAGCCAGCCGTTCACGCCGGGGCACGCCACGCCGCACCTCGCCACGGGGGCGGGGCCCAGCACCGCCGCCTCCACCATGTCGCGCGCGCCGCCGGCGCATGCGCGGCAGGCGAGCCCTCAGGGCTTGGACCACCACCATCACCAGCAGCACCAGCAGCAGGCGACGTCGGCGGGGCGCGGCGCGACGGGCAAGGGCGGCGTGTCGCTGCTCTGGCAGACGCCGGACGCGGAGGCGCGGCAGGCGCGGCGGGCGCGGCTCGAGGCGGCGCTGCGGGAGGAGCAAGAGGCGCACGAGCGGGAGCAGTGGGAGGAGGAGGCGGGCAGGGGGACGGCGGCGTCGCGGCGGGGGCACCGGGGCGCTGGGCGTGGCGGGGTGGAGTCGCCGGCCTACATCCAGGACCTCAAGGAGCAGGTGCGGATCACTTGTTTGGGGGAGGGGGAAGGCGGAGCAGGTGCCCAGGACCTCAAGGAGCAGGTGCGGATCACTTGTTTGGGGGAGGGGGAAGGCGAAGCAGGTGTCCAGGACCTCAAGGAGCAGGTGCGGATCACTTGTTTGGGGGAGGGGGAAGGCGAAGCAGGTGTCCAGGACCTCAAGGAGCAGGTGCGGTTCTCTTTGCTGGGAAGGGGGGCGAGGCAGGTGCTGGCCAGCCTTTGGCCTTGCCGCGCCTACGGCATAGCAGGCGTGGCGTGCGGCGGCCTGGTTGGCCCACGGAAGTGAGCGTCAGGACGACGAGGAGGAGCACCGTGATTGCTGCTGGCCGTGAATGCGCTCGAGTGCGCAGGTGGAGGCCTTGAGGTCTCTGGTGGAGCAGCAAGTCAAGGGCGGCCTGCAGCAAACGCAGCAGCAGCCCATCATCATGCCCATGCCCTGGTACCCGCCGCCCCAGCAGCAGCAACAGCAGCAGCAGCCACCCCAGCCCCAGGACGGTGCGGGCGTACGGCTCCTGATGGCCCCTGATGCACCGGCCCCCCTCCCTCTTCCTGCCTTGGAGCAGCAAACTCCAGCGCCACATGCCTTGCGCACCAAGCTTTGCCCTAATGCCCCCAAGCTGGAAGAAGCCTTTCCATTATGGCCCCTGAGGGAGCGACGCGTCGCCAGCGGTGTTCCAGGGAGGGAGGAGGACGGTGTGGCGCGTGCTGTGCCCGCTGCGCGCGCCGCGCAGGGCTGCCCCCCGAAGTGCTGGCCATGGACCCGGCGCTGCGCGGCGTGCAGGCACGGCACCAGCGCGACATGGCGCTGCTGCGCATGGAGATTGACAAGGCACGCACCGCCGCCGAGCTGGAGCAGATACGCTCCATGCTAGCCGACCTGCGGCGCAAAGGCACAGGTGCGTTCCCCCCCCCCAAACTGCCCACCCGACGCAGAGCCCAATCAAGGATTGGGCTTTCCCGTGCCCCGTTAACAGCCACGGCGCTACGTGAGGCTCAGCGTGAGGCTAACGGCTCCTGCGTGGCGTGGTCGCAGGCGGGGGCCCCGCGGCGGAGGACCCCTTCCCGCCTGCGCCGCAGCGGACGCCGCCGCCGCCCGCCAGCGCCGGCCCCCCCGACGACATCCTCATGATGGACGTGCCGCCCGGCCCGCCCGACGCCAACCTGCAGCAGCTCATGGACGAGGAGGACGACGACGACGACGACGGTGAGGCCGCGGCAGGCCACATTTCGCCGCCGCTCTGCCTCACCCCCACCCCATCAGAGCAAAACGGAGCTCCTGCCGCGCAGCCCCTCTCACACAGGAGCACTTTGCACAGATGATTTCGTTATGTGTTTCAAAGGGGGTGAGCCACTACTGCTGGTGGCGCGCGTGCAGGCAGCGACTTTTCCGACGACGGGGACGACCTGAGCGCCAAGCCCTTCAGCCTGGCGCCGGGCACCTACGTGCGCGCCGACGTCGTGCATGTGAGTGCGGCCCAACCCTAGCCCCAACCTTGACCCACCAGGCGGGGTGGGAAGGCCCGCGTCTCACCTGCTTGGGCAGGTGCTTCTGGGCGGGCACATGGGCAGAGAGGCGAAGCGTCGTGATGCGGCGGTGACGCGATGAGAACGGCGTGGCTGGTGCTCGCAGGTGCATGTCAAGACGGTGGGGCCGTGCACCGTGCGGGGGTCGTACCGCGTGCGCATCGTGCTGTACGATGGCTTCCAGCCGCTGTACGTGGGGCCAGACATGGTGGTGGGCGCCAGCACCAGCCGGCGCGCGCTCACCAGCGTCAATGCGCAGCTGGTGAGCAGCCCACTCGGCTCCCGCTGCTGCCCTCCCTTTTGCTGCTGCTGCTGCTGCCCTCCCTTTTGCTGCTGCTGATGCCGCGGCCTGGCTTGGTGGCGGGGCCAGCTGCATCCCTGTCCACTCCGGTGCGCTGTGGCATCTGGGCGGTGCTGCCGCGCCTGCGCAGGCGGCCCACTTCAACGAGACCGTCACGCTCCGCGGGCTGTCGCTGACGCCCACCATGATGTTCGTTTTTGAGGTGCGTTGCGCCACGCGTGCACTGCGCGTGACGGGGCGCCGAGGGAGCAGCAGCTAGGAAGATGGCCCCATGTCCCCAGGCCAGAGAGCACGCGCCGCCCGGAGGCAAGGCATAGACGCGTGTGGTGCGGGGGCTCTGCAGGTGTACGTGGCCAAGCAGGCGATCGCCGGCATGCCCTCCCGCGAGGACCTCTGCGCGTGGAGCTTCTGCAACGCGCTCACGCGGGGAGAGGTGCGGCGCGCCGCGGCCTGCGTCCCTGCCTGGCACGGCGGGCACACCTCCTGCCGCCTGCAACCCGCTTTTGCAAAGGAAAGACAGCTTGTTCGATCGTCGCAAGTTCACATGGCGTACAAACGATGGGCCCCTCACGCGTGTCGTGCAGTGCTGTGAGCCCTGTGCTGCGGGGCATGTTGGGAATGACTGCTGGGTGCTGAGCCGCAATCGCGTCTCTGCACCCGTGCGTGTGCCTTTGCCTCGCTCGTTCGTTGTTCTGCGAGACATCTGATACGCCCGGTAGTTGGGCTCCGGCCCCGGCGAGGTGTCCAAACAGATGCAAAATCCCACACACACGCTTTGCTGATGCGTGTGTGCCCTTCCCTGCCCTGCTCATTGCGTCCATTGCGGCGCCTGGCCACAGGTGCTGACGGGCCGCCACAGCCTGCCGCTCTACCGCCTCCCCATCATGATGTCGGCGCAGCGCCACTTCAGCTACAACGGCGCCATGCTCGACTTCAGCGTCTCGCACGCCGAGGGGCAGCCGGGCGACGGCGTGCCCGCCTCTGCCGCCGCCGGCGGCACCGCCACGGCGGGCGCGGGCGGGCCGGGCGGCAGCGGCGGCGGCGCGTCGGGCAAGGGCCTCGGCGCGAACGAGGACGTGCCTGGGGTGCCGACGCAGGCGTGGCTGCGGGTGGCGCGGGGCATCCCTCCCGCCGAGCCGTTCACGCCAGGTGAGCGAGCGACACAGCCATGGGCCTGCGCTGAGGGGGAGCATCGCACCAACGACCTGGAGAGGGGGTGGATGGGTGCAGTGATGTTGTTGTTGGTGGTGGTGCGGTGGCGGCGGCGGCTGCAGGCGAGGGCTTGGTGGTGGTGGTGGACGCGGCGCGCTTCCTGCCGGCCAACGTCACGATGACCAAGGTGGTGGGCACGGTGTTCAGCCCCGACAGGCAGCCGCTCACCAAGCCGTTCGAGGTGCGCGCACTTCTACTGCAGCGCCGCGGCGTCCTGTTTGGCCCACGCCACGCTTGGCATGGTCTGCTTGCCAAATGGCTGCGGTTCCGGTCACTGCCCTTCCGGCGACGGCGACAGCGGCAATACCCGCATGACTTGTTGCTGTTGTTGCTGCTACTTCCTGCTGGCCCCTCCAGGCGCTGTCCATGCCCGACAGCGACGCGTTCAACCCTCGCTACGGCCACCAGGTGACGCTGGCGCAGGGCCTTGACAAGTTTGACAACGCCGCCGCCACCCTGCTGCTCACGGTGAGGCGCTGCGCGGCGCCAGTCGCGTGCTTGAGGCGCCTGTGTGTGCGTGCGTGGGGCAAGCAGGCGAGCGTGGTCTGCGTGCGCGCGCGTTCATGCGTGCGTGTGGGGTGCTCGGTGCAGGTGTACACCTTGGAGCGGTGGACGGGCGCGTTCCGCGTGGTGGGGTACGCGGCGCTGCCGTGCTTCCTGGACCCACGCACCAAGGAGCAGCCCGTCAGCAAGCACGTCAACGACTACGTGCTCAACACGGTGAGGCGCCTGCGCTCTAGGGCTGGCGCTAGGGTGCGGCTCGCCACAAGACACGCGCCTACTGAAACGCAGGGCTGCAGCAGAGGAGGCCACTTGCGAGGGGGCTTGCGTCTGCGTGCGTGACGCTGAGTGCCGTGCTCACCATTGTGCGTGTGCGGGGCGCATGCAGGGCGCGTTCCAGATCCCGCTGCACATCTCCCTCCCCGACGACGCCCAGGGCTTCCGCGCCGCCACTCTGGACAACGGCGTGTGCCGCGTGCCCTGCGCCTCGCTCCTCGTCAGGTGCGGCCTGCCTTCCCTCCCTTTCTCCCTTTGCTTTCACGCTCAGCGCCGCCCCGCACGACACCAGGGAGCGAGCAGCAACCGAACGGAAAGCGTAAGGCGCCCGCCTTGCGCCTGCGCTGCACGCCGCGCAGGCTGCTGACGCCAGAGCTGGCCAAGGCGCAGAGGCGCAACCCCACGCCCGCCTACGCCGACCGCGTCTACGACAGCATGCGCACCGTGCCCACGCCCGGTGCGCGAGCAAGGAGCGTCCTCCGGCGGCAGCTCTGCCGTGCGCTTTTTCACAGCTGTGGAATGCGCGCGTGTCTCACTGCTGCAGCCCGTGTGCGCAGTGAAAAGTGGCAGCTCTTCTCTCTCGACGTTTGCCCTGACGCCTGTGTCCCACGGTCCCTTCTCTGGTGCACTTGCTCCGTGCGCAGTGGAGCGGCAGCTCTTCTCCAAGTACCTTGCCCGCAAACCGCTGCTGGTGCGGGAGGCGGCGCGCCTCATGGCGGGAGGCCGGCCCGACGCCGCCGGGGCTGGCGGCGGCGGCGCGGCCGGAGCGGCGGCGGCCGGAGGCGGCACGGCAGGTGCGCTCCTGTGCCGTGCTTGCGGGGAGCCGCTGCCCCTTGCCAAGCTTCGCACGCGTGCTGGGACCCTGCCTTGCACCTCTGCGGGCTTGCCATCTCCCCTTTCTTGCTGCGCTTGCGGAAGACCGCACCCGCCGCCCTGCATGCGTGCACGTGGGCGTCTGCAGGGTCGCTGCCGAGCACGGACGAGGAGCTGCTGGACTGGATTGAGGCGCGGCTCCGCCCCTCCTCATCCGACCCCGCCAGCGCCTCCACCTCCATCAACTACAACCTTGCCTCCGAGTACTACCCAGGTGCGTGCGTGCGTGTGTGTGAGGAAGTGTGAGGAAGGGGGAGACTGTGCCACGGGGGTGGGCGGGTGACACGGGTGAGCGTGCCAGCGGCCGCCCTTCTCAAGCTTGGTGCTGCTGTGCTCGCGCTCGTGCTGCGACTGCAGACCTGGGCTTCTACGTGGCGGTGGACAGCGCCATGCGGCTGCCCCGCAACCTCCCCTCGGGCGCCATCGCCACCTTTGCGCCGCCAGGCAGCTTCTACCAGGTGCGTGCCCGGCGGCGCCAGGATGATCAAGCTGGTTGGCCTGCCGTTGCGTCGCCACGGCCACAGGGCCGCGCGGCTCGGCGTGCCCAGCTCATGCTGCGCGCGCTGTGCTGCGCCTCTGCTGCCCGCAGGACAACCCGGTGATTGACGACATGAAGGTGCGTCCACACGCAAGCAGGCCGCACGCCTCCGTCAGGGCTCGGGTGGCGTCTGGTGGAGAGCAGCAAATGCCGACGAACGTGTCATACCGTGCGGCGCCCGCCTTCCTTGTGCTGTTTGTCACTTGCTGACGACGAACAGGTCACGCTCGAGTACGACATGTCGGCGTGCCTGGCGTCGCCGCGCTGGCTGGACGGCTACCAGCACTTTGCAGACGTGGTGTACGAGCCGGGCCTGGCGCTGCTCATCGACGTCAGGTGCGCCGCGCGCCGCGCACACGCGTCCACTGCCCGCACGTGCCCCTGCGGGTGGCCGCGCTGGCCGGCGGCGGCATGTGCCGGCGTGCGCATGCGCCACGCCGACGCGCCTGCTCCACAGCCCCTGCGCAGCTACCCGGCAGGCAGACGGACGCCAAGCGCAGCGTCTGGCATGTGGTCGCAGCGGCGCCTGCAGGGGCGCCATGCTTGCGGCCGTGCGCTTGGAAAGTGCATAGGTGGCGTGGTGCGCCGTGTCGCTCGCAGGCTGCTGGTCCCGTCGGCGGGCAGCAGCAGCCCTGCCGGGTGGAGCGTGATGCCCGTGTTTGAGCGCGCCGGCGCCTTCGTGGCCACGGGCGTCTACCACCTGCCGCTCTTCCAGGGCGTGCCCTCGCGCAACATCATCCAGGTCCGTGCGGGCCGGGCGGCGGCGTGCCCCATTGGGGCGCGGCCTCAGCGTACCGCAGCAGCCGGCGCGTTGCCCGGTTCCAGACGCTCGCGCACGCCCAGTGCCTGTCTGCCACGAATAGAGGCTGTGCCAGGTGTGGAGCCTTGCCAAAACAACACGCGAAGTGTTTGCCTGGGGTGTTTCTCGCCTCACTGTTTGAGCGGCGCGCAGGAGTTTGCCAACAAGGGCGACGTGGACAGCGTGGTGGTGCAGCAGCTGCGGGTGAGGCGGGTGTGGGTTGGCTTTGCTTGCCCACCGCGCCAGGGCGTGGGCACCATGGCGCCCGCATCGTGACGCGCGCCGTCCACATGCGCACGGTCCTGTGCCCGCTGCCGTCGCCGCTGCTGCTGCCGCCCCCCGCATGCGCAGGCCAACCGCATCAAGATCCACGAGGAGTGCCCCAGCGTCTTTGTGCGGCTCATCGACACGTCGCGTCAAGGGCAGCTGACGGCGCCCGTGGGGCCCGCCAACGGCGCGCAGGCCATGGCACGCATGCGCATGCCCGCCTACGTGAGCGAGCTGGGGCCCAAGTTCCTCTCCACCATGCGCAAGGAGACCAAGAACAAGGCGTACGCCCAGGTCAGTGAGCACCGGGCCCGCCTCGGTCCTGCTTCCATGTCGCAGGTCCTGCCTTTCACATATCACAGTCTCACAGGAACTGGTTTGGGACCGCCTGGGGCGCTGCAGTTGTGGTGCCCTTGCCGTGGGGGAGGGCGCGCGTGCCCTCGTTTGCCCTGCGCATCAGGGCGCGCGGTCGGGGCGGCCGCGCTGCCCGACCGACTGCAGCTGTCCGTCGCCTGGTGCGCAGGCCAAGCCGGAGAACCTGACCGAGGACATGTGGAAGGAGCAGCTCAACAACTGCCTGTGCAAGACTGTGGGCCTCGAGGTGATCCGCAAGGGGGAGGACGACGAGGACGAGGACGACGACGAGGACGTGGTGGGCGGCGGGCGGTGACCTCGCCTCGCTCGCCTTGCCACCTTCCGGACCTTGCCTTTCCTTTCCCATTTCGTCGTGCAGCACTATACAGCAGGATGTGGCCTCATCCGCATGTGTCAGGGAACCGCCAGTGCCTGCTTCTCTGCGTTTGCCAGCCCTTGCAAAGAGCGCGTTCAAGAGCGTGCAGAGCGCAGTCAAGGCAGCTTCCTCAGCTGGCTGATGGCCTCCTGCAGCACGTCCACCTGGCGTGCCGTGAAGCGCTTGGCCAGCTGCACGCCGGCCTCCTCCTCTGCCGCGACCTCCTCGCTCGGCCCGCCTTGCAGCTGCCCCAGCTTGCCCACGCACGCCCGCAGCACCACGTCCCGCAGCAGCCCCGGCGCCTCGACTCCCTTGAGCTGCTGCAGCGCCCGCTCGGCGTGCGGCCGAAGCCGCGCCAGCCCCCCACCCTCCCCACCCGCCGACGCAATGAGCTGGCACGTGAGCAGCACCGCCTGCTGCAGGCGCCCGTCCCAGCCCTGCCGCGTGACGCACAGCTGGTGGCAGGCCTGCCACGCATCCTGCTGCAGCTCGGGCGGTGCGGCGTCCAGCGCCTGCTCGAGCGCAGCGCCCAGCTGGTCCGCTTCCAAAGGCGGCAGCGCCTCATCCCGCTGCCAGAGCGACGCCAACGACTCTGCCACGCTCCAGACGCCGTCCAGCACCACGACGGCGCTGTGCGGGTTGTGCTGCAGCCACACACACGGCCACACACACCGTGACGGTCTTCTCGCCACCGTCTCACGTCTTCGGCCGTGCACCCTGGGAGAGGACAAGATGGGGTGGCTCGTGTGCGTACCTCTGGCACAAAGCCAAACAGCAGGAAAAAGGCTGTGTCGGGCCAGGGGCCGTATGAGATGCACACTTCCTCCCCCCTGCGTGCACGGGCGAGCGGGTCAATCCGCACACCGTCTGTGCCTGGGGAGGCCCTGGCGCTTGTGGCTGTTTCCCTCCCTCCAGAGAGCCCGCACAGCGTGCGTGACTTCTCGTCGCTCTTGCCTGGCGATGTCGCGGGCGGCCACCAGCTCAAAGCGGCTCTGCTCGGCGGCGACGGCGGCGCACGTGGCGGGGTCGGCCACCTCCTCCAGCGCGGCCAGGCCCTGCACGGCGCCCGGGCTGCGCCGCACGCGCACCTGCGCGCTGGGCTCGGGCGAGTGGTTGGCCATGTCCACGCCCGGCACTGCAGCCACGGCGCAGGCACCCGACGCAGGCATTGCGCACCACGTGCGTGCGCGCCTGGCGGCGCCAAACAGCCTGGCCCGAGCACCTCAGCGTCCCTCTTGCCAGGCAGTGCGTTGCGGAGGGCGGCGCTGCCGGGAGCCACGCACCGGCGACGTGGCGCTGCGCCTCTGGCAGGAAGAAGCAGCGCGAGTGCAGCACCTGCACGGCGTCCAGCAGCTCGCGCTGCGTGCACCCCAGGCTGCCGAGCTCGTCCGCCAGCACCTGCGGAGCAAGGGGCGAGGTGCCCGAGCGAGGCCTCGCGCCGGCAAGACGTGCCGCCCTGCCCTCTCCCCGCGGCCAGCCAGCGGCAACGCACCTCTAGGTCCACCTGGCAGGTCAGACTCCCCTGCCGCGCGCTGAGTGGCATCCCCTGCTGCGCACCTCGTACGAGGCGGCCAGGCACTGCTGCAGCGCCGTCACGTCCCGCAGCACCACGTCGTCGCGCACGTGCGCCAGCGCCGCCGGGCCGAACTCGAGGGGCGTGCACACGGTGCGCGGCAGGCTGTCGAGCCACGTGCACCACTGCGCCGCCTGCGCCCGCCGGCACGCGTGGCGGTCGCGCAGCAGCCGCAAGGCCATCTCCACGGACCAGTGCAGCTCCTGCTCCTCGTCTTCAGGCTGCGTGCATGCGTGGCAGCGGAGACGTGTCGTCTTGTCCATGGAGAGCACGCAGGCGTGCGTTGGAGAGCACGGCTGCGATGACTTGGCGGTCCGCGGGGATCGTGCATGCTGCCGCCGCACCTGGCTCTCGTAGACGTGGTCCAGCGGCACGCTGAGCAGGGTCTCGCCAGCGCCGACGTCCTGCACTGCGATGAGGCCGCGGCCCCTCGCTAGCTCCAGGTCGGAGACAGTGACCGGCAGCTCGTGCAGCCGCTGCCCCGTCGCCCACTCCAGCACCGCCGCTGCTGCATGCTGCACGGCCTCAGGACTGCGCACTGCTGCTGCGCACGCCAATGGGGACGAGCCGCGGCGCTGGCGGTGGGCGTGCCGGCGACGCCTTACGCCTGAGGTGGAGATTTCTCTTGCAAGTGGGACGCCGCCGCAGTGCCAGACTGCCGCTGCCATTGTGAATGTCCAGAGTTCGTGCGGAAAGAAGAAGGAATAGCGCGGAGGGGCGAACGGGTTCGTGCGGGCCACGGTCACAGGCCAAAGGCATCAAGGGGATTGTGCTGCTGCGTAAACAGGTATACATGAATAGCCATCTGCTGCTGTTGCTGCTGCTGCTACTGTACACGCTGCGTGGGGCCGCTCAGTGCCGAGCTGGCCCCCTGAACAGGTGGAGGAACTCGCGCACGCCGTCCCGCGTGTCATCTGAAGCGTGCTGCGAGGCCAGCGTGTGGAGGGAGCGGGCAGCGCTGCCCTGGGAGGCAGACAGTGCCGCGCTCGAGCTGGTGGTTGGCGCGGTGCTCGGCACGCTGAGCGTCGCCGCGGCGGCGGACGGGTGCTGCGCCACGCGCTGCGCTGCGGCTTGCGCGGTGGCTGGGCCGAAGAGCTGCGCGAATGGGGCAGCAGATGCGACCCGTTGTGAGGTGGCCGTTGTGAGCGCGCCTCTCCAGAGCAAAGGAGCGCACAGGCACACGTTCAAAGGGCTCACCCGCTGGATCAGCTGCGCCTCCAGGGCCGCCTCGGCCAGAGCGGCGGTGAGTCGCGCGGTGGCCATGGGCTTCAAGTGGTGCCGGAGGTGGTGGGCCAAAGTCCAAAAGGGCAGGGGCTCTGCGCGCGAGTGCGGTGGGGGGAGTGCTGTGTGCGCGGGCTGTTGCTCGGTGTGTGCTGTGCGCCGCTGCGCTTATGTGGAGTGGCCCGGCCACAGAGGCTGTTCTCAAGGCGTGCTCAGGCTCACCTGGCGAGAGAGTGGGGGTTGCCGCGCAGGCCAGCGGCTCGTGGGTGTGAGCGCGCTGTGCCGCGGTGTGCACACGGTGCCCCAAGAAGAGTACGAGCAGAGCTGTAGCGAGTGGCGTCCTGCGCGAAGCTGGTGAGCGTTCATGGCATGCTGGCGGCCGCAGGTCGCGCTTTTGGCGCTGCTCAGCAAATGAGCTCACGTTCTGGCTCAAGTTCCTGAAGACGTCGCAGCAATGTGGCAGAGGCGTCGTGCAGACCCTGCTGGCCGCCTCACCTCGGTGGCTAAGGGCACGCCTTCCGGCGACCGTGACACTGACGCAGTCTCGCAGTCCACGCAGTCTGCAGGGCGTGGCCGAGTGCAGGAGCTCCCACGCTGGCGCCTGTGGACGGGCGAACGCTAGGTTGACGCGCCTCCCAGGGTGCCCTACCCTAGCAGCCGCATGGCGCAGCCTTCCCCAGGGCTACATGCATCCCTGATCCTCCTCCTTCTCCTCCTCAGAGGCAGCCGCCGCAGCAGCAGGCGGAGGATGCGGCGATCGACCCATGGCCCCACGTGGGCTTGCTGCGTGCAGCATCAAGGAAGAGGTCGCACGGGGGCCGAGCACTCGTGAACGCACACAAGGTGCGCCTTCCTTGGCTCTCCCCTGGCCCAGTGCGTGATCATGCGGGGCAAGCCCTGAGGCACCCACGCCTCATTCCCCCCCTCGTGGCTCCTCCATCACTGTGCAGCGTCACCACACCGTGTGAGAGGGCGTCCCCACGAGCCTGTGCACCCCATCCTGCGTGCCTGGGCCCCCAGTCCCGTCCCACACCACACCACCCCAGGGCTCCCTCAGGATGGCGCACTGCGCGGCGCACACGGCCCAGGGGCGCTGCGCGGCGCGCGCCAGCAGAGCCGGCCTCGCCAGCGGCTCTGCGGTCGCAGTGCGCTCCCCGCTGGTGCGGCCAGCTCATCACAGGCCCCAAGCAGGGGGAGCCTGGCGGGACCTCCCTGTTGGAGCGGACCACGGAGAGTCCGGCTTCCTGTCCGTGGCAGGTGACGTGCGGGGCCGGCGCGACGTCATGAACGAGACGCTCGAGTGCGTGGAGCCCCATCCCGACCTTTGCCTGGCCACAAAGGCGCCAAGGGGGCACCAGGGCGTGCCAGCAGTGCACTGCAGCGGGCGCGGCCACGGCCGCAACCCTAGTGGCAACCGAAGCCGGTCGGGAGCAGAGTGACTCGACGGTTTTTGCTTGCACTCTGCGCCGTCCGCAACATCATGCTGCAGTGCCATGCCGAGCATGCGTGCCCAGTGCCATGCCCGTGGCGGTGCTCGGCACGCTGAGCGTCGCCGCGGCGGCGGACGGGTGCTGCGCCACGCGCTGCGCTGCGGCTTGCGCGGTGGCTGGGCCGAAGAGCTGCGCGAATGGGGCAGCAGATGCGACCCGTTGTGAGGTGGCCGTTGTGAGCGCGCCTCTCCAGAGCAAAGGAGCGCACAGGCACACGTTCAAAGGGCTCACCCGCTGGATCAGCTGCGCCTCCAGGGCCGCCTCGGCCAGAGCGGCGGTGAGTCGCGCGGTGGCCATGGGCTTCAAGTGGTGCCGGAGGTGGTGGGCCAAAGTCCAAAAGGGCAGGGGCTCTGCGCGCGAGTGCGGTGGGGGGAGTGCTGTGTGCGCGGGCTGTTGCTCGGTGTGTGCTGTGCGCCGCTGCGCTTATGTGGAGTGGCCCGGCCACAGAGGCTGTTCTCAAGGCGTGCTCAGGCTCACCTGGCGAGAGAGTGGGGGTTGCCGCGCAGGCCAGCGGCTCGTGGGTGTGAGCGCGCTGTGCCGCGGTGTGCACACGGTGCCCCAAGAAGAGTACGAGCAGAGCTGTAGCGAGTGGCGTCCTGCGCGAAGCTGGTGAGCGTTCATGGCATGCTGGCGGCCGCAGGTCGCGCTTTTGGCGCTGCTCAGCAAATGAGCTCACGTTCTGGCTCAAGTTCCTGAAGACGTCGCAGCAATGTGGCAGAGGCGTCGTGCAGACCCTGCTGGCCGCCTCACCTCGGTGGCTAAGGGCACGCCTTCCGGCGACCGTGACACTGACGCAGTCTCGCAGTCCACGCAGTCTGCAGGGCGTGGCCGAGTGCAGGAGCTCCCACGCTGGCGCCTGTGGACGGGCGAACGCTAGGTTGACGCGCCTCCCAGGGTGCCCTACCCTAGCAGCCGCATGGCGCAGCCTTCCCCAGGGCTACATGCATCCCTGATCCTCCTCCTTCTCCTCCTCAGAGGCAGCCGCCGCAGCAGCAGGCGGAGGATGCGGCGATCGACCCATGGCCCCACGTGGGCTTGCTGCGTGCAGCATCAAGGAAGAGGTCGCACGGGGGCCGAGCACTCGTGAACGCACACAAGGTGCGCCTTCCTTGGCTCTCCCCTGGCCCAGTGCGTGATCATGCGGGGCAAGCCCTGAGGCACCCACGCCTCATTCCCCCCCTCGTGGCTCCTCCATCACTGTGCAGCGTCACCACACCGTGTGAGAGGGCGTCCCCACGAGCCTGTGCACCCCATCCTGCGTGCCTGGGCCCCCAGTCCCGTCCCACACCACACCACCCCAGGGCTCCCTCAGGATGGCGCACTGCGCGGCGCACACGGCCCAGGGGCGCTGCGCGGCGCGCGCCAGCAGAGCCGGCCTCGCCAGCGGCTCTGCGGTCGCAGTGCGCTCCCCGCTGGTGCGGCCAGCTCATCACAGGCCCCAAGCAGGGGGAGCCTGGCGGGACCTCCCTGTTGGAGCGGACCACGGAGAGTCCGGCTTCCTGTCCGTGGCAGGTGACGTGCGGGGCCGGCGCGACGTCATGAACGAGACGCTCGAGTGCGTGGAGCCCCATCCCGACCTTTGCCTGGCCACAAAGGCGCCA
>VFQP010003401.1_pt1 | contig 16162 bp, 19 predicted proteins | sample 3512351 | NCBI WGS metagenome assembly VFQP01 (sample SAMN10412372, study PRJNA504923) | tailings metagenome | isolation source: Relicate 1 Philex TSF1 revegetated site | place: Philippines: Tuba, Benguet | collected 2017-08-29 | reverse complement strand
GTTTAAGTCATAATGAAGATGCTTTAAGTCTTGTAGAGTTTGACAAATATCTAATTTGTGGAGAGAACACATATGTATGTTTACCATTAATTGGCATTATTTTAAGACTTTCCGATATTTTAGATTTTGATGGAAAACGAACTCCGTCAATATTATTTTCACATCTTTACGTAAGAGAACCAATTTCTATTAAAGAATGGAATAAACATCGTTCTATAGAATCGTGGGAAATTAATCAGGATAACATTTTTTATTCTGCTAAGTGCTCTCATCCTGCAATTGAAGCTTCAATCCATCAGTTCTGTGATTATATTGACCATGAATTATCCATTTGTAATAATCTTATTACTGATTTGAACGATTTTCATAAAATCAAACGCCCAAACTTAATTATTAAAGTTCCTTATAAAGTATCAAGAGAAAAGATTACTACAAAAAAAAATATCCAAAATAAGCCACTTTATATATACAAAGACACGCAATTCAATTTAAGTAAAAGACAAGTAATTGAACTTTTAATGGGTACTAAACTCTATGGAAACCCAGAAGTCGCTTTAAGAGAGCTAGTGCAAAATTCAATTGACGCATGTCTTCTAAGAGATGCTCAAGAAAAGAAATGGGGGAATTTATATCAACCAGAGATTTCAATAAAATACATAACAGAAAATGATGAAAAAGTATTAATTGTTGAAGATAACGGAACAGGCATGGATCAATACATTATAGACAACTATTATTCTAAAGTAGGCTCATCATTTTATAAATCAACTGACTTTTATAATTTGTTATCAGAATCAAATGCAGATTTTATTCCAACTTCTAGATTTGGTATAGGTATTCTATCTTGTTTCATGGTTGCTGACACACTTATTGTTGACACAAAAAGAGTTTATGCAGAGCATAAATCAAGCGACCCATTAAATATTACAGTAGAAGGACAGGATAGTATTTTTTGGATAAAAGATGGAATTAGAAATTTACCAGGAACTACTACTAAATTGATTTTAAGAGAAAACAAAAATCCTTGGAAACATTACAACAGTGAAAGGTTCATAAAATCTATAAAAAGTATAATTCCAAACCCTCCTTTTAGAATCAATATCATTACAGATGACGATAATCAAAGTATTGATGAAACGGCTTTTAAAAAAATCACAACAGAAGACTTAAAAGATTATTTTTGGCAGGCTCATGAAAATGTGAAATACTATAATATTAATCTTGATAATTTTGACTTAGGAATTAGAGGTATTGCAGAAATAGGTATATTATTCCGAAAAAACACACCTACAACTGAAATTAATCTAGAATCAAAAGAGATTAATATTGAAGGAAGCAATTATAATTTGGACAAGAGAATTTGGATGAAAGAAAACCAAATTGAAGAAGAGTCTACATCAATAACAATAAATGATGATTATGAAGTAACAACTCATAATAGTACCAGTTCTATTGCTAAATCCAAATCAAAATTATCTCTACATGGTATTGAAGTGCCTACTACCTTATTTCCTGAACGATGGTACAAAAAGGAAAATCAAGCTACACTGTCATTCCCGTTTCCAATTTTGTTGCTAATCGACATTTGTGGTAGAAGAGATTTAGATTTAAACTCATCACGAACAGAAGTGATATTAGGAGAAAAATGGGATGACTTTGAACAAACCTTAATAAAACTTATTTGTTCAGAGTTATCTAGGCAAATGAAACCTAAAGACTGGAAATTATTAAAAGAAATATTCCATAAAACAACAAAGCATCAACCATTTTTTGAAGCAATCAAAGACATTTAAAATAAAAACTGCTGCTAACACGGGTTTTGCGTCAGGCGGGGTGACGTGCAAACTTGGAGCATTGTGCCTCTATTCAAGTTCAGTGCTGGTTGACAGTTTTGTGCTCCGAAACCCGCCCGAACGCAAAGCCCGAGAACGCTATCTGTAATTTTACACAAACCATGCAAAATTAGAAAAAATTGAAAAAAAATTTATACAAAGAATATTTTGAGACTTTAAAATGTTATCTAACGATTCTTAATATTGATAAGGATAAAAGACTGCTTGGTTGTACAGAGGAAGAAATAGAAAGTATAAAATCTAAAAAAGAAAATTTTCCACTTGCATATGAAGAATTTTTTGTGAAGTATTGGAAAATCTTTTTTATTTGAATTTATGAATGTCGAAAATATGGCATTTGAGGATTTAGATTTAGATTATATCAATGAATTTGCAAATGAAGTATTTAGCAATAATTCCTTGGAATTAGAAGATGAATTTATTGTAATTTCAGAAAGAAGAAATGATTATATATCTTTAATTTTTACAGAAAATGAAAACCCTCAAGTTTGGATTATGAGTGAGTGTTGGGATAAAAAAAATGGAGAGAATTTATCAATTAGAACAGAATCATTTACAGATTTAATGAATCTATTTTTTAGAGAAACATTACAAAATCATACAGCGTCTTTTCATTTTGTTTCAAGTAAAATAAAAGATACTGAAAAATATATTCGGAATAAATATATTTGCTGGGTCAAAGGTTTAAATCAAATAAAAGAAAAAATTGATGATAATAAAACTGACAATAGTTTGGTTAATCAACTAAACCAGTATTTTCTCAATTATTATTTACCTAATAAAAATACCTTTGATAAAAGATTGAATGATAATAAGCCTGAACAAAGTAATAAACAAGCAGGAAAAATTACTACAGAAGATAGTAAGATACAACAAAAAAAATACAATTCTGAAAAAAAACAATCGCTATTAAAAGTATTTTTAAATTTTTTTAAATAAAAACTACAGACGACAAGATATTGCTAGAAGCGGAGCTTATTTGCTTTTTAAGAAACATTTGTTCTTATTTAAAGTTTGGGAATTTTTAGTTACATTGTGCTAAAATCCCGCCTTCGAATAGCGAAAAACCGTTAGCAATAACCTTAAAAAAAAAGACGATGAACAAAGCAACTAAATTTTTTATCTTAGCAATTATGTTTTTATTAGGAACGATAAAAACATTTGCAACAACTTGGGACGAGCCCTGGACCGATAAAGTAATAAAAAACGCTGACTATTTTGTATTGGCTGACATCATTTCTTATGATGAAGAAAATGGAATTAAAATTAAAATAGTAAAACAACTTGGGGGAAAACAACTTCCTTCAGAAATCGAAATCACAGACTTTTATTTGTTGGAAATAGTGAGCAGTTCAAACGGTCACGGTGCAGAGTTTCCAAGTTTTGAAGACATTAAACAAAGTTATTTTTTTATTAAAAAAAACTCGAAAGGTAAATATTGTATTTCAACGCCAACATCTGGTTTCGACTATATCAAAGAAGAAAAAGTGTATGCCACATATCGTCATTCTTACCACCAAGCATCTGTCCCAATTGACATTTATGAAATGACTATGACTGCAATATTTAATAATTATCATAATTTAGATTATGACAAAAAATCAATTGCAGACTACATTGAAAAATCACTTTCTAAAAAGCCAGCAGGATTTGGTGAAAATGAAATAAGTACATTTTTCCTCCAACACGTGGCATTAGAAACTATCTTTCATTTGAGGCTTAATAACTACTACAATTTAATTTTACCTTTTTTCAATGATAGTTCAAATTTTCATAATAGAGTTTCTGCATCAAGAGCTTTAATAGGTAGCAAAAATAAAGAAGTTATCAATCTTTTACTGAATAAAATTGCAACAAATAAGGACGATGATTTTACTACAGTTAATTGTATCTGGACCTTAAAAGAATTCAAGTCAAAAGAGATTAAGTTCGAGGTAAAAAAATTAATTGAAAATGCCTCTACAGAAGATAATGGATTTGGAGGTAATATTATGGACCCAAGAGTTGCAACTAGTTTTCCGACAGTAAAAAGTGCGTTAGAAGATTTAGTAAGTGCCTTGTAAAAAAGAAGGCAGCCTTTAACAAGGGTTTTTGTAATAGTGGAGGGAACTATAAATTCAACAGTTGTGCTTGAATTCAACTTTTGTGCAAATAGAAGTTTTACGCTTAAATTCCGCCCACCATCAACACACAGCAAGTTCTGCGATATATTACTAAAAATGAAGAAAACAATAATTGAAACTAATTACACACAAACAATTTGTTGGTTCAACAATACAATTATAGATATTGCTTGTGCTGGAAAAATTTATTATGAAAATGGAAATGTAGAAGAGATGCATAAATATCATTTCGGCTCAAATTTCGATTGCTCAATAATTTCAGAAAATGGAATTTATGCTTTTATCTACAATAAAAAAGGAACAAAAGGTTTACTTCTTAAAAATGGAGAAATACTAAGAGAGATTAATCGATCATATTATCACGCAAATGATTATGAGTATCCTGCAGCCTTTTTTACTCATGACAACGGAAAAACATATTTAATACATTGCCCAAATGAATATTGCAGAATTGATTTTGAAAATGTTGAAACTGGAGAAATTATTACAAATATTCCTGAGAGAAATCCAAGTGATTTTTTTCATTCAAGATTTGAAATCAGTCCAAACAATAAATATTTATTAAGTAAAGGCTGGGTTTGGCATCCAGTTAGTTTAATCACAGTTTTTGAAATAGAAAAGTGCTTTAAAAATCCTCTATTACTTGATAAATCTGAAAACGAACCAAAAGTTGGTTCTGAAATTAACACCGCAAGTTTTATAAGTGGAAACGAAATTCTAATTGGTTGTTCAGAAGAAGAACCTTATGATGAAGATTTAGCAGAAATTCTGCCTGAAAATAGTGTTGCAATTTGGAATATTGAAACAAATGAAATATCAAAGCCAACGAAACTAAATTTTGAATTTGGAAATCTATTTGCAATTGACAAAAAATATGCTTGGGATTTATACAAATTTCCAAAACTTATAAATATTGAAAGTGGAGAAATTGAATTTAAAAATGAAGATTTATTTAGTGGCAGTCAAAAGTCATCAATAATTAGTAATTTAGATAATGAACCAAGAGTTGCATTTGATAGAAAAACAAAAAAAATTGCAATAACAACTAAAGGAAAAATAGAAATTTACAGTAAATAGTGAAGTGCTTCGAAATCCCCCACTTCGCCAAGCTGCAAACCGTTGTACGATATTTTATCAAAATCCAACTTCAAATGAAATTTAAGGTTTTTAATTATTTAATAATTGCATTCTCACTTATGTCGTGTTCTGAAAAATTTCAAAAATTATCTGAAAAGGAATCTGATATTGTTGAATTATTAAAAAAAATAGAACCTAATAAATCTGTTCAATATTGGCAACTTGAAAGTGTTCCAAATTGGAAAGACGAAACGAAAAATTCAGAAGTTCTATTCTTCAAAGGTAATTATACGATTGAAACTAAAGAAAAACCGCCCGAAAATCTAAGAGATATGAATGGCTTCTTCAGAGGTTGTGAACCGTTGTATTGCGCATACCAAATAACATATTTAGAAAATAACAAGTGGAAAAGTGTGAAATCAGAAGAAGAACTTCAAAATTTTATTGGAAATATTGAAAATAAATCTGAAGCTTTTTTGATTGGGAAGATAAATGATTATAACATAGATTTCTATTCTGAAAAAGGGAATGGATTTATAAAAAAAGGAGATGATTATAAAATCAAAATGATGAAATATAATAGTTGTCCCGAATCGAAAGAATCCTTTACTCTTGTAATTAATAAACTGGGAAAAATCATTCAAAAGAAAAGCAACGGTTTTTATCTAAAAAGTAAAAATTGTATTATATATTAAAAAAAGTCGTACAACATAGGTAACCGTTGCACAACCGATTAATTGGCAAAAAACCTCATTTACAGGGATTTAAGGGAGGTTTATTTTTTTAGACCATAAATACAAGGCTTTAATTTAAAGAGATGAAAGGCATATTCTGTAGGTTTTTAAAATGCTAAAATCTCCTTTTTGGAAGATCCGGATTTTGGCACTTCGATTAACTTTTCGGACAGAAAATTTCAATTATTTCTTCAGATTATAGATTAACAAGAAAAATACATATTTTATCATCAAATTTTAAAACGCATAAAAAAGTCATGAAAATTAAATTATTCCTCATTTTTCTTTTTGCTTTTACCTTGGCTTTGGCTCAGGAAAATTCAAGTAATACACAAAACATCTCACATACCGTTACACAATCTGGAATCGGGTTGGGTTCTGTAATTGCCGTTGTTGCATCCTGGGACAGAAACAGATCCATATTATGGGCTATTCTCCACGGAATTTTGGGCTGGCTTTATGTGATTTATTTTGCTTTGACTGATAACAAATAAAAGCACCTTGTAAAAATACAAAGTGCTTTAAGTATCAAAAATATCATATTCTATGATCACGGACTAAATGACCTTCATGCAGTTGTCATCTTTTTATTTCATTCCGTTTCTTTGTTTTTCCAGCTTCCAAGCTCTGTGAGAGGCGATTGCTGATATAAAATTCTGATCTCCACTGTTGTTTTCCTCAAGAATTACTGCATAATCCTCATGTTTTTTGGTGTAAATATCTGTATGATCATAGATAAGTTCTGTATGATTCCCGAAATAAATTGCCTTGCAGTGGCGGTAAGCTTCGTTGATGAAATCCAGTACGCCGTTTTTATAATCAGGCTGAACCCAATGATGGGTAGAGTTTTCTCCAGAAACTACATACACAGCATCGAAACAAACGCTTGCCGTACTTGTAATAGAATGATGAGGCATGAATGTGGTACCGTTTTCACCTTTTACCGGAATCATTTCAGGAGCTACCAATTCTACTACTCCACCCTGCTCTTCCAGTTTATTCATAAGACCGGAAACACTTTCATCGTCAAAGCCATCTGCAATCAGAAAAGCAATTTTTCTGCTTTTAATAGAATCTTTTATCGTATTTGCCATACTCAATGCTTCTGAAACTTTTGTTTCAGGCTCACGCTCTTCACTTTGCAACGACTGAGGATCTGCATCTGCAGGAATACTTCCGTTGGGTTTTTCCAAAATTTTTACTTCCACCCCTAGCTTTGAAGCAACTTTTTGAGCCAATTCCTTATCAATAAAGTTAAGCTGACTTACCATTCTTTCACGAATCGCCGGAATCGTTACTTTGGTCAATTCAAAAATCAAAGCTTTCTGCAAATGTTCTTTTTCATATTCCGACTGACTGTTGTAGAAGAGTTTTGCCTGAGAATAATGGTCAACAAAAGATTCGCTTCTTGCTCTGATCTTTGTTCCGCTTATTTTTTCGCCATACGAAGCAAAGCCACCATCTTTCATCATTGCCTGAAAAGGACATCCTCCGCCAATAGAATTAGGCTCATAGCTTACCTTCCCTTTTGCAATCTGCTGTCTCATATGACCGTCACGCTGATTGTTATGAACTGTATTGATTGATCTGTTGATAGGAATTTCGTGGAAATTCGGTGATCCTAATCTGGAAAGCTGGGTATCTGTATATGAAAACAATCTTCCCTGAAGTAGAGGGTCATTGGTAAAATCTATTCCCGGCACAATATGCCCCGGATGAAATGCAATCTGCTCTGTTTCAGCAAAAAAATTGTCAGGATTTCTGTCTAACGTGAGTGTACCAAAAATTTCTACAGGAACAACTTCTTCAGGAATGATTTTGGTGGGATCCAGAAGGTCGAAATCAAAATCAAATTCATTTTCTTCAGGCACAATCTGCACTCCGAAATCCCATTCCGGGAAAGCTCCTTTTTCTATTGCTTCCCAAAGATCACGGCGATGAAAATCAGGATCGAATCCTGAAATTTTCTGAGCTTCCGGCCACGCTACGGAATGGACTCCCAATTTTGGTTTCAGGTGAAATTTAACAAAAAATGCTGCACCTTCACTGTTGACGAATCTGAAACTGTGAACACCAAAGCCTTCCATCATTCGGTAACTTCGCGGGATGGCTCTGTCGCTCATCAGCCACATAATCATGTGCATACTTTCCGGCATCAGTGAGATAAAATCCCAAAATGTATCATGCGCCGATGATGCCTGTGGAATTTCATGATCGGGTTCCGGTTTTACAGCATGTACCAAATCCGGAAACTTGATGGCGTCCTGTATAAAAAATACCGGTATGTTGTTGGCAACAAGATCATAATTTCCTTCTTCTGTATAAAATTTTATGGCAAAGCCTCTTACATCTCTTGCAAGATCAGTACTCCCTCTGCTGCCAGCAACGGTAGAAAATCTTACGAAAACAGGAGTTTCTTTGCCGGCTTCAGACAAGAATTTTGCTTTAGTATATTTTTCCATGCTTTTGGAGAGTCTGAAAACCCCATGCGCACCCGAGCCTCTTGCATGTACAATTCTTTCAGGAATTCTTTCGTGGTCAAAATGGGTAATTTTTTCTCTCAGGATAAAATCTTCCAGAAGCGTTGCACCTCTGTCGTCTGACTTTAGTGAATCCTGGTTGTTATTGATTTTTAAGCCTTGATTTGTCGTCAGTTTTTCACCGGAATTGTCGGTAGTATATTGTTGTAACTGATCAACTTTCGGGTTGTTTACATTGTTTTTTTTCATAAAAATATTGGTGATTATATTCAAAGGAACACCTGCCTGAAAAATTTCTGTCAGGTAAGTATAAAGTAAAATTTTAGCTGAATAAAAATGTTCAGCTAAAACATGCAGTATTGATCCCATTACTTACATCCGTAAATGCTGTAAAGGATTAATAGTTTTAAATTATAAACTTTTTTAACGACGATTAGGAGAAGCAACGCTATCTCTCATCATCTGTGATGAGTCTGGTCTTCCCTGCGCATTTAAAGCCGCAGTATCGGAAGGAGGAAGCGCCATAGATGTATCTGTTGACATATCTGCTGAAGTCATGGTATCAGACTGATTGTCTACCTGCGTTTTTTCTTTTGAACAGCTGATTACAGTAAGCCCAAGAATAAGGGCAGAAAAAAAATACGTTTTCATATAAGTAATATTTATTGATTTTGGTTGTCCAAATTTAACCTTAAAATAACTTACTTCTTATGACTTCGATCATATAAAAATTTATTTGCAGAGAAATATATCAGAAAATATATGCATAATCAGTCTTATACACATATTTTTCCGTTGCAAATCCTGAGCAGATTTTCTTTTTCAAGTTTTTTGACGGTTCGGATCACTGTCTCTACCCGGAGACCTGTAAGACTTGCCAGCTGCTGCCTGGAAAAAGGAACAATATATTTGAAAGGTTCCGGCTGTTTGTGATGGTGTTTCAGAAGTTCAAAAACTTTACAGATTCTGTACGACGGTTTGTTTTCTGATAAAGTGCTCAGCATTTTGTGACGGTAAAACATCCTGTCTGAAGTATACGCCATAATACTTTTCATAATTTCATCACACGAATCTATCAGTTTGAAAAAATTTGATCTGGAAAGTTTCCAGACTTCTGTATCTTCAATGGCAACAGCATTGATGCAGTAAGGGTTTTCTCCCCACAAAAAGGTTTCGGCAAAGCAGTTTCCGTTACCTGGAAGACTGTGTATAAACTCGCTTCCGTCATCACGATAAGTATTCAGTTTCACCAGACCTTTAGAAATCTGGTAATAAAACTTTGGGTAAGAATTCTCTAGAAAAATGGTTTCACCGGCTCCATATAATTGTATTTCAGCTTCATTTCTAATGAGTATTTCTTCATCTATAACCATAAATTTTCTAAAGTTTATTTTTTAATGAAAACAGGTATGTGTAAATAAACCTGTGTAATTTTAAAGCAAGCAAAAGTATTATAATAACATTAAAGAAATTATGATCAGTAACATAAACATGCTTAAATAGGTGTAAAAAAGAAAATAATTATTCACATACCACACATACTATGCTTGGCATACCGCTTGCAAGATATATAGTACACCATCACCAAATATATTATTATGAAAATCAACTTGCCTGCAAATTGTAGGCAAGTTGATTTTTATGTGTAATATAAAATTTCCGGTAATTTTATAAGAATTAAAATATCTACCAATGCTTTTTATTTTTACTTGATAAAATATAAATGCATACCACAAACATTTTCAGAGGCATACAAATTGTAACTTCATTATAAAAAGTATATAATGGAAAAAGCAGAAACCATCAATGTTTTAAACGATCTTTTACAAATAACCAATGACAGAATCAGAGGATTTGAAAAAGTAGAAGGAAAAGTCTGGGAAAATTACTCCGGATTAAAAAGTGAATATGACAGAATGATTTCACAGTCTAAAATGATGAAAGTAGAAATCATTAATCTTATTACAGAAAGAGGAGGAAACCCCGATGACAGTACCACAGTGGCAGGAAATCTTCACAGGACCTGGATCGACATTAAAAACTCGCTTCCCACAAGCAATAAAGATATTGAAACCCTGGAAAATGTTGTTTTTGGCGAAAAAAGTGCTATTGATTCATACGAAGAAGCTTTAAAAAGCGGAAATCTTGATAACGATAGCCGCAAAGTAATCTCTGATCAGCTTAATAGCCTTAAAATTTCTTATGAACAGTTCAATGAGATTGAAAAGTACAAAAGCAGGGAAGATTAATTTTAAAATAAAATAAGAATACAATGAATTATCAGGAAGCTTTAGCTCACAAAAATGAGTCATTAGAAAATGCCGATAAAAATGTTCTCAATATGTTTCATCTAGTCATTGCTCCTGCAAATACGGATGATGCGAAAAAATTTATGGATGATTATCTGAAAAATCCGAATGATTTTGATGATGAAAGCTGTAAAGATTACTGCTCCGATAGTGAGTATGAAGTAATGAGTTTTAAAAAAGAAAATTGATTTCACATGGTCTGATAATTGTAATTAATGAAACTAAATCACTTAAAATATTATTATGGAAACAAAAAATGCGACGGCTAAAAAAAGTACAGCAAATAAAAGTGCTAAAAATACTACTAAATCATCAAAAACTGCTGCAAAAAAGGATGCAGCTAAAGATCTGAAAGATTTATTTGAAGATTCATTAAAAGACATCTATTGGGCAGAAAAGGCACTTTCTAAAGCGTTGCCTAAGATGCAGAAAAATGCAACTGATCCTAAACTTAAAAAAGCAATCGGCGATCATCTGGAAGAAACAAAGGAACAGATTACCCGTCTTGAAGGCTGCTTCAAATCATTGAAAAAGAAAGCTCAGGCAAAAAAATGCGATGCAATGCAAGGATTGCTGGATGAAGGCAAAAGCATCATGGAAGAAACAGAACCAGGCGCAGTAAGAGATGCCGGAATCATTGCTGCCGCACAAAAAGTTGAACATTATGAAATTGCGACTTACGGAACTTTAGCAGCATACGCCAAAATACTCAAAGAAAAAGATTGCCTAAAATATCTTACCGATACTTTGGATGAAGAAAAAAACTGCAACAATCTTCTGACGAAAATTGCCGATACCAATCTGAATTCAAAAGCAATGAAATAAAAACTTTCTAAAGTAAAAAAATATCCTTCATGTATATAAAAATGAAGGATATTTTTTTAATGGCTGAACCTTTCTGCATAAAGATATTTTTCAACCATTCGTTCAAGCTTATTCAGATCAAATGGTTTAGCAATAAAATCATCCGCCTGAGCTTTTTTTGCAAGAGAACTGATATCGCTGTTAGCCGTCATGTAGATCACCGGAATATTTTTATAACTGTCTTCATTCCTTAAAAGCTTCAATGCTCCTATTCCGCCAATTTCGGGAATCCAGTTATCCATTAAAATTAAATCCGGAAAAAAAGCGCTTACCCGATCCAGAATATCCTGAGATGTCTGTGAGATCTGTACTTCGTAGCCGTTCTCTGCAAAAATAATTTTGAAAACATCAAGAATGGACTGATCATCGTCAAAAATTAAAATTTTCTTTTTCATATCTCAAATATTTCACTTCAAAATTACTCCCTAAACGAAATACCATATTATGACCTGAGTAATGTTTTAATTTAAATAAATTTCTTATAGTAAGTATATTAACAACAAAAAGACCGCCATTTTTATATGGCAGTCTCACATTTAGAAGTAATTATTTTTATTTTGCTTCAAAATATACTCTTCTATTAGCTCTGTTTTTCCATTCAGGACATTTAGAAGCCGGGTCGCATTCAGGATATTTAAGATCTCTCTTACCATTTCCTTTAGAATTTAGCTTAGAAGCCTCTACCCCATTTCTTACTAAATAATCTCTTACATTTCTGGCTCTTTTTTCAGATAAATTTTGGTTGTACGCTTCCGTTCCTCTGGTATCTGTTGCACCAATTACGGTATAACTACCATTTGAAGAATTGATGTAATTAACTGCATTATTTAAAATTGGTGTATTGGAAGGTAAGATTTTGTCTGAGTTAAGATCAAACTCAATTCCGTCTAATTTGGTTTCAGCTTCAGAAACCATTCCACCTGTATTATTCGTTGGTCCTGTAGGACATCCCTGATTTTCAACCGGTCCCGGAACAGTTACACATTTATCATACAAATCAATCACTCCATCCATATCTACATCCAAAGCAACACCTGCACCGTCAACTCTTGCTCCAGCAGGAGTATCAAGCTGTCTGTCCCAGTCATCGCAAACTCCGTCATTATCAGCATCACCGCTTTTACATACTTCAAGATCGTTTACTTTAGATTCCAGAACATCCATTTTGTAGTAAATTTCCTGCAACGGATCATGCCACATCAAATGAGAATCGTGCCTTCCCAGGTTGATACTAAGACCTAAAGTTGCATTGAAAAAATTGTCTGAAACCTGATCTTCTCTTCTGTTGATAGCACTGTATTGTTCTCCTCCTCCATCAAACTGATCATCTGTAGTTACTACATACATTACTCTACCTTCAAGATCTACTCTGTTGCTGATTTTGTATTTAAGACCTGCTCCCGCCTGTCCGAAAAATGAAAATCCGCTGAATGGCTTTATTTCAGTCATTAATCTTTGCCCAAATTCGTCTTTCTGATATGCTCTGTAAGCTAAAGTACCAACACCGGCATATCCGTGGAGTGCCCATCTGTAAGGAGACTTGTTATCAACTCTTCTTAAAAGGTTTGAGAAATTAATATCTCCCAATAAAGATATTGCATCATATTGAGTTCTGGCTCCTACCTGCTGTGTAACAGAAGCGTTTGCAGGTGCATCGTCTTTGGTATTGAACCATCCTTGTCTTGTTTCACCTCGGTCGTACTGCAATTTTAGTCCGAAAGCATGAGTAATAGCTTTATCAACACTAAAATAAGCTGAATAACCAAAAAGATTTTTACCATTCCCATTTTTAATTGAAGTAAGGTCTGCAGACTGCATCAACGGTACCCCGGCTCCGAAAGAGATCGACCAGTCGTTAAATCTTTTTGAAGACTGATTAAAACGCTGTACATTGGCAGAACCAGAACTAAATGTGTTCGGATATTCAGTATTATCTACAACCTGTAAAGAATCCTGAGCCAGTGCTGCAGTAGGAACTGCAATGGCAAGCGATAAAATTGCTAGTTTTGATTTCATATAATTTATTTATTTGATTGTTTAATTCTTAAAAAAATGAAAATTGAACAAATGTTAATTATAAAATTTTATGATAAAACATTAGAAAATTAACATAAGTAATGTGCCGTCTCATATCCAATTACCATACCAAAGAAGTAAAATGACTGTTTCAAGTTTATTATTTAAATGATATTGTATTATTAAAAAAATAATGATTTATAAAAGTTGATAAATAATTATTTTTTTTCAAAATGATTAATTTGTATATTTTGCAATTAAGTCAAAGCAATAATACATTTATGGTAATTGCTAATTTAAGCACAAGACCTCGAAAAAATTTCGCGTCCTAAATAGAACAAAAGATGTAAAGAGTCTGATGGAACAAAAATTTGAATATTGTTAGAATTAATCATTTTAAATTTCCAGTTGTGTTTTTTACAGTAATGAAGTATTTGCTGTAGATCATTATCTAGCAATGCAAGTGTCACAGAAATTTCCTGATTATTAATAGTAGATGAGCTCATATATATTCTGATTGGTCTATTTTCCCTTTGCAATCAGCATGCCACATGATTTATTCGTCTTTAAAAACTTTTATAGATTCGTCCGGAAAAATGAGGGCAATTTCTACAGCAGACTCAAAATCAATTATATGACTTGTATTATCATCATCTTTATTGTCGAGATTGTATATCGTAACTTCAAAAGGATCATGCGTAATAACAGCAGGTTTGCCTTCAACGACTTTTCTTTTTTTATAAAGAACTCTTACATTTTGAATAAGTGAAGTATTATCAATAAATTCTTTTTTAAGCTCAAAAGTTATTTCCATAGATTATTTATTAAATATTTAAAAAAAACAATCCTAAAAATCACTCTTTAGGATTGCAAAATTGTAATAGGTGATCTATAAGATCATAAAATCAAAAAATTAAAAACTTGAGTTCTAATTTTTCATTTCATTTAAGTTACTAAATTTGTTGTAAGAAGATTTTAGATGATGAAGCTGATCGCTCACAATCCTTGAGCTTTCCGGACACAGATCTCCACTGTCTAAGGCATCCTGATATGCATCTATTGCTGCCTCTTCTCCAAAAACCACATTTTCTAAAGTAGATTCTGTTTTATCACCGGAAAATGAATTTTTAACATCAATCCATGCTCTGTGGATTGCTCCTGCTGTACTTGTAGTATTGTCTGCATCTCCGCCTTTTTCCCTAATAAGACTCATGAGTTCAGATTTCATGGTTTGCGACTGACTTACCATTTGATCGTAATCTGCTTTCAGAGGAGAATACGTTTCCCAAACTTTGTCTTCTACTTTAGAAAATCCTTCAATTCTGTCGTTCGTAATGTTCAGTAAATCGTTTAATACTGAAACTGTTCTTTCGTTTTGCATAAAAATATTTTTTTGTGATGTGCTTACTTTCTTGCAACGACCATACCATTGAGGGCAATCTACAGTTAAAATTTTACAATGTGGTACCTTTTTAACCTAATTGTTTATTAAACATAAATTTTACGATTGATAATTTTCAGGAAGTTTTCTTTTTCCAGCTGTTTCACGGTGCGGATAACAGTTTCCACGCGTAATGCCGTTAATGAAGCCAGCTGTTGGCGAGTAAGAGGAATTTCATATTCAAATTTTTCGGAGTCTTCATTATAACTTCTGTAATAATCCAGAGCTCCTTTTACTCTTACGGCTGGTCTTAAGGAGGAATTATTATCAAGCATTATATATTTATAATAAAGCCTTTCCGAAAGAAACTTATTAATATCTCTGGAGACATGAGGGTTTTCATCTAATAATACCTCGAACTTTGTTTTGGGTAGTTTCAAAATTGTACATTCTTCGAAAGCGATTGCATTTACAGGATATGTTTTATCAATGAAAAGCAAAAGTTCGCAGACACTTAATCCTTTTTCCAGAATCGCAAAAATAAGTTCTTTACCTTCTTCATTATAATTGTTGAGTTTAATTCTTCCTTCTACAATCTGATAATAGTATCGGGGACTATCTCCTTCACTAAAAATAACATTGGATGGCTGAAAAGTTTCGGTTTCTGCTCCGTATTTCATAAGAAGATCTTCATGTATCAGCATAGCTTTATTTTTTAGGTTTTATTAAAGTAAATTCAAAGAAAGTATCTGTTGTAAGCAACTAACAACAATTATTCCAATGCCGGAACAATTTTAATATATAAAAAATATTCATATATACATTTTTTAAAAAATTTTACAATTTTTTATGTAAAAATACATTAAGGCATAAAAAGTGTATTATAAGAGTACAACCAAATAAAAATTATATATTATGAGAAGTATTTTGTGGCTTGTAGCCGTTATTTGCATCATTGCATGGCTTTTAGGAATGTTAGGAATCATTCCCGGAATGGACACAGGAAGTTTAGTACATGTCTTACTGGTAATTGCAGTAATCGTCATTGTGATTAATTTACTTACAGGACGAAAACCACTTAATTAAACTAAACAACTTAAAAAAATAAACAGCTGTTAACCGGCTGTTTTTTTTTGATTTTTATCAAGAAATTATAAAAAGAGTATTTTTTAGATAAATAACTGAAGAAGTTTAATTTTCATCAAATCGGATTATAAATTAATTTCCAAAAGTCTGTAAATCACTTATTTAAAAATAATATATCATTCCAGTTTTATAAATTTTTACGTTAATATTTATAAATGCTACCCACACTTGTTTGTCAC